>Ga0265328_10000954_pt1 | contig 13256 bp, 11 predicted proteins | sample 41624metaG_FD_202086 | JGI IMG/M metagenome (GOLD analysis project Ga0265328, IMG submission 202086) | Rhizosphere microbial communities from Carex aquatilis grown in University of Washington, Seatle, WA, United States - 4-16-24 metaG | ecosystem: Host-associated > Plants > Roots > Rhizosphere...
AGTGAATTTCCGCAGGCTATGGTCGTCTCGCCGTACCCAGCATCTGCGTGCGCAGCCGCGATGCTATGATACGCGCCGATATTTCCCGTCCCAGCCAACGAATCAACGGAGTCCGCTTTAGTGAATCCCATCAAGAAGATCACCTTCGTCGGCGTCGGCAACATGGGCAACCCGATGGCGGGACAGTTGGTGAAAAAAGGTTTCGACGTCACCGTGTTCGACGCGCGCGCGGAAACGGCGCAGGCATTCGTGAAGCAGTACGGCGGCAAAGCGGCGGCGACGCTGGCTGATGCCGGGGGCGGGGCAGACGCCGTGATCTTCATGGTGCCGGACGACAAGGTCGTGCGCGAGGTGCTGTTCGAAAAAGGTCTCGCTGACGCACTGACGCGCGACACGACCGTGATCGACATGAGTTCGTCGGCGCCGGAGGGAACCAAAGCGATCGGCAAGGACCTCGCCGCGCGCGGCATCGGTTACGTCGATGCGCCCGTGATGGGCGGTGTCGTATTCGCGAAAGACGCAACGCTCGACATCATGGCGGGCGGCGATGCGGCGCTCGTCGAACGCTGCAAACCGATTTTCGAAGCGCTCGGCCGCAAGCTTTATATCTGCGGTCCGCTCGGCAGCGGGCACGTGCTCAAATGTCTCGCCAACTACGTCAACGCCTGCGCGATGATCAACACGCTGGAGGCGATGACGATAGGCGCCAAGTTCGGGCTCGACAGCGGCGTGATGGCCGATGCGATCGAATCGATGTGCAACGGCCGCCAGCATCCGATCGCGAAGAAAGTCGTGCCGCACGTGTTGACGCGCAAGTACGGCACCGGCATGGCGATGCAGTTCATCGCCAAGGACGTTAAGATCGCCGTCGACACTGCGCACAGCATCAACGCCGCGGCGCCTCTTGCCGAGAAAACGGCGGAGCTGTGGGCCGCCGCGTGCAAACAACTCGGCGGCAAGCTCGACCAGACTGAGATCGTGCGCTACTGGGAAAACGCGAGCGGCGTCAAACTTTAGATTGGTGGGACGCTGAAATACGGGTCCAAACCCGTTCTGTTTGGCCGATCAATGCCCGGCAGGGTTGATAGACTAAGAGTGCCTAACATAACGAAACGCGCGATGCGCTGTCACGATTTTGGCTCAGGGCTAGAAGAAAGGCCTGCGGCTTAGTCATTCTAAGCAAGGGACTTTCGACAACGCCATGGGCCAAAACTCGTGCCAGCCCGAAGGGTTGCAGCCAGAATCGGCGATGGCGGCGTTGCTCGTCTTGGCAATAGAACGACTATTGCCTTCACCGGGCGCCTTGCCCTCACCAATTCTGGCAGCAGCGCACACGTGTTTCGTTATGTTAGGCACTCTAAGCGAGGCTCGGGATATACCAATCCGCGGGCAGGACTCCCAATGAAAATCCATACGACCACGCTCGACCGGCTGGCTGGGCCGCAGGCATCGATCGCGCCGCGCGTCGGCGACGGCAGCTTCCAGGCCGCCTATTCACGGGCGGCTGGCGAGAACCACGCGCCGGTCGCGCGCGAGAGCGTGGCCGCACCTGCGCCGCGCGGGTGGGACAGCCTGCCACCCGCAGACCAGGCCGCAAGCACCGTTCATGCGGGCGACACGCTCTACGGGATTGTGCGCGCGCGCCTTGAGAAAATGGGAGTGGAAGTAACCGCCAAAACTGCGATGCAGGGCGTGAAACAGGTCGCACAGGCGAGCAACATCCGCAATCCCGACCGCATCTACGTCGGGCAGAAGCTCGATCTCGCGGGACTCGCATCGACGTTCGGCCCCGGCCAAACCGCGCCATTGGCCCGCGACATCGATAGTTCTGTCACCACCGCCGGCGGAATCGAGCCGCTGCGGCACTTGCGCCGGGAAGAGCCGGTACCCGAGGCCGGCGCGCAACTCGCGGCTGAAGAAGCGGCGGATCTGCCCTCGACGGTTGCCGGGACGCCGCCGGACGATGCCGCCGCGGAGGTCAATGCGGCTGTTGGCGTGTCGTCGTCGGCGCGCCAGGTTGCAATATACGAACAGAATGCGGTGCTCGCACCGGAAAAGCCGGCCGAACCGGCGAGTAAGTTGCCCGATATCATGTACAAGGGCGTGGTCGGAAAGGTGCTCGATGCAATGCCGCTCGAACCGGCTACGCGCACAGCGCTGCAGCAGACCAACTCTGTCGTCAGCGGCACGCTCACCGTGCGCTCGCTCGGCGCGCTCGCCGGCTTTGGCGGACCGCTGCTCACCATCGCCGGTCTGATCTGGGGCATTTTCTCGTCGCGGCAGATCGACCCGGCAGCGGCGGGCGAGTCGAAGGTGGCCGCCGGAACGACGCCGGCAGACGCGCCAAAACCCGCAGATGACGCGGTGCGAACGGCGCGGAACTAGCCGTCGGAACCGCTCAACTAGGGAAGACCTGATTCACTTCTTTATGGATGGCGGGTTGGGGAACTCGATCTGATTGAGATCGTGCGTTATTGGGAAGAGGTGGCTGGGGTGCGCTACTATGCAAGCTCGAAGTAGTTCGAGTCTCCCTGCAAGCGAAAGATTGCTGCAAACATCCCAATCACAGGAATCCACATGCCTGCCCGAATCCCTATCATCACACCCGAAAGCGATCTCAACCCCGAGCAGCGCCGCGTACTCGCAGGCCTGCTCGACCGGCGCGGCGGCCGCATCCCGGGGCCGTATCGCTTCACGCTGCACTGCCCGGAGATCACCGAGCTCATGCATCCGTTCGGCGAGAAGCTGCGCCTCGACAGCAGCTTTCCGCCGCGCCTTTCCGAGATGGCGATCGTCTCGACCGCGCGCGCGTGGGACGCCGATTACATTTTCAGTTCGCATTCGGCGGGCGCGCTGAAGGCGGGCGTCGATCTGTCGGTGATCGAGGCGATGCAGCGCGGCGAGCGTCCGGAGTTCAGGCAGGCCGACGAAGAAGCGGTTTACGATTTCACGACCGAACTCTGCGTGAACCACAAGATAGCCGACGAGACGTATGAACGCGTGTTGAACATGTTCGATGTGCCCAGAGCGGTCGAGCTGTCGTCGCTGATCGGTTATTACTCGCTCGTGGCGTGCACGATCCTCGCGCACGAGATGCCGATACCGGATGGTGCTCGGCGACTCTCGCCGCGGAAGTAATGCCCCCATCCCAGCCTTCCCCCGCAAGCGGGGGAAGGGGGAGTTGAGTTAAGCGGCGACCGCAGCACCGGCGCGCTTCAAGCCCGGCATCGTGAAGCCGATCGCTTTCAATTCGGCTTCCAGCGACTTCGCCTGCTCGGCGGTGAGTTCGACCAGCGGCGGGCGCACTTTGGCCCACGCCGGGTCGTTCGCGTAAATCGCGATGCCCTGTTTCAGCGCGCCTATCATCAGGTACTTCTTGCCGAACGCGTCGCGCGTGACGTCGAGTTTCTTCTGCTGCTCGGCGGCGTCGGCGTTCTTCCACTCGACGCACAGTTTCGCAATCGCCGCGGGATTCACGTTGGCGGTCGCGGAAATGCAACCCACCGCGCCGTTTTGCAGGCCCGCGAGCAGGAACGATTCGCTGCCCGGGAAAATGTCGAAGCCCGACTTCGCGAACGCGTCGAGGAAAGTCTTGGTGTTGTTCCAGTCGCCCGAGCTGTCTTTCATGCCGGCGATCGCGGTCGGATAAGCTTTGAGCAGCCGCTCGACGAGTCCGGTCGTGATGCCGACGACCGCGACCGGCGGGATGTGGTACAGATAGATTTTGAGCCGCGCGTCACCAACGCGCTGCACGACTTCGCTGAAGTGGCGGTAGAGGCCTTCTTCGCTGACGCCTTTGTAGTAAAACGGCGGCAGCATCAAGACGCCCGCGCAACCGGCCTTGACCGCCTGCGACGTCAGCTTCACGGTCTCGGTGATCGAGCAGCAGCCGGTGCCCGGCATCATGCGCGACGCATCGACGCCCGACGCGACCAAGGCGTCCAGCAACATCATGCGTTCTTCCGCGGCAAGCGAGTTCGCTTCGCTGTTGGTGCCGAACACGGCGAGCCCGCAGTTCTGAGATAAGAGCCACTTGCAATGCGCGATGAAGCGCTCTTTGTCGGGCGACAGGTCGGCTTTGAACGGGGTGACGACGGGCGACAGTACGCCGCGGATGCGCTGGGTCATGGGATTCTCCAGGGTGGAAAAGAGAGTGCGAAAGCAGCCCTAATGATACACCAGCGTAATTGCTAATGAGCAATGGGTAATGGGCGATGAGCAATCGGCGATGAGCAATGGGTGATGAGTGATGTGTAAGTGTAAAGGTCTACCCATCGCTCATTGCTCATTACCCATCACTCGACGTCAAAGCCGTACAAGCACGCCGGATTTGCGACGAGGATTTTCTCGCGCGTGGCGGCGTCGGGAACCCATTCGGCAAGCAGGTCGAGCAGCATGGCCTCATCCGGAAAATCCTTCTTCAGCGAAGGATGCGGCCAGTTGCTCGCCCACAGCATGCGGTCCGGCGCCTGCTCGATCAACGCGAGTGCTAACGGGTGCATGTCGGCGTAATGCGGCGGGCCCGCGCGCGAGCCGTGATAGGGCGCCGACAGCTTGATCCAGCAGCGTCCGCTGTCGACGAGCTTGCGCATCGCGCGCACGTTGGCGTCGTCGAGATCGACGGGTGCGGCAAAGCGGCCGATGTGGTCGATCACGATATCGCACGGCAGTTTCGCGAGTCGCGCCGCATGCGTGGTGAATTCGGTGGCGTCGAACTGGAATTGCAGATGCCAGCCGAACGGCGTGACGCGCGCCGCCATGCTTTCGAGCGCGTCCCATTTGAGCGCGCCGCCGGGCAGCATGTGAAAGCGCAGGCCGCGCATGCCGAGTTTCGACAGGCGTTCGATTTCTGCGTCGGGCGCCGCCGGATCGACGACCGCGACGCCACGCGCATTGCCGAGCTCGGACATAGCGTCGAGCGTAATCGTGTTGTCGCAACCGTACGCGGTCGGCTGCACGATCACCGTGCGTGTGAGTCCGAGCCGCCCCTGCATTTCACAGTAGCGTGCGAGCGAGCCGTCCTGCGACGGTATGTTAGAGCCGGGCAGCATCGCGTAGCCCGGCGTGAAGATGTGCATGTGCGTGTCGCAGGCGCCGGGCGGCGCGGGCACGCGTGGTCGCGCGAGTGCGGGCATGGTGAAGTTCCGATAGTTTTGGAGGCAGTATAGCGTGCGCGCGCTTGCCGCCGCGCGAGTGCATCCTGCATAATTCGCAGTAATTCGGTGATTAAGCGATCGGGTGATTATGTTGCTCAATTGCCAAATCACTCAATTGCTCAATCCCCCAATCCCCCAATCACTGGTTACCTATGGCCCATAACCGCAAGAAGCCGGAAGAGTTGCGCAGTCACCGCTGGTACGGCGTGCAGGACATGCGCGCGTTCGGCCACCGTTCGCGCACATTGCAGTCGGGATTCTCACGCGAGGATTTCGCCGGCAAGCCGGTGATCGCGATCATCAACACGTGGAGCGACATCAACCAGTGCCACGCGCATTTCCGCCAGCGCGCGGAAGAGGTGAAGCGCGGCGTGTGGCAGGCGGGCGGCTTCCCGCTCGAAATGCCGGCGATAACGCTCTCCGAGCCGTTCATGAAGCCGTCGACGATGATGTACCGCAACCTGCTCGCGATGGAGACCGAGGAGCTCTTGCGCTCGTACCCGGTCGACGGCGCGGTGCTGATGGGCGGCTGCGACAAGACGACTCCCGCGCTCATCATGGGCGCGACCAGCATGAACCTGCCCGCGATCTTCATGCCGGCGGGACCGATGCTGCGCGGCAACTGGCACGGCGAGCCGCTCGGTTCCGGCACAGATACGTGGAAATACTGGGCCGAACTGCGCGCGGGCAACATCACGGAGAACGAATGGCGCGAAGTCGAAGAAGGCATCGCGCGCTCGCCGGGGCACTGCATGGTGATGGGCACCGCGTCGACGATGACTTCGGTCGCTGAAGTGCTGGGACTCACGTTGCCGGGCGCGGCGTCGATACCGGCGGCCGATTCGAATCACTCGCGCATGGCGAGCTATTCGGGACGCCGCATCGTCGAAATGGTGTGGGAGGACCTGAAGCCGAGCGATATCCTCAACGCCAGGGCATTCGACAACGCGATCACCACGGTGCATGCGTTGTCAGGCTCGACCAACGCGCTGATTCACCTGATCGCGATGGCGGGGCGCGCGAACGTGAAGCTGGCGCTCGAACGTTTCGACGAACTATCGAAGAAAACGCCGGTACTCGCGAACGTGCGGCCGGCGGGCGACAAGTATCTGATGGAAGACTTTTACTATGCCGGCGGCCTGCGCGCGCTGCTCGGCGAATTGCGCGGCCTGTTGAACCTCGACTGCATGACGGTCAACGGCAAAACGCTCGGCGACAATCTCAAGGACGCCAAGGTTTATAACGCCGACGTGATTCGTCCGCTCTCCAACCCGCTCGCGAAAAGCGGCGGGCTTACGGTGCTGCGCGGCAACCTCGCGCCCGACGGCGCGGTGATCAAGCCGACTGCGGCGGAACCGCATCTGATGAAGCATACGGGTCGCGCGGTTGTGTTCAAAGACTACAACGACATGAACGCGCGCATCGACGACGACAAGCTAGACATCGATGAAACGTGCGTGCTCGTGCTGCAGAACGGCGGCCCGCTCGGCGGACCCGGCATGCCGGAGTGGGGCCAGTTGCCGATTCCGAAGAAGCTGCTCGCGAAAGGCGTGCGCGACATGGTGCGCATTTCGGACGCGCGCATGAGCGGCACTTCATACGGCGCCTGCGTGTTGCACGTGGCACCTGAGTCGTTCATCGGCGGGCCGCTCGCATTCGTGCGCGACGGCGACATGATCGAGCTCGACGTCGCGGCGCGCAAACTCGAACTCAAAGTAAGCGACGCCGAACTCGCGAAACGCCGCGCGGCCTGGAAGCAGCCGACCATCGTTTACGAGCGCGGCTACGGCGCGCTGTTCGCGCAGCGCGTCACCCAGGCGGACAAAGGCTGCGATTTCGATTTCCTGCACGCGGGCAAGGCGACGCCCGATCCTGAAATACATTAAATTCCGCAATGGGCAATGAACGATGGGTAAAACCTTTGCTCTTACCCATTTCCCATCACTCATCACTCATCACTCATCACCCATCACCCAGCGACTAACAGGAGCGTCTAATGGAACTGCCAGTCAATCATTTCAAACACGCGCTCGCGGCGAAAAAGCCGCAGATCGGCATCTGGAGCTCGCTGTGCTCGCATATCGTCGCGGACATCCTGTCCAATTCCGGGTTCGACTGGGTGTTGCTCGACACCGAGCATTCGCCTAACGAGCTGCCGATGGTGCAGCAGCAGCTGCACGCGATGCAGGGCGGCATCGCCAACCCGGTCGTACGCGTGGCGTGGAACGACATGGTGATGATCAAGCGCTTTCTCGACATCGGCGCGCAGTCGCTGCTGCTGCCGTACGTGCAGACGGTCGAAGAGGCGAAGAACGCGGTGATCTCGATGAACTATCCGCAAAAAGGCATGCGCGGCGTGGCGGGAGGCGCGCGCGCGCAGGGTTACGGCCGCATCAAGGATTATCACAAGCGCTGTGCTGCCGAGCTGTGCCTGCTGGTGCAGGTCGAAACGCGCAAGGCGATGGCGAGCCTCGACGCGATCGCGGAAGTCGAAGGCGTCGACGGCGTGTTCATCGGCCCCAACGATTTGTCCGCCGACATGGGCTACCTCGGCAACTGGCAGCATCCCGAAGTGTGGAAGGTGATGGAGGACGCGGCAAAAAGGATCCGGAAGGCGGGCAAGGCGCCCGGCATCCTCGTCGGCGAGGCCGACGGCCAGCGTTGTCTCGACATGGGCTATCTGTTCGTCGCCGTGGGTTCCGATAACGGGCTCCTGCGCGCGGGCGACGCGCTCGCCGCGAAATTCAAAAAATAGTTTTCACCAAGGCTGACGCATAGTGTCGCGGCTGAGTCCGGCATTCACCGCGGCGCTGTGTGTTGCGGCGGCGGTAATTTACTTTCTGCCGCCGCCCGCGGGCGCGACGGCGGTGACCATGCACGCCGCGGCTTTGATCCTGCTGACCGCCGGCTTGTGGGCGCTCGGCGCGTTGCCCGAGCACGTCACGGGACTGCTGTTTTTCCTGCTGGCGGTCGTGCTTGCCATCGCCACACCGCAAGTCGTGTTTTCGGGGTTTGCATCGGCAACCATGTGGCTGGTGATGGGCGGCCTGTTCATCGCCGAAGCCGTCCGCACGACAGGGCTCGGGCAGCGTTTTGCGGGCGTGCTGTTCGGGCGTTTTACGCGAACCTACACAGGTCTTCTCATCGAAGTCGCGATCGCCGCCACTGCGCTTGCGTTTTTCATGCCGGCGACCGTCAGCCGCACGTTGTTGCTGGTGCCCATCGTCATGTCGCTTGCCGAACGCGTGGGTTTTGCGCACGGCAGTTCCGGGTTCAACGGCCTGTGCCTGACCGCCATCATCATTACTTATCAAAGCGGCAGCGGAATCCTGCCGGCAAACGCGCCCAATCTCGTGCTCGCAGGCGCGGCGGAAGCGCTCTACGGCGTGCACTTTATTTATGCGGAGTGGATGTGGGTGATATTTCCCGTCCTGTGCCTGCTGAAAGGCGCGATAACGGTGGCGCTGGCCCGCTGGGTGTTTCCCGCGACCATGGAGCCGTCGCCGCCCGTGCCCGCGTCTGCCCCGATGAGCGCGGAAGAACGGCGGCTCGCCGTGATATTGATCATTGCGATCCTGCTGTGGGCGACTGATTTCCTGCACGGCATACGCGCAGGCTGGGTCGCGCTGGCGGCGGCGGTCGCCTGTCTCTTGCCGCGCATCGGCATGTTGGCGGCGCAGTCGTTCGACGACGTGCGCTATGGCTCGTTTTTTTACGTCGGCGCTGCGATCGGCGTTGGCGCGGTTGCGAACGAGACGGGTGTCGGCGCTTTGCTCGGCAGCGCCGCACAGCACGTGCTCAACATCCAGCCGGGTGCAGACTTCATGAATTTCTTCGTGCTGAGTTTGTTCTCGACCGTCGTCGGCCTGATCACTACCAATCCCGCACAGCCTGCGGTCATTGCGCCGCTCGCGGAGCAATTTGCGGCCGCCGCGGGCTGGCCGCTCAACGCCTCATTGATGACCATGGCCGTGGGTTTTACGATCATGGTATTGCCTTACCAGGTGCCGCCGGTGGTTGTGGGCATGCGGGCGGCAGGCATATCGCTGCGCACGGTGATGCGCCTGGGATTGCCGCTGCTCGTGGTCAGTATCGGCGTATTATTGCCGCTCGAATACCTGTGGTGGCGCTTGATCGGTTATTTCGGCTGACGCGCGCCGCCCTTCTTCTCTTACGCATAAGGAATCTCGCATGCCCGTTCAACGCGTCGCGCCCGATCTCGAAATGCACTATGAAGTCGACGACTTCACCGACCCCTGGCGCAAGTCCGATGCGATCCTGATGATCCACGGCAACAACGAAAGTGCCGCCGCCTGGTACGGCTGGGTGCCGACGCTCGCGCGGAAATTCAAGATCGTGCGCCCCGACATGCGCGGCTTCGGGCGCTCGACGCCGGTGTCTAGGGATTTTCCATGGACGCTCGATATCGTGATCGACGATTACCTCGCGTTGATGGACGCGCTCAAAATCGAGCGCTTCCACCTCGTCGGCGCGAAAATCGGCGGCGTGATCGGCCGCGCGTTCGCCGCGCGTCATCCGCAGCGCGTGCGCACGCTGACCGTCGCGGGCTCGCCGCCGCCGATTCGCGCGGACCTGGCCACGCAGGAAGCGCGCGCAAGAGAAGTCGAAGAGCAGGGCATCGAATACTGGGCGCGCCGCAGCATGAGCGGGCGGCTCGGCAAAGCGTTCCCGAAGGAGGGCGTCGAATGGTGGATCAAGTACATGGCGCGTACGCCCGCGTCGAGCGAAATCAGTTTCGTGCGCACGATCAACTTTTCCGACATCACGGCGGACGTCGCGAAAATCAAATGCCCGATGCTGGTTCTGACGACCGAAGGCAGCACTCTGGCGTCCGTCGCGGAAACCCGCGCGTGGCAGGAAAAGGTCCCGCATTCCGAGCTGGTCGTGCTGCCCGGCGATTCGTTTCACGTCGCGGCGTCCGATCCCGAGCGCTGCGCGGAAGCGCTGCTCGATTTTCTCGCGCGGCATGTTAATGCATAAGTCTTTTTTCGGCCGCAGATAAACGCAGATACACGCGGATGAAATTCCTCGATTCGATAGTGAGGTACCTATGAAATCGGCGTTATCTGCGTTTATCCGCGTACCCCTCAAGGGGGTATTAAAAAGAATTTATCTGCGGCTGATGATTTGCGCTTTAGCTCTGGCATCAGCAATGGCGACCGCGCAAACGTATCCCGCCAAATCGATCCGCATCGTCGTGCCGTGGCCGCCGGGCGGCGGCACCGACGTCGTCGCGCGCACCGTCGCGCAGAAAATGCACGAAACGCTGGGCCAACCCGCGATCGTCGACAATCGCGCCGGCGCCAATGGCATCATAGGCGCGGACCTGGTCGCGAAAGCGCCCGCCGACGGCTACACGGTGTTGATCACGATCGCGTCGCACACGATCAATCCGACGCTTTATTCGAAGCTGCCGTACGACACGCTGAACGATCTGGCTCCGGTGTCGCTGCTTGCCGAATATCCGTTCGTGATCACGGTGCATCCTTCGGTGCCGGCAAAAACCATCAGGGAACTCATCGCGTTCGCGAAAGCGCATCCGGGCCAGCTCGCGTACGCATCGTCGGGCAACGGCAGCGGGCCCCACCTCGGCATGGAGCTCTTCAAAAGCATGGCGGGGATCGACATGGTTCACGTGCCGTACAAGGGCGCGGGGCAGGCGATGACCGACCTCGTCTCGGGGCAGGTGCAGGTTTTTCTCAACAATTTTCTCGCCGGCATGTCGATGATCAAGGCCGGCAAGCTGCGCGCGCTCGCGGTCACGAGCCGCAAGCGTTCGGCGGTCGCGCCGGAACTGCCGACGGTCGCCGAGTCGGGGATGCCCGACTACGTGGTCACGGGTTGGTACGGCATGTTCGTACCGGCCGCGACGCCCGCGCCGGTCGTCGCGACGCTGCACGCCGGGGCCGTCAAGGCGATCCGGTCGAAGGAAGTCAGCGACCGGCTGTCGAATGAGGCGGCGGTGATCGTCGGCAGCACGCCGCGCGAGTTCGGAGAATTCCTGAAGGCCGAAATCAGCAAGTGGGCGGCGGTCATCAAGAAAGCGCAGATCAAGCCGGAATCGCTGTAGCGCCGCGGTGCGGTGGTTCCAAACCGCGGCGCCGTCGTGCTAATTGCAGCAGTTCAAAACTCCTGCCACTCCTGCGTATCGCTGCCCGCTACTTTTAGTTGACGGGTGGCAGGCAACGGTTTTCCTTTTGTGCGCGTCGTTTTGGCCGGTAAACGAGTCACGCTCGCCGCCGGTTTCGCGGGTTTCTCCGCCATCTCGACACTGTGGTTCAGCCGGAATACCGACACCGCCTGCGCGAGCGCCTGCGCCTGTTCCTGCATCGACTCCGCCGCTGCCGCAGCCTCTTCCACCAGCGCCGCGTTCTGCTGCGTCACCTGGTCCATCTGCGTAATCGCCGTATTCACCTGCTCGATCCCGTCCGACTGCTCCCGCGACGCCGCCGTGATCTCGCTCATGATGTCCGTCACGCGCTTTACCGACGACACGATCTCTTCCATCGTCTTGCCTGCTTCGTCTACGAGCTTCGAGCCGTTCTCTACTTTGTTCACCGAGTCGCCGATCAGCGATTTGATCTCTTTCGCCGCCGCCGCGCTTCTCTGCGCGAGGTTGCGAACTTCCGTTGCCACCACTGCAAAGCCGCGGCCCTGTTCGCCTGCTCTGGCGGCTTCAACCGCCGCGTTCAATGCAAGGATGTTGGTCTGGAACGCAATGCCGTCGATCACGCTGATGATGTCCACGATCTTCTTCGAGCTCTCGTTGATCGAGGCCATCGTGACCACCACTTGCGAGACGACATTGCCGCCTTTGACCGCCACATCCGACGCGCCGGCCGCGAGTTGATTCGCCTGCTTCGCGTTTTCCGCATTCTGCTTCACCGTGCTGGTCAGCTCTTCCATCGAGGAAGCCGTCTCTTCGAGGCTCGACGCCTGCTCTTCCGTCCTCTGGCTCAAGTCCGCGTTGCCGCTCGCGATCTGCTTCGAACCCGAGGAAATCGACTCGGTGCCGCTCCTCACGTTGCCCACGATTTTCTGCAGACTCTCGTTCATGTCTTTCAACGCCTGCAACAGGATGCCGGTTTCGTCGCCGGTTTCAACGTTGATTTCGCTGGTGAGATCGCCGGCCGCGACGCGCTGAGCGACGCCTACCGCCACATTGAGCGGCCGCGTGATGCTGCGCGTGACCCAGTAAGCGACGGCGCAGGCCAGCAGCATCGCGAGCGCGGAGAAGCCTAGCATCAAATTTCGCGCGTCATGGTATTCGTCGGCGGCTTGTTGTCCTTGCGCTTCCATCTGGCCGCCCAGGAACTCGATCAACTCATCGAGGCTTTTTTCGTAAGCGAGCCGCGCCTGCGCGCCGGTGCCGAGCAAAACGGTTTTGGCTTCGTCTTTCTTGTTTTCACCCACCAGGCGGATAAATTCGATTTGCGCCGCAACGTATTTTTCGCGCCTGTCCATCACGACTTTAAAGAGTTGCTTGCCTTTTTCCGCCGAGAGAATCTTCTGCAATTTCTCCAGTTCGGCCTTGATCCGGCCGCGCGCGGTCTCGATTGCGGTGATTTCTTTTTTGACCGATTCCGGCTCCGGACTGATCAGCATGTTGCGCATGGCGAGGCCGATCTGGTTCACGCCGTCGATCGCATTGTGCGCGAGCACCGTCTTCGGATAACGGTCCGAGACCACGAGGTTGGTGCCGTCGTTGAGTTGGCTCAATTTCACGATCCCGACCGCGGTCATGCCGAACAGCAACACGAGCACCACGCCGAATCCGAGCGCCAGGCGGACGCCGACTTTCATATTGGCAAGGGAGAACATTTGAGTTTCCTTTAAAGAGGTAGATTGAACCGCGTTCGTTCGGTGATTACTGAAGCGCCGCCGATTCCAGCAACGCCATATCGGCGCCGCTCAGCAGTTTTTCGATATCCATCAGGATCAGCATGCGTTCGTCGACAGTGCCGAGCCCGATGATGTACTGCGTGTTGAGCGAACCGCCGAATTCCGGGGCCGGGCGCACTTGATCGTGCGTCAGCGTCAGCACGTCGGAGACGCCGTCCACCACCATGCCGACCACCC
>Ga0265328_10000964_pt1 | contig 13197 bp, 7 predicted proteins | sample 41624metaG_FD_202086 | JGI IMG/M metagenome (GOLD analysis project Ga0265328, IMG submission 202086) | Rhizosphere microbial communities from Carex aquatilis grown in University of Washington, Seatle, WA, United States - 4-16-24 metaG | ecosystem: Host-associated > Plants > Roots > Rhizosphere >...
AGGCCGGCCGACGGTGATGACGTTCTTTGAGAAGATGCGCGAACGCCTTTACCCGGTGGGCCGCCTGGACTACATGAGCGAAGGTCTGCTGCTGGTAACCAACGATGGTGAGCTGGCAAATAAGTTGACGAAGGCCGCGTCTGGCGTGGAGAAGACATACCTGGTAAAAGTGTCGGGCCAGCCCACCGAAGGCGAGCTTGACCGGTTGCGCGGTGGCGTTGCCATTGACCGCGGTCAGCCAGGCTCGGGGACGGTGCATACGTCGCCCGCGAGGATTCGCCAAGTGCGACAGGGAGACAACCCCTGGTACGAAGTAGTGCTGATAGAGGGCCGCAATCGCGAACTGCGCAAGATGTTTTCAGCGATCGGCCACTTTGTAGAAAAGATTCGGCGGGTGGGCTACGGGCCGCTGGTTCTGGACGTTGAGCCGGGCGAACTGCGCGAGCTTGAGGCGGATGAGTTGATTGCGCTCCGGTTGGTTGCGGAAGGCAAATCACGCACTCCGAAAGCAAAAGAGGTGCGCCGCCGAAATCGCGCCGACGCCGAATTGCCTACAGTGAGTCCGAAGGCTAGCCCACGGCCGGTAAGCAGACCTTTCACTCCCAGGCCTACGGATCGCGGCATGGCGAATGAAGGCGGTGCGAGCGAGTTTCGCCCGACGAGATCGTACGGAGCAGGAAAACCGCCGTATAGGGCTGGCGCAGGCAAGCCTTCGTACGGAGGGGACAAACCTTCTTTCGGATCGGGCAGGCCATCTTATGGTGGGGGCAAGCCGGCATTCAGCTCGGGCAAGCCGCCTTTTCGGTCGAATAAGCCGTTCACAGGTGATCGTCCGGCGCGTCCGGAGTTTCGTCCTGCAGTTGAGGGCGGTGAACGTGGCCGCACTGATGCTCATGGACAAGATGCCCGCGGAAGGGCGGAAAACAAATCCTTTAGAAGTAAGCCGGCGACTGGTGGGCGGTTCGAAGGCAAACCGTTCAAGGGGCGGTCTGCTGCCGAGAAGGGTCGCTGGACGAATGCCGAAGGCGAGCGGCCCAGGCACACGCGACCGTCAGTTGGTGGAGCAAGGCCGGGATCACCCAGAACCGGGGGGGCGAGCTTCGACAGACCTAAATTTGACCGGCCGAGAACTGGCGGACCCAAATTTGACGGGCCCGCACAGAAAAGCTTCGACAGGGCTGGCCGGGGAGGCGATCGGACGGGAGCAGATCGTGCGCGTCCGCCCCGCGCTGCTGGCGAATTCGACCGCCCATTTACGCCCAGGACCGGCCCTCAGAGGAGTGGCCCACCAAGAGCCAGCGGCTCCAGGCCGGCCGGCAAACCGTTCAGACCTGCCGGTCAGGGAGGTTCACGCCCACCATCGGGTTCGCGCCCGGGGTCTGGTTCGCGTCCGCCATTTGGGTCTGGGTCAAGACCCCCATCCGGTTCACGACCTGCGTCGGGTCCGCGGCCTGGTGGAGGGACCGGCTTACATCCCAGAACAGGATCTGGAAGTTTCTCTGGAAGCAGAGGCGCAGGCAATGGTGCAGAGTCGCGGCCCAGAGGACCACAGTCCCGGGGTTTCAGCAAACCGGCCGGGGGCGGCAGATCTGGCTTCCCGAACCGCGGCGGAAGCGCCAGTCGCAGCGGCCCGCCACGCGGCGGAAAGCCTCGAACCGGACCACGGCCTAGCGGAAAACGGCGTCCGTAGGTTTTAGAGTCCGCGCGCTGCTCAGGGCTTCGGTTCGGTGGCGCGCAAGAACTCCGCCAAATAGTCTTTCCACACTGTAGCCACAGTGTGCGTGCCGTGTCCGCGCGTCGCATCTGAAATTGGCAGCAGAATAAAACGCGCATTTGGCATACGCTTCACCATCTTTTCGGCAATGCCCAGCTCCGGCGGATTGATGAAGTCGTCTGCGGTGTTGATCCACAACACCGGCGCGGTGATGCGCTCCAGGTTCGGGCTCGGATCGTAATTGCGGCTGGCGTTGTAGTAGAAGACCATGTCGTTCGCGTCATTGCCGGCATCGGCGCGCGCCAGAGAGTTATCAATGTATTGCTCGGCTTGCTGACGCGTGGGCGCGTTCTTTTGCAATTGCAGCGGACTTGAGCCCATGATGAAACTCAGCTCGTCGGCGTTGTGGATGCCTTGCCGGGGCTCGGTTTTATATTCGCCGTCCATCCACGCCGGATCCTGCTTGATGGCTTCGATGATCATGTAGCGCATCATGCGATTGCGGCCGGCGATCTGCACCGGCAGGCAGGCGAATGGCGCCAGCGCATCTGCGAAGCCGGAATATGTCTCACCCCACACAAAGGTTTGCATGCAGCCCATTGAAGTGCCGAGAATGAGACGAAGATGATCGATCTTCATTTCGTCGAGCATCATGCGCTGGCTGCGTACCATGTCGTCGTAGTCGTATGCCGGGAAGTGCGCATGCAGGCCGTCAGAGGGCTTTGAGCTTTGGCCGTGGCCGATGTCATCGGGAAGGATGAGGAAATATTTTGTAATGTCGAGTGGCTGCCCTGGCCCGAAGAGCACGTTTGAAAACACCGGGTTCATCAGCGAGTGTGCGTTGCCGCCGGTGCCGTGCAGCAGAAGTATGGCGTTGTCAGTGTGCCCGGCAGCATTGCGGTGCGGCGCGCCCAGCGTGATGTAATGCAGGCGCAACTCAGGAAGCGATTCTCCGGTGCCAAAGCGGAAATTCTGAAGCGTAACTGTGCCGTCGGCTGTTGGCCACGACACGGTTTGCTGAGCAGGCGGGGTGGTGCTTGCGGAGGGCTGGGCGCTAACATATGGTGCTGCAAATATGCCGGGAAGAATCGTGATTGCAATCAGGTTCCGAGTTATACGCAACTGCATGGTTTCATTCCTCAAGGTTCATTTGAGCCTACCGGCTGTTATCACGGGCTGCAAGGCGAAGTTTCTGCCGGATACTTGAAGGCGCCTGCCAAGCCACAGAAGCCATTTCCCCGGCGGCCATTCTCACGTTAAAATTTAGGTGGAATAATGCGCAGCCATTCTTTCCATTTCGATGAGCCACAACTCAGGCGCTTTCGCCGAGGCCGGCCCGACCGTGGACGGCGCTCCCCCCGCTGAGTAATCTATCCAGTTGATTTGTTTTCAGGGCCGCTCGGAGCGCTATGTGCCCCAGCAGCCGGCGGAGTCGCGATGCAACGGGCTCCGTGCCTCGACTCCTTGAACCACCAGATTCATCCGCAGGATGTGCGGATAGAAAGGTCTTTCCCTGATGAACAGCTTTGCCAGCAAAGCCACGCTCAAATCCGGCGCGAAGTCTTATACCGTTTATCGCTTACCTGCTCTTACCGCCAAGGGCTTTAACTTGAGCCGCCTTCCATTCAGCCTGAAGATCCTGCTTGAAAACCTGCTGCGGCGCGAAGACGGCGTCACCGTCACCGCCGGCGACATTGAGTTCCTCGCCAAATGGGATGCAAAGGCTGAGCCCAGCCGCGAGATCGCCTACATGCCGGCGCGGGTGCTGATGCAGGACTTCACAGGTGTTCCTGCCGTTGTGGATCTGGCCGCAATGCGCGACGCCATCCGCTCGCTGGGTGGCGACCCGGAGCGCGTAAATCCACTGGTGCCTGCGGAGTTGGTCATCGACCACTCAGTGCAGGTGGACGAGTACGGCACCGCCGGAGCGTACGGCGCGAATTCGCTGCTTGAGTTCCAGCGCAATCGCGAACGCTACGCATTCCTGAAGTGGGGCCAGACCGCATTTCGAAACTTTTCGGCAGTGCCGCCCGGAATGGGCATCTGCCACCAGGTAAATCTGGAGTACCTGGCCCGCGTAGTGTTTACCGCTGAGGTTGACGGCGAGCAGTTAGCGTATCCCGACACGGTGGTGGGCACCGATTCTCACACCACGATGATTAATGGCCTTGGCGTGCTTGGCTGGGGCGTAGGCGGCATTGAGGCCGAGGCTGCAATGTTGGGTCAGCCAGTTTCCATGCTGGTTCCGCAGGTGGTTGGTTACAAGCTCACCGGCAAACTTCGCGAGGGCGCAACCGCGACCGACCTGGTGCTGACGGTGACGCAGGCGCTGCGCAAGCTGGGCGTGGTGGGCAAGTTTGTGGAATTCTACGGGCCCGGCATTGCCGAGCTGCCGCTGGCTGATCGCGCAACCATCAGCAACATGGCGCCCGAATACGGAGCGACATGCGGCATTTTCCCAGTGGACGCGGAGACGCTGCGCTACTTGCGACTGACCGGGCGCAGTGATGAACAAATCGCGCTGGTCGAGGCCTATTACAAAGAGCAGGGACTGTTCCACACCACGAGTTCGCCTGAGGCGGAGTACACGCAGACACTCGAGCTGGATCTTGCCAGTGTTCAACCCAGCGTAGCGGGACCGAAGCGCCCGCAGGACCGCGTGCTGCTGAAAGATGCTGCTGCGAGCTTTGCGCAGCAACTGCCTACGCTGTTGGCGCCGACCGCAAAGCCGCTTGGAACGCGCACCGCGGCTGCATGGGAGCGCAAGGCAATTGCCGATACTGCCGTCGCCGACGCGTCTCCGCTGCATGTGACTACAACCGTGAAAGAGCGGTTCAATGTCGACCCGGATCAATATCTCGATCACGGATCGGTGGTGATTGCGGCGATTACAAGTTGTACCAACACATCGAATCCTTCAGTGATGATCGCGGCGGGCATACTAGCCAAGAAGGCGGTCGAAAAAGGATTGAGTGTTCCACCGTGGGTGAAGACTTCGCTTGCGCCGGGCTCGCGTGTGGTGACGGACTACTACCAGCGTGCAGGATTGCTGCCTTATCTTGAAAAGCTGCGTTTCAACGTTGTTGGTTACGGCTGCACCACGTGCATTGGCAACTCAGGCCCGCTTCCATCCGATGTTTCGAAGAGCATCGACGAACACGGACTTGTTGCTGTGAGCGTGCTCAGCGGCAATCGCAACTTTGAGGGACGCGTGAACGTGGATGTGCGCGCCAACTACCTGATGAGCCCACCGCTGGTTGTGGCTTACGCGTTAGCCGGGCGGATCGGGCACAACTTTGATACCGATCCGCTGGGAACGGACAACGACGGCAATGCCGTTTACCTCAAGGACATTTGGCCCACGCAGGCCGAAGTGGCCGCTGCGATTGAAAAGGGCGTAACCAGCGAATCGTTCCGCAAGGAATACGCTACGGTTTCAGATGGCGACGCGAGTTGGCAGGGGCTGAGCTTTCCGACAGGCGACGTTTACCAGTGGGAACCTGATTCCACTTATATTCGGCAGGCACCGTACTTCAACGGCATAACGAAAACACCGGCGCCGGTGAGCGATATCGTTGGCGCGCGCGTGCTGGCTGTGCTTGGCGACTCGGTTACCACCGACCACATATCGCCGGCAGGCAACATCAAGGCAAACGGCCCGGCAGGAAAATACCTGGCCGAGCTTGGCGTGAAGGCGGCCGACTTTAACAGCTATGGTTCGCGGCGCGGCAATCATGAAGTAATGGTGCGCGGCACATTTGCTAATGTACGGCTGCGCAACAAACTCGCACCGGGAACCGAAGGCGGCGTGACGCGTTTGCTGCCTGAAGGCGAGCCGATGTCGATTTTCGATGCCAGCGTGAAGTACGCTGATCGCGGTGTGCCGCTCGTGATCCTGGCCGGTAAGGAATACGGTTCCGGCTCCTCGCGCGACTGGGCTGCGAAGGGCCCCAAACTGCTGGGTGTGCGTGCTGTGATCGCCGAGAGCTTTGAGCGCATTCATCGCTCTAACCTGGTGGGCATGGGGATTTTGCCACTGCAGTTTGAGGCTGGACAGAATGTCGAATCACTTGGACTGACAGGCGAGGAAGTGTACGACTTCCCTGGATTGACAACCATGCTGAAGAACAAATTCGCAAATGGACGTACGATCGCAGTGAAAGCGACTGCTGCTGACGGAAAAGTGCAGCGGTTCAACGCAGTGGTTCGCATCGATACACCGCAAGAGATCGGCTACTTCGAACACGGCGGCATTCTGCAGTACGTACTGCGGCAGTTGGCGGCGAAGTAGAACCATTATTTTAAGGTGAAATTCTTCGGCGAGTCGGGATCGATTTCTGTATAGGAAATGGATTCGGCTCGCCGATCCATTTTTTGCATTGACTTAGCTACCAGCTTCGTTTCAAATCCCCATCATCGGAGGTCCTTTCGCCATTTCCCTTGGGCGGCGGAGGATCAATCAACCAAAATATTTCGCATTCAGGATGGATCGCGAAAATATCTCACTTCTGCATCGGCGGACCGAGGGTTTGCCTCGCCCGATGGCAGCGTTCAGTTCCCCGGAGGAAAGATGATCTCGCGAAAGATAATTCGAGCAATCGGCGGATTGCTGCAACTGTGCGTCGCTGTTTTCTGTCTGCATGGTGTTGCATCAAGCGCAGCGACAGCAAAAGATGCGGGCAAAACGCGCACCTATTACGTGGCGGCCGATGAATTGAATTGGGACTACGCGCCTTCAGGCCGCGATGAAGCGATGGGCATGGACTTCGACGAGATCGCCAAAGGCTTCACGGAATCGGGACCTCACCAGATTGGCCGCATTAACAAGAAGGCGATGTATCGCGAATATACCGACGCCACGTTTTCGACGCTCAAAAAGCGCAGCCCCGAGGATGCGTATCTCGGGATCATGGGTCCGATCCTACGCGGAGCCGTGGGAGACACGATCAAGATTGTCTTCAAGAACAATGCAACGCATCCTTACAGCATGCATCCTCACGGAGTGTTGTACTCGAAAGACTCTGAAGGCGCCGACTACAACGACAACACCAGCGGCTCAGATCAGATGGATGGTTGCGTTGCGCCCGGCGCGTCTCATACCTACACCTGGCGGATTCCTGAGCGAGCCGGCCCGGGACCAAACGATCCAAGCTCGATCTTCTGGCTCTACCATTCGCATTGCGATGAATTGCGCGATGTAGCTTCCGGCCTGTTCGGAGGAATCATTATTGCCAAGAGTGGCATGGCGCTCCCGGATGGCCGCCCGAAGGACGTAGACCACGAATTTGTGAACATGTACATCGCCATCAATGAAAACCAAAGCTGGTATCTGGACGACAATATCCGTGACCACACGACCGATCCAAAAGGCATCAAGCGGGCAGATTTCGGTCAGTCCACAGCGACCGGAATCGCCGGTACCGTCGCCACCACGGGCTTTGCGGCTACCAACGTCAAGTGGTCCATCAACGGCTACATTTATGGCAACATGCCAATGATGACTATGAAGAAAGGCGATCGCGTGCGCTGGTATGTCACCACGCTGGGAGACTTTAACAACGCACACACACCGCACTGGCATGGCAACACGGTGCTTGTCGCGGGGCAACGCACCGATGTTCTAGCCGTTACTTCTGCACAGATGGTCACCGCCGACATGGTGCCGGACGCACCAGGAATCTGGCTCTACCACTGCCACATCAGCGACCACATGCTGGCCGGAATGGTGGCGCGTTACGAGGTGAAAGAACGCTAATGCGTCGCGTTTACGGATTTGAGATTTTGGGTGGATTCGGCGAGGGATAGCGTTTGAAGGTCTTGGGCTTGCGAGCTGCGCGCTTCGGCTTGCTCTCGGCCGAGGCGCCTTCAACCGCTTCCTTGTCATGGGGCAGCTTGAATCGATAACCCTCAAGCTGTTGTTCGCCCATCACGTGCAGTCGCATGAAGTTTGTTGAGCCCGACTTGGTGCGGGTTCCGGCAACGATGGCCACAACTTCGCGAGGACGCACATAGTCGTTCACTTCGAGAAGCTTCTCTGCTGTTTCCACCATGGCCTCAGTGCTGTTGACCTTGGGACAGCGGATAGGCGTTGTCCCCCACAGCAGATTCAGTCGATTGATGGTGACATCGACTGGGCTGAGCGCAAAGATTGGCGCCGATGGGTGGTACTTCGAAAGCTGGCGCGCGGTTTGCCCTGATTCAGTAAAGAGCGCTACGCCGCGCAGATCCAGATCGTCAGAAGCGTGGGCTGTGGCTTCGCAAATCGTCTCAGCAATGGACAAGTGCGCGTGCCGTTCGCGCGGTTCCCACAGATTCTGGTCCTTGATGTCGCGCTCGGCCTCGGTCACGATGCGCGCCATCATGGCGACAGCTTCAACCGGATATTTGCCCACCGCCGATTCACCGGAGAGCATGACGGCGTCGGTGCCATCGTAGACCGCATTGGCAACGTCAGAAACTTCTGCGCGGGTAGGGCGCGGATTTTCGATCATCGACTCAAGCATCTGGGTAGCGGTGATGACGGGCTTTGAGTACTCGGATGCACGACGAATGATGTGCTTCTGAATTGCAGGAACCATTTCCGGCGGAACTTCTACGCCTAGATCGCCGCGGGCGACCATGATGCCGTCTGCAGCCTGCAGAATGCTGTCGAGATGCTCGATCGCCTGGGGCTTTTCAAGCTTGGCAATGATCCACGTATCGAATCCGAGAGCAGCCACACGGTTGCGAACCATGCGAACATCTTCCGCAGTGCGCACGAACGACACTGCAATGGCATCCACTCCATTTTTCAAAGCGAACTCGAGGTCTTCAGCATCCTTCTCCGTGAGTGAGGGAACGCGCACGAGAATTCCGGGCAAATTGATACCCTTGTTTTCGCCGAGCATGCCGCCATTGATGATGTCGCAGTGAACATCGCCGCCATTCACCTCTTGAACGCGCAACTCAATCAGGCCGTCCGAGAGCAGAATGCGTGAGCCTTGTTCAACATTTTCTGCAAGGGTCTTGAAGGTTGTGCCTATGAGCGAGGCCGTTCCCGGCACATCGCGCGGAGTAATGGTGAGGCGTCCACCGGCCTTAAGCAACACTGACTGATGATCTTTCAAAGCGGAGGTGCGGATCTTGGGCCCCTGCAGATCGCCGAGGACACAGAGCGGCTTGCGCTCTTCGCGGCTTACTTTGCGGACCAGTTTGAGGACCGCGAGTTTGCGCTCATGAGTGCTGTGCGAAAAATTCAACCGGACGACGTCAACGCCAGCCCGAATCAGGTCGCGAATCACCCCTTCGGTGTTCGAGGCGGGCCCCAGGGTGGCCACGATCTTGGCGCGGCGCTTTAACGGGGACTCTTTCAGGCCGAAATCGACGGAAGACATAGAGATAGCTCCACTTAAAGAACTTCAAGGTTTGACTTAACAGGGCTCAGGTTGGTCAGTGTTTTCAGCGGGGAACGACTGTTTCTATTGTACATCGGTGCCTTAGTGCTGAATGGAAGAGAGCTCGTCGTTGCGTTCACTTGCAGATTCCGGTTGGCTTGCCAGGGTTCGCTCCTGCCGGCTTTCGTAGAGAACGCCGTTCAATTCAGCACCGAGCAGCACGCTGAATGCAACTATGTAGAGCCATACCAGCGTGGCGATGCCTGCGCCAAATGATCCGTAGAACATGGAGTAGTCGGCGACCCGCGTTACATACCAGCCAAATGCGAGTGTTGAAGGGAACCAGAGAAATGTGCCGGCGATTGCGCCCGGTGCCACCCATAGCCAGTGTTCTTTGCGCTTTGTACCGAAATGGAAGAGTGCCGACAGAACAGTAACGCTGCTCACCACGGCGATCGTCCAGCGGATCATGCGCCAAAAGAAGAGCACGATCGACCTCGTCTCACCGCCGGCGTTTTCGACCATCCACAATTCAATCTGGTGCCCGAAGACCACTACGAGTGTGGCGACCGAAAGCGGCACCAACGCGATGGGTACCAGCAGCATCGCGCGAAGGCGCCGCTCGCCGAAGCCCCATGATTCATTCGGCAGATTATATGCGCGACGAAATCCTTCCATGAGCGACAGCATGGCACCCAGGCCGGCAAAGACGCTGAGGCCCGTAGCCGAAAGGATCAATTGCCAGGAATACACGCGGCGGGAAAGGATATATCCCTGCAGCAAGTCCAACGCATCTGCGGGTAAAAACTGTTCGAAGACGGCGCGGATTTCACCCATCAGAGTAGGCCCCTCCTGCACCTGGGCCAACATTGTGGTTAACACCAGCAAGGCAGGAAAGAGCATGAGAATGCCTGAGTACGCTGCGGCCTTGGCTGTGTTGAAGACGTCGTGCTCAAAAGCCTGCAGGATTGCTTTTCGGATTTGGGTTAGCACGAGGCTCATGCGCTCATTGGCAAGAGTAGAGCATTTTGCGGGAGTCCGGGATAAAAGTCAGCCAGGAATTACATTTTGGAACCACCAGCCGAAATTGATTTTCCAACCTGAGGGTCGAGAGTAGAGAATGGACGTTCGCCGAAATCGGCAGTTTTGGATCGGGCCTGGACCGGCCCAGGGAGAAGCATAAAAGCATGAATCAATCGCCGGAAAGACAGCCGGTTCAAGGGCTGCCCATGCGCTACCTGCTCGTGTTTTGGCTCCTGGTCATGAGCACCATAGCATTTCTTGACCGGACCAACATTTCCATCGCGGGCGTTCAGATTGCCAAAGAGTTCAAGATCGATAACTCGCGATTGGGTTGGGTCTTCAGCGCGTTTCTTGTCGGTTACGCCGGGTTCCAAATTCCTGGCGGCGTAATTTTGCGGCGATTTGGTCCGCGTCGCGTACTTTCGTTCTGCGTGATTCTGTGGGGCGTCTTTACGGTGCTGACGGCAATGGTGCCGCCGGCGGCTCCAGGCGCGCTGATGATGATCATCCTGGTGCGAATGGCATTGGGCGCCAGCAGCGCCGTGATGTATCCCTCAAGCAATCAATTTATCGAACGCTGGTTCCCGCGGCACGAGCGCGGCAGGGCGAGCGGCATCGTGTTTGGGGGCGTCGGCCTGGGGTCGGCACTTGCGCCGCCGGTACTGACGGCGATCATTCTGGCATACGACTGGCATGTGGCGTTCTGGTTTTGCGCGGTAGTTGGTCTGCTTGCAGCCGCGGTGTGGTTCCTGGTGGCGCGCGATAAACCAGAACAGCATCCTTGGGTGAGTGCCAGCGAACGCGCAATGATTATCGCTGGTCGCGGCGACGCTGCTATGATTTCCGCGGACGTTGTCGCCGCGAAAAAGAAAAGCGGCTCGCCGTGGGTAAAGATTTTTACCAGCAAAGAAGTGCTGGCACTTAGCGGTAGCTACTTCACCTTCGGTTACATTGGCTGGGTTTTCTTTAGCTGGTTCTACATCTACCTTGCGCAGGTGCGCGGATTGAGTTTGAAGACCAGCGCCGTGTATTCCATTTTTCCGTTTGTGGCCATGACGCTTGGATCGCTGATAGGCGGCGTTGCCAGCGACTGGCTTGCACACCACGTAAGTCCCCGCGTGGGCCGCTGTTATCTGCCTGCTTTCTCGCTTTTCCTTACAGGCATTCTTCTCGCGATCGGATCGACTGTGCAGAGCGCCGTTACGGCAACGGCGCTGCTGGCCTGTGCTGCCGGAGCGCTTTATCTTTCGCAGAGCTCGTTCTGGAGTGTGACGGCGGATTTTGCCGGTGAACACTCTAGCGTGGTTTCAGGAACCATGAACATGGCCTGCCAGATCGGGGGCGCTGTCACTTCTTCTCTGACGCCGATGATTGCTGCGCAGTTTGGATGGCAGGCGTCGTTTTTGACAGCGACGGTGCTGGCGGTTTTAGGCGCAGCGGCGTGGCTGCTGGTGAATCCGAAGGCGCGGCTGGCGGCCTGACGGATACCTGAACGCGGTGATGTTTGGAAACCGTACAATGGGTGCATGCTGCGCCGGGTATCGCTTCCGATCATTGCCGCATTGAGCCTGCTGGTTCCAGTGACTTCGCAGTTGTATGCCCAGAGTCCATTGCCGATCGCTTCGGCGGAAGATCGTGCGATGGCGCGGTCTATTCTGAAAGATCTCATCGAGATCAACACTACCGATACGCAGCGCGGCAATGTGACGGCCGCGACGGAGGCCATGCAGAAACGGCTGCTTGATGCAAGATTTGCGTCGCAGGATATGCAACTGCTTGGTCCTGATCCCCGCAAGCAGAACCTGGTTGTGAGAATACGCGCGGCAGGAACGCCAACAGCCAAGCCTGTTCTTTTTCTGTGTCATGTGGATGTAGTGGAGGCGCTGCGCTCGGATTGGACGACCGATCCATTTGAACTTGTCGAGAAGGACGGCTATTTCTACGGTCGCGGCAGTGAGGATATGAAAGACGGCGACGCCGTGATGGTAGCGACATTCCTGCGTCTGCACCGCGAGGGCTACAAGCCGAAGCGCGATCTGATTCTTGCGCTCACTGCGGATGAGGAAGGCGGCAAATTCAACGGCGCCCAATGGCTACTGAATCAGCATCGCAACCTTGTAGACGCGGCGTTCGTTATCAATCTCGACGCCGGCGGCGTTCAACTGGAACGCGGGCGGCCTGTGGTTGCCGCTGTTGAAGCAACCGAAAAGGTGTATTCGGATTTTCAAATCACTGCAGTGAATCGCGGTGGACACAGTTCCCTGCCGCGGCCTGACAACGCTATTTATGAGCTGACCACGGCACTCAACAAACTTGCGGCTTTCACTTTCCCATTCGAGTTGAACGAGGTGACGCGCGCATATTTTAAAAAGTTAGCGGACCAGGAGAGCCCGCCGGTGGCCGCAAACATTCGCGCCATTCTGGCATCGCCGCCGGATAAGTCGGCCATAGAGCGACTGAGCGCCGAGCCCAGCTTTAATGCGAACTTGCGAACTACCTGCGTGGCCACACGTTTGAATGCCGGCGTGGCCAACAATGCGTTGCCGCAGACTGCGCAGGCGATTGTGAATTGCCGCATTTTTCCGGGCCATTCGCCAGAGGAGATTCGGCAAGGGTTGACTGAGGTATTTGGTGACAGCCAGTTGACGGTGAAATATGTTTCAGATGCCGGAGTGGTATCTGATACGGCTCCCGATCGGAAGCCGATTTCGACGCCTGCGCCGATTCCTGAGGTCTTCGATCCTCTGTCGCGCCTGGTCAAGGCGATCTGGCCTGGCATTCCTGTGACAGCGGTGATGGAAAACGGCGCAAGCGACTCGATCTATTTTGCCCAGGCAGGAATTCCCTGCTACGGGTTTTCGGCAATTGCCATGGAGCGGAACGACGACCGCGCGCACGGACGCGATGAACGAATTCCCGTGGATTCGTATTGGAAGTCGCTGGACTTTTTTTATTCGTTTGCAAAGGAACTCGGCGATCGCTGATTGGCGTACGGAATGAGGTTACTCGTCACTATCTAGCCAAAATCGCACGGGCCGAGTTTGACCCTGCTTGGGTAGGGGAACTAGGTTTAAATTATGTGCGGCT
>Ga0265328_10000966_pt1 | contig 13185 bp, 11 predicted proteins | sample 41624metaG_FD_202086 | JGI IMG/M metagenome (GOLD analysis project Ga0265328, IMG submission 202086) | Rhizosphere microbial communities from Carex aquatilis grown in University of Washington, Seatle, WA, United States - 4-16-24 metaG | ecosystem: Host-associated > Plants > Roots > Rhizosphere...
CGGCGGCGGAAAAGTCGGCCTCCTGCTGATCTCTCCCTTCGTCAAGAAAGGGAGCGTCAACAAGGCGGGCTACTACAACCACTTCTCCCTGTTGGCCAGCATCGAGGCGCTCTTCGACCTGCAGCCGATCGGGTATGCGGCGAATCCGGCGATGACCGTGTTCGACGAAACGATCTACAACGCGCCTTCGGAAACGTCGGGGAGTGCGACTGCAAAACGCGCGCTCTTGGGGTTGATGCACTCGGTGGGGTAGCTCGGGGCCGCCTGGCTGCGGGTCCTGTCGTGGGGGTCGGGTGGCCTCGCTTGCGCTGCGATCTGCTCCGGGCGGCAGGATGTCTTCGCTCGCAGGAACGAAATCTTGCCCTCCGCAGACTCCGCGACTGCGCGACACCACCCAACCCCCACGCCACCCGCAGTCGAGGCGTTTGGACTACCCCACCGGGCGCATCAACCCGCCGCGGAAAGCTTTCAAGCCTCTCGGAGCCATCGAGCAGCGATGTCTCTCCGCAGGTTTGGAGCTTCCGCGCGGCTTCGAAGCTCTAGCTGCTCAGCCGGGTTCGCTCGTCGCGTGGGTGGCGTCGGGGTGGGGCGGACTCGCCGGCCCGAAGGCTGCGGAGGGCAAGATCGCAACCCTGCAGGGCGCGGTGTCCCTCCGCCCGGAGCAGCGCGAAAGGGCCGCCGAGGGTGCCCCACCCCGACGACAGGCCCCGCGCGCCCAGCGCCTCAGGCCTGCTCCGGCTCGGGCACGCTCGCCTCACTGATCCCAAACCGCTCATGCAGCCGCTTGAGCGGCGCCGGCGCCCACCAGTTCCACTTGCCCAGCAGCTCCATCAGCGACGGGACGAGCAGGGCGCGGATGATGCTGGCGTCGATCAACACCGCCAGCGCGGTGCCGACGCCGTTCTCCTTGATGAAGATGATTTTGGAGGTGGCGAAGGCGCCCATCGCGACCGCGAAGAGCAGGGCGGCGGCGGTGACGATGCGGCCGGTCCGCTCGAGGCCGATCGCCACGCACTCGGAGTCGGAGGCGCCGTTGTCGCGCGCCTCCTTGATCCGCGAGAGCAGGAAGACCGCGTAGTCGGTGGAGAGGCCGAAGGCGACGGCGAAGAGCAGGATCGGCATCGTCTGCTCGATCGCGCCGGGGCTGGTGTAGTCGAGGAAGCCCTGCAGGCGGCCGTCCTGGAAGATCAGCACCAGCAGCCCGAAGACGGCGCTGAGGTTGAGGAAGTTCATGATCAGCGACTTGATCGGCAGGATCACCGAGCCGGTCATCAGGAAGAGGATCGTCAGCGTCGCGATGATCACGATCGCCAGCGCGATCGGCATGTGGCGGGCGAGGCTGCCCTGGAAGTCGATGAAGTCAGCGGTCGCGCCGCCGACCTTGGCGGTCGTTCCGGGTGGGGTCGGCAGATTGCGGATTGCCTTCACGGTTTCCTGACTGGCGTCGGAGACAAACGGGTTGGCGGAGATCACCTGCAGCGCCGTGACGCCGCCCTTCAGCGGCTCCGGCGGAGCGACTTCGGCGACTCCCTCGACACCGCGCACCCGCGCCGCCATCAGCTTTGCCGCTTTCGGCCCGCCGCCTTCGAGGTCGACCCAGATCGGGCTCTCGTGGTAAGGCGGGAATTCGGAGCTGACCGTGTCGTAGGCCTGGCGGGCGCTCGCTTCCTTCGGCAGCACGGTCGGGTCGACGGTGTTGAACTTGATCCCGAGGAAGGGCAGGCCCATCACGATCAGCAGCAGGGCGCTGAACGTCGCCACTGGGATCGGCCGCCGCATCACGAAGCGCGAGAGCCGGTACCAGAAGCCCTGCTCGTCGGGCCGCGTTTCGGCCTCGGCCCGCCGCTTCAGGAAGCTGGGGGAGAGCGAGTTGACCCGGGTCCCGAGCAGGGTTAGCACCGCCGGCAGCACCGTCAGCGAGATCAGCGCCGCGAACAGGGCCACCAGCGAACCGCCGAGGCCCATCGAGTAGAGGAAGCGCTGCGGGAAGACCAGCAGCGAGGCTAGCGCGGCCGCCACCGTCAGCGAGGAGAAGAAGACGGTGCGCCCCGACGTCGCCAGCACCCGCCGCATCGCCGCCAGGCCCGGCCCGTCTTTGGCGATCTCCTCGCGGTAGCGGGAGACGATGAAGAGGCTGTAGTCGATCGCCAGCCCGAGGCCGAGCGCCGTGGTCAGGTTGAGGGCGAAGATCGAGACCGAGGCGAATTCGCTGGCGATGCGCAGGATCAGGAAGGTGCCGACGATCGCCAGGCCGCCGATCATCAGCGGCAGGGCCGCCGCGACGAGGCTGCGGAAGAAGAGCAGCGAGAGCAGGAAGAGCAGTGGGAAGGCCAGCAGCTCGGCCATCCGCAGGTCTTTCTCGACCTGCTTGTTGACCTGCTCCTGGGCCACCGCGGCGCCGCCGACGACGACCCCGGGATGGGCCGAGAGCGAGTCGGCGATGTCGGCCCCGGCTTCCTGCCACTGCTTGTCCTCGGTCGGCTTCAGGGTGATCGCGAAGTAGGTCGATTTGCGGTCTTTGGCGACGAAGACAGGGGAGTTGGTGTCGTAGTAGCCGGTGACGGACTTGACATCCCCGCGACGGCGCACCTCGCTCTCCAGCGCTTCGACCCGGGTCCGCGAGGCGGCTTCGTAGACCGGCGCGTGCTCGACCACGGCGAGCACAGCCGGGATCCGCAGCCCGGCATCCTGCAGCTGTTCCCTCGCCTGCACGGTCTCGGTCGAGGGGTCGTCGGCCCCGTAGGGGTCGAGACGGCTGGCGACGGAGCCGCCGAGAGCCCCGGCGACGATGAAAAGGACGATCGCTAAGAGGCCGACGCGGCGGGCGTGACCGTCGGCGAGGCGTGCCAGTGAGTCGAACATCAGCTGCTCCTTTTCTCGGCGGCGGAATCGAGCAGCTGCTGCTCCATCCGCTCGCACCAGTCGGCGAACCACTCGTTGAACTCGATCCCCCCGCGCAGGACCATCAGCGGAAAGGGGTCGTCCTTCTCAAGCGCATCGGGTTCCAGGCGGCGTAGCTGAGTGACCAAGCCGACCCGCATCGCCCGCATCGCCCGCAGGGTCTCGACCGCCTGCTCAGGCGGGAGCACTCCGGCGAAGAAGAGTTTGAGCAGCCCTTCTTCGCGCATCTCGGTCGTCTCGGGCGGGCGGCGCAGCCATGCCTTCAGCTCCTCTTCGCCGTCGGCGGTGATCTCGTAGACCGACCGTTTGCGCCCGCCGGTCGGGGCGTTGGCGCCCACGACCAGCCCCGCCTCGGAGAGCCGTTTCAGCTCCGGATAGATCTGCCCGTAGCTGGCCGCCCAGAAGAACCGGGTCGAGTTGTCGACCAGCGACTTGATCTCATAGCCGGAGCGCGGCTCACCGCTGACCATCCCCAGGATCACGTAGGCAGTTGGGCTCAGCTCCATCTCACAAGGGTATATATCGCACAGATATATCTCTAAGTGTGATCTGCGCACACATATCTGTGCCCGCTGCGGTGCGCTTACTCGGACCCGCCCTGGATGTTGCTCAGCATCGCCCGTTCCGCCATCCGCAGCAGGCCGAGGGCGACGTGTGGGCGCATGTCGCTGCTCCGCACCCTGACGTGGGAGCCGTGCGGCCCGACCACCTCGACGATCGTGCAGACGTCGCCGATCTGAGACTCCTCGCCGTAGTCGGCTTCCAGTGCCTCCATCTGCGCCGCGACCACCTGCCCGACTTTGCTCTGATCCATAGCCATCTTCAACCCTTCCCCTAGAAGTATTCGACCGCTCCCGGCCCTGAATCGACCCTAGCGGAGGGCGAAAGGGCCTACACAAAGACACAGGGAAGCCGTGGCGAAGATTTGACATTCAGCGCGCCACGCGCGCGTCGGGGTTTTTCACGATCGGCGAGTGGGTGCCCGGTATACGAAAGTGCTTGACCGCGACTCTCAAATTCTCTTGTGGGTCGACTTCACGACCAAGAGGGGAAAGGTCGTCGACTATGTCCTCGTCCTAATGGTCGTTTCCCTGAGTGGGGTGAAGACCGTTCGGATCTATGACTCCGCACACGGGTATAACGAGATGCATCGATACACGACCGATGGAGAAAAGCAGCCCGGAGAGCGATTTCACAGCGGTACCCTTGGCGAAGGAATGCGCGTTGCGATCAAGGATGTCGAAGACGGTCATCTCAACATGATCGAAGGTTGGAGTGGGAGAACAAATGACTTCTAAGCCCCTGGATTCACCAGCGTCGAAGGCGATGGATGAAGCGATTGACCTTGCGATTGCCGAAGAATCCCCCTATCCCGAAAAGGCGATGTTTATCGACGTTGACATGCCGTACACCGATCGCGAGCTCAAGCTTGCCGCCAGATTCGGGCTTACTGCGGTCTTGGTGTCGGCTGATGGAGCCTTTCGGACAGTGCCGCCAAAATCCGCGGTTGCTTAGAGGCTTCAGCCGAGCTCGGCGATCAGCGCCTCGACCACGGCATGGTCGAACTGGGCGCCGGCGCTGGCGCGTAGCTCGACGATCGCGTCCTTCTGGTCCATCGCCTTGCGATAGGTGCGGTCCGAGGTCATCGCGTGGAAGGCGTCGCAGGTGCAGATGATCATCGCCGCGCGGGGGATTTGATCGCCCTTGAGGCCGTCGGGGTAGCCACCGCCGTCGACGCGCTCGTGGGCGGAGCGGACCAGGGGCGCTACCGGGGCGAGGAAGGGGATCCGCTCCAGCATGCGGGCGCCGATCGCGGTGTGGGCGTCCATCGTCTTGCGCTCGTCAGGAGTGAGGGGGCCGGGCTTGCGCAGCACCTCGCCGGGGACGCCGATCTTGCCGACGTCGTGGAGCAGGGCGCCGTAGCGGAGGCGGTCGAGCTCCGGGCCGGAGACTCCCATCCGGATGCCGACCCGCACCGCCAGGGCCGCGACCTCGTTGGCATGGTCGGCGGTGTAGGCGTCCTGCAGCTCGACCGCATCGGCGAGGACGCCAAGGGTGGAGAGGAAGGCGCCCTCGAGTTCGTCGACCAGCTGGCAGCGGTAGATCGCCGAGCCGAGCTGGCCGGCGACGATATGGGCCAACAGCATGTCCTCGTCGGCAAAAGCGTGGGTCTCCTCCTGCTCGACGTTCATCACTCCCCAGACGCTGCCGGCGACCCAGATCGGCAGCGATAGCTCGGAGCCGGGGTCGGTGCGGGGATTGCGGTGCAGGTAGTCGGAGTCGAGCTGGGTGTCGTTGACCATCGCCGGCTCGCCAGTGCGGGCGACGCGGCCGTTGACCCCGTGCTCGACCGGCTGCACCAGGGCGAGGAAGTCGCCGACCTCCTCGGCCAGCGGCCCGGCGCCGGCGACGACCCGCAGCGAGCCGTCGGGGTCGAGCCGCTGGATCACAGCCAGGTAATAGTCGAAGGATTCGTGCAGCTTGTCGACCGCGACCGAGGCGACATCGGCGACGCTGTGGGCCTGGGCGAGGGTGGTCGCGAGGTGGCTTGCGACCAGCAGGCGTTCGTCCCCGGCGGGGGTGCCTACTTGCGGTTCAGCGCTAGGGATTTCGGTCCTGCTCGGCTCCACTACCCGGCTTGCATCGGCACGCCTGTTGCCGCTCTTTAGAGACGACTATCCTCAATCGCTCATGAGCGAAAGCGGATCAGACATCGTCGTCATGAAGTTCGGCGGGACCTCGGTCGCCGGGGCGGAGGAGATCAAGCGTGCCGCGGCGCGGATCGTCGCCGCCCGCAAAGCCGGAAACCGGGTTGTCGCCGTGCTCTCGGCGCGGGGCAAGACCACCGATGAGCTGGTCGCCCAGGCGATGGAGATCTCCGAGCGCCCGGTCGCCCGCGAGATGGACATGCTGCTCTCGACCGGGGAGCGGATCTCCTGCGCCCTGGCGGCGATGGCGATCCATGACATGGGCCACGAGGCGATCTCGCTGACCGGCTCCCAGGCCGGGATCGTCACCGACTCCTCCCACACCAAGGCGCGGATCATCGACGTCCGCGCCGACCGCATCGAGGAAACGCTTGAACAGGACCGGATCGTGCTCGTCGCCGGCTTCCAGGGTGTCTCGACCGACAGCCGCGACGTGACCACGCTGGGACGTGGCGGCTCCGACACCACCGCCGTCGCCCTGGCCGCGGCGCTGGGCGCCAGCGTCTGCGAGATCTACACCGATGTCGCCGGCGTCTTCAGCTCCGACCCACGGATCGTCGCCGACGCCCGCAAGCTCTCGAAGGTCTCCTACGAGGAGATGCTGGAGATGTCGGCTTCGGGGGCGAAGGTGCTGCAGCTACGCTCGGTCGAGTACGCGCGCAACCACGGCGTCCGCATCCACTGCCGCAGCTCTTTCGCGGACGGCCCCGGTACCCTCGTGGTTGCAGAGGAAGAGATCGTGGAGCAGCCATTCGTAACAGCCGTGACCCACTCCGACGGCGAGGCCCGTGTGACGCTGACCGGCGTCCGCGACGAGCCCGGGATGGCGGGCCGGATCTTCACCGCCCTGGCCGAGGCCAACGTCAACGTCGACGTGATCATCCAGAACGAGCCGGTCGGCGGCGACGCCCTGGCCGACCTCTCCTTTACCGTCGACCGCTCCGATCTCGCGATAGCGACCGAGACGATCGCCGCCCTCGGCGAGGTCAGCAGCGGCATCCGCACCGACGAGCAGATCGGCAAGGTCTCGATCATCGGCGCCGGCATGCGCAGCCACCCTGGCGTCGCCGCCAAAGTCTTCGAGGTCCTCGGCGCCGAGCGGATCAACATCGAGATGATCTCCACCTCGCCGATCAAGATCTCATGCGTGATCACCGCCGATCGCGTCTCCGATGCGGTCAATGCCCTGCACAAGGCGTTCGACCTCGGCGCCGACGCGGTCCGTCCCGAGGATCCGACTGGCAGCGAGCACCGTCCCACGGTCGCCGGCTGAGCCGGCCGGGCTGACGCGATGGCAGACGGCGGATACAGAGTCGGAGTTCTGGGCGCGACCGGGCTGGTTGGGACGACGATCCTCAGCCTGCTCGCCGAGCGCGAGTTCCCCGTTGCCGAGGTCGTTCCCTTTGCCTCCGAGCGCTCGGCCGGCAAGCAGCTGGAGTGGAACGGCTCGGTGCTGGAGTGCCGCGAGCTCAATGCGGAGACGATCCAGGGCCTCGACGTGGTCCTCTCCTCGGCCGGCGGCTCGGTCAGCGCCGAGTGGACGCCGCGCCTGGTTGAGGCAGGCGCGATCGTCGTTGACAACACCAGCTACTGGCGCATGCATGACGATGTGCCGCTGGTCGTCGCTGAGGTCAACCCCGAGGCAATCGACGGCCACAGCGGCATCATCGCCAACCCCAACTGCTCGACCATGCAGTTGATGGTGGCGCTGAAGCCGCTCTTTGATGAGGCCGGGATCGAGCGCCTGGTGATCTCCACCTACCAGGCGGTTTCGGGCACCGGCAAGGCGGCGATCGACGAGCTGCGCTCGCAGTCCAAAGCGGTGCTCGCCGGCGAAGACCCGGCGGCCGGCGTCTATCCGCACCCGATCGCCTTCAACGCCCTGCCCCAGGCCGGCAGCTTCCCCGAGGGCGACGACCACACCGACGAGGAGCGCAAGCTGATCAACGAGACCCGCAAGATCCTCGGCGACGACTCGATCCGGATCAGCGCCACCTGCGTGCGGGTGCCGGTCGTCACCGGCCACTCTGAGGCGGTCAATGTTGAGACCCGCGAGCCACTCTCGCCGGAGCGGGCGCGCGAGCTGCTTACTGCTGCGCCGGGGGTGACCGTGGTCGACGAGCCAGCCGCGGCGCGCTACCCGTTGGCGACCGAGGCCGCCGGAAAAGACGATGTTTTCGTCGGCCGCATCCGCCGCGATCCCGGCAACGAGCGGGCGCTGGATATGTGGGTCGTCGCCGACAACCTGCGCAAGGGCGCGGCGACCAACGCCGTCCAGGTCGCCGAGCTGCTGGTCGAGCGCGGCCTGCTCAGCTCCCGGGACTAGCCGGTGGACATCGGCTTCGGCGAAGCCGTCCTCCTCTTTGGCGGCCTGCTGGCCGTGGTCGCCGCGCTCTCGGGGCTGATGCGGGGCACGGTGCTCTCGGCTTCGGTGCTCTCGGTCGCGCTGGGGATCGTCCTTGCCGCCTTCGGGGTCGTCCACGTCGACGCCACCGACCAGTCGATCGTCGAGCTGATCGAGCTGGCGCTGATCCTCACCCTCTTCTCCGACGGGATGTTCGTCGAGCGCGAGCTGCTGCTGCGCCACTGGAGCCCGGTCGCGCGAGCGCTGGTGATCGCGATGCCGATCACGATGGCGCTGCTGGCGCTGGCGGCGAAGGCGCTCTTCCCGCAGCTCTCCTGGGCCGAGGCCTTCCTGCTGGGCGCGGTGCTCTCGCCGACCGATCCCGTCGTCACCTCAGCCGTCGTCACCTCGCGCCTGGTCCCGAGCGCGGTCCGCCACACGCTCAACCTCGAGTCCGGGCTCAACGACGGCCTGGCGCTGCCCTTCGTCCTCTTCTTCCTCGTCCTTGCCGGGCCTGGGGGGGACCCTGGCGGCGAAGCCCTGAAGCTGGCCGGCGAGGCGCTGGTCGGGGCGGGGATCGGGATCGCCCTGGGGGTGCTTGGCGGCCGCTTCCACCATCGCCTGCCCGGCGGCGGCATCACCGCCCGATACGAGGGCATCTACGCGATCGGCTTCGCGTTGTTCGCCTTCGGGCTAGCCGACGTCACCTTCGGCAACGGGCTGATCGCCGCCTTCGTCTGCGGGATCGCGATGGGCGCTACCGAGCGCCAGGTGCCCGACGGCTTCGTCGAGTTCGCCGAGAACACCAGCGCGATCCTGCAGGTCATCACCTTCTTCGTCTTCGGCGCCCTGATCGTCGCCACCGGCTTCCACCACAGCATCCCGCCGCTGATCCTCTTCGTCGCCTTCGCCCTGCTAATCGCCCGCCCGGTCGCGGTGCTGTTGTCTTTTATGCGAACCGGGATCGAGCGGCCCCAGAAGCTGTTCATGGCCTGGTTCGGCCCCAAGGGAGTCGCCTCGATGCTCTTCGCCCTCTTCGTCGCCAAGTCCCAGGTCCCCCACGGGGAGCTGATCTTCGACGTAGCCGCGATCGCGATCATCACCTCGATAGCCGCCCACGGCCTAACAGACACGGTAGGCGCCCGCTGGATGGCCCGACGGACTGGACTCTCACCAAGCTCTGAGTCAAGGGGTTCTGTCTGATCGGTCCTCGTCCTGGAGTTGGCGGGCGGCGCTGGGTCGCCGGACACTCAGCGCAAAGCGCGTCCGCCGACCCAGCGCCGCCCGCCCCACCCCTGCGGGCTAAAACCGATCAGGCGGGAACTGAAGCGAGCCGCTGCTCGACCCAGCCGGTCGAGGCGATGTGCTTGCTCATGCCGAGCTGCTTGGGCTCGGCGCCGAGCGCCAGGCCGACCAGCTGGGGAAGGTGCAGGACGGCGAGGCCGAGGTCGCGGTTGACGACCTTGGCTGCCTCCGGCTGCTGCATGTCGAGGTTGAGGTGGCAGAGCGGGCAGGGCGTGACCAGGCAGTCGGCGCCGGCGTCGAGCGCGTCGCCGACGTGGGTGCCGGCCTGTTTGAGCGAGGTCTCGCGGTTCATCGCGATCACCGGGAAGCCACAGCACTTGCGGGCGCCGTCGTACTCGACGACCTCGCCCCCCAGCGCCGTGATCACCTTCTCCAGGTAGATGTCGCGGTCGGGGAACTCGTCGTAGCCGAGGCGCTCCTTGGGGCGGACCACGTAGCAGCCGTAGAAGGGGCCGACACGGAGGCCGGAGAGCGGCCTCTTTACCTGCTCGGCGAGACGGTCGAGGCCGTAGTCCTCGACCAGCAGCCAGAGGAAGTTCTTGTTGGTGAAGCCGTCTTTGCCCTTCTCATAAGAGAGGCCCTGGCCACTCAGCACCTCGTTGATGTGGGCGCGGTAGGAGGAGTCGGCGTCAAGGCGCTGCTGGCACTCCGACTGCGCGCCCTGGCAGGTCGAGCAGATGTTCATCATCGAGAGCCCGGTCTCCTGGGCGAGGGCGAAGGTGCGGGCGTTGAGCGTGTCGGCCAGCTCCTGGTTGTGCTCGGCGATGACGCCGGCGCCGCAGCAGTTGGCGCGGTCGAGGGTGACCAGCTCGATCCCGAGGCGCTCGGCGACCAGCGCCATCGAGCCGTGCAGCTCCGGCGTGAAGCCGCGCGAGACGCAGCCCGGCCAGTAGGCGACTTTGATCTGCTCGCTCACTGTGAAGCCTCCTCGTTGGCAGGGGCGGCGGCAGCAGCCTCGGGGGCCTCCTCGGCCTCGATTTCGGCCAGCTCGCCCTCGTCGCCCTTGATGTACAGGTTGAATTCCTCGTGGTGCTCCTCGGCGTGCTTGTAGATCGCCTTGACCTCGTCCTGAGCGTTGCCGGGCAGCTTGTGGTGGACGCCGGGGATCAGCTTCGGCAGCGAGCGCATCTTGCCGGTCTTGATGCCGCGGATCGCGGTCGGAATCGAGCCCAGCATTTCCTTGATCGCCCGTTTGCTCGGTTTCAGCTTGCCCTTGATGCCGGGAGCGAAAGACTCCTGCAGCAGCAGCGACTCGTCGAGCGTCCCCTTCTTCTCGATGATCTTGACGAAGGCGATCTCGTGGTCATGGCCGCTGTTGGGGTCTTCGATCCCCTCTTCGCCGGCTTTGCGGCGCAGGCGCATGATCTGGTCCATCGGCGCCACGCCCTTGGGGCAGGCGTCGATGCAGCTGAAGCAGTGGGTGCAGTCGTAGATCCCATGCGGATCCTCGGCCAGGTCGTGCAGGCGCTCCTTGGTCTCGGCGTCGCGCGGGTCGCCGACGAAGCGGTAGGCCTTGGCAAGCGCGGCGGGGCCGATGAAGTCGGGGTCGGCTTCCATCGAGAGGCAGGAGGAGACGCAGGCGCCGCACTGGATGCAGGCCATCGACTGGGTGATGTCGATCATCGATTCGGGCTCGACGATGTACTCGCGCTCGGGGGCCTCGCCGTGGGGGAGGAGCCAGGGGGTGACGCGGCGGATCTTGGCCCAGTGGGTCGACTCCATGTCGGTGATCAGGTCCTTGATCACGGGCATGTTGCCCATCGGCTCGACCACGATCGTGCCGTCGCCGCTGCCGATGCTGGCTTTCTTGTCGGCCAGCTCCTGGGCCTCGCCGATCTGGGTCTTGCAGCCGAGCCCGGACTGGCCGTTGATCTTCATCCCGCAGGAGCCACAGATCGCCGCCCGGCAGGAGCAGCGGACCGAGAGTGAGCCGTCGTCACGGTCTTTGACCTGGAGGATGCCGTCGAGGACCGAGAGCGAGGGATCGAGGTCGACCTTGAACTCCTCCCAGTACGGCCCTTTGCCGCTCTCTGGCTGGTAACGGCGGACTTTGAGGTTGTACTCAGCCATCTAGTAAGTCCTCTCCTGGGGCTCCCACTGGGTGATGGTCACCTCTGAGTATGAGATCTCCGGCCCGTCGTCGCCGAGCTGCAGATCGATGTGCTTCAGCCACTCCTCGTCGTTTCTCTCCGGGAAGTCGGTGCGGTACTGGGCGCCGCGGCTCTCCTTGCGCTCGAGCGCGGCGAGGCAGGTGCACTCGGCGTTGTCGAGCATGTAGCCGAGCTCGATAGCGCCGAGGATGTCCTGGTTGAAGATGCTGCCGCGATCGTCGATGTAGGCGGTCTTGGCCTCCTCCTTGAGGTCGCGGACCTTTTCCAGCGCCTGCTGGATGCCGGCCTCGTCGCGGAAGACCGAGACGTCTTTGTCCATCGCCGTGCCGAGGTCGAACTTGATCTCGGAGACGCGGCGGCCAGAGCCCTTCTCGCGGGCCGAGATCGCGTCGATCGACGCCTGCTCGGCCTCAAGCACCGCCGGCGAGGGACGCGAGCCCTCGATCCGCTTGGCGCGGGCGGCGGCGTCGGCGCCGGAGCGGCGGCCGAAGATCAGCGTGTCGAGCAGGGAGTTGGCGCCGAGCCGGTTGCCGCCGTGGACGGAGACGCAGGCGGTCTCGCCGGCCGAGTAGAGGCCGGGGATGTCGGTGCGGCCGTCGACGTCGGTCTTGACCCCGCCCATCGTGTAGTGGTTGCCGGGCTTGATGTGGATCGGTTCCTTGGTGATGTCGACCCCGGCGAAGTCGCGGCCGACGAGGACGATCTCGCGCAGCGCCTCGTGCACGCGCTTCTTTGGCACGACGGTGATGTCGAGGGCGACGGTGCCGTCGGGGAAGCCGCGGCCTTCGTTGATCTCGGTCTGCTCGGCGCGGGAGACGACGTCGCGCGAGGCCAGCTCCATCTTGTTCGGCGCGTAGCGCTCCATGAACCTTTCGCCCTTGGCATTGAGCAGGTGCGCGCCCTCGCCGCGGGCGCCCTCGGTGATCAGGAAGCCCTTGCCCGCCAGCGTCGTCGGGTGGTACTGGATCATCTCCATGTCCATCAGCTTCGCCCCGACCCGGTAGGCCATCGCGATCCCGTCGCCGGTGCAGATCAAGGCGTTGGTGGTCGGCTTCCAGACCTGGCCGTTGCCGCCGCAGGCGAGGATCACCGACTTGGCGCGGAACAGCTCCATTGAGCCGTCGGCGATGTTGCGGGTGACGACGCCGCAGCACTCGCCCTGCTCGTCGATCGCCAGCGCCGTCGAGAACCACTCCTCGTAGCGCGCCACCGAGTCGGCGTGCTTCATCAGCTGCTCGTAAAGGACGTGCATGATCGCCTGGCCGGTGATGTCGGCGACGTAGTAGGTGCGGGCGGCGGAGGCGCCGCCGAAGGCGCGGGTGCCGAGCTTGCCTTCCTCGTTGCGATGGAAGGTGACGCCGAGGTGCTCGAGGTGGAGGATCTCCTCCGGCGCCTCGCGGCACATGATCTCGACCGCGTCCTGGTCGCTCAGATAGTCGGAGCCCTTGATCGTGTCGAAGGCGTGCGACTCCCAGGAGTCGCCGGGGTTGAGGGCGGCGTTGATTCCGCCCTGGGCTGCGTTGGAGTGGGAGCGAACGGGGTGGACCTTGCTGATGATCCCGACCGAGACACCTTGCTCGGCGGCCGCAAGGGCTGCCCTCTGTCCGGCCAGGCCAGCGCCGATTACGAGAACGTCATGAGTAGGCACGAGCGCGGATGCTATAGACCGGAAATCCGACGGCGCAGTCGGATTTAGCCGGCCGCTTACCATTGGGGAATGTTTGGCGGCGGCTCGATCACCCTTTTCCACTTCCGCGGGATTCGCGTTGCCGTCGACTGGTCGTGGTTTCTGATCCTCTTCCTGCTGATCCTCTGG
>Ga0265328_10000967_pt1 | contig 13180 bp, 9 predicted proteins | sample 41624metaG_FD_202086 | JGI IMG/M metagenome (GOLD analysis project Ga0265328, IMG submission 202086) | Rhizosphere microbial communities from Carex aquatilis grown in University of Washington, Seatle, WA, United States - 4-16-24 metaG | ecosystem: Host-associated > Plants > Roots > Rhizosphere >...
CCGCAGGGCGAAGTAGGCGGCCCGTTCCTCGGCGGTGCGGGCCAGGCGGCAAGACAGCCGGATCGCCGTCGCCGGGCCAGCGTTGGAGCTCACGTCCACCAGGCCCGCGTCGGCCTCGCGTCGCGGGCTCACGCGGCCCCCTCGTAGGCCGACAGCGCCGAGCAGGCCCCGCACTTGCCGCAGCCGGCCTTCATGTCGCGCGAGAAGACGCCGTGCTGGCGGATGAGCCGCCCCACCTGGGCGTAGATCGCCTGCATGACCTCGGCGGCGGGCGGCACCGTGGTGGCCGCCATGGGGGCGCCGGCGATGGGCACGAACGGCACCACGAAGGGGTAGACCCCGACCGCGAGCAGTCGCTCCGCCATTGCGATCACGCTGGCGGGGCGATCGCCGAGCCCGACGATGAGGTACGAGCTCACCTGGCCGCGCCCGAAGATCTCGACCGCCGCCGCGAAGGCCTCGAAGTAGCGATCGACGCCGACGGTGGCCTTGCCCGGCATGACCCGGGCGCGCACCGCCGGCTCCACCGCCTCGAGGTGCATCCCGAGCGCGTCCACGCCCGAGTCCTTGAGGCGCGCGAACCAGCCGAAGTCCTCGGGGGGCTCGAACTGAGCCTGGATGGGCAGCGTGGGAACGGCAGCCTTGACGGCGGCGGCGCAGGCGGCGAGGTGGGCGGCCCCGCGATCCGGGGTCGCGGGGGTCCCGGTGGTGAGCACCAGCTGCCGGACCCCATCGAGGCGCACGGCCGCCGCGGCGACCTCGGCCAGCTGGGCCGGGCTCTTGCGCGGGATGGTGCGCCCACCCTCGATCGAGGTGCCGATCGCGCAGAAGCCGCAGGCCTGTGCGGGATCGTTGTAGCGGACGCACGACTGCATGACGGTGGAGGCCAGCACCCCTGGCGCGTGGAGGAGCGCGATCTTGGGGTAGGGAATGCCGTCGCGGGTGGACAGGGCGTAGAACCGGGGCACCGTCGGAAGCGACACCTCGGCCAGGATCTCGTCCTGGCCATCGCCATCGCCATCGCCATCGCGCAGGAGCAGGGCGCGCGTGGCCGGGCGTGGCGGAACCGCCCCTCCGTCGCCGGCCAAGAACGCATCGGCGGGGAGCGGCGCCGCGCCCCCGTCCGCAAGAATGCGCAGGCGGAAGGGGGACCGGGCACCGGTTCGCGGGGGACCGAGCGGAACCATGAGCGCCGTGTCATCGACCACCATGGCCCGGTGATCGGATGGACCGGCCCCGCCGCGGCGCTGGAGCTCCACGTTCCCCGTGCCCTGCCCCGCTTCCATATCGTCGCTCGGCGAACAACCCAGGGCCTGCAGCTCGGCGAGGAGCTCCGGCGGCACCGCGGGCCTCGTGGCGTGGGTGGGCGCGTCCAGCACCCTCCGGAGCTCTCCCCTGCCCGAGTCCCTCATGCGACACCGCGGGTGGAGGTCGAGGTTGTCGCTGCCGTCCCGGCAGGGGAGGTCTGCGCGATGTTCGCGGTGCTGCGGGCGCGCGCGCCCACCAGGTCCACGGTGGCGTGCGGGGCGCGATCGATGAGCAGGCTGAGCAGCTCGGGGCGGCTGTAGTGCCCCACGCTGTCCATCATCCGCTTGCGCTTGGTGATGAGAGCCAGATCCAGATCGGCGTACAAGATGCCTTCTCCCTCGGTGATGGGCTGGCCGAGCAGGGTTCCCTCGGGGGACACGATGGCGGTGAAGCAGCCGCCGCTCACCGCCCGCTCGAGCCCGGTGGTGCCGGCGACGGCGGCGCGCTGCTCGGGCGTGAGCCAGCCGGTGGCGTTCACCACGAAGCAGCCCGACTCGAGCGCGTGGTGCCGGATGGTGACCTCGATCTGCTCGGCGAAGATCGGGCCCACCATCGAGCCCGGGAACATGGCGACGTGAATCTCCTCGTGGTCGGCCATGAGGGCGTAGCGCGCGAGCGGGTTGTAGTGCTCCCAGCACGCGAGCGCCCCGATGCGGCCCACCTGCGTGTCCACCGCGCGCAGCCCGGCGCCGTCGCCCTGCCCCCACACCATGCGCTCGTGGTACGTCGGGGTGATCTTCCGACGGTGCAGCGCGAGCCGGCCGTCGGCGTCGAAGATCAGCTGCGCGTTGTAGAGCGACCCGTGATCGCGCTCGTTGACCCCGAGCGCGACCACCACCCCGCCGAGGCGGGCCGCCTCCGCCACGGCCTCGACCGTCGGTCCGGGGACGGTCACCGCCTCCTCGTACAGCAGCAGGTGCTCCTTGCCCATGGCGGCCGGGGCCTGGATGAACGAGAAGTAGGGGTAGTACGGGACGACGGTCTCGGGAAAGACGACCAGCCTCGCGCCCTCACGCGCGGCTGCGCGGATGGCGGCGCAGATCTTCTCGGTGGTGGCGGCGCGGCTGCCCGCCCCCAGCGCTGGCGCGAGCTGGACGGCGGCCGCGCGGACCTTGCCGCAGGCGGAGGTGGACACGGTTTCTTCAACCACTTGCAAACCTGGTGCAATCGTGGTGCTCAGAGCGTCCAGGTGTTCAGGATGAACGCGTTCGCCTTGCGGTGCAGGAGCACGAGGTCGAGGACGTCGAGCGGGTTGATCGGACGGATGCCGGGGATGAGCGCGGCCTCCGTCTGGCCGTAGAGCGCGGAGAGCGCGAACCGACAGGCGTAGACCTTGCCGCCCTCGGCGATGAACCCGCCGATCTTCTGGTTGACGACCAGGTGCCCCGGGAAGGCCTCGCTGCCCAGCTTAGGAAAGCCGCGCTGAACCCCGAGCATCACGCCCGGTCCATACAGCAGCACGCTGGTCTCGAAGCCCTTGCGCATGAGGCGGGTGGCCTGCAGCATGTTGACGAGCCCGATGGAGCCCTCGAAGGGGACGGTGTGAAAGGTCACCAGCGCCTTCTCGCCGGGGGCGGCCTTGACGTCTTCAAAGACCTTTTCTTCGGCGTCGACCAGGAAGTCACCTTCCTTGTGCAGCGGATGCGTGATGGCGGCCATGCGATGTGTCCTCCGGCAAGAAGAGAGTTGGTTGGGTGCGACGCACGCGCGGCTGAGCGCGAATGCGGGGATGCGGTGCTGAGACCGGGCGAAGCGCGCGTCCCGGCGCGCTCGCCTCCGTGATTCGACAACGAGCGGCGAGCTCAGCAAGCGCCGAGCCAGCGAGGAGAAGGAGCCCCACCTTCGGGCGATCCCCTGGGGAATCGCGGTGGATCGATCGCGACGTTTCGAGACGTGCGAGCGGCGGTTTCATCCCGGTATCGAGCGCGCCAGCATCTGGAAAACGGCAGCGGTGTCGGGTGCGGCCCACACGAGCTTGCGTCGTTCTCGACCACGAATTTGCGTTGCCGAAACGAGCTTTCGCGTAGCGTGCAGGGGTGCTGTGGTCCGACGCCAGGGTGGCGGCCTCCGAGGCGTTCCGCGGGCTCTTGCTCGAGCTCGCGCACGAGCGCACGCTCGGCGAGCTGCTCCCGCTCGTGGCGCGGCGCCTGGCGGAGCACGAGGACGTGGCCCTGGCCCGAGTGTGGCTGCTCGAGCCGGGAGACGTATGCGCGAGCTGTCCCAACCACGTGGTGTGCACCGACCGCACCCGGTGCCTGCACCTCGTGGCCAGCGCCGCCCGCTCGCGCACCGGACACACCACCGTCCCCGACCGCCTGGACGGGGCCTTTCGCCGCATCCCCGTCGGGGCCTTCAAGGTCGGGCTGGTGGCGGCGGAGGGGCGCCCGCTGCTGGTCACCGACCCGGCGCACGATCCCAAGATTCGCCACCCGGCCTGGGTCGAGGCCGAGGGCATCGCCGGCTTCGCGGGGTTGCCGCTCGCGTGCCGGGGCGAGCTGCTCGGGGTGCTGGGGGTCTTCGTGCGCGCGCCCATCACGCCCACCGCGATGGATGTGCTCAGCATCGTCGCCAACCACGCCGCCGCCGCCATCGCCACCGCGCGCGCGTTTGCCCAGGTCGAATCGATGCGGCGCCAGCTGGTGGCGGAGAATCAGCAGCTCCGCCGGAGCGTCGAGTCGGATGCGCTGGCCGACATGGTGGGCACGAGCCAGCGCCTGCGAGAGGTGCTCGACGCGGTGTCGGCGGTGGCGTGCACCGACGCCACCGTGCTGGTGCAGGGCGAGTCGGGGACCGGCAAGGAGCTGGTGGCACGGGCGCTCCACCAGCGCAGCCACCGGGCCGCCGGCCCCTTCGTCGAGGTCAACTGCGCGGCCATCCCGCGCGAGCTGGCCGAGAGCGAGCTCTTCGGGCACGTGCGGGGCGCGTTCACCGGCGCCACCCGGGATCGGATCGGGCGCTTCGAGGCGGCGACCGGGGGCACGCTGTTCCTCGACGAGCTCGGCGAGCTGCCGCTCGAGCTGCAGGGCAAGCTGCTTCGCGTGCTGCAGGAGGGGACCTACGAGCGCGTCGGGGAGGGCCGGACCCGGCGCACCGACGTGCGGGTGGTGGCGGCCACCAACCGCGAGCTCCTCGCGGAGGTGGAGCGCGGGCGCTTCCGGCGGGATCTGTACTACCGGCTCAACGTCTACCCCATCACCCTGCCCGCCCTGCGCGACCGGCGCGACGATGTCTCCGAGCTGGCGCAGCGCCTGCTCGAGCGGGTGTGTCAGCGCCTGCGCCGCCCGCGCCTCGTGCTGAGCGCGGCCCAGCGCAATGACCTGGCGGCGCGCCCGTGGCCGGGCAACGTGCGCGAGTTGCTGAACGTGCTCGAGCGCTCGGTGATCTCGGCGGGGAGCTCCGACGTGCTCCATCTGTGGGACGCGGGCGACGAGGCGCCCGGGGGGCAGATGGGTACCGCGGACGGCGAGGGCACCGAGGGTGCGACCCTCACCGAGACGGCCGCGGGCGGGATCGCCATGGTCTCGGTGCCGGCGCTGGAGGGGCCGTTGCCGTCGCCCCCGGTCGACTCCGTGGTGCCTGGGGGCGTGGTCCCCGAGTTCGACGTGCGCCGCTTCGAGCGCGAGAACCTGCGACGGGCCCTCGCGCGGTGCCAGGGCAGAATCTACGGCCCGCAAGGCGCGGCCGCGCTGCTCGGCCTCAAGCCGACGACCCTGGCCTCGCGGCTGAAGCGCCTCGGCATTCCATCACAGCCTCCGTAGCTGAAGGCCTCGGCCCTCCCGCCCGGGAACGATCCTCTTCCCCCAATTGCCCGTCGCCGTCCTCGTCCTCGTTCCCATCGTCCCATCCCTCCCCCACCCGGCCGAGGGCACGGCGGTTCTCGGGTATGCTTCCTCCCATGCGCGGCCTGGCGACCAGGGTGCTGCGATGGCTGGCGGAGCTCCTGATCCGCCTGTATTACCCGCTCCGCAGCCTGCAGGGGGCCGAGCACCTGCCGGCGGGCGGCCCGACGATCTATGTCGCCAACCATCCGAACGGGCTGATGGACCCGCTCGTGTTGCGGGTGACCATCGGCCGCAGGGTGCGTTTTCTGGCCAAGAGCACCCTGTACGGAAACCCGTTCGGCCGCCTGGCGATGGATGCGTTCGAATGCTTCCCGGTCTACCGGCAACAGGACATGCGGGTCGCCGAGGGCGGTGAGACCGTCAGCCGGAACGAGGAGAGCTTTGCTCGGTGCCGGGCGGCGCTGGCCGAGGGAGCGGAGCTGGCGCTGTACCCGGAGGGCACCTCGCACTCGGATCCGCAGCTCAAGCCACTGAAATCGGGGGCCGCCCGCCTGGCCCTCTCGGCGGCGCAAGAGGCCCAAGACGGGTCCGAGGACGGGGCGGCCGGGCGCGCTGGCGAGACAGCAGGCGCCGGGCGGCCGTTCCCGCGCTTGATTCCAGTCGGTCTGTCATACCGGGACAAGGCCACCTTCCGATCGGCGGTGCACGTGGTCGTCGGAGCGCCCATCGATCTCGCGCCCCTGGTCGACGCCTACCGGGCGGACCCGCGGGCGGCCATCGAGGCCCTGACGGCGCAGATTCGCGATCGGCTCGACGAGCTGGTGCTGCAGGCCGAGACGCGCGATCTCCTGGCCGGGATCGCGCGCGTGGCGAGCTGGACCTCCCGGGCGCCCGACGACGACGCGCCCGACGCCCGCTACGTGCGGACCAGGACGTTGTTGCAGGCATACCCACGCCTGCAGGAACGCAACCCCCGCAAGCTGGCGGAGGTCACGCAGATCGCCGAGCGCTATGCCAGCGCGCTGGCCCGCCTCGGCGTCAAGGATCCCTGGCAGCTCGAGACCCCGCGCGTGTCCCCGGGGCGGCTGGCGCTGACGGCCCTCCGCGCGGTCCTGCTCGTGCCCGTGGCGGTGTGGGGAGCCCTGACCGGCTTCGTCCCGTACCGCCTGGCGGACGTGGCCGCCCGGCGCATGACCCGCGACGAGGACGTGTGGTCCACGCTGAAGATGATCGGCGGGGCCGCCTTCCTGACGGGCGCCTGGCTCCTCGAGGCGGTCGCGCTCGGGGCGTTCGGCGGCTGGGAGCTCGGGCTCGCGTCGCTGGTGGTGGCGCCCTTCGCCGGCTACGGTGCGCTGCGCTTCGCGGAGACGCTCGGGGACGTGGTGGAGGGCGTGCGCCATCTCGCCTGGCGCGCGCGGGGCTCGGCCGCGGCCGAGGACCTGGCGCGGCACCGGCACCAGCTCGCCGCGGCGGTCGCGGATGCTCTCCGGGAGCTGAGCCCGTGAGCGGCGAGCGGCGTCGGGCCGGTCGGACGGTCGAGCCGTCGGGGAAGCCGTCGATGCCGGCGCCGCCCCTCGGCGTGGCCGCGCGTGCCGCGCTCGCGCGCAAGTATCGCCAGCTCCTGCAATGGCGGCTGGCACGGGACGCGGCCGCGACAGGGACACCCGCCGCGCGCGCGGCCGGGTCGGCAGGGGCGGGCAACGAGCCCGCGACCCGGCCCGCGATGCGCGCGCTCGCCGAGGAGTTCCCGGGCTGCCTGCGCGAGCTCGACCGGCTGGGTGCGCCCGAGCTCGCGCGCCGGGCCGAGCTCCTCGCGGAGGCGACGACCGAGCCCATGGCGAAGCGAGAAGAGATCGGCGCCAGCGGCGTGGCCGGCGACGCGGAAGAATGGATCCGCTGGATCTGGACCTACCACCGCCTGGTGGCCGCGGCGTTGGTGGCGCGCAGCCGTCCGGCGGTGCCGGGCCGGCACGACGATGCGCTCCCGCCGTCGTTCCTTGCGGCGTTCCTCCACGCCAGCCGCGCCCGGGCGGGCGGGAGGTTGTCGCAGGTGGCCATTGCGTTCGTCGCGCGACACTCGGGAGCGACCCCGGCGGACGTCGCGGCGACGTTGTTCCCGTCGCGGCCACGTTGACGATGGGGCGGGACGCGCCGCCGGGAACGAGGACGGGACTTGGGCCCTGATCTCGGAGGCCGGTCACGATGGACGGACCAGAGCGGCATCATTCGGTGACGCCGGCGAGCTGGGCCTGGAAGGCATCCGGATCGTCGGTGGGCAACGCGCAGGTGCCTTGCCGGCAGACGTAGGCCGTGACGTGGTTCGCTCGGGTGAGCTTGCCTCCCACGAACGGCACCGTGTCCCCGAGGGCGGCCAGCTCGCTCGGGCTTCCGCCCGCCAGCACGAAGGAGCGCAGGTAGGTTCGGGCGAGCGCCGCGAGGAAGGGCGCGGCGGCGGACCGCGTCCGTGTCTCGGGCCACACGAGCGCGATCTCGCGCGGCTCGTCCCAGTAATAGTCGAGCGCCAGCAGCGCCTCGGTGAGCAGCACCGAGCGGTCGCCGAGCACGTGGGCGAGAGAACGAAAGCCGCGCTCGGCGATGCCCCGCCACCTCGAATCGTCGGTGTACGTGCCGAGCCGCAGGACGTTCATCAAGGCCACCGAGGCGCCGGACGGCTCGGCGCCATCGTAGGCCGGCCGCTCGCGCGCGATGAGCGCCTCGTGCGCGGCACCGGTCATGAACCAGCCGCCGCCTGGATCGGCGAAGTGCTGCTCGGTGGCATTCGCCAGCCGCAGCGCCTCGCGCAGGTAGCGCGGCTCGAACGTCGACTGGTACAGCTCGATGAGCCCGGCGGTCACGAACGCGAAGTCGTCGAGAAAGCCGAGGCCCGAAGACGTCGACGTCGACGTCCGCGCCGCCGCCGCCCGGGACTTGAAGCTGCGCACCAGGTCGCCCTGCGGGTCGCGCATGTGCTCGAGCACGAAGTCCGCCGCGCGCCGGGCCCCCTCCGTGTAGCGGGCCTCGCCGAGCACCCGCCCGGCCACCGCCAGCGCCGAGATCATGAGCCCGTTCCAGGCTCCGAGGATCTTCTCGTCGCGGGACGGGGGCACCCGCGAGAGCCGGCGCGCGTAGAGCAGCTCCCGCGCGCGGCCGAGGCGCTGCCACACCTCCTCGTTCGGCTTCGGCACCCGCAAGATGGTGGTGCCTTCCCAGTTCCCCTCGGGCGTGACGTCGTAGTGCTGGAGGAACGTCTCGAGATCGCCGTGGGGATCGAGCCCGCCCGCGATCAAGACCTCGCGGATCTCGGCCTCGGTCCACACGAAGAACTTTCCCTCCTCGCCCTCCGAGTCGGCATCGGTGGCGGAGAAGAAGCCGCCCCCGGCCGCGGTCATCTCCCGCAGCACGTAGTCGCAGGTCTCGCGCGCGACCCGGGCCAGGAACGGCTGACCGGTGAGCTGGTACGCCTCGACGTACGCCACCACCAGGAGGGCGTTGTCGTACAGCATCTTCTCGAAGTGCGGCACCAGCCACTCGGCGTCGGTGGAGTAGCGGTGGAAACCGCCCGCGAGCTGGTCGTAGAGGCCACCGCCGGCCATCCTCTCGAGGGTCACGAGGGCCACGTTGAGGGCGTCCACGTCGTGGGTGCGGTGGTAGTGCCTCAGCAGCAGCCGGATGGGGACGTTGGACGGGAACTTGGGCGCGCGGCGCAGGCCGCCATGGGTGGCGTCGAAGGCGCGCTTGAAGTAGTCGACCGCCCGCTCGATGGACTGCCGCCCCGGGATCGCGTCGAGCTCGCCGTCGCCCTCGCCTCTTCGTCCCGCTCCACCCTCCGGCGTCCCCTCCATGTCCCGCCGCACGGCCTCGACCAGGGACCTGGCGGCGCGGCCCACGCGCTCCGGCTCCTTTCGGTAGGTCTCGTCGAGCTCCCGCAGCAACGTCAGGAAGCCATGGCGCGTGCCGCGTGCGCCATCGCGCGGTGGGAAGTAGGTGCCGCCAAAGAAGGGCTCTCGCTCGGGCGTCAACCAGACGCTCATGGGCCACCCGCCGGACCCGGTCAGCTGCTGGACCGCGCTCATGTAGACGGCATCCACATCCGGGCGCTCCTCGCGATCCACCTTGATCGTGACGTAGTGGCGGTTGAGAAAGGCCGCGATCTCCTGGTCCTCGAAGGACTCGCGCTCCATCACGTGACACCAGTGGCAGGTCGAGTACCCCACGGACAGGAAGATCGGACGACCGAGGCGCCTGGCCTCGTCGAAGGCCTCCTCGCCCCAGGGAAACCAGTTGACGGGATTGTGCGCGTGTTGCCGGAGATAGGGGCTCTCCTCGAGCAGCAGCCGGTTCGTGAAGCGCGCGCCGCCGTCGGCGGGCGGCGGCGCGGCCGACAGCTTCTGCCGCAGATCCTCGGGGAACGGCTCGGCTCCGGGCAAATCCAGGATCAAGCTCGGGGTGGACATCTCCGACATCTTATATCTTGCATGCCGTGGTGGCGGTCACCCTCGCGCTGACGCTGCCGCTGCCGCCGGCGCGCCAGCACTCTCGCGGTCCGCGCCCGGGCCGTTTGAGGTATCGTCCGTATCAGCGTTGCTCGTGCGGCTCCCCTCTCCACCTTCTTTCGTGTGCATGCGCATGGGCGTGCGCCGGCTGGTCCTGGTGGTGGTCGCGGGCCTCTCGTGCGGCCTCCTTCCTTGCGCTCGCCGGGTGATGGGAGAGACCGGTGCGGGCGGGGGGCTCGAGCGGGTGCGGCGCTCGGGGGTGCTGCGTTGGGGCGCCGATCAGCAGGGCGGCGAGCCCTACGTCTTCGAGGATCCGGCCCGCCCAGGCCACCTCGTCGGGTTCGAGGTCGAGCTGGCGGAGGCGCTGGCCGCCGCCCTCGAGGACGATGTCGCCGCCGGTTCGACTCCGGGCTCGCCGACGCGCCAGCCTGCGCACATCCGCGCCGAGCTGGTGCAAAACGACTGGTCGACGCTGATTCCGTCCCTCGAGCGTGGTGACTTCGACGTGGCTCTCAACGGCATCGAGGTGACGCCCGATCTGGCCACGCGCGTGGCCTTCTCCGCCCCGTATTGCCTCTTCCACGAGCGCCTGGTGGCGCGCGCCGACGACGCGCACGTGCGCGACCTCGACAGCCTGCGCGGCCTGCGGGTCGGGACCCTGGCCGCCTCCCAGGCCTGGAACACCCTGCGCGCGAGCGGGGCCGTGCCGGTGCCCTACGAGGGCGTCGACGAGCCGCTCATCGACCTCGACAACCACCGCACGGACGCGGTGCTGCTCGACGACATCATCATCGACCGCTACCTGCCGAACCATCCGCACCTGCGGGTGGTCACCGACGTGGCCACCGGACGCTACGCCATCGCGCTCCGCCCGCGTGACACCGAGCTGCTCGCCGCCCTCGACCGGGCGCTGGCCAGGCTGACCGGCACGGGCAAGCTGGCCACAATCCTCGGTCGCTGGAACCTCGCCGCGCACGCGCCCGCCCCTGCCAGCGCCGAAGTCGGCGCCGGGGGGAGCCGGATGAACGGGGGGACGCCCGATGCCCATTCCGGCGTGGCGAGCGGGTCCGAGCTCGCGCCCGCCGCCTCGGTGGTCGCGGTCCCGGCGCGCTTCGGATGGCGGCACCTCCGGCTGTTCGCCGACGGGGCGCTCATGACCCTGCTGGTCTCGACGGGCGCGATGGCGCTGGCGGTCCCCCTCGGCCTCTGCCTGGCTCTCATCCGCCTCTACGGCCGGCGGGCGCGCATCCTCGCCATTGCGTACGTCGAGCTCTTCCGAGGAACCCCGGTCCTCCTGCAGCTCTATGTCCTCTACTACGGGCTCGCCCCGGTGCTGCGCCTCGACGCCATCGGGGCCGCGATCCTCGGGCTCGGGCTCAACTACGCGGCCTACGAATCCGAGCTGCACCGGGCCGGGATCTCCGCGGTCCCGCCTGGACAGACCGAGGCCGCCCTTAGCCTGGGGATGTCCGGTCGGCTCGCCCTGCGGCGGATCGTGTTGCCGCAGGCGGCCCGCGTGGCCTTGCCCGGGATCGCCAACGACTTCATCGCGCTCCTCAAGGACAGCTCTCTGGTCTCGGTGATCTCGGTCGTCGAGCTCACCAAGCGCATGTCGATCACCGCGGTCGACACCCGCGGCTGGTTGTTGCCGGGCCTGGCCTGCGCGGCGTTCTACTTCGCCCTCAGCTTCCCGCTGTCGCGGCTGGCCACCCACCTCGAGCGACGCCTGACCGCCTGAGGCCGGGACCAGATGGGGGCCGAGCGGCAGACCTCTCCCTTCGAAGATCTGGTGAGCGACCTCGAGCGTCTCTACCGCTGAGCGCCCGCCCGCAGGCGGCCCCCCTCGAGGGTGAGCACCTGCTCCCCGAGCGCGTCGCACACCCGATCGTCGTGGGTGACGGTGACCAGGGTCAGCCCGGTCGCGCGGAGCTCGGCGAGCAGGCCGAGGAGCTCGCCCGCACGCACGCCGTCGAGGGCGCTGGTGGGCTCGTCGAGCAGGAGCACGTCGGGCTGCATCGCGAGGGCCCGCGCGATCGCCACCCGCTGTTGCTCGCCCCCGGACAGGCGATGGGGGTACGCGTCTGCCCGGTGGTGCACGCCCACCCGCTCCAGCAACTGTCGCGCGCGCGACACGGCCGCCGCCGGGGCCTGGCGCGCGACGTGGATGGGCGCCTCGGTCACGTTGTCGAGCACCGTGCGGTGCGCGAACAGGTTCCACTGCTGAAACACGATCCCCAGGCGCCGCCGCAGGTCCTGCAGGGCACGGGCGGGGAACGGACCCGGCGCGACGAGGCGCACGTCGTCCACGCGGATCGAGCCGGCATCGATCGGCTCGAGCCCGTTGAGACAGCGCAGGAGCGTGGTCTTGCCGCAGCCCGAGCCGCCCCGGATCACCGTCGACGAGCCCGCGGCCACCGCGAACGTCACGTCGTCGAACACGACGGCGCCTCCCAGCACCTTCTTCAAACCGACGACTTCGAGCAGCAAGGCTCCTCCTGCGGGTTCCCGGGGTCTTTCTAGCGCGTTTCGCCGCCGCCCGGCGCGGAGAACGACGACCGGATCCACGCGGCGAGGCGCGCCGCCGCGGGCCCGTCGAGCACCGAGGCGTAGGTGGGCATCTGGCTGGCGGGGTGACTGGCTTCGGGGTGGCGGATCGCCGCCGCGATGGCGTCCACCGACGAGAGCCGGGACGCGCGCACCAGATCGGCTCGTCCCGGCGCCCCATCCCCGTGGCAGCTCGCGCAGCCGAGGGTCGCGAAGAGGCGTTCGGGCGGCGAATCGGGCCGGGGTGCCTCGCGCGGCGGACCGTCGGGCGTCCGTCGGTGCACGGGCGGCACGGAGCGAAGGAACGCGAGGAGCGCGCGGACATCCAGATCCACATGCACATCGCCGTCGCGGTGCTCGGGATCTCCGATGAACCGGAAGACCGGCATGGGCGGACGCAGGGGAAGCCCGCGCGCGCCGATGCCGGTGGACAGGATGCGTCCGAGCGCGGCGGCATCCACCTCGGGCGGCAGGCCGGTCTCGGCGTCGGCCGTGAGGTTGGCCGAATAGATGGGCTCGGAGCGGGGCGTGCGCAGATCGAGCCCGCCCCCGAGCAACGACGGCGAGCGGAGCTTGTCGCGCAGGGGCGCGTACCCTTCGGTGTGGCACTCCACGCAGGCGTAGACCGACGCAGCGAGGTAGCGCCCGTACGCAGGGGTCGCCGCGCGCTCGGGCGCGGCCACCACCGGGTCGCCGGCGGTGTCGATCCCCACCGAATACGCGAGCACCAGCATCCCGATCAGGCTGAGCCGCGAGCGCGGAACGGCAGCCGCGGGGGCCCCCCCCGGCGCCACCAGGGGATCATCCGAGTCGCGCAGGAAGCCGAGGAGCGCCGCCACCTCCGGATCGGCGAGGCGACCAAAGCGCGGCATGGCGGCGGCGTAGTGCCCGTCGCGCCCGACCCCGTTGCGCAGGAGCCGCGCCAGCTCCCCGTCGGTCCACTGGGCGATGCCCTCCCTCCTGTCCCGGGTGACGTCCGGCGCCCAGATCTCGCCCAGGAACTCCGGAGCGCCGAGGACCCGGGCCCCCGTCGGGCGGCCGCCCCCGGGCCCC
>Ga0265328_10000968_pt1 | contig 13168 bp, 10 predicted proteins | sample 41624metaG_FD_202086 | JGI IMG/M metagenome (GOLD analysis project Ga0265328, IMG submission 202086) | Rhizosphere microbial communities from Carex aquatilis grown in University of Washington, Seatle, WA, United States - 4-16-24 metaG | ecosystem: Host-associated > Plants > Roots > Rhizosphere...
CCGATGGCGCACGAGGCGCTGCGCCGGGTGCCGGATCTGGTTCCGACACTGGAAAAGCGCCGCCCGGCGATCGGTCCGGATCTGCTGCAGGACCTGATCGACGGCGACCGACGCACCGACGTGACCGTCTTCGGGCCGTCGCATTTTTATCCACTGGGGCCGCAGATGGCCGCGCAGCTTTTTCGCCTGCGCGCCGACGCCGCCGCCGTCGATCGCGCGATCGAAGCGGCGATCGGTCCGGAGACGTACATCGTCCACTGGTACAACGACAACCTCAAGTCGCTGCCGCGCCCGCCGGATCGCGCGTCGATCCACGCGCTCGGCGACCGGCAGATGTTTTCGCGCTTGGCGCGTCCGTTCCTGTCTCAGGACGCGCGTCGCTCGTAGACGATCCCGTCCGGTGCGCGAAACACCTCGTGGAACTGTGAGTCGAGGAGCGACTTGAGATAGGGATAGTCGCGGATCCGGTGCAACGCGCCGTCGCGTAGCTCGTGGCAATCGATGATGAACTTCGGCGGATGGCGTTCGAAGTCCGCGCGCAGGTTCTCCCAGGACCCCGGGACGATGCGATCGCGCGTGTCGTAGTTCGGATCCCTGAGCCCGAAGATCATCCCATTCAGGGGGAAGCTGGCGATGTAGCGGGTGGCAGGCCGCCGGTGGGCGTCGAGGTAAAGCCCGGTCTGCGCGGTGCCCTGGCCCCACATGAAGATGCGATCGTTCTCGGTCGAGTGCTCGCGCACGTAAACCGCGGCCTGCAGCGGCCCGCGATACTGCGCGAGACCGATCGTGTCGACGACCAGGAAGACCAGCGCCGTGAGGCCGATCCAGCGCGCCAAGAAGAGCGGCGTCAGATAGCGCGCGCGCGCCACGCGCGTTCCCTGCCAGATCTCGGCAAACACCGGCGCGGCGAGCAGCGCCAGCGGTGGCATCAGCTGGATGAAGTAGTGATAGTTGAACTGCCCGTTGGCGTTGACGCCGATCCAGGAGACGATCAAGAAGACCACGAAGGCGGCAAATTCGGCGCGGTGCGCGCTCCACACACCGCGGCGGGCAGCACCATCTCGAACCGAGATCGCTGTCGCCAGCAGCAGCGGCAGGCACTCGAGCACGAAGAGCGCGCCGCGCGCCGGGAGCTTGCGCCAGAAGAACCAGGTCGTGGGACCGAGCGGGTTGACGTGGTTGCCGACGCTCCAGTACCAGGCCTCGCGCAGGATCCCGATATGGTCAAGATAGAGCGCGGCTCCGCCCAGGGTCGCTGCGAAGCCCAGAAACAACAATGCCGCTTGAGCCAGCGCGTGAGCCCAGGTCAGCCCGCGCCTTCCGCGGTAGTCGGGGTGAAGCAGATAGATTGCCAGCGGGAGTCCCGCGATCACCGATGGCTGCTTCAGCAGGAACGCCACGCTGACGAGCCCGCCGGCGACGAAGAGATCGAGCCGGAACCGCGACGAGGACGGGCGCAGCGCGATCGCGAACGCCGCGACGACCGGCAAGTTCATCAGGAGCTCGCCGTTGAAGGCCAGGTCGGTGAAGTTGGCCCAGGCCGAGAAGACGGCGTAAAGCGCAGCGGCCACCCAACCCGTGCCCACGCCGCCGATGCGGCGCATGATGCGATAGAGCAGCGCCATGGTGGCCAGCGTCCAGGCCAACGCGGCGATGTGCAGCGCCAGATAGTTGCGCTCGCCAAACAGGCCGAGAATCAATTGATAGAGATAGAACAACGCGGGCGGCTTGCGCTCGACGCCGTCGGCGTAGGGCCGGCCGCCGTGCAGCATTTCGACGGCGACGACGACGTACACTTGCTCGTCGTCGCACGCTTTCGGATAGGTCAGCAGCGGCAGCCGCGTCAGGAGCGTGAATCCGATCAAGGCCCACGCCCGGCGCGCCGGCGAGGCGATGAGCCGTTGATAGAGAGCGAGCCCGGGTCCGCGGGCCGGCGCGGCCGCGGTCTCCGTCTCGTCAAGCGACCGGTTCAGGTCTCTCTCCGCCCGGGGACGTCGATGCGAGTCAGGAATGGGTTGGTGCCATTCAAAGACGTCCGCCGAAAGGCAGCCTCGATTCTCTTCACGACCAGGCGCAACCCCCACCTGACAACGGCGGTCGCGGGTCGCGGCCGCTCGTCGGCGCGCGGCTTCGTGACCTCACGAGCCGTCGAGTGGCCGGCCGCCGACTTATCGGACGATTTGTCTGTCCAGGCGGTCGACTTGTCCCAGGCGAACGTGTAGTCCGACTGCTGCACGCTGTCGTGCGAAAACGTCTGCTCGATGGTGGTCCGCACCAGGACGTACATCTCCTGCGAGGTGACGACGTCGGCTCGCTTTCCGCCGCGTGGCTTCTTGACGATGAACCAGGACCGCTCGTCGGCCAGGTCGGCCAGGAAGACCTCGGTGTCGCGATACCCGTTCTGCTCCGAATAGAGCGAGAAGAACAACTCCGGCGAGAATTGCCAGAACCCGTGGCCGCAAAATCCGTTCGACGGCAGCACGTGGATGATCTGCGCGCCTGGATTGGCCAAGGAAGAAACGTTCTTCAGCGCCTGCGCCACGTTGTAAACGTGCTCGAGGCAGCCAAAATCGACGATTGTGTCGTACTTCTTTTCCGGCACGAGCGCGCGATTCATGTCCCAGACGTGGGTCGCGGACTCGTAGTCGGAGTTGTCGTACGAATCCACGGACGTCGCGCCGAAGCACTCCATCATCAGACGCTCGCCGTAAGCGCCAAAGTCGGTCAGGGTTTTCAGATCGAGGATCTCCCGCACCTTCCACGGCGGCAGATGCAGGCCCTGTCGGCCGATCGTGACGACCGATCCGAAGGGCCTCTTGCCGTGAACGTACCTGAGAAATTTCAGCCCGTGATAGTCGATTCCCATGACCTCGCCTCGAGACGTACCCTAGGTGCGCCGGACTTTTCTCGTCAAGATCGTTTCACCGGCTGCGCGCGAACCACCAGGCGCTGGCCAGGTAGAGCGGCAGACCGGCGACAGGCACCAGGATCGCGCCCGATCGCATGCCCGGGAGCACCCAGCGAACAATCGCCACTTCCCCCGCGATGAGCGCCGTACCGATGGCCAGCAACGATACGAAACCGGACGACAGGACGTGGACGCGAGCGAACACGTAAACCTCGATCGAGTACAGAACCTGCCCAGCCACCATCCCGAGCGCCGCCGCGATGGCGGCCCCGTTCACACCGAAGCGTGGAACCAGCACCATGCACAGCACGAGCTCGAACACGAGCACCGCGACGTTGTTGATCAGCATGAGGCGGGTGCGCCCGCTCGCGAGGTGGACCCAGACCGTCAAACCGAGCGCGGCGTTGAGCAGGTTCCCGACCGCCAGCACCACGAGCGCGGGTACGCCCACCACGAAGCCCGGACCGAAGAGGGCCAACCAGAACCGCGCACCGACGATGAACAGGCTTGCGAACGGGATGGCGACGAACAAGATCGCGCGCGATTGCCGCTGAAGGTTCTCGGACAGGCGGACGCGATCCTGCGCCACCCAGGCCTCGGCGGCGATGGGCGCCAGCACGGCGTCGAAGGTGCCGCGAATGGCGCTGATTGATGCCGCCAAGAGAATACAGGTGTTGAACACCGCACGTTGTGCCGGAGCCGCATATCCCACCAGGACGAAGATCGGCAACCGGAACACCACGATGTTCGTGAGCTCGCTCAGCGCGAGCGGCGCGGTGTATCGAACGATCGCCCGTTCGGTCGGCTCGTGCAGGAGGCCCTTTGCCAGCTGACCCATGTCGAACCGCCGGCTCAATCCGAAGAGCGCGACCAGGAGCGCGACGAGCCCCGCCAGCAAAGCGGTGGCGGCCAGTGTCCAGATGCTGGGCGCGAAGACCCCGAACAATGCCACCAAGGTGAGCAGCGTGGCGGGCTCGGCCAGCCCGCGCGAGTACAGGTTGTATTGCAGGCTCTTGGTCGCCATCGTCGCCGCCAGCACCGCTGTGGTGAGCGACGAGGTGAGCGCCAGCGGCGCCATCAACCGGAGCGCCAGCCCGTCCATCGCGTGTCCGTTAGCGTGGGCCACCAGCCACGACGCGCCGGCCATCAGCAACGCGCACCCGAATCCGCTCAGCGCCGTGACCCTGAGCCCGGTCGCGAGTGCCCGCACGACGCCCGGCTCGTCGCCCTGCCCCCGGCGTGCTGCCACGAACACCATCAGGCCCTTGTCATTTCCGAGCAACGCCACGCGGAACAAGACGTCGAGCCAGGCCGTGGCCGTCGTGTACGATCCCCAGGCCGCCTGACCGAACAGGCGCGCCGCAAGGGTCCCGAACACCAGGGTCGAGCTTTGCCCCGCCAGGGTCAGCACGTTGGTCGCGGCACCGCGCCGGGTGTGCGCCCGATCGGCCTTGCCGCGCTCGGCCGCGTCGGGGATGGCGGTGTCCTGCATGAAACGCGCGATACTAGTTCTTTTGCGCGCCGAATCTAGTGTCCTGAGACAAGACACGAGCGGTTCGGTGGACGGCGTGTCGAATTCGCCGCGCTCCGCCGCGCCGCTCGCTCACCGACAGCGCGCGAGCACGCGCGCCGCCAGGTCGCGCCACTCGCGCGCGTCGATCCCGTAGCGGTCGAGGTCCGTCGCCGCCCGCAATCGTTGAGCGAGCGGCAACGCGCGCCCGCAGTCACCCTGCTCTGCATAAAAATCGGCGGCGTAGACCCAGTTTCCGGGAAAATCTGGCGCGCGCACGAGCGCCCGCTCGAGATAGTCGGCCGCCTTCTTGCTGTTTCCGACCGAGATGATCGACGGCGCCTTCTGATAGAGACGCCCGAGGGCGCGCGAGGCGGCCGCATGATCGTAGCCGGGGCTCACTTGATCGAGGCGCAGGAGCGTGCGCTCGACCTCGTCGACCACGCCGAGCGCGTGCACCTTGCCATGGGTCAGCGCCTCGCCGCCCAGGTTCGCGGCCAGCCACAAGAGTCCGCCTGGATCGTTGGGGTCGCGCGCCAGCGCCGTGCGCGCGAGCGCGATCCCGCGCTGATAGTCGCGCCGGCTTTCGTCGCGGTCAGGCTCGACCTGAGCGGCGCGATAGGCGAGGCGCGCGCCCTCGGCCGCGTCCTCGGCGTGCGCGCGGGTGGGAAGCCATGCGAATCCCGCCGCGAAAGCCAACATCGATACCACGCGCCCCACGCGCCGCCAGACCGGTTGCATGTGACTCCTCATGTGATTCCCATCGCCTCGTCGACGACACGGTCGCCAGACGACACGCTCGCCGGCCGCCGAATTTGCGAAAGATAACCCCATCGCAACCCGGTTCGCATCGACTCCATTCCCGATACGTCCAACGGTCGAGCACGCGTCGGCGACTGGATCAGGGCAACGGAATCTGGAAGACGAGCATGGTCTGGCGCGCGGGCGGGGCGCCGACGGCGATCTTGTTGAAGTAGAGCCCACCCCCGATGCGGAGCCCGCTCCGCGTGACGTATTCGGCCACACCGCCGGTGGCGCCGGCGATCGATCGAACGCCGATCTCCAGCTCGGGCGTCGGGCGCAGGGGGACCGGCAATTTCGTCCCGGTGTGCGGCAACGGCGCGCGCAGCGAGAACGGCAGCGCCAGCGACGCGCCCCAGACGGGGGTCCCGGTCGGGCCCGGCACGCGCAGATGCAACCAGCTCAGGCGCGCAAACAGCGACAGACGCGGCGGCGGTGGCAGAGGTCGGCTGTCGAGCAAGGAGATCGGCGCACCGAGGCCGCCGCTCGGCGCCACGGATGGCAAGCCGGCGCCCTGGGCCGAGGCGTGGCGATCGAGCGACGCGAGCACGAGCCCGACCAGGATCGCGACCGCCAGGTGCCCGATCGCCCCGCGCAGGTGTTCCATGCGATTGCGTGTACGGACGACGTGCCCGCGCCGGCCGTATGACCCTGACGATTCTGAGCCTCGACGGCGTCGGCGCCCATCCTGGGTCGCATGGGTTTCCGCGGCGTGCGCTTCAGGTGTCCCTCGGTAGGTCGGCGGTGAACGCCCGCTACCAGCGGCTCTCGTTGGCGCCGCGGGAGCGCGTACCCATCGACCAGCCGCCGCGCGCGGCGCCCGCGTCGCGCACCGGACGCACCAGCGCGAAGCCCCAGACCAGAGCGACGTAGGTCACCGAGAGCGCGCTCAGACCAATGACGTTGCCGAAGCGCAAGGCGCCGGCTTCGAGCAACGGGTTGGCGACGATGGCGATCACCACCGCCGCCGGCCCCAGCCCCGAAAAGCGCCGCAGCGCCGCGACCGCCATCAACGCCGGCGTGAAGCCGGCCAGGCCCTGCTGCACCTGCCAGAGCGGCGCGCCCGCGAGGTAGCCCATGCCGACCGACGCCACCGATGCGCCGATCATCGCGGGACCGAGCCGCCAGTCGGCGATCGACGCCGCGATCGCCAGGCCGACGCCGACGCGCGCGTCGGGCAGAAAGAAGATCTCGCCCAGCCCGCGCAGGCCGCCGATGAGCACTTGCAGCGTCTGCGACCCGGGCTCGTAGGTTGGTATCGGAAGCGTCGCCGCGTGAAACCAGGGGAAAGCCGGCAACGCGCACGAGAGGATCCAGAACGCCGGGATGTACGGCCCGACCATGAGCGGGATGTCCCAGGTGGCGACGAGGCGGTTCATGACGATCGAGACGCCGGCGGCGAGGAGCCCGCCCGCAACCAGCGCGACGGCCAGCGTCGGTCCGACCGCGAAGAAGGTGCCGCACGCGAGCCCCAGGAACCAGCCGTTCAATTCGACGAGGCCGCTGTCGACGAACGTGCGCGCGGCGCCGGCGCGTGCGGCGACGATGCGCGCCAGCACGCTGGTGACCATCGCCGACACCGCCAGGTGCGGCGCTGCGATCGCCAGCAACACGACGCTGACCAGACCGACCCAGCGGTTGTAGACGAAGAACGTCTCGCTGATCGCCGACAGGTGCCGAGAGACGACGCGCGTCGCGGTTGTCAGGCGGTTCGACGAATGCTCAGGCACGCGACGCCATTTCGGTCCACTGTCCGTGCACCAGCGTGTGCTGGCCCCATCTCAGCGCCACCGGCAGCTCGGCGCGGATCGCGATGTGGCCGCCGTGGCCGCGGTAGATCTCGGGGTCCAGCCAGACGCCGTCGGTCGGATCGTACACGCGTGCCTGCGCGCCGTTGACGCGCACCACGCAGATCTCGTGGTAGACGACGCGTCCCCCGATCCAGTCGAACGCCCCCGGCAGCGCCGCCCACTTGTGGCGCCAGTGCGTGGTGCTCTCCTCGGCGTAGGTGCGCAGCACCTGGCCGGGATAGGCCTCGATCCCCTTCGCGCGGAAGATCTCCAGCGCGAAGACGCCGAAGACGCCGCAATCGATGGTCTCGGCGTTGATGGCTTCGCACCAGGCGATCGGCCAGCGCGTCGGTCCCCAGGTCCAGCGCTTGGTGAGCCAGCGCGGCGCCGCGAACGTCAACCCGTCGGTCGAGGCGAAGTCGTGCGAGCGCGCCATCGCGATCAACCAGGCGCGGGCGCGCGCGCAGCACGGTCCGTGATCCGTGAGCGTCGAGACCGACGCCTGCATCCAGGCGGCACGTTCAAGCGTATCCGGCGCGGCCGAAGGCATAGCTCATGCTCCTTTCGTAAGCCCCCGCGTCGCACACGACCAAGCGGTCGCCGACGGACAGGCTCTCGGGCAGGTTGAGACCGGACGACAGCACGTCGTCCTCCATGCAGATGCGTCCGAGCACGCGCACGTCGCCGCGCCCGATCGGCGTGGCGCGGCCGCGCCCACTCGGATCGACCAGGAAGATTCGATGCGGGTAGGCGGCGGCCAGCGGCAGCTCGGCGATGCAGGCGTCGACGACGACCTCGTCGAGCTTGCCGTTGTGGCGGCGCACGTCGAGCACGCGCGTGACCACCGCCATCGTCGACTGCGTGAGCGCGCGGCCCGGCTCGACATACACCTCGGCCAGCGCCGGCAGGCTCTCGCGCGCGAAGGCGACGACGTCGCCGAACGGGATCTTCTCGAGATCGTTCGGGTGATAGCCGCCGCCGAGATCCAGCGCTTCGATGGGGCGGCCGGTCGTCGATTCGAGCATCTTGGCCCAGACCACCGCCGACTCGACGACGTCTTGCCAGTGTCCGAGTCCGATCAGCGTGCTGGCCATGTGGACGTGAATGCCGAAGCCGCGCTTGGCGGGCAGCGCCGCGACGGCGCGGCACAAGCGATCGAACGTCTCGGGCTCGTCGACAGAGACGCCGAAACGCGAGCGGAACCCCGGCACGCGGAGGCGCACGCCCCACAGGCGATCCTTGCGCCCCGACGCGCCGAGGCGCTCCAGCTCCTCGATCGAATCGCAGAAGACGGCGCGCAGGCCGTCGATGGGCGGCTCGGTCTCGGGCCACCACTTGCCCGGTCCGTTGAGCACGATGGTGTCGGGCGTCCAGCCGGCTTCGAGCGCGCGCCGCACCTCGAGCTGGCTGATGCACTCGCCCAGCATGCCGGCGGCGCGCGCGAGCTTCAGATATTCGAGGTCGGGCGAGGTCTTGAGGCTATAGGCGAAGCGCAGCGCCGGCGCTTCGTTTTCACCGTGGCGCCCGCGGTCCCGACCGCGCCCGACGAGCGCGAACGTCGCCTGCGCCGTGCGCGGCAGGAACAGACGATGTGGCGTTTCGCCGATCGCGCTGGCAGCGCGCAAGTCGGCCTCGGTCTCGGGCGAGAGGCGCGGCGGCTCGGAGTAGGCGGCGACGCCGCCGTCGCCGTTGTCTCGGCCGACGCCGCGTCCGCCGTCGGGAGCCAACCGCGGCACCATCGCTTCCAGAGCGCCGCCGTACTTGTTGCCGTTCGCGGCGTGCGCGTGCTCGGGCTCGAACGGCAACGGCAGCGGCAGCTCGGGTCGCACCGGCACTTCGAGCACGACGCGCGTGAATTCGGCGTGACCGTTGAGAACACGCTTCCCGTCGGGCAGGCCCAGCGCGCGGCGCACCAGCGCGCCCGGCAAGTTGCGCCCTGACAGCGACGCGCCGTGAACCCAGGCCGGGAAGCGCGGGTTGCACTCCAGGAACCAGCGTCGTCCGTCGAGGTCGCGCAGAATCTCGACCTCGGCGCCGCCGGTCCAGCCGATCTCGCGCACGGCGCGCTCCAGTGGCGCCAGCAGCTCCGGCGGCACGTCGGCCACGCGGCCGGCCCAGGTCTTCCCCTCGGGCGTGGTGATGCGCTTCTGCACGTGGACCGCGTCGATCAATTGACCGGCGTGGGCGGCGAAGCAGATCGACTCTTCGTAGCCGCGTACGTGGGCCTGCACCGACAGCCGATCGGTCTGCCAGCGCTTGCCCATCTTGGCGCGCGCTTCTTCCAGGTTGCGCCAGCTGTTGACGGCGACCGCGTCGTGAAACGGACCCTTGATCCAGACGCGCCAGGAGTGCGCGCGGCAAAATGAATAAACTTCCTCTTCGGGAGCGGTCAGGTCCAGCGATGGTGGCAGCGGAAGATCCAGCATCCGCGACAGCGTTGGCCGCGGCTTGCGCGTCGGCGCAAGCGCCGCCTCGCTGGCCGACAGCAGCCGCCGGTGAGCGCCGATCATGCGCGCGAGCCAGATGACCTCCAGGTCGAGCGTCGGGATCCAGAAGGCGCCACGCTCGAGCTCAACGCGCAACTCGTCGGCGTAGAGCCCCTCCTCGATCAGGTCCCACGACGGCTTGAGCCAGGTGGCGTTGAACACTTCGTGATGCAGGCCGGAGCTTCCGGCCCAGTAGTCGACGCCGATCAGCCGCGCGCCTGGGAACGCCGCGCGCAGTGAACGCGCGACGCCGAGTCCGGCCGACGGACTCGGTCCAGAATAGAGGCCAGAGATGAAGATGGTCTCGTTCACGGATCTCTCTCCAATGGAAGGATCCCAGATGCCATGGCGCGCAGACCCGTGGCGAGTGGGGTGGGGCGGGGGCGGGGGCTGCAGTGGGACTAGTGACTCGAGCGGCTTCGGGGCAGGCAGGAAACGGAGAAATAAATGTCACTTTCAATTGCGCCTCTTCGTGAGCCATCGGGCGCCGCCGGTCGTTGGGTACAAACCCCGAGGACGAGGACGGGTCGGCGAATGCCTAGAAATGGCCGGTCAACGTGACGTCGATGCTGCGATCCATCACGGTCGTTCCCTCGGGGGCGTACCGGTTCCAGAGCACGAGCTCCGCCAGCAGGATCAAATTCGAATGCAATGCGACGCCAATGCCGGGCACGTGTGTGCTCTCTGTCACGGCAACAGTCTCGTAATGACCGACGCTGTAATTGTATCGAATGGTCAGGCGTTTGAACGTGTACTCGCCGCCGATCAACCAATAGGTGTTGCGCGTGGAGAAGCGACCGGGCACCGCCGGCATGGTGGCGGTGGCGGCAATGCCCGGGTAAGGAAAGTCGGTGACGGTCTCGCCCCACTGGCGCAGCCACTCGACCCAGGCGGTCAAGCCCTTGGCGTCGACGCCGACGTCGATCGCGACGCGCGTCACGGGGTGCTCGCCATCGGTCAGATCCGCGGTCAGGTGCTCGGCCGACAATCCGACGCGCCCGCGGCCGACCGCGCCGATGTTGAAGAATGGATCGACGCGCGCGAGCAGCATGTTGCGCCGTCGCGCGCCGATGATTGAAATGGTGTCGCGCGTGTCGAAGGACAGATTGGTGCGACCATCGACCAGAAAATACTGCGCCACGAACGAGACACCGCGGTCGTCGCCGAACGCGCCCTCTACAGAGAGACCGTTGTCGGGATCGAGCTTGAGCCCGTCGAAGAGTTGCACGTTGCCGTAGAACGAGTCGTCCCAGAAGAGGCCGAGGCGGCTGTAGATCTTGCCGGCCTTGACGGTCAGCGGACCCACGTCGGCCCAGGCGTACGCCTCCTCGACCCAGCTCGGGCCATCGAAGAATGGACGGATGCGGGTGTCGCGAAAGCGCGGCTCGAAGTGCAGGCCGAAGCGGCCGAACGTTCCGTCGATGCGCAGGTAAGCGAAATAGAGCTCCAGGTTTGATTTGAAGCGTGTGTGGATGGGCTGGAAGTAGTAGAGGATCGCGCCGCCGCCAAAGGCGATGTGGTTGATCCATTCAGGCGATCGTTTGTCGGCGGGAACGTCGCCCGCGGTGGCCGGCGCGGCGCCGTCGCCGCCGGCGGGCGCGGCTGTGGCCGTCGCCGGGGGCGCGGGCACCGCGCCCGGCGCGCTCATGGCGGCGGTTGCCGCGTCGCCGGAGCTGTCGTTGGCAGTCTCCGCGGGCGCCGGATAGCCGACCCGCTTCGGGTGGCGCTTCTTCTTGGTCGTTGTGGCGCCGGCGGTCTGCGCGATCAGGCAAAGTCCAAACAACGACGTCGCAATGACGCGGGACGCACGGCGCAAGCGCGGGGGCAATTCACGGCGGATGTTGCTCTTTGATTCCGGGCGATGCAAGCCTGCATTGCGCCCGCCGCGCGCTCGAAGTCGAAGTTCAATCAACGCGCGGAATCGCCAACCATCAACCGATAAATGGATTGAATCTCCACCCGCGCGTCCCGCCGCGCGGCGACCTCGACCGAGAAGCCGCGTTGCTCGAACAGCCGCAACAGCGCGGGCTCGTCGGCGGTCGACGCGAGCAGCAGCAAGCACTGGCCTCCCGGCGTCAGGTGATCGCGCAGGCCGGCGGCGAAGCGCTCGACGACGTCGGTGGCGAAGAAAGCGCGCTCGAGCATGTCGCGTGGCTCGCGCCGGTAGAACGGCGGATTGAAGAGGATGCGATCGAAGCGTTCGTCGCCCACCGGCGCGAAGAGATCGCCTTCGCGCGCCTCGACGCGCTCCTCGACCTGGTGAATCAGCGCGTTGATGCGCGCCGAGCGCACCGCGCGCGGGTTCACGTCGACCGCCACCACGCGCCGCGCCGTGCGCGCGGCGAAGACGGCGCCGACGCCGGAGCCGGTCCCCATGTCGAGCACCGTCGCGCCCGCCGGCACGAGCATCGGATCGGCGACGAGCGCGCTGGCGAGAAACTCGCCGGTCCAGAAAATCTTCGGGTTGAAGACATCGGACAGCACCAGGATCGGCTGGCCGGCGACCGTTTCGAGCCGCGTGGTGCGATAGCGCCGGCTGTCGAGCAGGCGGAAGCGCAGGCCCATCGCGCGCTTCCAGAGGGCTCGGCGCATGTCGCGGCAGGATGCCACAGCGCCCGGCCGGCGCAAATCGGTTGCGACTCTGTAACCGAGTCGTCGCTCGACCTGCATCGGCGACCCCGGCACAGTGCCACCTGCCCGCGGCGGAACAGCTTCGCCGCTGACCATTTTCGACGGAGGGGAACGTGAAGCGACCTTTGATCTCCGCCCGGATCGCCGCCCGCCTGGCGCTGGCCACCACCATCGGCCTCGGCATCGGCGCCTGCGCACCCAGCAGCGCGCCGTCGAGCGCTGACAACCGCACCGACCTCGGCTCGGTCGGCCTGGCGCTGACGCTGGGGCCGGGCCAGTCGCTTCTCTCGGCGACCTTTACCGTCACCGGCCCGAACAGCTTCCTGAAGAGCGGGACGATCGATCTTTCGCACAGCACGACGCTCTCGACGGTGATCGGCGGGCTCCCCGCCGGCGCCGGCTACTCGATCAGCATCGCGGCGACGGCGACCGACGGGACGACGGCCTGCTCCGGATCGGCTTCGTTTACCGTGGTTGCGCACACCACGACCGCGGTCACCGTGCACCTGACCTGTCACGAGGCGCCGCGCACCGGCACGGCGGTCATCAACGGCACCGTCAACGTCTGCCCGACGCTGACCGGCCTCAGCGCCAACCCGGCCGAAGTGATCGTCGGCGAGCCGCTGGCGCTGTCGGCCTCGGCGGTGGACATCGATGCGGGCCCGTCGCCGCTCGCGTATCACTGGACGGTCAGCTCGGGCGCGCTCAGCGACGCGGCGTCGCCGACCCCGACGTTCACGTGCCTCTACCCGGGGCCGGTCACGATCACCGCGGCGGTCTCCGACGGCGACGCCGATCCGACCTGCGCCGACTCGGGCAGCGTTCAGATCACCTGCTCGCCCGCCGCGCCGTCGACGTACGCGTGGGTGGAGCTCGGCAGCGGTGGCAAGGCCATCGCCCGCGTGATCACGCCCGACTCGAGCTGTCCGCCGATCTTCGTCGACGGGCAGTCGCTGCCGATGAACCTGCGCATCGGCGCCGGCACCGAGCCGCTCCGTCCGACCGCCAGCACGCCGGCGCTCTCGAAACCGTCGGTGTTTTC
>Ga0265328_10000969_pt1 | contig 13167 bp, 11 predicted proteins | sample 41624metaG_FD_202086 | JGI IMG/M metagenome (GOLD analysis project Ga0265328, IMG submission 202086) | Rhizosphere microbial communities from Carex aquatilis grown in University of Washington, Seatle, WA, United States - 4-16-24 metaG | ecosystem: Host-associated > Plants > Roots > Rhizosphere...
CAAGGCAGGCGATTCGGCGGCGTACCGCGTCAACCTGATGGCCGAAGGCGCGAACGATTTCGTCGACGGCGTCGATTTGAGGCGGTGGGCGGCGAATCCGACGTTTGCATATTTCATCAACGCGCAAACTTCGCTCACGCTTGACTATGAACACCTGTACGACGGCCGCGTGCCGAACCGCGGCGTGCCGTCGCTGAACGGCGCGCCGCTCGACGCGCCGGGCTCGACGTTCTTCGGCAACGCGTCGCAAAGCAACGCGCATTCGTACGTCGACGGTCTCGGTGCCGTGCTCGAACACGAATTCAACGCAAACATGCAGCTCAAAAACACCTTCCGCTTCACCCGCTACGACAAGTTCTACCAGAACGTGTATCCGGGCAGCGCGGCGACGAATGCAGGAACGCTCAATCTCGCGGCGTACAACAACGACAATCAGCGCACCAACACTTTCAATCAAACCGATCTCATCACCAAGTTTGCAACCGGCGGCATCGGGCACACCTTGCTCACCGGCATGGAGCTTGGCCACCAGAACAGCGACAACAAGCGCAACACCGGATTTTTCGGCGCGTCGACGAGCATTACGGTGCCGACGTCGAATCCGTTCGCGATTGCCACCGCGTTCGCACCTAACGGCACGGACGCGAACAACAACGTCACCGCCGACATTCTCGGCCTGTACGTGCAGGACCAGATCGCATTCTCGAAGCAATGGAAAGTCGTCGCCGGCGTGCGCTACGACTGGTTCAAAGCCGATTTTCAGGACCGCCGCACGCTCGTGGCGCCCGTCAATCTTGCCCAAACGGAAGTTGGCTGGAGCCCGCGCGCCGGGCTGATCTGGCAGCCGACCGCGGCACAAACCTACTACGCGAGCTATAGTTACGCGTTCCTGCCGTCGGCTGAACAACTCGGGCTCACGACGACAACGACGAATCTGGATCCGGAAACCGCGAAAAACTATGAAATCGGCGCGCGCTGGGACCTGCGGCCGAAGCTAACGCTCGCCACCGCAGTATTCCAGACGCAGCGCAACAACGTAAAGTCGGCAAATCCGGCCGTGCCCGGCACGTTCGTGCAGACCGGCGAACAACGTGTGCGCGGCACCGAAGTCAGTCTTCAGGGTGACGTGCGGCCGGACTGGCACGTATTCGGCGGCTACGCGTACATGGATGCGCGCGTCGTGCAGCCGTTCAATTCGAATACCACGGCGACCACCGCGTCGCTCGTGCCGGCCGGCAACAAGGTCGGCCTCGTTCCGGAAAACACGCTGTCGTTCTGGAACAAGTTCGATTTCAACGCGGGCTGGGCGGCGGGACTCGGCGTGATCTACCAGGGAGCGTCGTACACGTCGTACACGAACACGGTCAAGCTGCCTGCGTTTACGCGCGTCGATTCGGCGGTGTATTACACGTTCGCCGGCAAAAAAACCAGAATCGCGCTCAATGTGGAGAACCTGTTCAACAAAAAGTACTGGCCGACCGTCGATGGCGACAACAACATCAGCGTCGGCGCGCCGGTCAATGCGCGGTTAACGCTCACGACGAGCTTCTGAGACGACTGCCCGTCGTGGCGGTCGATCCGTCGCGCGTCATATAGAATAAGCACCCGCGGTGCATCGCCGAACGCGATGCGGCAATCGTCGAAATCACGACTGCCGGCCTGGTCGTCGATGACACTAAAATGAAACATCCCGTTACGGAGGTCCGCGATACGCATGATGAATCGTCAGATCCTCGCAATCGGCGGCGCCGCGTTGCCGCCTGATCTCGACAACCTGCTGCTCGTCGATTATTTCCTGAAGCAGACCGGCAAGCGCAAACCGAGAGTCGCGTTCATCGGTGCGGCGCATGGCGACGCCGATGCGGGCCGCCTGCGCTTCTACGCCGGGTTCAGTCAGTTCGCGTGCCGGCCGACGCATCTGCCGCTGTTCGCGCGCACGCCGCGCGATCTCGCCTCGTTCGTGCTCGAACAGGACGCGATCTTTGTCGGCGGCGGCAACACGCGCAGCATGCTTGCGGTATGGCGCGAATGGGAGCTCGACCGCCATCTGCGCGCCGCGTGGGAAGCCGGCGTGGTACTCGGCGGCGCGAGCGCCGGTTCGATCTGCTGGTTCGAGCACGGTCTGACCGACTCCGTCGCGGGTCCGCTCACCGCAATGCGCTGCCTCGGTTTTCTTCCCGGGACCAACTGCCCGCACTACGACAGCGAACCCGCCCGCCGGCCGACCTTGCGCCGGCTCGTCGCGCGCGGCGCTTTGCCCGAGTGTCTCGCCGCCGACGACGGCGTCGCGCTGCATTTTGAAGGCACGCGCCTCGCCAAAATCGTCAGCAGCCGGCCGCGCGCAAAAGCCTGGCGTGTGCGAAAATTGCGCGACCGCGCAGTCGAGACCCGGCTGCCCACAAAATTTCTCGGCGCGCGGACTTCAACGAAGTGAGGAAACGTCATGCGTAACGAACTGCGCCCGTTGTTTGCCGTCACCGCGCTCGCCATCTGCGGCGCGCTGCAAGCCCAGGATTATCCGAACCGGCCGGTGCGCGTGCTGGTTCCGTACACGCCGGGCGGCATCACCGACCTCGTCACGCGAATCGCCGCGGGGGAACTCGCCAAGAGTTTGGGCCAGACGTTCGTCGTCGATAACCGGCCCGGCGCCAACAGCATACTTGCGGTCGACATGGTGTCGAAAGCGACCCCCGACGGTTACACGCTCGGCACCGTGATCGCGGCGCACGCGGCGAACCAGACGTTGTATGCGAAGCTGCCCTATGACTCGGTCAAAAGCTTCGAGCACGTGTCGCTGCTCGTGACCTCGCCGCTGATCGTGTGCGTGACCAATTCGCTTCCCGCGAACTCGATAAAGGAGCTGATCGAGCTCGCGAAAGCGAAACCCGGCCAACTCACTTTCGCGTCGAGCGGCATCGGCGCCGCCGCGCACCTGACGACCGAACTCTTCATGTCGACCGCCGGCATCAAGATGGTGCACGTGCCGTATAAAGGCACCGCGCCCGCGCTGCAGGATCTAATCGGCGGCCAGATCAACTTCATGATGGACACGCCGATGCCGGCGATGCTGCCGCAGGTGCGCGCCGGCAAAGTCCGGGCGCTCGGCATGGCCAGCGAAAAAAGAATCGGCATCGCAACCGATATACCGACGCTGATCGAATCCGGCGTGCAGGTCGTGGGCGGCACCTGGGTCGCGATGCTGGCGCCGGCAGGCACGCCCAAGCCTATCGTCGACAAGCTGTCGCGCGTAGTCGGCACTGCGATGCGGCGCCCCGATCTCAAGGAGCGGTTCGCGCAGTTCGGCATGGAGCCGGTCGGCAGCACCTCCGCCGAGTTGACCGTGTTCCTGAAAAACGAAGTCGCAAAATGGGCGAAAGTAATCAAGGACGCCAACGTCAAGATCGACTAGCGGGAATCCTTGGGTGCCGCGACCGGGCGGTCGCCTGGATTGCGGATATGTGTGACAGGCCGCGCGGCACCACGGACGGGACGTCAGCTCCGGATCAGAACCAATCCGGTACGTAGTAAACCGCGGCGGTCACCACGATGGTCCATATGAACATGGATCGCAACTGCTTGGCAGCGACCGGGTTCAGCTTCTTGCGCCGCTTGTATTTGTCCGTCGGGTCCGGCGCGGTCGCCATGCGGTAGTCCGCGATAATCAGAAACATTCCGATTGCGAATGCAATGCCTGCCCACAACATAATCAACCTCCCAATTACACCCAACCCATCGATAGCGCAATCTTAACGGCTTCCCGGCTAGCGTCAACCGTTTTGCCGCACAGGCGCGGCGCCTGCGGCGCAACGCCATCGCTCCGACCCCGCCGCCCGCATCGATTAGAATAACGGCTTCAGCGAACGGACGCACCATGTCGAACAGCAAGCCTGCCGCCCCGCACGTCACGAACTTCATCCGCAACATCGTCGAGGCGGACCTCGCCAGGGGCACTTATGCGTCGCGCACTTGGGGCGGCAAACCGGGCGGCGCAAAAGTCCACTTGGGCGCGCCGGCGGACCCCGCGAAAATCCGCACGCGCTTTCCGCCGGAACCCAACGGCTATCTGCACTTCGGCCACGCCAAATCGATTTGTCTCAACTTCGGGCTCGCGCAGGACTTCGGCGGCGCGTGCCACATGCGGTTCGACGACACCAATCCCGAAAAAGAGGAGCAGGAGTACGTCGATTCGATACTCGACGCAGTAAAGTGGCTCGGCTTCGGATGGACCGCCAACGGCACCGAGCATCTGTACTTTGCGAGCGACTATTTCGATTTCATGTACGAGGCGGCCGAATACCTGATCACCGCGGGCCACGCCTACGTCGACGAGCAAAGCGCCGAGCAAATACGCCTGAACCGCGGCACGCTGACCGAGCCGGGCAAGGCAAGCACGCAGCGCGACCGTCCGGTAGCAGAGAATCTGCAGGCGTTGCGCGACATGCGCGCGGGCAAGCACGCCGACGGCAGCATGGTCCTGCGCGCGAAAATCGACATGGCCTCGCCGAACATCAACCTGCGCGACCCCGCGATCTACCGCATCCGCAAAGCGACCCATCACCGCACCGGCGACAAATGGTGCATCTACCCGATGTACACTTACGCGCATCCGATCGAGGACGCGCTCGAAGAGATCACGCACAGCCTGTGCACGCTCGAATTCGAGGACCAGCGGCCGTTCTATGACTGGCTGCTCGAGCGTCTTGCCGACGGCGGGCTGCTGGCGAAGCCGCTGCCGCATCAGTACGAGTTCGCGCGCCTGAATCTCACTTACGTCGTGCTGTCGAAACGCAAATTGATCCAGCTCGTCGACGAGAAGCGCGTCGCCGGCTGGGACGATCCGCGCATGCCGACTCTCGTCGGCGCGCGCCGCCGCGGCTATACGCCCGAAGGCTTCCGGTTGTTCGCGGAACGCATCGGCGTCTCGAAATCCGATTCGTGGATCGACTTCGCGGTGTTCGAAGACTGCATGCGCGAGCATCTGAACGAGGTGGCGCCGCGCCGCGTCGCGGTGCTCGACCCCGTCAAACTCGTGATCGACAACTATCCCGCGGGCCAGATCGAAGAATGCCATCCGCCGAACCATCCGCAAAAACCGGATTGGGGCAAACGCGCGGTACCATTTTCGCAGGAGCTGTGGATCGAGCGCGAGGACTTCATGGAAACGCCAGGCAAAGGCTACTTCCGGCTTTTCCCCGGCAACAAAGTGCGGCTGCGTTACGGTTTCGTCGTCGAATGCACGGGCTGCACGAAAGATCCCGCGGGACGCATCACCGCGGTGCATTGCAATTATTTTCCCGACAGCAAGTCCGGCACGCCGGGCTCGGACGGCTACAAGGTCAAGGGCAACATCCACTGGGTTTCAGCGCCTCACGCCTACGCGTGCGAAGTGCGGCTCTTCGACCGGCTGTACAAGGACCCGCACCCGGGTGCCGGCGACCGCGATCACATCGAGGACTTGAATCCCGATTCGAAGCGAGTGATCACCGCGCAACTGGAACCGGCGCTAAAAGACGCCAGGGCCGGCGAGCACTTTCAGTTCGAGCGTCATGGCTACTTTGTAGCTGACCGCGTCGATTCCAAGCCCGGCGTGCCGGTCTTCAATCGCGCGGTCACGCTGCGCGATTCCTGGCATAAGTAAAATTGCATCCGCTGCTCTTGAACGATAAGGAGTTCCCATGCCGCATGCCACTATCGACGGATTAAAAATCAATTATGCCGTGCAGGGCGAGGGCCCGCCGCTGATCATGCTGGCACCCGGCGGCTTCGATTCCTATATCGACGGCTGGTCGACGCGCGGCGTATGGAAGGACTTGCGCCCGCTCGAAGCGCTCGCCAAGGATTTCACCATGATCGCTTATGACCGGCGCGAAGCCGGACAGTCGGGCGGCCGCGTCGAGCCGCACACCTGGCGCATGTGGGCCGCGGAAGCGGTCGGTCTGCTCGATCACCTCGACATCGACCGCGCGTGGGTCATTGGCGGCTGCATGGGCGTGTCGGTCGCCTCCGCGATGGGCGCGCATTTTCCCCAGCGCTGTCTGGGGCTCATCATGCACTGGCCCGTCGGCGGCTTTCGCTGGCGCGCCAAAGGTCATCTCAACTTCAACAGACATATCGCGTTCGCGCGCGCCAACGGGCTTGCCGCGGTCGCCGCGCGCGCGAAAAAAGCGACCGGCTTCTGGGCTGATCCCGAATCGGGACCGTGGGCGGCCGTGCTCGCGCATGATGAACCGTTTGCCGCGAAATACGTTAAACAGGACCTCGAACAGTATCTGGCGATCGCCGCCTACAGCCGCGATACCTTGTTCGACGACACGATGCCGTCGGGTGCGACCGGTGAGCAGCTGATGGCGATCAAGCTGCCGTCGTTCATCATGAGCGGCGACGACGCCTCGCACTCGACGTCGTCCGCGCATGCGTTGCGCGAACTAATCCCGGGTTCGGTAATGTCCCCGCTGATGCCGCCGCAGCAAAACCCGGCCACCGTCGCGGCGTGGATACGCGACTCCGTGGCATCGGTCAAATTGAAGTAATCATGCCTACGTTGCGTTATCGCCTCGTCAACGTATTCGCGGAGAGCCCGCTCGCGGGCAACCCGCTGTGCGTGTTCGAGGACGGCAGCGCGCTCGACGGCCAGACGATGCAGGCGCTCGCGCTGCAATTCAATTTATCCGAGACGACATTCGTCCTGCCGGCGACCACCGCGGACGCGACGGCGCACGTGCGCATTTTCACGCCGGGATTCGAAATGCCGTTCGCCGGACATCCGACGCTGGGCACCGCGCACGTCGTGCGCGATCTTTTGAACGCGGGCGACGAGGTGCGGCTCCAGATGCAGGCGGGCATCATCCCCGTCACTGCGCGGGGTGACGAGTGGACGCTGAAAGCCAATGCGCCGCGCACGCACGTGCCGCACGCCTCGCGCGCGGAATTTGCCCGCATGCTGGGCCTCGATGCAACCGAAGTGCTTGACGGCTCGCTGTGGGTGGACACCGGCTCGGAGCAACTCATCATGCCGCTCGCTTCCGCCGGCGCGGTCGAGCGCTGCCAGCCGAGTGCAGAGCTCCTGATGAAATATTCGGTGGGCAACAAGCGCAACGGTCTGGCGTACGTGTGGGCCCGCATCGACGATGCGAACATCCGCGCGCGCTTTTTCTTTACCAAGTACGGCAGCGTAATCGAAGACCCGGGTACCGGTTCGGCCTGCGCCAATCTCGGCGGCTGGCTCATTGCGCACGGCAAGCCGCTGCCGCTCGCGGTCAAAGTTTTGCAGGGCGACCAGGTCGGCCGGCCGTGCCGCCTAGGCCTCAACGTCGACGCGGACCGCAACATCTTCGTGTCGGGCCGCGTGATCGCGCTGGGGCGCGGCGAAATCGCGTTGTAAGCCGGCGGCGCCGGTCAACCGCGCCGGACCACATTCGCGTTCGGCCGGTCGGACACGATGCAGCCGTCGACGAGTTCGATAATGCGGTCGCAGCGTTGCGCGAGCCGGGGATCGTGCGTGACGATCAGGAAAGTCGTTTGTGTCGTTTCATTCACGCTGCGCATAAGTTCGAACACGCCGTCCGCGGCTTTGGTATCGAGGTTGCCCGTCGGCTCGTCGGCGAGCACCAGCACCGGCTGCATGACGAGCGCGCGCGCCACCGCGACGCGCTGCTGCTGGCCGCCCGAAATGTCGTTCGCCCGATGGTCGCGCCACGGCGTCAGTCCCACCTTGTCGAGCAGTTCCGCGGCCGCCTGCCGCATTTCGCCGTCGGGCCACCCGCGCGCGGCAAGCGCCGGCATCATGACGTTCTCGAGCGCGGTGAATTCCGGCAGCAGATAGTGATATTGGAACACGAAGCCGATCGCGCGGCCGCGCAGCCGCGTGAGCGCCGTGTCGTCGAGTTCGCGCGTGTCGCGCCCGTCAATCAGTATGCGCCCCGATTGCGGCCGGTCGAGCAGCCCGATGACATTGAGCAAGGTGCTCTTGCCGCCGCCGGACGGACCGATCAACGCCGCGAACTCGCCGCGTTTCAACGCGAAGTCGATGCCGTGGAGCACCTCGAGTTCGACCGCCCGCCCTACGCCGTACGATTTGTGCACGCCCTCGACGCGCAGGATGTCGGCATTTGCTGCGTCAGCCACGGATCGCGTCCACCGGATCGAGGCGCGAGGCGCGCACCGCCGGCGCCATGGCGGCGAGGATGCCCACCAGGGTTGCGCCCGCGGCGGCGATGATGAAAAGCTGCGGCTCGATCACCACGATGAACATCGGCGTACCGTCCGCGTTTCTCGCCACGCCGCGCCACACCATCAGGAACGCAAAACCCAGCGCCGAGCCGAGCACCGAGCCCGCGAGCCCCATGAACCCGCCCTGGATCAGAAAGAGCCGCAGCACTTGCTCGCGTGAAGTGCCCATCGCGCGCAGGATGCCGATCTCGCCGGATTTCTGCACCACCGACACCACCAGCACGCTGGCGATGCCGAGCGCGGCCGTGAGGCCGACGAAAAAGCGGATCAGGGTGTTCGACAGTTTTTGCGCCGCGATCGCGGTGAAGAATTGCGCGTTGGTCTTGATCCAGCTGTCGACCTGCTGCGCTGTTTCCGCGCGGATCGCCTGCGCGATGGTTTCCGCCGCGAACGGGTCCTGCACTTTCACCAGCATGCTGGAAACGCCGCCGACGAGATCGAGCAGGTTCTGCGCGGTGCGCAGCGAGACGTAGATGTTGCGTTCGTTCACCCCCTTGTTGCCGAAGTCGAAGATGCCGATCACCGAGAGCGTGACCGACGCGCCGCTCGCGGTGCTGATCCGCACCTTGTCCCCGAGGTTCGCGCCGAGGTCCGCCGCCAGTTCGATCCCGATGATAATGTCGGAGGGGCCGAGATTGTAGTGGCCGGCGACGATTTTTTCGGCGAGTGCGATGACGTTGAAATAGCTTTCCTGCTCGATACCGGTGATGGTCACGGACTTGTTCGCGTCGCCGCGCAACGCGAAGCCGGGACCGGAGACGATCGGCGTCACGGCCACCACGTCGGGCAGCCGCTCGGCCTGCGCGCGCACCTTCTGCCACTGGTCGATCGGCCACAAGCGCTGCGAGCGCGGCTGCACTAGGGAAGCGATTTGCGCCGTATCGTCGGCGCGCAGCGGGCGCGCGACGCGGTCGGGCGGCAGGATCTCGATCGGCGCCTGGTAGTTGAGCGTGCGGCGGATGATGTTCGCCTGCAATCCGGAGAGCAACGCGGACATGAAGACGATGACGCCGACGCCGAGCCCGACGCCGACCACGATCAACAGCGTCTGCATCATGCCTTCGCGCATGAAGCGAAACGCCGCGATCCATTCGAACGGCGTGAAGCGGTTCACTTGGCGCCTTCCTTCAAGATCGCCGCCACGCGCACGCGTTCGCCGGCCGTGACGAGCGGATTGCTCGCCGGCACCAGCCGATCGCCGGGAGCAATGCCGGCGAGCACTTCGAGGCGGCCATCGCCGCGCAGTCCAAGACTGACCGCCAGGCGCGCGGCGCGGCCGTCCTTCACGAGCAACACCCACGGTTGCGCGCCGGTCAGATCGTGCACGGCATCGGTCGGTGCGATGATCGTGCCGGCGCGGCGCCCAACTTCGATATCCACCGACACGGTCATGTCCTGGCGCAGGTAGTCGGGCGGCGCCGGCACGCGCAGTTTCACTTCGACCGCGCCGCGCAGCGGGTCGATGCCCGGGTTGATGTACTCGAGCTCCGCCGCGAAGCGCTGGCCGGGGAACGCGTCCGCGGAGCCGACCGCCTTCTGCCCGAGGGCAAGCTGCGCCAGATTTTTTTCGTCGACCAGCACGTCGACCTGGGTTTCGCCCGCCGGCGCGAGCGCCATCAGCTCTTTGCCCGGCTGCACGACGTTTCCCGGTTCGACGCTGCGGCTGATGAGCACGCCGTCGACCGGCGCGTGGATTACCGTCTGTTCGAGTTTCGCCTGCGCAATTTGCAGGCTCGCGCGCGCCTGTTCGAGCGCGGTTTGCGCGAGTACGTAATCGCTGCCGTGCAGGCCATTGGTCTCGACCTGCAAGCGCGCATTGCGCAACTGGCTGTCCGCGACGTCGAGATTGCGTTTGGCGTCGTCGAGCGCCTGCTGGCCGACGAAACCTTTCTCCTGCAGCGTCTTGTTGCGCTCATACTGCTGGCGCGCCTGCAGCGCATTGGCCTGCGCCTGCGCGAGTCCCTGCTCCGCCCCCGGCAGCGCCACCTCGCGCAGCTGGCGCAGCTTCGCCTCGGCCTGCGCGATGTTAGCCTGCGCCTGCGCAACTGCGGCACGCTCGTCCGTGCCTTCGAGGGCGATCAACACTTCGCCCGCGCGCACCGTCTGTCCCTCCTGCACGGGAATGCGCGCCACGCGGCCCGTGATCACCACGCCGATCGAAACGCGCCGCGGCGTGATGATGCGGCCGCTCGCCACCACGGTCTGCACGAGATCGCCGCGCGCCGCTTCGTACACGTCGACCGGCGCCCCCAGGATCAGGTTGCGCGCGAAGAATCCCGCAAGGGCCGTTGCGACAATCGCGAGCGCAGCGCGCTTCATCCATATTCGGCGCGGTTTCGGTTGGTCGTCGGGCGGGTTCATATAGCGGTCACCAGGTCAAAATGGACGGCGCGGCAGGCAGACTCGCACCCGCGCGCCTCTTAATGGTAATGGGGGGTTTGGGATGCCGATTGATGCAGATCAAGAATCGGGCAAAGCGCGCGGCGACACGCCCGCCGCGAAGCAGTTATAGTTGGGCGCTATGACTGGTCTTTCGGCATGGGAGCTCGCGTACTGCGCCGCGGTGATTTTTTCGGCGTACGGCCTGCGCAGCGGCACCGGCTTCGGCGCGGTCATCGGCATGCCGCTCCTGGCGCTCGTGCTGCCGATGAAGGCCCTCGTGCCCGTATGGACGCTGCTCGGATTTGCGTCCTCGGCCGCCATCCTCGGCCGCGAGCGCAATCACGTCTCGCGCGCAGCATTCATCGCGTTCATCCCGTGGTGCCTGCTCGGCATCGCGCTCGGGCTCTATTTTTTTACGCAAGTCGATTCGCGCATGCTGACGCACGGACTGGGCGTGCTCGTCATCGCGTATGCCGCGATCGCGATGTGGAACGCACTCAAGCGGCCGCATGAATCCGTGCGGATGCCGCGCGCGGTAGGGCCGGTATCGGGGACGGTCTCCGGCATGGTGGGCGCGCTGTTCGGCACCATGGGCAGCATGTTCTTCGTCATCTTTCTCGATACGCACGCGCTGCCGAAAGCGCAGTTTCGCGCGACAATGTCGGCGATGCTGCTCCTCCTCTCCGCAGTACGCGGCGTCGGCTATTACGCGGTCGGCGAATTCACTGCCGAATCGTGGATCATGTTCGCCGCCGCTTTTCCGGCAATGCTCGCCGGCATCTATGCGGGCGACCGCATCCAGCTGCGTTTCAATGAAGTCACGTTCCGCCGGGTCGCCTGCGCGACGCTATGCCTGTGCGGCATCACGCTGTTGTTGAAGTAGGCCGGCCGACCGTATGCTCGCTTCATCTCCGACCATCGCGGAAGCGCTTGCCGGTTTTGTCACGAGCCTCGATCACGCGTCGGTCCCCGCCGCCGTGCGCGCGCAGGCGCAACTGCATTTCCTGGATTCGGTCGGCATCGCCTACGCCTCCGCGGACTTCGATTTCGCGCGCGCCGCGTGTGCCGGCCTCGCTGCGCTGGGCGGCGGAGACTACCCGGTGATCGGCATGCCGGCCAAACTCGGATTGCGCGACTCGGTTTTGATGAACGGCATGCTCGTGCACGGTCTCGAGTTCGACGACACCGCGATCCGCGGCCGCATCCACCCGAGCGCTTTCAGCGTGCCTTGCGCGCTGGGCGCCGGCGCGTTTGCGCGCGCGCGCGGCGCTGAAATGCTCACTGCGTATATCGCCGGGATGGAATGCGCGATCCGCATCGGCATGGCTGCGCGCGGCGGTTTTTCGCCCGCGGGGTTCAACGCGGTCGGGATCGTCGGCGCGTTCGGCAGCACACTCGTTGCCGGCCGCTTGTTCGGTCTCGACGCGGCGCAGCTCGCGAACGCGCAGGGCATCGCCTACAGCACCGCCGCCGGCAATCGCGAATTTTCCGCGACAGAGTCGTGGACGAAGCGTTTCGAAGCGGGTTGGCCGGCCGCGAGCGGGATCACGGCCGCGATGCTCGCCAAACGGGGCTTCGTCGGCTCGCGCACGCCGTATGAGGGTAAATTCGGCGTGTTCAATACTTATCTCAACGCGCCTGCGACGGCGGCCGACGTCGCCGCCATCACGCACGGGCTGGGCGAAAACTGGGAATTCTCGCGCATCCTGATCAAACTGCGGCCGTCGTGCTTTTTCAATCATCCGGTCATCAACACGACCATCGCGCTCGTCACTCGGCACGATATACGCGCGAGCGACATCCGCCGCATTCGCGTGCTTCTGCCGCCAGCCGCGGTCGACACGGTATGCGAACCGCGCGCGGAAAAACTCGCGCCGCGCGATATCGCAGCCGCGCAGTTCAGCGTTTATTATTCCGCCGCGTGCGCCGCGGTACGCCGGCGCTTCACGCTGCAGGAGATGGATGCCGCCGCCTTGCACGATCCCGCGATACGCGCGCTCGCGGCCAAAGTCGAATACGCGATCGACACACAGTCGAATTTCCCCGCCCACTATTGCGCGAGCGTCGAGATCTCCACCGTCGACGGCCGCGAGTTTTCCGCGCGCGAGGACGTCAACGCGGGATCGACCGATATGCCGCTTGCGGCGTCGGTGATCGAAGACAAGTTCATGGACAATGCGCAGCGCGCGCTGCCGCGGCAGCGTGCCGAGGAAATCCGCGATTTGCTGCTGAATATCAAGTCGTGCGACAACGTGCGCGCGCTCGGCGCTCAACTCGGCGCGGCATAGCCCGCCCGGGCGGCGGGCGGCGCACAGGAACGCGCCATCCCGGTGCGCGGCGCACTAAGCGTGTGCGCGGCAACTCGCGGCAGGCCATACGCTTTATACTGATTTTCAGCGCGGCGGAATTTCCGCACGGGCGCGCCGACGAAACGGGGGCACACATGAAAATTGCAAACGCATTGATCATCACTGCACTCGCTGCAACCACGCTGCTCGGCGGGGCCGCGGGTGCGCAAACACCCGGCAACGCGCCGGCCAACGTCTACTACGACAG
>Ga0265328_10000970_pt1 | contig 13166 bp, 5 predicted proteins | sample 41624metaG_FD_202086 | JGI IMG/M metagenome (GOLD analysis project Ga0265328, IMG submission 202086) | Rhizosphere microbial communities from Carex aquatilis grown in University of Washington, Seatle, WA, United States - 4-16-24 metaG | ecosystem: Host-associated > Plants > Roots > Rhizosphere >...
GGCGTGAGAAGGGGACGTTCTTCAGAACACTGCCATCGCGTCCCAGCAGCGTCACGCCCGAAGCATCGACGACAATGATGCCCGCGTTCGACACGAACAGATCGATCAATCGGTTGGGACTGTCGGCCAGGATTCGCGAGCCGCAGCCGGTGGGGGCGACGCCGCCGGTGCCCGTCCCGGCCGCTCCCGCGGTTCCGGCGCCGCCGGCGCCGTGTCCTCCGGACGCCGAGCCGCCGATTCCGCCGGACATCGCGCCGCCGGCGCCGGTTCCGCCCAAGGCCGAGCCGCCGGTTCCGCCAGACATCGCGCCGCCAGCGCCGCTTCCACCCGATGCAGAGCCTCCGGTTCCGCCAGAGTCTGCGCCGCCGGCGCCCCCAGCGCCGGCGTCGGGCGCGGCGCCGGCGGTTCCACCGGCGCCGCCAATCCTTTCGCCACCGGTACCCATCGTCGACGCGCCCCCCGTGCCGCCGCGACTGTCTTCGCCCATCGCGGCGTCCGTGTCCTGGGTTCCGTTCGAGGATCCACAGGCCGCTACCGCGACTGACAGCAAGATTGGCCACGCCACGGGGCGGAGCGAGGTCACCAGGTTCCGCAACACACCCACACCAAATTGCAAGGAGGGAAGAGACGGCTCCGGATTTCGACGCAAGGGCATAACAAGCTCAGAACGCGAGACCCGCGACTTATTTCGCGTCGAAACGCCGACGTCTCTGTGGAAATCGAACGACAAGGCGGATCACAGGAACAGGAGAACCGGTTCGTCTGGGCGACAGGTGGGCGACAACCGGCGTGCCCTCTGGTTGCGTGCTAGCCGTCGCCCTTCATGGTCTCGATGAAAGCTCGCAGCGCCGGCGTGACCTCGCGGCGACTCGGATAGTAAAGGTGAAAGCCCGGGAAGCTCGGGCACCAGTCATCGAGCACGATCTCGAGCGTGCCGTTGGCGAGATGGGGCGTCACCTGCGCCTCGAAGGCGAAGCCGATCACTTCGCCGGTCAACACCGCGAGCAGGGCGAAGTGGGGGTCGTTTTCGAACAGCGCGCCCGTCACCGCAACCTGACGCTCGCGGCCCGCTTTCTCCAACTCCCACCGATACGCTTCGCCCCCGGACCTGAAGTGCACGACGCACCGGTGCGCGAGCAGGTCCTTCGGCTGCCGCGGTCGTCCGTGGCGGGCGAAGTACCTGGGTGTCCCGACGACGACCAACCGCTGGCGTCCGCCTACCTGGACCGCGACCATGTCGCGCACGACCTGCTCCCCGAGGCGAATGCCCGCGTCGAAGCGCTCCGCGACGATGTCGACAAGTCGTTCGTCGGTCACCACCTCGAGCACCACGTCGGGGTAGGTAGACAGGAAGCGCCCCAGTCGCGGCGCGATGACGATGTCGGAGGCCGACTGCGACGTGCTGATGCGAACGCGTCCTGCGGGCTTACCGTCGGCCCGGTTGGCGGTGGTCTCGGCCACGGCCGCGTCGAGTTCCCGCAGCGTCGGCGCGAGACGCGCGAGCAACTTCTCACCTGCCGCGGTGGGAGCGAGTCTCCGGGTCGTGCGATGAAGGAGCGGAACTCCGAGCTCCTCTTCGAGGCCGCGAATCGTCTGGCTCAGCGCCGAGGGGGTGACGCCGAGATGGGCCGCCGCACGCACAAAGCTCCCGCGCTCGACGATGGTCGCAAAGGCGCTGAGAGACTCGAAGGTGCGTCGGCGCATTATGTAGCCAGACTACCGAGTCCTTGAAGAAAGTGAAGGATGGTCCCGGTGTCGCGATGACCCCACACGATCGACGCATTCCGCGACCTGTCATCGTCGCTCGCGGTCGACGAGGCAAACGCACTGGCGTGAGCCAGGAGAATTCACCACCGCCCGATCGATCTCCTCGAGCGCGTGGGCTGATCCTGGTCGCGGCCTTCCGGGCCGTGCTGGCGCTCTCGAACGCCTTGAATTCCACAATGCTTGCCCGATCGGCATAGTCGGGCTGAACGATGGTTCCGATCTCTACAGAGCTCCGAAAACTGGTCCATCTTCCGCAGCAAACTCGACTCGCAAGCGGCTACCGAGCGACCACGCTAAAATTGTCGAACTGGGCGTCGGTCCATTTGCTGGTCGACAGCGCCACGTTACCTCGAACGAAGGTGGCGTTGGTGATCGTCGTCAGCGTGACACCATCGTAGAGCGCCGCGATGGTCGTCCCGCTGAGATCGAGCGCCAGCCGGTGCCAGGAGCCTAGCGGGAATGACAAGGTGCCTGAGGCGAGGGTCGTGTTGACCATGTTGGCGTCCTGCGTGGCCAAAATCCAAGTGCCGGCGTCGCTCACCTGGAAGTGGTACCCCAGCACACCGCCGCCGCCCTGGCTCTGCGAGCTCACCCGGCCAATGAGATCGACGGAACCGGCGTGCTGCAAGAGCACGTCTGTCTCGGCTCTATAGTTTGTCCAGGAGGCGTCCCCGACCACGGTCAGCGGGCTCGTCTCGGCGGCACCCTGCCACTTGATCGGCGCGATGGTGATCTCCTGTTGCAGGCACTTGCCGCTGCGTCCACCGGCGCAGCTCTCGGCCTCGAACGCGCCCTGGACCGTGGAAAAATACTTGGGGATGTTGGGCATGGCACCGACCGTGTAGGTCTCGAATGTGTCATTGAACGGCAGCGGCAAGACCCCGGAGGCCGGCGGAGCGGTGACGCCCTTTCCCTGCCCCGTAGTTGTCGTAAGCGTGTAGACCCGATTGGGCAGCGCCGTGAACGTGAACCCGCAGTTCGAGGGCGAGATGTCCGGCTGTTGGACGAACCACTCTCCGGAGCTGGTGGCGCCGAGATTCGTGGCAAACACATGTATCGGACCCTGAAAAACGCCGCCCGTCTCGGTGAAGTTGAAGGTCTTGGTGGCAGTGGAGTCGGTGGTTTCGATGATCGCCGTCCAGTCTCGATTGTTGGGGGCCTTGAGGACCACGCTGCTGCCGGCGCCGTTCAGCAACGCGCTGCCGCTATCGACGTACTGCCACCCCGGTCGCACGAATTGAGTGGTGTGCGCCGTCACCCAGATCGACTTGTCGACCCCGTAAGACCCTGACCAGGGTTGATTGGCGAGCATCAGTCCTTCGACGCCGCCGTAGGGGAGGTTCGGGTACCAAGCGCCGACCAGCGACCAGTTGATGGAACCGGTGATGCTGGACTGGATGTATTTTCGGTTGTAGGCGCGCGCCATTGCGACGGCGCCCGTGTCGTAGGCCAGTGCGCCGTCCTCGCTGGCCCATATGGGTTTTCCATTGGCGCGGGCATCGGCGAGATTCGGCAGACCACCACACTGCGAGCCGTTCGACTGGAAACCGCAAGGGTAATGTGCGCCGATAATGCTGACCGCGGCGTTGAGGGCGGCGTCGCCGTTCATCGCCGTAGCGATGTCCCACGTCCCGAAGCTGTCGGCTGCGATGATTTGCGCCGACAGCCCGTTGTTGACCAGCGCCGCCTTGAGGCTGACAAACCACGGTCCGTAGAACCCGTTCTCGTTCCAACCGCCGACGTAGTCGATCTTGAGGCCGTAGATCGACTGGGCGTTTTTGACCCAATTGACGATGTAGTTGATGTTCTCGGTCGAGAAGAAGCCGCTCATCCAGCCGGGCGCTCCCCACTCCAGACCGGCAAGCTTGATATCGGGGTTGCGCGCCTTCGCCTCCTGCATCAGCCACCATTCGTATCCGCGTCGATAGTTCTGATCAGTGGCGCTACGCTGGTGACTCGCCTCAGCGCCGTTTGTCGAGTCGGTGTCGGCACCGATCTCCACTTTCAAAAGCTGCAGCGCCGCCCCGTAACCTGGCTTGAAGAGATAATCGAGGATCTCGCTTCGTTGCGCCGTCGGATAGTCGTAGAGCAACCGCGAGGTGCCGCCGCCGCCGCTCAGACCACCGATGACGTCGAAGAGCCGACCCGTGCCGGCCCCGTCGATCAGGACCGCGCCCGCGCCGGGCGCGCCGGCAGCCGTGGTGCAGAGGGTTCCGCTGCCGCCGGTGAATCCCCCGACGCCGCTCCCTCCGCCGTCTGACGGCGGGCTCGAGCCGCCCTGCCCCGGTGGCGTGTCGGCGGGCGCGTCCTGAATCGACGCGTCGGTTTCGATCGCGGCGTCGGCCGCGCCGCCCGCGCCGACCTGGCCGCCACCGGCGCCGAGGCTGCCGGCGGAACCGTTTGCCCCAGCACCGCCAGTTGCACCGGCATCGTTGCTCTTGGGGGAGCATGCCGTCACCCAGAGACAGATGAGCCCAGCGCTCGCGGGCGCAAGGCGGATTCCAATCGGCTTCATGACGAGGACTCCAGAGGCTGCAGTGACAGGAACGGTCGAATCGGGACCACCGCTATCGCGCGTGCACCAGCACGGCGGTCGCTGGCGGCACAACCAGAGTTACGACATTCCCGCCGGCCGGAAGACTGTACGGCGCCTTCGGCGCCCAGGCGCCCGTCGGTTCGACACCCGCGCCCGCGAGCGTCACCCCGGTGGTGGCTCCAAGGGCGGCGGCTTGAAGGTACACCGCGGTCGCCGTTGCGACGGATGCGCCGACATCGATACTTGCGTTCACACCGTTCGTCGCGTCTTTGTTGACGAGCGCGATGTTCGTCGAACCATCCACTAGCGCGATTGTGTATGCGGTGAAGTTCAAGCTCCCCGCAGTGACACGTGTGGGCAGCATGTCACCGACTCCTGCTTGCGACACGAACAGCATTCCGTAAAAGAGCGGCGCGGCGGACGTCACCCGACTGTCCACCTCGATGATCGGCGAATACCGAAACGGTCGCGTACAGGAGGCGACGCCGTTGGTGCAGACATTGCCGTCCATGTTTTGGCCGCCGCTGTGGAAGTTGACCCCGACCGCTCCGTACTCGGCGGTCGTCAACATGAAATCGATACCCCAGAGCGCCGACGCGAACACATCGCTGACGCCGGCCGCGCCATGACCGGAATACGAGTTCATCTCTCCCCACCGAAAGCCGTCCGCAATGTGGTTCGCCTGAACCGACGCCAGGAGCGCCTGCGATTGCGTGACGACGCTGGGATCGAGGGCAAGCATTTGCGCTATCGTCGGATTGCTCGACGCGGCCCCTTTGTAGTAGTGCTCCGTCAAGAGCACTATCTTGGCCGCCTCGGCGTTGGCGAACGGCACGGTAAAGGTCGTGACAGCGCCAGCAGCCGCGGGGCCTGCCAGTGCAAGGGTCGGGAGCGCGCCGTGAATGGCAGCCTCGAAGCCTTCCCACTGCATCATGGGAGTTCCGACGGCGTTGTTGGCGAAGAAATTGATCTCGTTTCCGATCTCGACGCTGTGCAGGCTTCCGCTCAACTTGGACATCACGTAGACCGACTCGTCGACGGACGGTTGCGTCGCCGTCCTCATGCTCACGCCGTAAATGGCTTTCCAACCGGTTGCGGCGAGAAAGGCCGCCAAGCCATCGACGTCGGCCGTGCCGATGTTTTGCGAGGTCTGACCGCCGACCACCGGCGTGGCGGTCGGCACCCATGTCGAGTTGTCGACGTCATTGGCCCCGATCCGCACGATGCTCGGGCCGAGCAGCTTGAACATCGCGATCAAAGGGGCGTTGGTTCCGGTGAAGAACCCATCGGTCATGTGGGTCTTCTCGAAGCTGAACCCGGCGAACCCGGGTCCGAGGTGGCCCATCGTAGTCGTGCGTGTGACCACAACCGTTCCAGCGACGGAAGGCCCGGTGAATGGAGGTGGCGGTCCACCGTCGACCCCCGTCCCGGCGGCATCGGGCGCGCCGCCGACTCCCCCGTCGCTGCCCCCCGCGCCCAGTCCACCGCTTCCATTCGGACCTGCACCGCCGGTTCCTGTCCCACCCCCCATTCCGCTCGGGCCGCCCGTTCCAGTAGCCCCACCCGCCCCAGATTGTGCGCCATTCGATACGCAACCGCTGAGCGCTACAGAGCTGAGAACCATCAGCGCAAAACACTTGGCCGCGTTCCTTGTGACCATCTCACACCCTTTTGACATTTTCCGCCTTGGCCAGCGCGAAGATGCTTGTGCGTCCAATAGAGACACCACGCTCAAGGCAGTTGCGACGACGGTCAAAACGGGCTCAACTATTTTGGACCGCGGAACCCCACGACCACGCAGGTCACCGGAACCCGGTCAATTCGATGTTTTCACCAACGTCACGTCATCAATATCGATCCACTGATTGGCATTGGCGGTCGTTTGAACGCCGATTTGGCAGGCCCCATTCGTTACCTGGATTCCGGCGATAGATACTTGCTTCCAGGTCGCAATCGTGGAATTGACGGCAGCGTCCATTTCCGGTCCGCCGAAGTTTCGCGCCGATAGCTGCCCGGTAGGCTGCCCGCCGCTACTCTGGATCCACGCTGAGAGCGTGTACGTACCGTTCGGTAACCCCGTTATCGTCTGGGCTATGCTCGCCTCATACGATACTGTGTCTGTGAGCCGCCATTTCCAGTTGCCCGTGTGGCCGCGTGCCAAATTTGTGTATGGCGTGGCTCCGCCGCCTAGGGTCGTCGACGTCGTCCAACCCGCCGGCTGTGTCATCGTCACACGATCGGCCTCGAACGATGGATTCAGCGCGTAGTTGTTGCCCGGGCCAACGGCCCAAGTCCCGGTGACGACGTCGAGAGACCATTGGCTGAGCGACTGGAACTGCGGGGTCGTGCCGTTGAAGGTCACCGGAACCCACTGGTTGAACCCGATGCCGTTGCCTGCGAAATCGCTCCAGCGATCGCCCGCGAAGATCACCGTCGTTCCCAACGTCCCGGTTACTGTCACGAAGAAGCCCGTCTGCGTGACATGAGAGAAGTCCGCGTCGGTATTGGCCATGACAGACTCCGCGGAATATGGCCCAAGAACGTTTGTCGCGGAGATCGTATAGGTGTGAGAGGCGTTCCAGCCGTGCAAATCGGACGAATTGAAATAGTAGCGACCGTTGTACTTGAACATGCAATTGCCCTCGCGACCCGCCCCGCCAAAGATCCGCGTCGCCGGCTCAACATCGAGAAAATCCGATGGCCGCAGGCGAGCAACGTAAAGGTTCGACCGTCCATCGGCGCTCGAGAGTATGAGGTACGCTTGCCCATCGTCGTCAGTGAACACCGTTTGGTCTCCGGGCGCGCCGTTCGCGACGTTCGCGAGCGTCGTCTGGAAGTGGTCAAAGGCGAAGGTTCCCGTGGGAGAGGCGCTGGTCGCGAAGAGCTCCTCGCCCAAGGACGCCCCTGGAGGGATGTATTCCATGATGAGCACGTACTTCCGGGTGGTTGCGTTGTACGCGACGCCCATCCGGCCGAACCAGTCGGCTGTGGTGGAGCCAGGAATGCTGCCCTGCACAAGAACGGTGTTCTCGAACTTCCAGTGCACGAGATCGGTAGATGAGTAGCAAGTCACCCCATCGAACGTCGAGTTGCCACTCTTTCCGGTCGGCGCTGCGGCGTAGGCGACCGCGCCCTGATACTTGTTGCCATACCAGTAGTAGGTGTTGCCCACCTTGATGACGTTGCCGCTCTGCGAATAGAGAGTGGCGCCCGACGTGTCCTTCCAGAAGACGTCGTTCTGGATGAGCGCGCCGGTCGAACCCGACGAGCCGCCGGTCCCTGGGCCACCGCCTTGTCCCCCGCCACCCCCTGCCCCGGTAGCGCCCCCCACGGCGGAGTCGCCGCCTGTGCCGGGGACGCCGCCTGTTCCCGAGGCGCCGGCAGAGCCCCTGTTACCGCCTGTCGCGGTCGTTCCCCCAGTGCCCGAGGCGCCGCCGGTGCCAGATTCCCCCCCCGTGCTCGCGGCTCGGCCTCCCACGCCACCTGGGCTACCCGCCCCTTGCCCGCAGCCTACGGCGACGGATATCACGACGCCCATGCCCAGAATCCCAACTTTTCCGAGAGTCGTCGAATGCTTCATGAAGAGCCCGCAATGTCTATAAGGGCAGGGATGTCGCGAAACTGATGCAGGCATCACCACGCTGGCGGAAACTCGTTACGCCGGTCGTCACGGGACACTGGTCTCTATGCGAACGAACCGGGCTATCGCACGCCGATCGTGACCGGACCAAGACTGCGGGGGGCCGCGTTCGCCGTGCCGGCGACCTGCGTCTGTTGCAGCGATCCGTTGGGCAGGGATACCGGCTCGACCACATACGCACCGCCCGATTGCGCGGGGATAGTGAGCTGGGCGGCGGCGGTGGCAGGCACGACCGTCGCGCCGTTGTTGCCGTCGACGACACGGACGCTCTGGGTCCCCCAGGGATTGCGAAGCAGAATGTCGCCGGTCGAGCCTGCCTCCACGACCACCGTGACCAACTTGCCGGTCTCGATCTGAACGTGAACTCGACTGTTGCCGTGTATGTATTCCGTTCCCGACACATCCCACGACGCCGATGGCCAGGCCGGAGCGATTCTCAAAAGGCCGTCGTAGTCCTGCACCAGCGCTTCCTGGACGGCATTGGCGACGTCGCCATTGAGCTCATCGTAGGGCAGATTGTCGGAACCGTTGGACCAGTTCCCCAACCCGGAGGCCCAGACCTGGTATTGTTGGATCTGGTTGATCAATGTGGTGTGAAAGTCGACGGAGCTTCCAACACGCGCGGCCTGAACGGCGTCATAGGTCCAGTCCGGCGTGTTGACGTAGCTACGATGGGTGAACGTGCGCTGCGCCAGAGCCGTCAAGGCTCCCGAATTGTCTCCAATCAAGCCGTAAGGCCACACGACCTCGAGGCCGATGTTCTCGGTGTTGTGTCGCGCCGCCGCCGGATTGTAGGACATGCCGAGCATGTCTTGCCCGGCGGCATCACTGGCGGCGCTGAGCAGCTGACTCTGAGTCGACGTGTCGGTACGGGGGAAGTCCTGGATCTGTTCCGCTGCCGCTTGTAGCTGCGCGACTAGAGCAGCGTCGGTATTGAGGATGCCCGCCGCTTGAACGACGATGGGAAAGAGCGCCTTCATGGCCGCGATGTCCGTCGTGGGATCCTGCGTGTCCCACTGGGTTTCGTGGGCGTTCGACGGGTTCGTGTGCCGCTTGCCATCCGCGCCGACCGCGGCGCGCGCGAGCAGGAAGCGGGCGGATGCCGCCATGAATGGATAGTTGAGGGCCAAGAACGCCCCGTCGCGGGTGTACGAGTAGTGAGCCCAGATCCAAAGCGACACCTCGGCGCCCGTGCTGAGGGTTTTTCCGTTCCATGTCGTCGTCGACTGATCGCACGCTTGATTCCCGCCGCCACCGGCACCATTTCCGTTGAAGCGCATGATCTCCGGAACGCAGATATTCGTTCCGTCGCCGCTGAAGCTCTGTTGGGTCCATGTCTCGAGCCGGCCGAGATTTCCGGTATACAAATTGAAGTAGGGCGCGTTTAACTCCGGATGGCCCGCCGCCAAGTTGGCGGCCACCTGCATGCGCAGATTCCAGTGCCAGAACTCATAGACTGGCCAACCCGCATGCCACGCGTCCTGGTTCCATTTGAACAGGTCGGCAGCTCCATTGTGGTGCCCCGGCAAGGCATCCCCGCTCGACGCGGCGGTCACGAAGAGGTCGATGTCGCGCAGGTTCTGTACGTAGGCGCCCTCCGGGGAGCTGATCTCGAGCAGTCCCGTCCTCGCCCAGAAATCGTGCCAGAATGCCAGATGCGCGCTTTGTAGGCTCACGGTGCTGGCCGTGACATCGCCGCCCACGAGGCTGGTCACAGTCGACAGCGCATCTCCGTTTCCGCTCCACGACGGACAGGCGACCACGATCCGGAAGGAGCCGTCGACATTTGGATTGAAGGCGATCTGCACGGTCGTGGGATTGACAACCGAGGCCACCACGTTGCGTCCCGCGGCGGTAATCCCGGCCAACGATCCAAAGGTTTGGCCAGAGAACCCGACGCCGCAGCACGTCGCCGTATCGACGAACGTTTCAGACAGGGCCGCGAAGGCACCGTTGGCCGTCGCTGCGGGCGAGCGCCCCGCCCACAGTCGAACCTGGGCCGTTTGGCTACTGTTCGGATTCGCGCCAGTGACGTCGATGACGAGCTCGTCCTTGTCGTGGAGCACGTAGATCGCTGCGGACATGCCGCCGCCGGACTCACGGAAGACGGCATCGTAGATGTCCAGCGATCCTCCAAAGGATGCTCCGCCGGTGAGGCTCGCGAGCCCAGGGACGACGACTTGACCAGCCGACAGGCGGTTTGGAAACGTATCGACGCGATTCAGCTGGGCGGTGAGGCCATTGGCGGACCAGACCGCGGCTCCCAGCTTGCCGTTGCCAAGCGGCATCGACTGGTTTCCGTTCAGGTTTGGATGCAGGAGAACGACATTCGATTGGCGGACTACGCTCGCCGCATCGACGTGGAAGGCTCCACCGTACCAGGCGGTGGTAGCGGTCGAACCTGCGGAGCCACTCCCGCCATCAGCGGCGCCTCCGTCCGAACCGCCGCCTCCCCCGGATGCACCAGAGATTCCCGCCGCGCCCCCGGCGCCCGGCGCACCTGCTGTTCCCCCGGAGCGGCCCGCTAGCGCGCCGGAGTCGCCGGCAGGCCCCGACGCGCTCGACTTGCAGCCCACAATCGGCGTTCCGATGAGAACTGCGAAGATTCCGGTGAGGAACCAAGCGAACCGTGGACACACCATGCCGTTGCTCTCCTCTGGACAAAGACGACGACGACCTTTGCGCGTGTCCTTCAGTAGCCTCGGCGCGCAGATTCAGGTCAAAGGAGGCGTCGCGCGTGGGATACACGCGGACGCGGTTAGGAGAGCGGTACCGTCGCTGGAGCCTCGGCCGCCGGCAGCCGCCCTGACGACGTTGCGCCGATCCGACGCACGCGTACGACCACGCCTACGGGGTAAGGGTGCTCCCTGACGAGTCGCTTCTATTCTCTTCTCCCGTGAGCTCCCAGATCTCGGCCTCGTGGTATCTGCCGCTGGCCGTGTGGCTGGCCTCATGTGGACCAGGATCGGGTGCGCCATCGCCGATCAACGGAGCTCGGAACCTAACGGTGTGTGCGCACATCGGACGAGGGGGGCCCGGATCGCGCCGCGCAGCGGCGGCAACTCAATTCGTGCTCAATGCGGCGACATCGGCGGCGCTGAGCGCCCCCCGATAAATGCGAAAGTCATCGATCAAACCGTTGAAATAGGGATCGGCAGCGTATTGGGACCGGCCGATCCAGTTCTGGTCCGTGGCCCCCAAACGAAAAGGCGGGAACAGCATCGCGGCATTGGTTCCAGCGGCGCGGCCGTTCACGTATAACGTGGCGACTGCGCCGGACAGTGTCACGGCGACGTGGACCCACTGGTTGGTGGGTAGAGCCGCCGCACCATCTACGACCTGCTCACCGGATGCGCCGTTGAGGGTGGCCGCAAAACGCGCGACCCCGGTCGAACCGCGGGCGGTCAGCATCACGTAGTGATCGATGTCGGAGCCGAAATCGAAGACCCGCTCCGAGGTGCGCGCCGTGTTCCAAAATATCCACGCCGCGATCGTGAAGTCGCCCACATCGACCATCAGGTCAGCCGGCAGGGCGGCGTAGCGATCGGTGCCATCGAGCGCCAACGCGTCCCCTCTCCTCCCAGGAGCCCAGGTGGCGCCATTGATGAGCGTGGCGGCGTGCCCGCTGCCGCTCGAATCCGTCGCGCTGGTGCCGCTACCATCGTCGAACGGCAGGTACGTATGCGGTTGGACAGCCGTGATGGCGGTCGCCTCGCTCGATGGAGCGGTCTCGCCGGCAGGCGTCACCGCCGACACGACGTAGTGATACGTGCCGGCGACAAGGTTGCCGTCCTTGTAGCTGAGAAGATCTGTGATACCGGTGGCGATGATCGTGTAGGGCCCACCGGCGCTGGTCCCTCGTTTGACGTTGTAGCTGGTCGCGTAGGCGGTGCCCCACCAGGAAAGGACGACCTGCCCTGCGTTCACGATCGCAGTGAGACCGCTCGGTGGCGCGCCGGCGGCGATCGGATCACGCGTAAAAGCGAGGGTGCCGTAGCCGAGTTGGTCATAGCCACCGCTGTTTGGTCCGTAGTTGCCTCCGCCTCCCTCGGGCTGCGTGAGCGCGACGAACCTTTGGGTATATGGCGCCGCGAGACCCTTGCGGTTGACGTAGTGATTGTAGATCAACGCCCACTCGGGTCGCAGGCTGCCCTGCCCCCCGGTCGCAAACACGGTATCAGTGACACTGGCGTTCCGGTAGGTCGCGAACGGAACAGCGTAGTAGGTCGTTCCCGACTGGATCAGGTTACCCTTGGCGACATATTCCGCGCCGCCGAGAACCCGGTTGTTGTCGTAGCCATAAAGGTCGACGCCTTGATTCCAGGCCATTTCGCAAATGGGACCGAGCAACGCGATGCTGAGCGTATTGTGCCCCTGGTCCCGTCCAGACTCCTGTGTCTGCCCGAGGTAGCCCGGATGGATGTAGTAGACGGTCTGCGCGATGCCGCCGTTGCCGAGGCCGGTTTTGAAATAACCGATCGCCGCGTCGAACTTGGCGCGATCGTCGGTGAGTACTCCGATCGCGATCATCGAGGCCACGCAGCCAAGATCCCAGCTCGAGAAGACGAGGAGGCTGCTGCCGGTGGGAATGTGGAGCGCGCCAACGGCGATGGGATAGAACAGGTTCGCCATCATGGACTTGAACCTCTCTTGGTCCGCGGCCGCCCAACCTGAATAGGTGCGCATGATCTCGCCCGCGTTGGCGAATTGATAACCCTGGTAGGTGGCCATCAGGATCCCGTCGTAGTCGCCGTTGGTCCCCATGGTGCCGAATATCGCCGTCAGCGTCGACGACCAGGCGTTCATGATCTGCACCGCTTTGTCAGCGTAGGCGGTGTTGCCCGAGATCTTCCAGCGCAGGGCGCAAGCGTACGCGGCTGCGACGTCGTTGAAGAACGTGGCTGAGTTGTCGGGGTGGACTCCGTCGTTGCCGCGAGAGATCACCGCCTGCGGATTCGGGTTCCATGCCAGATTCGCATGGCTGTTCGCGATCAAGAGGTTCCAGCTGTCGATCCACGGCGATGCGTTGGCGGTGATCTTCTGGCCCATGCGGTCGAAGTCGGCCTGGGTGTGCAGAAGGCCGGGATGAACAAACGCAGAAGTTCCGGCGCCACCGGTGCCGTTTGCACCACCGGCGCCCGTGCCACCGCTACCGACGCGTCCCCCAGTGCCTGACGTACCAGCTGTGCCGGCGCCGCCCGCCGCACCGCCGGTTCCGATCGC
>Ga0265328_10000971_pt1 | contig 13164 bp, 17 predicted proteins | sample 41624metaG_FD_202086 | JGI IMG/M metagenome (GOLD analysis project Ga0265328, IMG submission 202086) | Rhizosphere microbial communities from Carex aquatilis grown in University of Washington, Seatle, WA, United States - 4-16-24 metaG | ecosystem: Host-associated > Plants > Roots > Rhizosphere...
AGCCCGACGCGCCGCACGCCGTTCTGCTGGTGCTGGACGCGACCGTCGGCCAGAACGCCATCGCCCAGGTCGACGCCTTCGGCAAGACGGCGGGCGTCACCGGCCTGGTGATGACCAAGCTGGACGGCACCGCGCGCGGCGGCATTCTCGTGGCGATCGCCGAGAAATACGACCTGCCCATCCACTTCATCGGCGTCGGCGAAGGCTCGGAAGATCTCGAGCCCTTCACCGCGCGCGATTTCGCCCGCGCGATAGCCGGGCTCGACTCCGAAGCCGAGGCGGGCGAGCAGACGTCATGACCGAAGAGTCCACAGCAGCGCCCGCCAAGAGGCGCCTTCATCCCGGATTGAAATTCGCGTTGGAGATGGGACCGCTGGTCCTGTTCTTCGTCGTCAATCAGAAGTTCGGCATCTTCCAGGCGACGGCGGCGCTGATGGTCGCCGTGGTGGCGACGCTCGCCGTCTCTTATTCCATCACCCGCCATCTGCCGACCATGCCGATGGTCACGGCGATTTTCGTGCTCGTCTTCGGCTCGCTGACCTTCTTTCTCCAGGACGAGAATTTCATCAAGCTGAAGGTGACGATCCTCTACGCTCTGTTCGGCTCGGCGCTGCTCGGCGCGCTGTGGTTCGACAAGCTGCTGCTGCCGGCGGTGTTCGAATCCGCTTTTCGGCTCGACGACGCCGGCTGGCGCAAGCTCACCTGGCGCTGGGCGTTTTTCTTCTTCTTCCTGGCGGCGCTCAATGAATTCGTGCGGCGTAGCGTGGCGACCGACGTCTGGGTGAATTTCAAGGTCTTCGGAATATTGCCGCTGACGCTTCTCTTCGCCTTCTCGCAAATCCCGCTGATGATGCGCCATGAACAGAAGGACGACGGCCGCGAGGAGCCGGAGAGCCATTTCTGACGCCGGTGGCCGAACGCCGAGCGCTCAGATCGAGGCGGGGCCGCCGAGATGCACGATCGCATCGAATAGTCGATTGAATGGAATGTCGCTTTTCCCGGATTCTCTCAGTTTTACATGCGCGAACGGGCTGTCGGGCTTGGTGACGTCGGCGTAGAAGTTCCGATCACTGACCTGCCCGAGGATCGAAAGACAGTCGATGACGCGCTCATCTGCGCTTCCCAGCAGTTGCAGATCGAGGTCTTCGGGGACCGTCGTGACGTCGAAGGGGACCGTCAGGCGAATAGAGTGAATATTCCAGCCGGCCGAAACGAGGAGTCCGGCCGTCGTTTTGGCCGCGTGGCCGATCACGCTGAAACGGGCTGCATGGCGTGCGCCGAGCAGCATATGGCCGCGGCTGATCGGAGGCGCGATGGACATCGGCGGGATGTCCGGAAATAGAGCGGCAGCCGCATTGAAGGCGCCGAAAATCGCCGCATGCCGCGTATCTTCGGAGGCGCCGGGGTCGGCGTCGGCGGGAAGGACGCCGAATCTCCGTCCGGGGAAGGAATTCGCCGACGCCAGAATCGGAACGAAGGGTCTGATACGGCTCGAGAGGCGAGAGATCGGCCCGTCCATGCCGAAGGGCTGCGCCTGCACGACGTCGCTGATTTCGCGACGTGTCGTGTGATCGTTCAGGAATCGCTCTGACGCGTGAAAATGTGTGAAGAGGGGCCGTCTGATGCGGACCCGGCCCGTGAGCTCCGAAAAGACGAAGGCTTTCATCGCGTCGCCGGCGAAATGAACCTCGCCGAAAACGAGAAGCGACGCGGGATGGTTCAGAAGAACCTCCCCGACATGCGTCTTGGCTTCTCGGGCGAGGTAGGAGGCGATGGCCTTTTTCGTTTCTTCGAAGGTCAATGGCCGCGGCGCCGGCCGAGGGGAGGGCGGAGGTTCGCGTTTCTCCAGCTCCGCCATTTCGGCGTCGAGCCGCACGATCGTCATCTTCCCCACGATATCGTCTGCGGCCGTTTGATATGCGGGATTTATGATCGAGCGCTTCTGCTTGAAGGCGAGAACCGCCCGAGCGGTCGTCGGGCCATATCGGTTCGCGCTGATCTCTCCGGCCTCTATCAGCGCGCCCTCGAGCTTCGCCAGAGCGGTTTGAACCTTGAAGACGAATTCGCCGACGACGCCCTTGGTCAAATGAGCGTCGTCGAGTACGGCGCAGGATTCGAGGCGGGTGTCGCCGGACAATAATTTCGAGCGCAGCAAACCCATCAGGCGACCTCCGGCAATGCGCGCCGACTCTCGCAAATCATGCTTTTATTTATCTGCGCGGAAATTATTCGAAAGCGCGCTCGTCGACGGTCGGGAATTCTGCGTCATGCGCTCGAGCGACGCAAGCGTCGTCGCTCGACGTCGACGAACGCGCAGCGCAGCCGAAGCCGGGCCTTCGGTGGGCCTGCGTTCAGCGCGCCTTGTGTGATTTCGCACAGGCGCGCGCGAGGGACGCCGCTAAATGTCATGGCGTTCGCCGCCGCCGTTCCGACGAGAAGGAAGCCCGCCATGACCGAATTCGCTCAGCTCTTCGCCGCTCTCGTGGCCGCGGTCGTCGTCGGCGCCGTCTTCTCGCTCTTCAATGCGGAGGCCGCCATCGCCTCGGCGCCGGCCGGCGCGGATGTCGCCCGAGCGGTGATCTGCGGCGGCGGCTGGTGCGGTTGAGCGATCGCCGCTGCGCAGAATTTCTCCCGCGAGAGCCGTTTTCCATGGTAGCCGAAAGAGCGAAACGCATGGGCTTGCGGCCGGCCACGGACAGATGAAATCTCTCACCCTCGAATTCAGCCGCCGGGCCTTGCTCGGCTCCCTCGTCGGCATCGCGGTGGGCGCGCGCGTCAGTCCTTCGCAAGCTCAGGAAAGCAATCTGTTTCCGCTCCAGGGCGACGATGGAAAGCCGGTCGCCAATTACAGACTGCCGTCCGAGCTCTCGCCCTCCGACCTGCCCGGAATCATCTGGCATGGTTCGAGAGAGGCAGATGTGATCTTGGTCGAATTCTTCGACTACAATTGCCCCTACTGTCGGAAAGCCGCCGCCGATCTCGACACGCTGGTGAGCAAGGACAGGCATTTGCGACTGGGGCTCGCCAATAACGCTGTCCTTGGTCTCGGGTCTTATTTAACGGCCAGAGTTCAGCAGGCGGTCCTGCGCCTCTATGGACCCGACCGCGCCTATGCGTTTCACAAGCAATTATTCGCGCATCGCGGACAGAACGACGGTCTCGCGGCTCTTTCCATAGCGAAGACGATGGGCCTCGACGCCTCCGCGATCGAGAACTCCGCGAATTCGGACATGATCGGCGACGTCGTGAGACGCCATGTCCAGCTCGCGGCCGATTTGGGAATTGCTGTGTCGCCGTCCTTCGTGCTGAGCTCCGTCGGAATTCTCGGCTATCCCGGTCCCAAGTCGATCGCGCAGATGATCGCCGCCAGCCGCAAATGCGACGCGCCGGCCTGCGGCTGATATCCCGAGGCTTCGCCTCCACCCGCCTCTGCTCGTGACCATATTTGGCCGTCTGGACGACCGAGGCCGCGCGCGCTCTTTCGCCCGGCTCGCCGCCGGTCGAGCGTCTTCGTCGAAACGCACGCGCCTCGACCGACCGACCGACCGACTTGACTGCTTCCATATTTCCAATATATTGGAAATATGGAAAAGAAATCAGCCCTCGCGGCCCTCACTGCGCTCGCGCATGAGACGCGTCTCGATATTTTCCGTCTGCTGATGCAGGCCGGCCCGGAGGGGCTGCGGCCGGGGCGGATCGGCGAGCGCCTCGGCCTGCCCGGGGCGACGCTCTCTTTCCATCTGAGCCATTTGAAACACGCCGCTCTCGTGACCGTCCGGCGCGAGGGCCGCTCGCTCATCTATGCCGCGGCCTATCCGGTCATGAATTCGCTGCTCGCCTATCTGACCGAGAATTGCTGCAAGGGCGACAGCGCCGCCTGCGGCCCTGCGCCATCCGCCTGTCAGCCAGAGGAAGCCCAATGAAGCGCCTGCACGTACATGTGTCCGTCGACGATCTCGAGCAATCGATCCGCTTCTACAGCGCGCTGTTCGCGGCGGAGCCCTGCGTCGCCAAGCCGGACTACGCCAAATGGATGCTCGACGATCCGCGCGTGAATTTCGCGATTTCCGCCCGGGGCCGGGAGCCCGGCCTCGATCATCTCGGCATAGAGGTCGAGAGCGCCGAGGAACTGAGCGAAGTCTATGGCCGTCTGAAGCAGGCGGATCGTCCCGTGCTGGAAGAAGGCGCGACCACCTGCTGCTACGCCAAATCCGAAAAGGCCTGGATCTCCGATCCGCAAGGGCTCTTGTGGGAGTCCTTCTTCACGATGGGCGAGAGCACGGTCTATGGCGACGATCCGGCGCTCGAGACGAGCGCATCGAGCGCCTGCTGCGCGCCGACGACGCCTCGAGGCGCCTGCTGTTCCCCCAAGCCCGAACTCGCCGCCGACGCCCCCTGCTGCGGCCCGAAGGAGACCGCGTGATGACCGACCGCGTTTACAACATACTCTTTCTCTGCACGGGCAATTCGGCCCGCTCCATTCTCGCCGAAGGCATTCTCCGCAAGGATGGCGCAGGGCGATTCCGCGCCTTCTCGGCCGGGAGCCGGCCCAAGGGCCACGCGCATCCGCTCGCCCTCGCGACGCTGGCGGAATTCGACTATCCGATCGATGGGCTGCGCTCGAAGAGCTGGGACGAATTCGCCGGCGCCGAGGCGCCGAAAATGGATTTCGTCTTCACCGTTTGCGATAACGCCGCCGGCGAGGCCTGCCCCTTTTGGCCCGGCCAGCCCATGACCGCGCATTGGGGCATAGAAGACCCCGCCGCCGTCGAGGGAGGCGAGATCGAAAAGCGCCGCGCCTTCAACCTCGCCTTTCGCTATCTCCGCAATCGGATTTCGCAATTCACGGCGCTGCCGATCCACAGCCTCGACAGAATGGCGCTGCAGAGAAGCCTGCGCGAGATCGGCGAGGACGAAGGCGCCACCCGCGTCCCGCAGAAGGCGAATTGAGATGAGTGAAGCTTCGATTCCCGCGCCGGCGGCGCCCGCGATGGGCCTGTTCGAGCGTTATCTGACGCTCTGGGTCGCGCTCTGCATCGTCGCGGGCGTCGCGCTCGGACAGGCGGCGCCGAGCGTTTTCCACGCCATAGGCGCGGCGACCGTCGCGGAGGTCAATCTGCCCGTCGCCGCGCTCGTCTGGCTGATGATCATTCCGATGCTGCTGAAGATCGATCTTCGCGCGCTGGGACAAGTGAAGGAGCATTGGCGCGGCGTCGCCGTGACGGTCGGCGTCAATTGGCTGGTGAAGCCCTTCTCCATGGCGCTGCTCGGCTGGATCTTCATCGCGCATCTGTTCCGGCCGCTGCTGCCGGCCGATCAGATCGACGCCTATATAGCGGGGCTCATCCTGCTGGCGGCGGCGCCCTGCACGGCGATGGTGTTCGTCTGGTCGAGCCTCGTCGACGGCGAGCCGCACTTCACTTTGTCGCAGGTGGCGCTCAACGACACGATCATGATCGTCGCTTTCGCGCCCATTGTCGCTCTGCTGCTCGGCCTCTCCTCCATCACGGTTCCCTGGAGCACGCTGTTGCTGTCCGTCGCGCTCTATATCGTCGCGCCGGTCGTCGCCGCGCAGCTCTGGCGGCGGGCGCTGCTCGCCCGGGGCGGGCCGCAGTCGCTGGGCGACACGCTCCGCCGGCTCGGACCGCTGTCGCTCGCGGCGCTGCTGGCGACGCTGGTCATTCTCTTCGGCCTGCAGGGCGAAGCGATCATCCGCCAGCCGCTCGTCATCGCTCTGCTCGCCGCGCCGATATTGGTGCAGGTCTATTTCAACGCGGGCCTCGCCTATTGGCTCGATCGCCGTCTTTGTGTCGATTGGCGCGTCGCCGGGCCCTCGGCGCTCATCGGCGCGAGCAATTTCTTCGAGCTCGCCGTCGCGACGGCCATTGCGCTGTTCGGCTTCGAATCCGGCGCGGCGCTGGCGACGGTGGTCGGCGTGCTCGTCGAGGTTCCGGTCATGCTGTCGGTCGTCTGGATCGTCCGCCGCTCGCGGGGCTGGTACGAGCGCGGCCGCGCGCCGGCCTAGACTCGACTTTCGCGACGATCTCCAGCACCTTGTTCCGATCCCGCGCCGGACCCGGAGCGACTTGTCGAGACGACCTTATGACCCTTCGAACCATTTCCATTTCGCTCGCCACCGAAGACGTTTCCCGTTCCGTGAAATTCTATGTCGAGGAACTCGGCTTCATCTGTCTCCTCAAACTGGAGAGCTTCGCGCGCGTGAGATCGGGCGCGGCGGATATTATGCTCGGCTCGCCCAATGCGCATGAGCCCTGGCAGGGGCCGCGCTTCACCGGGACGATCTATCTCGGCGTCGACAATGTCGACGAATTATGGGAGCGGCTGAAGGATCGCGTCCGCATCGTCTATCCGATCGAGACCATGGAATATGGCGTGCGCGAGTTCGGTCTGCTGGACGACAGCGGCTATCAGCTCTCTCTGGCCCAGCCCGTCGCCGGCTGAGGCGAGGGGGAATTCGAGGACGCGAATGCAAAAGAAAGCGGCGAGGCTCGCTCTCGCCACGCTCTGCCTCGGCGGCGCGTCGGCGCGGGCCAATGACTCCACGGCGGCGCTGACGACCGGCGGGCTGGTTCTCCTCGCCGACGCCGACATAGAAATGCGTTCCGAGGATCTGTCGATCTCGCGCGAACGGATCGAGGTGCGCTATCGCTTCTTCAACCGGGGCGCCGCGGATCGGACGGTGACGGTCGCCTTTCCGATGCCAGAGCTCGATGGTCGGGAATCGAGCGACATCTCCGTGCCGGATGGCGACGCGGACAATTTCCTGAAGTTCAGCACCTTCGTCGAGGGGCGCGAGATCGTCGCGCAGATCGAGCAGAAGGCCTATCTCGGCAAGACTGACGTCACGGAGCGACTGAAGGCGCTCGGCCTCCCGCTCCAGCCGCGCTCGAGGACGACGCTCGCCGCGCTGGATGCGCTGCCGAAGGATGTCGAGCGTCTGCTGCTGAAGGAGAAGCTCGTCCGCCCGGATGATTACGATCAGGGCAAGGGCATGGAGCATCATGTCGCGCCCGAATGGAGCCTCAGGACGAGCTATTATTGGGAGCAGACCTTTCCCGCCGGCCGCGAGCTCGCGGTCGAGCACGTCTATGCGCCGAGCGTCGGCGGCTCCGTGCAGACGGGCGTGGGCGCCAAATCGAACACGGCCGCCGAGACGAAGGACTATCAGACGCGCTTTTGCCCGGACAAATCCTTCGTCGCCGGCGTCGCCGCCATGACGAAGAAGAATGGCGGCGCGCCGCCGCCGGAGTTTCGTATCGCCTATGTGCTGAAGACCGGGGCCAATTGGGCGGGGCCGATCGGCGACTTCCGCCTCACGGTGGACAAGGGCGAGCCCGGCGCTCTGGTGAGCTTCTGCGAGAGCGGCGTCGTGAAGACCGGCCCGACGCGTTTCGAAGTCCACAAGACCAATTTCACGCCGACGCGCGATCTGGACATTCTCATCGTCGACGCGCCGAAGTGAGGGCGTGATTTCGTATCACGCCGGCTCCGCCGCGCCGATCTCATAGGACATCAGCCGGCGGTCGCAGACGCCCAGCGCGTGCCAGGAGGCGCGCCATCGTCGCAGATGGTCGGACTGAAAATGCGCGGTCAGCGCCGTGCGGCTCTCCCAGATTTCCGTCACCCGAACGAGGCCCGGCTCCATGACGTCTTCCGCATAGGAATAGACGAGGCAGCCCGGCTCCGCGCGGCTCTCGCGGATCATCGCTTCCATCGCCGGCCGCGCCCGCTCGAGCGAGCCCGGCGGTATGCGAATGGTTCCGACGATCAGAATTTGGCTCTGCGACATGAAACTCCTCGTCCCGAGATTTCTGCGAGCGACGTCGCATCGTTGAAACAAATCGTGAAGGATGATTATATTCGAGAGCGCCGGCGTCGCCGGCCATTGCATGAATCGCTTTTCCGTTTCGTTCCGGGCGCTCTCCCATGAAGCTCGCATCCTACAATCTCGAAAATCTCTTCCTGCGCGCGCATGCGCTCAACGGCGAGAGCTGGTCAGACGGCAGGAAAGCGCTGGAGGCGCAGGCCGAGCTCTCCGCCATTCTCGGCAAACCCGTCTATACCGGCGCCGACAAGAAGAAGATCATCAAGCTGCTCGGCGAGTTGAAGCTCGACAAATCCGATGACGGCGGTCCTTTCGCGATTCTGCGCCAGAATCGCGGCCATCTCGTCAAACGCCCCAAGACCGGAATGGAAGTCGTCGCTGGCGGCCGCAATGATTGGATCGGCTGGGTGGAGCTGAAGCGCGAAGAAGTGAATGAGGAGGCGACGCGCAATACGGCGCGCGTCATCATCGACGTCGACGCCGATGTGCTCGGCGTCGTCGAGGCGGAGAGCCGGCCGGCGCTGGTGCGCTTCAACGATAATATCGTCAAGGGGGAGGGCGGAAAGCCTTACGCCCACGCCATGCTCGTCGACGGCAATGACGATCGCGGCATAGACGTCGGCCTCTATGCGCGCGAGGGCTATGAGATCGTCGCCATTCACAGCCATGTCGACGACGCCGACAAGACCGGCCGCATCTTCAGCCGCGATTGCGCGCATTACGAAATCCGCACGCCCAAGGGCCATTCGCTGCATCTCTTGATCAATCACTTCAAGAGCAAGGGCTTCGGCTCTCAAACGACCTCCAACGCCAAGCGCGAGCGGCAGGCGGCGCGGGTGAAGGAGATCTACGATCGTTTGCGCAAGAGCGAGGATCACGTCGCCGTTGTCGGCGATTTCAACGACACGCCCGACAGCGCGCCGCTGGCGCCGCTCATCCGCCAGACCGATCTGCAGGATATCAGCGAACACCCGCGCTTCGACGATGGCGGAAGGCCGGGCACTTTCGCCGCCGGCGCGGCGTCGAACAAGATCGACTATATTCTGCTCTCGCCGGCGCTTTTTTCCGCGGCGAAAGGCGGCGGCATTTTCCGCGAGGGCGTGTGGGGCGGCAAGAACGGGACGCTCTTTCCGCATTATCCGGAGATCACCAAAGCGTCCGAAGCGGCTTCCGACCATGCGGCGATCTGGGCCGAGATCGATCTTTGAAAGATCGCGCGGGCGGCTATCTGTTCCACTCGCGCTGATACAGCTCCAATTCGAGATGGCGCAGGAATTTCGCATCCGGCAGAGCCCTCAGCGCATCTTCGATCCGATCGACATCGGCGCCTTCGACATCTGCGGCGAACAGGACCATCAAGCCGCCGTCGCCGCTCTCGATGATCGCATCCTCGAGGCGTGAGACGTCTCCGCCGCGCTCCGCCTTGATCACGGCGAAGTCGAAGACGATCCGCAGGTCGGGAGACCGCAATATGATCGGCTCGAGGCTTTCGAGCTCCGCTTCCGGAGCCTCATGCGCGAGCCGATAGGCGAATTCCGGATCGCCCGCCGAAATGGCGGCGAATTGGAGTTCCTTGCTCCAACCATGTTCTTGCAATCGACGGAGCGCTTCGACGAGAGACATGAAGACGGCGCGCTGCGCCCCTGCTTGCGGCATATGCGTGGAGCCCTCCATTTTTCTGGCGCGAGACGCGCGCGAAGGGAGCGCTGTCTCGAGTTTCATACGAAATGTCGCGTCGAAGGCCCCCTCCGGCAAGTGAGGCGCTCCGGCAAGTGCTGGTCGAGCCTCCGCTCCGGCGCCGGGACATGATGTCTCGCCGCGAGCGCGGCCGTTTCATATTCGTCAACCATAAAGAATGCTTCAGATTTACGATTAAAATTCAGGGTTTATTCTCCCCCCGGTCCAGCTACAGCAAGATGTTCGCGCGCCGATCCTTCGGCGGCGCCGGGGGCAGTGCGTTCCATGTCTAGAAGAGTCTCTTTTCTCGTCGCCGTTTTTCTCACCTCTTCGATCGGGGCGGCCGTCGCCGCTCCGCGCGTCATCACCGGCATAGGCGAGCACGAGGCCGGCCGCCTCTTTCCCGTCGAGCCGGCGCCCGAGCCTGTTGTCGCCGCGCCGCCGCCGCGGGTTCCCGCCTATGCCCCCGCCTATGTTCCGCCACAGCCGGCGCCGCAGCCGCGCGTCGCGGCGCGCGCAGAGCCGCCGGTCGCGCCCGGCGCCTATGGCGGCGGCTTCATCGAGTTGCTCGTCACCGGCCAGACGCCGTCGCCGCAGCCCCAACGGCGCCTCGCCGCGCTCGGCGCGCCGCAGGCCAATGTCCAGCGCCAGATCGACCCCGTCTTCTTCCGCACCGAGGTCGATTACGACGGCTCCGAGCGCGCCGGCACGATCGTCATCGACTCGGAGAATAAATTCCTCTATCTCGTGCAGGGCGGCGGCCGGGCGCTGCGCTATGGCATTGGCGTCGGCCGGCCGGGCTTCACCTGGGCCGGCGTCAAGGCGATCTCGCGCAAGGCCGAGTGGCCGGATTGGACGCCGCCCGGCGAAATGCTCGCCCGCCGTCCCGATCTGCCGCGCCACATGGATGGCGGCCCGGCCAATCCGCTCGGCGCCAGGGCCATGTATCTCGGCTCCTCGCTCTACCGCATCCACGGCACCAACGAGCCCTATACGATCGGCCAGAACGTCTCCTCGGGCTGCATCCGCATGATGAACGACGACGTCGTCGACCTCTACGACCGCGTCCATGTGGGGACGAAAGTGGTGGTTCGTTGACTCTGGCGAGCGATCGCCCGTGGCGGAGTGGGGGTCGCGCGCCTATTTCCCGAGGCGCGCGGACGGTTGCAAAACAACCGGCTTCGGGCGATAGCTGCCATTGGTTTTCCTCGAAAGGGGCCGATTCTTGCCCAGCCTCATCCGTTTTCTGGTCATTGTCGGCGTGCTTGCGGCGCTCGCCTATGCGGGCATGCTGGCGCTCGTCGCCTATGTCTCGCCGCAGCCGCGCGAGATGACGCAGACGATCGCTCCGCAGCGCCTCAACAAGTGAGACTTCCATGGGCGACGGCAAGCGCCATCCGCTGATCGCCGCCTTTCTCGACATGCTGGCCGCCGAACGCGGCGCCGCGCGCAACACGCTCGACGCCTATCGCCGCGACCTCGAGGATTATTTTGCTTTTCTCGTAAAGACCGGGGCCGATCCGCTTCGCGTCGAGACGGACGGCCTGCGCGCCTATCTCGCTGCGCTGGAGGCGCGCGGCATGACTGGCGCGACCGCCGCGCGGCGGCTCTCGGCGCTCAAGCAATTCCACAAATTCCTCTATGTCGACCGCTATCGCGCCGATGATCCGGCCGCGCCGCTCGAGGGGCCGCGCCGTCATCGCAGCGCGCCGGACATCCTTTCCGTTTCGGAGGTCACGCGCCTCATCGACACGGCGCGAGAGGGCATCGACGACGAGGCGCGCGCGATTGGCGAACGCATGCGCGCCGCGCGTCTCTACGCCGCGCTCGAGACTCTCTACGCCAGCGGCTTGCGCGTGTCGGAGTTGGTTTCCCTGCCGGCGAGCGCGGCGCGCGCGCGCGAGCCTTTCGTCACCGTGCGCGGCAAGGGCGCGAAGGAGCGGCTCGTCCCGCTCTCGGAGCAGGCGCGGGCGGCGCTTTCCGCCTATCGCGCGCTGCTCGCGAAACATTCGCCGGGGCTCGCCGCCTCGCCCTTCCTGTTTCCGTCCGATGCGGCGGACGGGCATCTCACGCGGCAAGCCTTCGCGCGCGATCTCAAAAGCGCGGCCGCGGCGGCGGGACTGCCGTCTCGCGACATCAGCCCGCATGGGCTGCGCCACGCTTTCGCGAGCCATCTGCTGCAGAATGGCGCGGATCTGCGCGTCGTGCAGGAATTGCTCGGCCACTCCGATATTTCGACGACGCAAATCTATACGCATGTGCTGGACGAGCGCATCCGCGCGATGGTGCGCGACCTGCATCCGCTCGGCGACTGACGTCGTGCCCTCAGGTTCGAGTAGCCGATTCGGGACGAAATGAAGAGGCAGAGACCGCGATGAGCGAACCCTTGTCGGATAGCGAGATTATCGATGTCTGGGTTTTTAACGGAAACTCGAGCAGGTTTCCGGCGGCAGTTTTCTTATCCAAAGAGCGAGCCTTGAAGTGGGCAAGAGAAAAATCCTTGGTCGGGACTTTGACAAGATATCCGGTAGATATCCCACTATATGACTATGCTATCGAGAACGGCTGGTTCGAGCCGAAATCAGAAAAGCATTTCTCATCTGAGTTCATCGGTAATTTCTCGAGCGCTGCTCAAGACCACGTTCATGTCGGAGCAGAGCAGGAATAAGCATTTTTTCAAATCTTTATAAAATTTCGATTTCGCGATCTCGACGTCCACGCTACCCCTCCCGCTCCACGAAATCCTCGATCGCCCGAATCGTCGGCGCGTCGAGCAATAGCGGCGCATGGCCCTGGCCCGGCACGGTCAGCCGCTCGAGCAGCGGATGTCCTTCGCCCATCGCCGCGAAGGTTTCGACGGAGAGCAGGTCCGAGTTGCCGCCGCGGATGACGAGGGTCGGAAGGGCGGCCATCGCCTTCCATTCGTCGTGGAACAGGATCGGCCCGCTGTCGGGCCCGACCTCGTCGAGAGTGTGGGAGAGGGCGGGATCATAGCGCAGCTGGAGCCGACCATCCGTCTCGACGAAAGTGCTCCGCGCCCATTCCTCCCATTCTGGAGGCGTGAGGCTGGGGAATTGCGGGCCGGCGACGAGCTTCAGCGCCGCCAGCGCGATCGCCATGGAGGCCGAGCCCGGCTGGCGTCCGACATAGCCCTTTATGCGCCACAGTCCGGCGACATCCACGACCGGGCCTATGTCATTGACGACCGCCGCGCGCAAAATCTCCGGTCTGTGCGCGGCGAAGCGCATCACGTGAATGCCGCCGCGCGACGTTCCGACGAAAACGGCCGAGGCGACGCCGGCGGCCGCGAGCGTCGCCAGAATATCGGCCTCCTCGACGTCGAGGCTGTAGCGTTTCCAGTCCTCGTCCCATTCCGAGAGGCCGCGGCCGCGATAGTCGAGCGCGAGCACGCGCCGGCCGCGCGTCGCGAGCGCCTGCGCCAAAGGCTCGAAATCCAGCGCCGTGCGCGTGAGGCCGGGAAGGCAAACGACCGGAGCAGCGCCGCTGTCGCTCGCCGGCCGATAGTCGACATAGTGGAGCCGCAGCCCGTCCTCGGCGGCGAGAAAGCGGCTTTCGCGCCGCACGCTATGCTGGTCCATTCGCGCCCTCGGTTTCGGCTCCGCGCCCGCGCGGGCGGCCGC
>Ga0265328_10000976_pt1 | contig 13135 bp, 10 predicted proteins | sample 41624metaG_FD_202086 | JGI IMG/M metagenome (GOLD analysis project Ga0265328, IMG submission 202086) | Rhizosphere microbial communities from Carex aquatilis grown in University of Washington, Seatle, WA, United States - 4-16-24 metaG | ecosystem: Host-associated > Plants > Roots > Rhizosphere...
CGCGCGATTGGGCGGCGAAAGGCACGGCGCTGCTCGGCGTGCGCGCCGTGATCGCGCAGAGCTTCGAGCGCATCCACCGTTCCAATCTTGTTGGCATGGGCATTCTGCCTTTGACCTTCGAAGCAGGAACGAGTTGGGCGTCGCTGGGCCTCACCGGCGCCGAGACCGTGTCGATCCACGGGCTTGCGGCGGGGCTGTCGCCGCGCCAGACGCTGCACGCCGAAATCACCTTCGCCGACGGGCGGGCGATCAGCGTGCCGCTGCTGACGCGCATCGATACGCTCGACGAACTCGAATATTTCAAGAACGGCGGCATTCTGCCTTACGTGCTGCGCCAGCTCGCGCACTGAGCCGGCGCCGCTCGCGCTTGATCTCTCAAAAACAGTCCTCTTCCCGCACGCGGGAGGAGCCGACGTGACGCTGCGCACTGCGGCGTGTTGCGCCGCGAGATTGACACTCATCAAATAATGAGACAGGGTGCGCGCAGCGCAGATGATAAACGCGGCCGGCGTTTCGCTTTAGCGCGCCTTCACGCCGGACAAACCGTTCGAGCGATAAGCTAATCGCGCCAATTCACAAAAGTTGGAGCGCCTGCTTATCGAAAGCGCCCCAAGGCGCTTTCGGAACGCGCTCTCGTGGAATTTCGTTCGCGACAAGCGCGATAAAAACCAACGAAAACACCTGTTACGAGGACGTCCCAAAATGAAGAAGTTCGCCATTCTCACGGCGTCGGCGCTGTTCGTCGGCTTCGCCGCTCCCGCTTTCGCAGATTGCGACGTGCGCAAGGCCGACGAGGACAAGCAGGCTCGCTGCGCCCAGAAGTGCGACGACGAATTCATCGCCCGCAAGATGAACTATGGCGCCAATCAGACTGAAGTTTTTGCGAACAAGAAGGCCTGCGACGAGAAGTGCGGCTGCTCGCAGAACACGCAGGAACAGCCCAAGTAATTTGTCGTCACACGGCGAAGCACAAGGGGCGCGCAGGATTGCGCGCCCTTTTATTTTACGCGGTCGCCCCGCGCAGTCTCATTCCGCGGCGAAGGTCTTGCCGTCCGGGCCTTTCCAGCCCTTCGCGCCGAAGAAACTGGCGCCGACCGAGGCCTCGTAGAAGCGATATTCCTCGTCGAACACGATTTTTGCGCCCGGCGCCACATATTGCTTGCCCTTGGGATCGGTGGTGCGCGGCGACGTCACGTAATGTGTGCTCGGCGAGCAGCCGTCCTTGAACTTGCCGGCGTCGTCCGGCTTGCACTCGAGATTGGCGCCGTCGGGAAACGACACCGTCGCACTGAAGAAAAATTCGAAGCCCTTTTCGCCGGTGGCGTGCATTTCAAGCTGCTCGGTCATCGTCTTTTTGAAGTCGAGGATCTTGCCGGGCTTGTCGAATTTTTCCTTCAAGAGATTTTCGAACACGGACTGCGCCTGCGCCTCTGTCACGTCGCAGCCGCCAAACAGACAGCCTGCGAGGGCGGCGCTCGCGCAAAGCGGCGCAAGCGCCGTAGCCATCACTAATGATTTCAAAAGCGAAATGCGCATGTTGGTTCCTCTCCCTGCCGCTTTCCTTTGACCTTTGTCGGCTTTTGCACTTTACCCGAGTTTGCGGCCAATGCGAACCGACGCCGCGGCCTCACCTGATGGCGCGCCTTTTAGCGGCCGGCGACGACGGTTTCGTCACGCGCGGCGGCGCCTGATTCCGCCGGCGCGCAAAGCGCGCTAGCATCCAGCGCATGAAGCCGAATCACCTTTTCGCGACAGGGCTCGCCCTGTCCCTCCTCGTCTCGTCGCTTGCCGCCGCTCCTGCGCGCGCGGATTGGTCGTCCTGCCTTGCCGGACTGCGGCAGGCGGCGGCGGGCGCCGGCGTCGACCACGACACGATCGCCGCCGCGACAGACGGGCTGCAGCCCAATGACGCTGTGAGCTTCATGGACAAGCAGCCGGAGTTCACGACGCCGGTCTGGGACTATATTTCCGGGCTTGTCGATGAAGAGCGCGTCGACGAAGGGCGGGAGCTGATGCGCCGGCATCAGAGCGCATTGCACGCCGCCGAAAGCCGCTTCGGCGTCGACGCCGCGGTCATCACCGCCGTCTGGGGCGTCGAATCGGATTTCGGCAAGGCGTTCGGCAAGCGGCCCGTTGTCCAGTCGCTCGCCACTCTGGCCTGTCAGGCGCCGCGGCGGAATGATTATTGGCGCAAGGAATTCATCGCCGCGCTTAAAATCCTCGACGCCGGGGACATCAAGCCGGAAGAGTTTCTCGGCTCCTGGGCCGGCGCTTTCGGCCATACCCAATTCATGCCCTCGACCTTTCTGACGACCGCCGTGGATCTCGACGGCGACGGGCGCCGCAATATCGCCAGCTCGATTCCCGACGCGCTCGGCAGCACCGCCAATTTCCTGCGCAAGGCCGGCTGGACGTCCGGGATGCGCTGGGGTTTCGAGGTGAGCCTGCCCGACGGCTACAGCGGCCCCTCCGGGCGCAATCTGCGCAAGCCCATGTCCTTCTGGGCGTCGCATGGGATCACCCGCTTCGACGGCTCGGCTCTCGGCGAGGGAAGCGCGGCGCTGATCGTGCCCGCGGGACGGCAGGGTCCGGCCTTTCTGGTGACGCAGAACTTCAACGCCGTGTACGGCTATAACGCCGCCGAATCCTATGCCCTCGCCATTTGCGTGCTTTCGGACCGGCTGCGCGGAAAGCCCGGCATCCAGACCCCCTGGCCGACCGACGATCCCGGCCTGTCGCGCGCCGATCGCCGCGAATTGCAGGCGCTGCTCAACAGGCAAGGCTATGAGGTGGGCGATCCCGACGGCGTCATCGGCACGAAAAGCCGCGAGGCCATCGCCGATTTCCAGGGACGCGCGGGCCTGCCGCGCAACGGCCGCGCAAGCCTTAAAGTGTTGCAAGCCTTGCGCGCGCGCTGAAATTTTTCTTTCGACAACATTAACGGGCGAAATTTTCGCCCGTGGTTCGCCGCGCTGAAAATTGTCGTTGCTAAATCATTGCGTTTCATATTTTTTCAACGAAACAGCATACGGAGTTTGAGTTTGATGAGGCAAGTGATTTTGCCCGGAACGGACATGCCTGTCTCGCGTTTCGCTTTCGGCACGGCGAGCCTGTTCAATGTCGGCTCCGCGAAGCAGCGCGGCGATCTTCTCGCTGCGGCCTACGACCATGGCTTCACGCATTTCGACACTGCGCCCTATTACGGTTTCGGCCATGCGGAGCGCGATCTGAAGCCGCTGCTCGCCGCCCATCCCGAGGCGAGCGTCGCAACCAAGGTCGGGATATATTCGCCGGGCGGCGAGAACCAGTCGCAGGCCGCGGTGTTTGTGCGCAAGGCGGCGGGCAAGCTCATTCCCGCGATTTCACGTCCGACCATCGATTGGAGCGTGGCGCGCGCCCGCGACGCGCTGTCGGCGAGCCTCAAGCGGCTCGGACGCGAGCGCGTCGACCTTTACCTGCTGCACGAGCCCGATCTCGCCTTGCTCGACGCCGACGAATGGCTGCGGTGGCTGGAACGCGAAAGCGGCGAACGCGTCGCCCGTTTCGGAATCGCCGTGGACGCGGAGCGGCTGACGGGATTTCTGGGCTCGAACACGCCGCTTGCGGCCTTCATTCAGACTGTGGACAGCCTCGACGAACGCGAGGCGGATCGTCTCGCGGAGCATCATCGCCCCATGCAGATCACCTATGGCTATGTCAGCTCGGCGCGCAAGCGCGGCGTCACCACCCCTGTCGCGTCAATTCTGACGGAGGCGTTGAAGCGCAACGCCTCCGGCTGCGTCATCGTCAGCACGCGCAAACGCGAGCGGCTGAAGAGCTTCGTCACGATCGCCGCAGCCGCCGACGCAGGACTTGCGACGCGGGACAGCGCCTCGTGATCCGCGATCTCGGCGCCGGCGCCGAAACCGACATCGCCCTCGACGCCGACGTTCTCGTCATCGGCGCCGGCATCGCCGGACTGATCGCCGCGACGCGTCTCGCCCGCGCGGGACGGCGGGTCGTCGTCGTTGAATCGGGCGGGCGCGTTCAGGCGGACGAAACCCACCCGCTCAACGCGGTCGAACAGCTCGGCGATCTCTACGCCGGCGCGGAACACGGCCGCTTTCGCTGCCTTGGCGGAACCTCGACGCGCTGGGGCGGCGCCATGTTGCCCTTCCAGCCCGCCGATGTCGCGCAAACGCCGCCCGGCTGGGATGCGCGCTGGCCCTTCGCCTGCGAGACGCTGACGCGCTATCGCGCCGATGTCGAAAAGCTCTTTGCGCTCGGCGACGCGCCTTATGATTTTCCCGACATCATGCCGCCAGAGGCGGGCGCAGCGGCTGATTTTCTTGCGCGGCGAGCGAAATGGCCGCCGTTCCGCCTGCGCAATGTGGCGACGCTGCTCGACGAAAGCCTCCGCGCCGAGGCGGGGCCGGAGGTGTGGCTCAATGCGACGGCGACGCGCTTTTCAACCGATCCGTCCGGCAGGCTCGCCAGCGTGACCATGAGCGCGCCCTCCGGGCGGACGCTGACAGTGCGCGCGCGCGAAACCATCATCGCCGCCGGCGCCATTGAAAGCACCCGCCTGCTGCTGCTCGCCGACCGCCAGCACGACGACCGCATCTTCGCGCCGGACGGCGTGCTTGGCCGCTATTTCTACGATCATCTCTCCATCCCCATGGCCCGCCTCGCCGACGTGCGGCGCGGCGCGCTCAATCGCATCGTCGGCTTCAGTTTCGAAGGCGCTGTGATGCGAAATCTGCGCTTTGAGCCGAGCGCGCAATTGCGCGCCGCGCGCGCTCTGCCGGCGGCCTTCGTCCATGTCGGCTTCGCCACGGATGCGCCGAGCGGCTTCGACGCCTTGCGCGATGTCTATCGCAAGCTCCAGCGCCGGGCGGCGCCGGGCGCGGACGATATTCGCAAGCTCGCGCTCGCCGCGCCCTGGCTCGCCCGCGCCGTCTGGTGGCGCTTTGTCGAGCATCGCCTGCTGTTCCCCGACGGCGCCGATTTCGACGTGCATGTCGTCACCGAACAGGAGCCGCGCGCCGAAAACCGCATCGCCTTGTCGGCGACGCGCAGCGATATGTTCGGCTGCCCGCTGGCGTCCATCGACTGGCGCGTGCATGACGACGACGCCGCCAATACGCTGGCCGTGACGACGGCCTTCATCGAGGCCTGGAATAGGGGGCCGCTCCGCGCGCTCGCCAACGCCACATTGCGCGCGCCGGCGGATGTGCGCGCGGCGCTCGCCTCGGGCGGCGGCATTTATCATCCGGGCGGCTCCGTCCGGCTCGGCGCGGACGCCTCGACCGGCGTGCTCGACGCCGAGTTCCGCGCCTTTCGCGCGCCCGATATCACCGTTCTCGCGACAGCCGCTTTCCCCACGGGCGGCGGCGCCAATCCCACAATGATGCTGATGATGGCCGCCATGCGCGCGGCGGATCGTCTGGCGCTCGGCCCGCGATAGAGACATCCGCCGCGCCCGAGGTTCAAGGCGTCGCTTCGAGGCGCAAAATCGCGCGGCGGCCGAGATGGGGCCGGTCGCGCGCCCGCGAGGCGCTTTTTTTTCTGCGGCGCTTGGTTTAATCCTGCCGGGGACGAAGGGGAGGCTCAAGCGCCGCCCACCCCGTCTTCCGCAAACCCTAGCAGAAAACCCGCACAGCTCCATGGTCGGCGACGCCGCTCCCCCTTCGATGCCCGCGTCCGGCGGCGATCTCGACGTCGCGCGCAAGCGCATTCGCCTGCGCGCGTGGCGTCGTGGAATGCGCGAGATGGATTTGATCATGGGCGGTTACGCCGACGCCCGGCTGAACGCGCTGGACGCTGAACAGCTCATGGAATTTGAAGCTTTGCTGGATTTGCCGGACGACGAAACCTTCTCCTGGATTTCCGGCGCGCGCGCCACGCCGCCGGAACGCGACACGCCGCTGTTTCGCGATATTCTCGCCTTTCACACGCATGAGGGGCCGATCCATTGAACGCCCCCGCCGGACGCCCCGCCGCCAAAGCGCAGACCGTCGCCGATCTCAACGCCGCGCTCAAAGGTCTGAAGACGCGCGGGCGGCTTCTGCTCGCGAATGCGCCAGAGGGCTTCGACGCCTTCGTCGCCGCCGATCTTGGGCGCGCGCTGGCGAAGGACGCGGAGGGAAAGCCCGCAGTCTTCGTGCATGTCGCGCGCGATGCGGCGCGCAGCGCGGCCTTCCGCGAAGCCTTGCGCTTTTCCGGGCCGGAATTCGAAATTCTCGACATTCCCGGCTGGGACTGCCAGCCCTATGACCGCGTATCGCCCAACGCCGGGGTGAGCGCGCGGCGCATGACGGCGCTCTCGCGTCTTGCGCGCGCGAAATCCTCGGCGGACAAGCCGCGCATCGTCACGACGACGATCGACTGCCTGTTGCAGCGCGCTCCGGCGCGCAAATTGATCGCGGCCGACACCTTCTCCTGCGCGCCCGGCAATTTCGTCGAGATGGACGGCCTTGCGCGCTGGCTGGAGCACAATGGTTTTCAGCGCGCCAGCACCGTGCGCGAAACCGGCGAATACGCCCAGCGCGGCGGCATTATCGATCTTTACGCGCCGGGCGCGCCCGCGCCCATTCGGCTCGATTTTTTCGGCGACACGCTGGAATCCATCCGCGCTTTCGATCCCGAAACACAGCGCACGACAGGCCAGCTGCGCGCGCTCGATCTCGTTCCGATGAGCGAATTGCGTCTCGTGAGCGAAACCATGCGCCGCTTTCGCCAGGCCTACAGCACGCGCTTTGGCGGCGAGACGCGCGGCGACGGGCTTTACGAGGCGATCAGCGAGGGCCGCCGCCATCCCGGCGCCGAACATTGGCTGCCGCTGTTCTATGAGCGCATGGACACGCTCTTCGATTATTTCGACGATGCGCCGGTGCTGCTCGACGCGCTTGTCGACGAAGCGGCGACGGAGCGGCTTGCGCAGATCGACGATTATTATTCCGCGCGCAAAGCCGCGCATGATCTCGATCCGGCCAAATCCACCTATAAGCCGATCGAACCGCATGAGCTTTATCTCTCGGCCGATGAATGGCGCGACCGGCTCGACGAGCGCGCCTATGCGCGTTTCCTCGCTTTCGCCGCAGAGCCGAACGCCGGCGCGACGCTGATCGATTGCGCCGCCCGTGCCGGGCGCGATTTTGCGCCCGAGCGCAACACGCCCGACGTCAATGTGTTCGAGGCCGCCGTCGCACATGTCGACGCGCTGCGCGGCGCCGGCAAGACCGTGATTGTCGCCTGCTGGTCCGACGGCTCGAAAGAGCGTCTCGGCGGCGTTCTCGCGGAACACGGCCTGCGCAATATCAGCCCCGCGAACGCCCTGCGCGACGCGCTGGCGCTCGGCAAGGGCGGCGTCGCTCTGGCGACGCTGGGCGTCGAACATGGTTTCGAAACCGCCGGCCTCGCCGTGCTCGGCGAGCAGGACATTCTCGGCGACCGGCTTGTGCGCCGCCGCAAGAAAGCGCGGCGCACGGAAAATCTGCTCGGCGAAATGTCGACGCTCTCGGCCGGCGATCTCGTCGTGCATGTCGATCACGGCATCGGCCGTTTCGTCGGGCTCGAAACGATCACCGCCGCCGGCGCGCCGCATGATTGTCTCGAAATCCATTACGCCGGCGGCGACAAGCTTTATCTCCCCGTCGAAAACATCGAACTGCTGTCGCGCTACGGCTCCGAGGACACGGAGGCGCAGCTCGACAAGCTCGGCGGCGCAGCGTGGCAGAACCGCAAGGCTCGGCTGAAAAACCGCATTCGCGAAATGGCCAAAGGCCTTATCGCGATTGCGGCGCAGCGCATGTTGCGTCAGGGCGTGAAGCTCGCGCCGCCCGAGGGCGTCTATGACGAATTTTGCGCGCGCTTTCCCTATGAGGAAACCGAAGATCAGCTCGCCGCCATCGACGCCATATTTGAAGATATGGCGTCGGGCCGACCGATGGACCGTCTCGTCTGCGGCGACGTCGGCTTCGGCAAGACGGAAGTCGCGCTGCGCGCCGCCTTTTGCTCTGCGATCAACGGCCGACAGGTCGCCGTCGTCGCGCCGACGACGCTGCTGGCGCGCCAGCACTACCGGACCTTTTCGGAGCGCTTCGCCGGGCTGCCGATTCACGTCGGGCGCCTGTCGCGCATGGTCGGCGCGGCGGAAGCGCGCGAAACGAAGCGCGGCCTCGCCGACGGCAAGATCGACATTCTCGTCGGCACGCACGCCGTGCTCGGCAAGGGCGTGTCGTTCAAGGATCTCGGCCTCGTCATCATCGACGAGGAGCAGCATTTCGGCGTCGGCCACAAGGAGCGCCTGAAGGAGCTTCGCGCCGAAGTTCATGTGCTGACGCTTTCCGCGACGCCCATTCCGCGCACCTTGCAGCTCGCCATGACAGGCGTGCGCGAACTCTCGCTGATCGCGACGCCGCCCGTCGATCGCCTTTCCGTGCGCAGCTTCGTCTCGCCCTTCGATCCGCTGATCGTGCGCGAAGCCCTGCTGCGCGAACGTTATCGCGGCGGCCAGGCCTTCTTCGTCTGTCCGCGCATCGACGATCTGGAGGAAGCCGCCGCCTTCCTGCGCGAAAATGCGCCGGAGGCGAAATTCGTCATCGCCCACGGGCAGATGGCGCCGACCGAACTCGAAGACAAAATGTCGGCCTTCTACGACGGCAAATTCGACATTCTGCTCTCGACGACAATCGTCGAATCCGGCCTCGACATTCCGACGGCGAACACGCTCATCGTCTGGCGCGCCGACATGTTCGGCCTGGCGCAGCTCTATCAGCTGCGCGGCCGCGTCGGGCGCGGCAAAACGCGCGCCTATGCGTTGTTCACGACGCCGGCGAACAAGACCATTACGACGCAGGCGCAAAAGCGTCTCGAAGTTCTGCAATCGCTCGATACGCTGGGCGCGGGCTTCCAACTCGCCAGCCACGATCTCGATTTGCGCGGCGCCGGCAATCTGCTCGGCGAAGAACAGTCCGGCCATATCAAAGAGGTCGGCTACGAGCTGTATCAGCAAATGCTCGCCGATCAGATCGAGCTGCTCAAAGCCGGCGTCGAGGAGCCGCAGGAAGAGGCGTGGTCGCCGACCATCGCCATTGGCGCGCCGGTCACGATACCCGAGGAGTACATCGCCGATCTCACGCTGCGTTTGCAGCTTTATCGCCGGCTCTCGACGCTGGAGACGGACGAAGACATCGAGAGCTTCGCCGCCGAAATGATCGACCGCTTCGGCCCGCCGCCGCCGGAGGTCGATCAGCTGTTGAAGATCGTCGCGATCAAGGCGCTGTGCCGCAGGGCGCATGTCGAAAAAGTGGATTGCGGGCCGAAGGGAGTCATTGTGTCCTTCCGCGACAATCTCTTCGCCGACCCGGCGGGACTGGTGCGCTTTGTGGAAGAGCAAGGCCCGCGCGCAAAAGTGCGGCCCGACATGCGCATCGTGTTTATTCGCGACTTCACGTCGATGGCGGAACGGCTCGACGGCACGCGCCGCATCCTGCGCGCGCTCGCGGCGCTCGCGTCAAAGCGCAAGGCCGCGTAACGCCCGCGCTTCGACGCATGACGCTCATCTGACGCGAAACGCCGAATGGCAGGCGGCGCAGGCTTCCGTGACATGCGCCAACGCCGCCAGCGCCGGCTGCGGATCGCCGCCCTTTTTCAGCTTCGTGGCCTCGGTCGCAAAAGCGCTCGCCGCCTCATGCATGGAGAGGCCCAGGGCGCGCATATCCGGCGGCATATGCTGCGCCATCATCGCGCCCATGCCCTCCGTCGCGTGAGGCGATTTGGGATTGCAGCCGGCGGCGCCGGGCGAGTCCATCCCCAGCCGCGCAGCGGCGATCTCGCCCGCCCTGGCGCCGTCGCTCTGCGCCAGCGCTGCGACGATCTCGCTGACCGCTTCGAGATGGCCCCGCATATTGGCGAGCATATGCGCGCGCATCGGCGGCGGAAAATCGAGCAGGCGCCGCGCATCGGCGCTGTCGTCCATGCGCATCGACATATGATCATGCGACATATGCTGCGCTTGCTGCGCCGTCGCGCCGATGGACCAAAGCGCGGCGCCGGCGGCGAACATCCAGATCGCTGTTTTCATCGCAGTCTCCCCTTTTTGAAATTTCGGGCCGTCGCGCGGCGGCGGGTAAAGGCGCCCGCGCGAGACCAGACGTCGCGACACAGGCGGCGAAGGCTTTACGCAAAGCTTGCGCCGCCGAAACCGCCGCACTTGCGTGCGGACGATTTCCGTCCGCCAATAGCCGCTTCTCTTCAATGCGCCGAATCGCCCGCGGGCGACGAAAAGGCGCGGCGCGGGTCAGGGTGACGCTATGGCCGATTATCGCAAGAAATTTTTCGTCGAGCCGGAGAAGAGCTTTCGGCTGGACGACATCGACGCCGATGCAGGGCCGGAATCCGTGACGCAGGACGACGCCCTCCTGCAAACCAAACAACATCTCGCGCGCATGGCCGAGCTTCAATATCTCCTGTATTCGGACGGCGAACAATCCCTGCTGGTCGTGCTTCAGGGGCCGGACGCCTCCGGCAAGGACGGCACGATCCGGAATTTGTTCAGCGGCATGAATCCGCAAGGCGTCACCGTGGCGAAATTCGACGCGCCGAGCCATGCGGAGGCGGCTCACGACTTTTTGTGGCGCGTGCATAATCGCGCGCCCGCCAAAGGCCAGGTCGCGATCTTCAACCGCTCGCATTATGAGGATGTGCTGATCGTGCGTGTGCGCAAGCTCACGCCGAAGGTCAATTGGAAGCGGCGTTTCCAGTCGATCGCGGATTTCGAAAGCCTGCTGTCCGACAATGGCGTGCGCATTTTGAAATTCTATCTGCACATCAGCCGGGAAGAGCAGCTGCGGCGCTTCAAGAAGCGCATCGACGATCCCGCGCGCTCCTGGAAAATCAGCGAGAGCGACTATACGGACCGCGATCTCTGGCCGCAGTATGACGCCGCCTATGAGGAGGTCATGGCGGCGACAAGCACGAAAGCCGCGCCCTGGTTCGTCATTCCCGCGAACCACAAATGGTTTCGCAATCTCGCCATCTCGCAGATCGTCGTCGGCGCAATGACGGAAATGGATTTGAAACTGCCCAAATGCACGGTCGATCTCGACGCCATCGTGCGCAAATATCACGCGGCGAAAATCGCGCAGGAGAATGGCGCGTCGAAAAAATAGCGCGGCGGCGCCCGGGCCCGTTTCCGCCGCAAGCGGGAGGGGGCTTAAGGAGAGGCGCCCGCCTCGAACAGAACGGATGTCAGCGGAGGAGATTGGCCAAGCAGCTTTATCCGAGCAGCTTTATGCGAGCTGCTTTATCCAAGCAGCCTGGCGATTTCCGCCTTCAGCCCATCGGCGATGTCCGGACGCGCCAGACCGAAGGCGATATTGGCGGCGAGGAAGCCGAGCTTCGAGCCCGTGTCATAGGTCTTGCCGTCGAACCGCACGCCGTGAAAGGCCTGGGACTTGGCGAGCTGGATCATGCCGTCGGTGAGCTGGATTTCGCCGCCCGCGCCCTTTTCGCCCTTTTCGAGAATGGCGAAAATTTCCGGGCCGAGAATATAGCGCCCGGAAATGATGAGATTGCTCGGCGCCGAGCCCTGCGGCGGCTTTTCAACCATGCCGGTGATTTCGAAGCTGTGGCCGAAATCGGCGCCGAGGGCGACGACGCCATATTGATGCGTCTCTTCGGGGCGCACCTCTTCGACGGCGATGATGTTGCCGCCGTGCTTCTCATAGGCCTCCACCGCCTGGGCGAGGCAGCGGGACTTGCGCGGGCCGTTGCCGAGGGTGATCATATCCGGCAGCAGCACGGCGAAGGGCTCGTCGCCGATGATTTCGCGCGCGCACCAGACCGCGTGGCCAAGGCCCAGCGGCGCCTGCTGGCGTGTAAAGCTGGTCGCGCCCGCCGGCGGCAGGTCCGCCATCAAAGCTTCATATTCTCTGGTCTTGTTGCGGCGCTTCAGCGTATCCTCAAGCTCATAGGCCATGTCGAAATGATCTTCGATGACGCTCTTGCCGCGGCCGGTGATGAAAATGAAATGCTCGATCCCGGCTTCGCGCGCCTCATCCACCACATGCTGCACCACGGGGCGGTCGACGACGGTCAGCATTTCCTTCGGCACGGCCTTGGTGGCGGGCAGAAATCGCGTGCCCAAACCGGCGACGGGAAAGACGGCCTTGCGGATGCGCTTGCTCATGAGAGGTCCGTTGGATCGAGTGACGCACAAGAGGGGGAACGCGCCCCGGGGGCGGCCCCGGGACGGGATTTTCGTCTCATTAGCATTTGCCCGTTAATTAGGTGTGAGGAATTTTTCAGGATCGGGGGCGGCCAATGACAGTGCTTGTGACCGGCGGCGCCGGCTATATCGGCAGCCATATGGTGCTGGAGCTTCTCGATTTCGGCGAAAAGGTCGTGGTGCTCGACGATCTCTCCACGGGCTTTCGCTGGGCGGTGCCCGAAGGCGTTCCGCTGGTCGTCGGCGATTTCGGCGACGAGGATCTCGTCACCGAGACCATCGCCCGCCATGACGTAGAGGAAATCATTCATTTCGCGGCGAAGATCGTCGTGCCTGAATCTGTCGCGGACCCGCTCGGCTATTATCTCAACAACACCGCGAAGGCGCGCACTTTGCTGGCCACTGCGGTCGGTTGCGACGTAAAGCGCTTCGTCTTTTCCTCGACCGCCGCCGTCTATGGCGATCCCGTAAATAATCCGGTGACGGAAGACGAAACCTTGAAGCCCGTTTCTCCCTATGGCCGCTCCAAGCTGATGGTCGAATGGATGCTGGAGGACGTCTCGCGGGCGCATGGCCTCGCCTATGCGGTGCTGCGCTATTTCAACGTCGCCGGCGCCGATCCTCAGGGACGCTCGGGCCAATCGACGCCCAACGCCACCCACCTCATCAAAGTGGCGGTGCAGGCGGCGCTCGGCCATCGGCCCGGCATGAGCCTCTTTGGCGTGGATTATCCGACGCCGGACGGCACATGCCTGCGCGATTACATTCAGGTCTCGGACCTCGCCGCCGCGCATAGCGCCGCCTTGCGCCATTTGCGCGGCGGCGGCGGCAATCTCACCTGCAATATCGGCTATGCCCGCGGCTTTTCGGTGCGCGAGGTGATCGAAACCGTGAAGCGCGTCTCCGGCGTCGATTTTCCGGTGA
>Ga0265328_10000977_pt1 | contig 13127 bp, 16 predicted proteins | sample 41624metaG_FD_202086 | JGI IMG/M metagenome (GOLD analysis project Ga0265328, IMG submission 202086) | Rhizosphere microbial communities from Carex aquatilis grown in University of Washington, Seatle, WA, United States - 4-16-24 metaG | ecosystem: Host-associated > Plants > Roots > Rhizosphere...
CCGTCACCCTCGGCGACGTCATCGCCGCCTACGCCGCCTGGTCCAGCCGCACCAGCCACCGGCTGCTCGTCGGGCTGGGCAAGGACGTCGACGGACGCGCGATCGCCGTGGTGCTGGCCACGATGCCGCACCTGCTCATCGCCGGCGCCACCGGCAGCGGGAAGTCGGCGGAACTCAACACCCTGCTGATCAGCATCCTGACCCGGGCCACCCCGGACGAGGTGCGGCTGCTGCTGATCGACCCGAAACGCGTCGAGCTGGCCGCCTACGCCGGTCTGCCGCACCTGGTCCGGCCGATCGTGACCACCCCGGCCAAGGCCGTCGACGCCCTGCAGTGGCTGGTCGCCGAGATGGACCGACGCTACGACCAGCTCGCCGCGGCCGGCGTGCGCAACATCGACGACTTCAACCGCAAGGCCCGCGCCACGGGCGCCACGACACTGCCGTACCTGCTCGCGGTCGTCGACGAGCTCGCCGACCTGATGATGGTCTCCAAAGCCGCCGCCAAGACCGCCAAGGCCAACGGCGACGACGACGAGCCCACCGTCGAGGAACTGATCGTGCGGATCCTGCAGCTGGCCCGGGCCGCCGGCATCCACCTGGTCCTGGCCACCCAACGCCCCTCGGTGGACGTCGTCACCGGCCTGATCAAGGCCAACCTGCCGGTCCGGCTGGCCTTCGCCGTCGCATCCCTGGCCGACTCGCGGGTCATCCTCGACGCGGGCGGCGCGGAGAAGCTCCTCGGCCGCGGTGACGGCTTGTTCACCCCGGTCGGCTCGTCGGCCCCGATCCGCCTGCAGGGCGCCTGGGTCAGCGACACAGAGATCGCCGCGGTGGTCGCGTTCTGGCGCCGCCAGCAGCCCACCACCACCACGACAGGCGCCGCGCCCTCGGCGGCCGCGACGCCGGCCGAGGCCGCACCCGCGACCAAGGCCGACGCCCCGACCGTCGCCCGGCCGGGCGACGTCAACGCCGGCGCCGACCACGACCTGTTCCTGCAGGCCATCGAACTGGTCGTCACCAGCCAGTTCGGCTCGACGTCGATGCTGCAACGCAAGCTGCGCATCGGCTTCGCCAAAGCCGGCCGGCTGATGGACCTCCTCGAACAGGCCGGCGTCGTCGGCCCCTCCGAAGGGTCCAAGGCCCGCGACGTGCTGATCAAACCCGACGAGCTGGCCGACCTGCTCTCCCAGCTCGGCGACCCGGCCACCGGCGACGGTGACCGCGGCGCCACGGTGCTGACATTCCCACCACGCCAGCACCCCTGACCCTGCCCCTCTCTACCTCTTCGTGAAGGAGCCCGACGTGCTCACCGTTCGTCCCCTCGCGGCCGCCCTCGGCCGTGACCTCACCGCCTGGTACACCCGCCACGGCCACCGCACCCAGCAGGCCCCGACCCCAGTCGTGGTGGCCGTGGCCACCGGTGTGCTGTTCTCCGTCGCGGTGATGCTGTTCGCCGCCTGGCAGGTCGCCACCGGCCTGGTCAGCCTCGCCACCGACACCATCCGCACCGTCGCCGACACCGACCTGGTCCGCACCGTCACCAACCCCGTCGACGGCTACCTCCGCCACGTCGGCGGACTGCCCGCCAGCGGCCGGCAACTGGCCACCACCTGGGCCGCCGCCACCATCGTGCTGTTCGTGGCCGCGATGGCCGGCTCCCGGGGTGGACGCATCGGCTGGTGCGTGATGGGCGCGCTGACCGTCGCCCTCGCCTTCATGTCCTCGGCCGTCAACCGGCCGGTCGTGGCCGGCCTGACCGCCACGTTCTGGGCGCTGCTGAGCCTGCCCGCGTTCGCCCGCACCCGGGGTGACAACAACCCGGTCGACGTCAACCCCCCGACCGACTACCGGTCCTGACCCGTCCCGCGCGGGCGGCCGGAACCAAGCCTGCACAGCCCTCCGGCCGCCCGCCACCTCCACACAGGAAGGCACCGACCATCATGCCCGACTCCGGACACCCAGCCACCACCCCCGAGTGGCTCGCCGACTGGATCCCCACCTATCCGCCCACCGCGCCGGCCAGCGCCGACACCCCGGCCGACCGCCTCACCCGCCGACGCCTCCAGCGGCGCCTGGAGGCCGAACTGGCCAGCGTGCGCACCGAGCTGGCCCGCGTCGACGCCAAAACCTCCACCCTGCTCGGCCTGGCCGGGGTGCTGCTCGGCGGTGGCCTGGCCGCACTCGGCGGCGCCGGCCGGCAGCTGCCCCTCACGGCGGCCGTGCCGGCCTGGCTGGCCGCCGTAGCGGTCGGCGCCGCCGTGGTGCTGCTCGCGGTCGCCGTGAAGCCCAACCTGCGCGGCAGCTTCGGGTTCGTGCGCTGGTGCCGCACCACCGACGCACAGCAGCTGCTCGACGACCTGGCCGACGACGGCGCCGGCGACCCCCTCGCCGGGGCGGCCGGGCAACTGCGGTGGCTGTCGTGCGCCCTGGTCGCCAAGTACACCGCCGTCCGCCGCGCGGTGACCCTGCTGCTGGTCGGCCTCGGTGGTGGCGCGCTCGCCGCCGCCCTGACGATGTGGACGAACCGGTGACCGCCGGACCCGGCGCCGAGGCCAACGCCGCGGCGGCCGCGCTGCGCCGGCTACACCAGACCCTCGGCGTGATCGCCCGCACCGACCCGTCCCGCGAGACCACCACCGACCCGGCCGGCCCGGACAGCCCGGACACGGCGGCCCGCTACACCCGACGCAACACCCTGATCCTCTCGGCCCTCGCCCTGGCCCGCCAAGCCGGTCTCGACGCCGGCGTCGGCCACGACCCCGACGACCCACACCCGGTCGTGGTGTACCTGGAACTGCCCGGCACCGGTCAGGTCTCCTGGCACCTGCCGACCCACCCGGCGCCGTGGGACGGACACACCACCGGCGAGAAGTACACCCGGATCGCGGCGTTTCTCCATCGATCCCTCTGACCGCCACCGTGCGGGCCAGACAGTCGCGCTGGCCCGCGCGGTGGCCGCCAGACCGGCGGTCAGCACGGACAAGACCGGGACGGCCCCCAAGCCTGGACAGCGCGGGCCGTTCCCAGACCCCTGGAAACGCGAGGTGCCCCCATCATGACTCACCCGACGCCGCCCCCGCTGTGGCCCCCGCAGGCCGGCGAGACCTGGCAGACCCCTGTCAGCAGCACCAACCCCCACCAGTAGGCCACCCACTGGCTGGCCTACTGGGAAGAGATCACCACCATCGACGCCGGCGTCGAGACCACCAGCGACACCCTCATGATGATCAACGGCTGGGGAGACACGGTCCCGCCGGAGGAACTGCTCGCCGAGCACCAGCAGATGGGCCACACCCCGACCCTGGTCGCCGGCCCCCGCGCCGAGCGTCTGCTGCCCGCCGACGTCGACTCCACCGAACTCCGCGAACACGGCCCAGGCCGGCTCCTGGCCAGCGTCGGCACGCGGGGAGGCCGCCATGGCTGACCACGCCTCGACGGCGGTCGCTGCGGCCCCGGTCGGGGGACGGACCGATGAGCTGTCTATCTACCAGTGGGGGGCCGCGCCTGATGGGCTGGCCACCCGCAGACAACTGGCGGCACGGGGCCTGCGCCCGGGCGGGCAGGCCCCGGTCGGGCAGCTGCAACGTCCCCGCCGCCGACGCCCGGACACGCCCCTGGTGGCCTACCTCTACCGCCTCGACCAGGCCAAACCCCAGCGTCGGCTCACCCCCGCGCTGCTCGCGGCGGTGTGGACCGCCGCCCGCTCCCGCCAGCGCTGCGAGACCTGCGGGCGCACCGATCTGGGCTACGTACCGAGGCAGGCCGCCCCGTGCTGGGACTGCATGGGTCTGCCCCAGGCCGATCGGGAGCAGGTGCCGACGTGAGCGATCCGCGCCTCAGCATGGTCACCGACGCTATCGGCCCCGACGAGATCCGCTCGGGGTTCAGCACCGCGATCGAGACCGCCACCGAGCGCGCCGACGAGCTCAGCGTCCTCGGTAAGGCCCTCGTCGAGGCCGCCAACTGCTACGAGTCCCTGGACATGGCCGCCTCGACCGTGGCCCACCTCCGCGACGCCGCTGAAGGCGTTGATGGCGCCCAGCTCACCCTGACGTTCGCCGCAGACGAGCTGGAGGCGGCCCTGGACGACTTCAACGCCCGCGACGGTCACGTCGCCGAGACCGTCGCCGACGCTGGCAACCTGGCCAGTAAGGACATCCTGGTCGACGCCGACGGCCACGGCACCCCCACCACCGCGGCGACGGCGGCGGCGCCCGAGCAGCTGCGCGCCGCAGACCTGCTCGCCGACCCCGAAGACACCTACGCCGCGGCCGCCGCCCGACACCGGGAACTGGCCGACTGGTACCGCGACTGGCGTGACCCCACAGACCCCCATAACGTCGATCAGGCCCAATGGTTCAGCGCCGCCGCCGACGTCCTCGACGCGGCCGCAGCAGCCCAGGAGGGACCCATGGACCCCACCCCGACCGCCGACCTGCCCGACGTGCTCGGTGTGGCCGACGACGTCATCATCGGCAGCGACCAGGTCCAGGGCATCGGCCCGGTACCCACGAACCTGCTCCTGATCGACGACCCCGGCGAGCAGGTGACCAGCCCGTACTCCTGGCGCGGCGGCCTGTTCCTCGAAGTACGCACCCCGGCGGCGAACAAACCCGGCGACACGATGGCGTACCCGATCCTCAGCCCCGACGAGGCCGAGGTCGCCGCCGGGCACCTGGAGGACCTGGCGGCCCTCGCCGAAGCCGGTGCCCGGCCGGCGAAACCCAGCAGATACGCCAAGGCCGCGCAACGAATCCAGTACATGCTCGACGAACGCAGAGCCGACCTCGCCGACACGATCGCAGTCGGTGACGAGGAGGAATTCCCGCTGACCACACGGGAGTTGCTCCACCTGCTGCGCGGTGCCGACCCGGCCGATACCGCGACCACCACCACCCGGAAAGTCCTCGCCCAGGCCAGCGCGGACGCCGGCGGGGAGACCGGCGCGGTCTGGATCGAACTGGAGCCCACCGACGGCCGGATCGCCGTGACCGGCATCGAAGGCTGCCAGGACTCACCCGACGAGGAGTTCTGGAAGCCCTACACCGCCCACCACACCCCCGCCGGCGCCCGAGAACTGGCCAGCAAGCTCCGCACCTTCGCCACGGCCGCCCGCAACCGGGCCAAGACGACCACCGACCCCACCCCTGCCGCGACCGACCCGCCACCGGCTGAGAACGCGGCCCCGGCCGCCCCGGCCTGCCAGCTACGTACCGACTCCGGCGACCGCGCCGAATACGACCCGACCACCGCAACCGCCTACCTGATCGAAGCCGACGGGTGGCGGGCGCCGATGCCGCCCAGCAGCCCCACCGCCGTCGCGATTCGGCTGCTGTACCTGCGCGAACAGATCAAGAGCGGAAACGGCGACTGGTCCGACGACGACGCGCGGACCCCCCTGACGACCCTGACCGTCCGCGACCTCCTGGAGGTCGCCGCCGACCTCGGCGTCCCGACCAGGGGCAACCGCACCCGCGCCCAGCTCATCGAACACATCGTCGCCATGTCCGTCGGCGCGGCCCGCAAATACCGGGACCTGCGCAGCGGCTGACCTACGCCACAGCATGCCTCGGCCCCCGTCACCTGGACGGGGGCCGAGTGGCGTGTACGCCGACCACCACAGCGGCCAGGGTCGCGTCGGTGACCTGGCCGTACGCGCCGGGCAGGTCGAACCGGGAGGCTGCGGCGTAGTTGATCCGCGACGCCTGGTACGACCCGGCTCGGCCGCTACGGTAACGGTTCTGGTAACGCCGGTGTGCTACCCGTGTTCGACCTCGGGGCGAGGCCACCGGGTCGGCCCGGTCGCCGGCCGTATGGCACGGCCGGAACACTCGACGGCCGACACCGTAACGGGGGACGAGCCGGGCTGGAATGGTCGGGGTGTTCCGCGGGAACACCCCGACCATTCCAGCCTTCGACCTGATCCGGTTACCCGGTTCGACTCACCGCGCTGGCGGCTGGACCTGTGGGGACCGACCGGAATGCGGCTCGCCTGCTCGCGGACTCTTGCTCGGCGTGGTACTCCAAGTGCCGAGTCTCGTTGAGCACCGCTACCCCACAAATCGGGCACTCGATACCAGGTGATGCTGGCGGTGTGATCCCCCCCAGGCTGATGGCATGGATGCGCTCCATCATCGTCATCCACTTCACCCGCCACTGCTCGGAGATCACTTGCTTCGGCACCCCACACAGGACCAGGATCTGTTCAACCATCAGCCACGCAGGTTCTGGCGTCTGCCCTTTGTAGATCCTCCATACGCTTGTGGTGGGCAGCGGCACGCCGCGCAGGGCCTGGGACTGGTCCTCCAGCCAGCGCAGCGTGGTGTGCTTGCCTGCGAACTTGACCGTCATCTCCAGCTCGCCACCAAACGCAACGAGCTCGGCATACACCCGTGGGTCGATAGGGTTCTTCCGCTTCGCCATGGTCTTCCTCCCCTCCCCGCTCGGTCTCCGGAGGCCGGAGACCGAGCGGTTACCTGGACTAGGCCAACGCCAGCGGCTGCGGGCCGCCCGGGTTGGTGGGGAAAGAAGGGGCGGAGAGGAACCAGGATGCAAGGCTCATCGCCACGATGCCCATGATGGTCGCCCCGTACAGGGCGACCGGCAGGTTGTACTGGAAGTCAAGCGCCGTCTTGAACACCGTGCCCATCAGCCCGTACACGCCCAGCATCATCGGGACCCACACGGCGGCCGGTGGCGGCGGGGTGGGCATGATGGGCAAATCCCGAACGTACATAACGTGCTACCTCGTTCCTCGCGGCATGGACCGCGGGTTAGCGGACTGGCGGGCTCGGCTCACTAACCGAAATCCCCGGGACAACTTGCATGTGCCTGTGCGGTCGTAGAAGTAGTCAGCCTCAGACCGCACAGCATGATTGTGACACGGCGTCAACGTATCCGACAGATCGTGTGCCCCGTTCCACTACGACAGAACTATGGCGGAATGAAAGCACACCCGAATGGCGATCTTGACTACCACAAGATCCGCAACTCGACGAGACCTGGAGCTGTTCCAGAACACGGAGAAACACGGAAAAGAATTTCACAATTTATGATCCACTACGAATGCGCATCGAAAGATTCGAATTGCATCGACCGTCATATCGACGCACTCGTTGCGCTACCAGAAGCCATCGGCACGACCTGCAAAAGCGTGGAAATACTCCGTCACACGTCCAGGATTCATCGCGCTGGTTCAAAACTGGCGAGCAGTAATAGTGCGCTACCTTTACCCAGGAATAGAGAAAGGACCCCCCGTTGACTAGACGGTGGGTCCTTCCCAATCTCCCGGGTGCCCGCCAGTCCGCTAAAACAAACGAAGTATCCGGGGAGTATGTGTGGAAGCTCAGCCGATCACTGTCGGAGCTTCCCATTCACTTGTTGCCACTCAAGCTAGGGATCTATATCTTGTTTCAGTCTAGACGCTTCACGCGGTCTTTGGGCACCCAAAAATGGCCCGTCGACGTCGAACTACGGACAGTCGGGCAACGGCAGGAGATCAAACGGACCTATGGTGTGGATGTTGTTGCCAAATAGGGCCAGAGGCCACATAAGGCCAGCGCAGAGCGCGCATAGCTGTCGTCCACCGCCGCTCGGCGGTGTCCAGCCTCGCGAAGTTGACTGTCTTGCCGCGTCCCTGCGGGTAGAACAATGACCTGGTCAGACATAGGTTTCGCCAGCGAGCGCTCGACCCTGCCTCGCTGGATGCGTCGCCACCAAACGGCGCATCCGACGTCAACAGAGGGCAGCTCACTGTGGGTACGCCAGCCGGCAACCACGCCAACGTTCGAGAGGAAGCGCCGGGCTCGGGTGGTACCGGACTGCGGTGCGTGGCCAACCAGGCAGCGCGCGAACCGGCGAACCGGCGACCATGTAAACCGAACATGCGACGCCATCGCCAGCTACGAACGTGCTTGAACTTGAACTGCCCAATCGGCCAAGACGCGTGACGGCGCAAGGCTGAGGCTAGGTCTTCGTCATGGTCGAATCCTGCGACATTGCCGTGTCCAGTGCGATGTCGCTTGCGATTGCGATGCAGCGCACGGGGGGCTTGGGTAATCGTCGCCGCGCTTGCACTGGGCTGGAGCACCACTACCTGAAGTATCCAGACAGCTGCGAGGAAGACAGCCAGCAGCATTTTCATGGTCACGGCAGATCCCCCTTCGGCGCAATCGAGTCGCCCTTGTACATTCGGGCGACCTCTGCTCAAGCAGTGGTCAGGCGAGGCTAATTCAGACTATTCATGGCCAGCTCATCGCAATACCCCCAACGGCTTCTCCAGCCCCGCACTACGCACAGTACGGGCCTTCCAGAGACTTCCTCTCCATGGCGATAAGCATCCTGCCCGCCTGGCCAGATTGCAAGGCAACTCATCAAATCGGCGAAAGCTGGAACAAGATGAAACAGCTGGCCAACTGACCAGCCAAGTCTTCACCTCGCCTGCCGATTTGCCGGGACAGCGGAACACCCTGGAACGTCACGGAACGAAACTACTACGAGAGTTGTCACACGCCTCGCCGCATCAAGCACTGACCTGACAGTCATCGGATGAGCTAGCAATAGATTCGTCAGAACAGAGGATAACAACGACACAAATGATGCAAAATAACAATATTGAAATCAAGCAAATAACAAATTGCAAACAAGTCGTCTAGGCATCATTCCAGAGTGAGCGATACCAAATTATAACTAAACATTTTTGCGTAGTAGAAAAATCGAAATACGACTATATAAAAAGGGCATGTTAACATGCGGCTGGAACACATATGAGATTCCGACAGTCCAGGCCGAGGGTCCAACGGATCTGACGAACCATCAACCGCTCGACGTGGGCTCGTCGTCCGGGAAATCGGCAGTCGAGGACTTCGCCGGGTCGCTGACGCCACCCTTCGATGCTGGGGTACGCGGTACTACGACTGCCAACGGCCGCCGGCCTGGCGGTAGGCCGCCAGCAACACGTTGATGTAGGCCGGGGCCAAGGCCCGAATGTCGTTTTCGGTGAGCGCGGTGGCCAGGGCGTCAACCGCCAGGTCAACACCGCGGGTGCGGGGGCGGCTGAAGAGTACGGCCAGCCGCTGCACACCGCCGCTGACGCTGTCGCCAAGCGTGGGGTGGTGGGACATCTCCGCCAGACGCGCGCCAATCGTGGCAACCGACTGCCGACTGCGCATAAGGCGGACAACGTCGCCAGCGTCCTTAGGTTTGACCCGATCCAGGCGGCCGAGGTCGGCGTCGGCGAGCCGATCGGTGATCTTGTGTGCCTTGGCGACCAGCAGCGCGGCAACGCCGGCCACGCGGATGTGGGCATGGCGGGTGTCGACCTCCGGCTCCAAGCTGGTGATCTCCATGGTGGTGTGGTCGAGGATCGCCGCTTCCAGGCCCGGGGTACGACGGGTGGCATGGCGGCCGTGGTCGGGCAGGCGGGCGTCGCGTTTGCCGTTGCCGACGGCGAGAGCGTCGGGGACCAGTAGGTCGACGGGTACCACCTGAGGCTGCCCGTCGACGACGATGGTGGTCAGCCACGTGCCGGGTTCCTCGCCGCCACCATTTTTGATCTTCAGGTGGAAGTTAGCCTGGCGCATCGCCGCCACGATCTGCGGGTCGGGTCCCAGCTGCGCGGGGTCGATGGTCAGGTCGGCATCCTGGGTAAACGGCGCCACGCTCGCGTCGAGGACGGCGTCGTCGGTCTGCAGGTAGATCGCCTGAGCGCCAGCGAGGATGACCGCATCTCGGTGCTCGGCCAAGGCGACCAGGGCGTCGAGTAGCACGCGCCGGGCCCCGACATATCGCGGGTCGATGCTGGTCAGGGGCACGGTCACGCTACGCAGATTAGGGAGCGGATGGGTCTGGTGGTGGCAGCTGCGCCAATCGCCACCCGGTCGAGGTACGCATCCACTCGATGACCGCCTCTGCTTCCTCCGGTAGCCGCCCGTTGCCGGTCAGGCAGTCCAGGACCAGCTGGCTGAGCCCGACATGTGGCAGGCCGTCGACGGTGCGGGGACGCTCCAGTTGCGACGGGGCCGCCGGGTGCAGGATCACCACGTTGGCGCCCTGATCGGCGGGCAGGAGCCCCTCGGCGGCCAGGACGCCGTCGGGATCCTCGAGTGCCGCACGGTGCGCGGTGTACAGAACTAACTGGGTGGGAGCAGCCACTGGTGCGATCGCCGCCGCCGCAAACGAGCCGGTGACGACGAAGCCCGCGCCGCAGTGGGCCGCCGTGAGCTTGCTCAGGTGGTGGTAGAGCTCGGAAGCGCCTCGCGGGGCGATGAAGGTCTGGGTGTGGTTGGTGCGCAGCAGGTCGTAGTTGGCCGCGCGCGCCCGCAGCAACTCCTCCCAGGCAACATCAACCACCCGCCCGACCTTGCCGCGCTCGACCAGCCGCAGTTCATCCAGCGTCTCCAGCGAACGGGAGACGTAGGCGGGGGTCAGTCCGCTGGCCGCAGCCAGCTCGGTGACCCGATAGGGCGGTGCGACATCGACCAAGATTCGGATCAGGGCGTTGATGGCGACGCCTTTGAGGCGGATCGGGGGCTGGTGGCTGGGGACCGGGTCGCGGTCGCTGCCCTGTAGCTGCACGAAGATGATCGGGTGGCGGGTGCGCAGGTAGATGTTCCCGGTCAGGTCCAGGTAGTTCAGTCCGCGCTCGATGAGCAGCTTGCGGGCCCGGGGACTAAGCCACGGCGCGACCACGAGGATGGGAATGTTGTACATCATCTCGCGAGCCAGGTCGGAGACGCCGCCAAGGACCCGGTCGACGTCGCGGGGGGTGAACCGGGCCCGGGCCTCCACGTACAGCTCCGAGAACCGCTGGTCGCCGCTGATCTCCCACTTCGCGTCGATGCGGGCGTCAGTAGCTGCGGCGTGCCCACGCTCAGCCACCTTCAGGTCGGGGACATCCGCGAGCACGTCGCACAGCAGCGCGAATCCTCGCTCGAGCACCTCGGCAGCGGGGTGTACCCGGTGAGGACCCGCCATGTTCACATTAGCCACAACAAGGAATTTTGCCAGACTAGGCTCATTAACTGAGTCAGTTAACAAGCTCATCTCAGCAAAAATTCGCTCCTGAACTGATGTACGACGTCAGTTAACGGCTCGGTTCCTGCAAAAAAGCCGGTTGAATGCGCCGTTCGGCTGAGCATCACGTCCAGGCGCCTTTGCCGTACCCGCGTGCGCGGGAGAACTGGGCAAAGCGGGGGAATCTCCGGGCCTCTCCGGCGGCATTCAAGATCACCTGGATGGCGGCGGCCTCTTGTGCCGGGGTACCGACGGGTATGCAGCCGACCATCGCCCGCGCAGCAGGGACTGGGACCGACGGCGAAGGTTGGAACAGGCGCCGCCGATCCGGATCGGCGCACGCCGCCCGGAATAGCGCCTCGAACATGGCCTCATCGCCGGCGCCGTACGCGCTCAGCAGCCGCAGCGACGACACCCGCCGGGCCTCGGTGACCTGGTCAAGATTGACCTGATCGCCGGCGTCGGTCAGCACTCTGGTCCACTCCGTTGACGACCAGGGCGACACCTTGCCGACGAAGTCGGCGGCCACCCGCGCCAGCGTCAACAGCGCGTCGTCGTCGAGGTCCAGCAGCTCACCGATACGGCTGTAGGCGGCCGGGATGTCACCGAGGGCGCCCTCGGCCACCGCCGCCTGCAGCAGCACGTACCCGCGCTCGACCGGGGATGCGATCAACCCCACGGCCCCTCCCCTCACCCAGCTGTACCGGCACAACCACGGTATGACGACGGTCGCTGTCCTCGCCCCGCCGCCACGCCGGGCCACGTCGTGTCTGTGGCACGTCGTTGACGGTCAGCCGACGTCGAGGATGGGCCAGTCCGGGGAGAGAGCGGACACCGCGCGGGCCGGATCGGCGGTGACGTAGTAGGCGCGGTGCTCGGTGCCGAGGTACACGGCGTGGGCCAGGGGAATGTCACCGTCGACCTCCCGGGCCAACTGCCCCACCGGCCAGACGTCGTCGCCGGCCAGGGGCAGGCAGGCAAAGAACGCTCCGCCTGGCCCATCCCAGGCCGCGCGGCCCCGCCCCGATCTTCCCCGGGGCGGGGTCGCGCGGTGTGTGAGCAGGGGCCTTGCTGGCCGCTGACCTGATCAGCAACGCCTGGTAACGCCCCGGACTACCGGGCCGCCGGGAACTGCGTAGACAGACGCCCATACTCGATCTTTATATGCCACTCATTGTGCCGCGCGGCGTTGGTCACCCAGCTGCCACAGCTGTGGCACTCGAATCCCTCGCGCGGCACGTCGGAGTCAGGCTCGCGGGACTCGGGTACCACCACGTCGTCGTGGGCCGCCTCCCACAGCGGAGTCCACACGTCGACAACGGTCTGCTTGTCCACACCCAGCGCCTCGGCCAGATTCTCCAACGTGCGCATGGTCGGCTGGGCCTTCCCGGCGAAGATCCGCGACATCGTGGAGGCGCTGGCGTATCCGAGCTTGGCGGCGAGCACGGCCAGGGGCGGGTTATCCGCCGCCCGCCGGGCCATCCTGATGGTCCGGGTCAGCGCCGTCGCCGCGGCCTGCGGTGTCAGCCGCTGACCGTTGTCCAGGAGCGTGTCATGGCCCGGCCGGATGGCGACGGAACGCCTCGCCGCAGACACCTCGCGCCGGGACCGACGCTCGACCTGGGGCACGACCATCCGCTCGACGGCCGCGCCCATTACCGCTCCTGGCCCAGGAAGCCGGCGTCACCGTCCATACGGCGTTCGCCAGATCGACCGGCGAAGCTGGCCGCCACCGATGTGATCACGGTCAGCGCGGCGGCCACCGAGTTCAGGTCATTGCCCTGCCGGATAAGCCATCCAGCAAAGATCAAAACAATGATCAAAATCGTGATGCGCCCCCGGGGGCGGCTTCCTACCCAACTCCCGGACAGGCTGCAGCGCAGTACATGCGCCATGACAACGCTCCGTTCTTGAATCTGGTTGGCCCTAGGTCTTTCGGGTACTGACGACGCAAGTCAAACTCCGCCTCGATGCAACTAACCGTCGAGGGTGGTGGGGAGTGCGACTTGCACCCGACATCATAGGCGATGAGTAGGCCATGAAGAAAAGGGAACTCAGGGATGCTCCGATCCCGATCTCCATTAGACGCGCGGAGATACACAGAGGCGTGG
>Ga0265328_10000979_pt1 | contig 13112 bp, 11 predicted proteins | sample 41624metaG_FD_202086 | JGI IMG/M metagenome (GOLD analysis project Ga0265328, IMG submission 202086) | Rhizosphere microbial communities from Carex aquatilis grown in University of Washington, Seatle, WA, United States - 4-16-24 metaG | ecosystem: Host-associated > Plants > Roots > Rhizosphere...
CGGGGGGCGATCAACTCGAAAAAAGCATGGCTGGTCGAAAACAACATCGACCAGGCGATAACATCGGGGACGATTTCCACCCGACAGATGAGATCATCGACAAAGGCCTCGAACGCCTCATGGTCGGGCTGGTTCTCAAGATTGGCGATAAAATCAAGTATTTCAACACTAGATACTTTTGAAAACGCCTTAACCGCCGATGAAAGATAGCAAATTCCTAGCGGAGCCGGCCGCAAGATATAATTCGCGCCGGTGCCATCGGTCAGTTTTCCTATATGATACGTATAGGGCAACGAGGGTGGATTGATGAAAAGAATATTCATATTTTGCCCCTAAGCTCAGCCGCCTTTAAATACGCCGCCGGTTCTGCTCACAGCAGAACCGGCGGCGCTACGTGTGCCGGAACGGGCGGCGATGCCGCCAATTCCTCCGCGATTCGATCGCGGACGACCGCGATCGGGTCGTCGCAGGGAAACATCCACTGCCGCCCCAGGTCTTCGAAATAGCGCTGCAAGGTGGCCGACTGGTCGGTGACGAGGTCCAGGACGCGGCGCTCGAAATCCTCGTAAGAGGGCGCGCAAAGCATGGCCGGACCATCGATGGCGCTCAAGTGGAAAATCTTGTCGGGCAGGCATAGCAGGAAACGCCGGCCGAACAGCGCCGCCTCGAACGCCATGGTCGAATTGTAGCTGATGACGAGCATGGACGTGGCAATCGCCGCATACGACCCCAGGCCCAATTCCGATGTCCATTGCACCCCGCTGCCTTCGAGCATGTCGGCGGCCGCTTGCCGGCGCGCCGCCCGGTCGTCGGGCAATTGCCCGCCGGTGCCGCGGGTCACCAGGCAGATGCGCAATTCGGGATGGGCGCGGGCGAAGCGGGCCAGGTACCGGACGACGCAATCATAGCCGGCGCGGGAATTGTTGCCTTCCAGGTCGCTGACGAACAGCTGCTCGATGAAGGCGATGTCGAAGCGGGGCGGGCCGGCCGCCGGCATCGCCCGCCGCGCCGCCGCCGCCCGGAACGAGCCGACCGGCACCAGCCGCTCCACCGTCAGGCCCGGCACCATCGGCCGGGTGGCTTCGCCCTGGGCGAAATAGGTATCGGCGTACAGATGAACATCATTGGACAGACTGCCGCGCATGGCGTTCTGGATGACGTCGATCCGGTCGATGCCGGCGTGGCGGTAGACGGCATAGCGGACGCCTTCGAAGTAGTTGTCGCCGCAACTCAGCAGCAGCCGCGCCTGCAATCCGTCCACGTCGGCATGATAGGTGCCGATCTTTCGCAGCAGGATGACTGCCATGTAGAAGGAATCGACACTGTCTTGCGCATCGCGCCGGCGGAGGAAGGCGCGCCACAGCAGCGCCAAGACCCGCCATGCGATGCGGCGGGGATAGAGCGTCTTCCACGGCCGGTGGTGCCGTGGAATTCCGGCCGGGATCCCGGGCGGCTCGGCGACGCGGGTGAGTACCGCGACCGAGCGTCCCGGCAGTCCCTCGACGATCCGCTGGTAGAAATCGGCGTAGACATTGGCGTCCCACTGGTCGAGCAGGATGTCGGCCCGGCCGGTGGACCGGCGCCGTGGGGCAATCAGCGAAAGGATGGCGGTGCCGGTGATCCACAGCAGGCTGGCGAACGCCTGCGACAGCGAGGGCCGGAGGCGTCCGCAGCGGCCCTCGCTGACGTCCATCATCAGCCGGCGTTTCACCGTCGCGGCGACGGCATCGACCGGCAGGCGGAAGGCCTCGGCGATCCCGGCGCAAAGGTCTTCCAGCGCGACGCGATTCTCGTCCCACAGGCGCCGGGCGAGGAGCGCACGCGCCGGCAGCCAGGGTTCGCTCACGGGAAGACCTGGGAAAACGTCTCGTTGGCCTGGTGGAAATCGTCGATGCGGCCGATGTCGGCCCAATAGTCGTGGATCGGGAAGGCGTTGCATTTGTATTCGAGGCGAATCAGCTCGTTGAACACGTCCGGCATGTCGTGCGGCTTGTCCTCATCGATCAGGTCCATCACCGACGGATCGAGAACGTATATTCCGGCGTTGATGAAGCACCGATAGGTCGGCTTCTCCACCAGGGTGACGATCCGGCGATCGTCCATCGACACCACGCCATAGGGGATGTCGACGTTGTACTCCCGCACGCACATGGTGGCGCTCGCCTGTTGCCGGATATGGTCGTCGAGCACGCTGGCGAGATCGACATTGGTGAGAATGTCGCCGTTGATGACGAAGAACGGCAGCCGCGGCCGTTCGGGCAGCATGCGGAGGGGGCCGGCGGTGCCCAGCTTGCGCTCCTCGCGCAGATAGGCGATCTCGACGCCCCGCGCCGAGCCGTCGCCGAAATAGGATTCGACCTGGTCGGCGAGATAGTTGACCGAGATGAAGAAGCGTTGGAAGCCGGCCTCGACGAAGCGGTCGATGATGGTTTCCATGATCGGCCGGCTGCCGACCTTGAGCAGCGGCTTGGGCACCTCCTTGGTCAGCGGCAGCAGCCGCCGCCCTTCGCCGCCGGCCATCACCACCACCCAGTTGTCGGTGGGATGGATCAGCAGCAGGTCGGCCAGCACCTCCAGCCCGACCACCCGATGGCGCCCGTCGACCAGCGGCACCGCGCGCAGCATCTGCCGGCGCATCAAAGCCACCAGGCGGGCCCGGTCCTCGCCGGCGCGGGCAACATGCGGCTTGGGGTTCATCACCTGGGACGCCGGGGTGTCGAGCGCCAGGCCGCGCAGGATGCCGCGGCGGACGTCGCCGTCGGTGACGGTTCCCAGCAGGCGGCCGTCGGCATCGGCGACCAGGCAGATCTGCGCCGCGGTCTCATTCATCATGCGAATCGCTTCGACGATGGAGGTGTCCGCCCGGATCAGGGTGTCTTGCCAGTTGTTCATCGGAATTCCGTGTCGGGGAGGCAGGTTTGGCGCAGCAGCAGGTCCAACCCCGGATCGAGGCCGATGCGGGGGGCATAGCCCAGGATTTCGGCGGCCTTGGCCGGATCGAGCTGGAAACGGTCGATCGGCGACCGGCCGGCGGCGGTGTCGCCGATGCGAATCCGTCCCGCCGCCGCCACCCGCACGCAGGCCTCGGCCAGATCCAGGATCGACACCCGGGCCGGGCCGGCGATGTTGAAGGTGCCGCCGGCGCGGCTTTGCAAGGCGGCCAGGATGGCGGCGGCGACGTCGGCGGCATGCACCAGGTTGACCCTGTCCTCCGTCGGCGGCTCCAGGTCGATGGCGGCGCCGGCCAGCGCGCGGGACAGGAAGGCGGCGACCATCTTCTCCGCCGGCATGCCCCAGCCGTAGATCGCCGTCGGCCGCAGCACCGTGCAGGCCAGCCCCCGGGCGGCCAGGTGGCCCAGCGCCTGCTCGGCCAATTGCTTGCTCAGGCCGTAGAGGCCGCCCAGCGGCAGCGGGCTCAACGGGTCGCTTTCCCGCACCGGGCGCACCGTCTCGCCGTAGACCGAACCGCTGGAAAGGAAGACCAGCGGCTTGCCCCGCGCCAGCGCCCACTGCCCGAGCACCAGGGTCGCCCGGACGTTGGCGTCGATCAATTGGGCGGCGCTCGCTTCGCCCGGCAGGATTGCGGCGAGATGGACCACCGCCGCGACGTCCGGGAACAGGGCGTCGAGGGAGTCCGGATCCCGCCAGTCGGTCACGTCGGACCGCCGCCATTCGACCTCCGCGGCCGGCGGGGTGCGCGAGGTGGCGACGGCGGCGATCCCGTGGCACCCGAGCAGGGCGAGCAGATGCCGCCCCACCATCCCCGAGGCGCCGGTGACTCCGACGCGGCGCAGCGTCATGTCCACCGCCGGGTGGTTCCCCGCGGCAGCGCGGTGGCCAGGTCGGCGGCGGCGATTCCGTCGAGGAAGACTTCCTCCAGGTAGCGCAGCGCCATGCCGGAGCCGACCTGCGGCGGCGCCACCGTCTCGCCCAGCCGGTAACTGCGCAGGGCGAAGGCGGGCTCGTTGAAGCCGAAATGGGCGCGGATCGCGGTGGTGCCGGAGAAACGGGCGTTCAATTCGAAGGGGATCGGCCCCTGCGGTCCGTCCCGCAATTGCACATTGAGCGACCCCATGCCGGGCAGGCATTCGGCGATGGCCAGCAGCAGGGGATGCAGCCAGGCGAATTCGGCCACCTCGACCACCCACGAACTGCCGCCCCGCAGCGTGCGGCGCGCCGTGAACGGCCCCAGCAGGCTGCCGTCGGCGCAGCGGAAGACGCTGCAGGTGTATTCATGGGCGAGGCCGTCGCCGACGCTGCCGGCGAAGGCCTGCAGCATGCGGTTGGGCACCTGGGCGAACAGGCGGCGCAAGGCCGGCGCGTCGCCGATGACGTGGACGTTGCGGCTGGAGGTGCCGGTGCGGCTCTTCAACACCACCGGCCAGCCGGATTCGTCGGCCCATCGCACCGCCTCGTCGGCGGTCTCGGGCAGGCAGGCCGGAGCGTGGGCGAGGCCGTTGCGGCGCAGGAACTCGGTGGTCAGCCATTTGTCGTCGGCGATCGCCACGGTTTCCGGCGGCGCGGCGACCACCAGGCAGCCGGCCTCGGCCTCGATCGCCTGGCGATGCCGGGAAAAGAACTTCAGGTCGAATTCCGAGCCGATCATCACCATGTCGATGCCGGCGCCCCGCAGCAGCGACGGAAAGCGCGCCAGGGCGTCCGGGTCCTCAACGCGGGGAACCAGCAGCGCCTCGTCGGCGAAGAACAGGCCGGCGTTGAGCGGCGCGATGTCTGCGGCGATTACGGTGACCGGCAGGCCGGAGATTCGCAGCGCCTTGACGATCCCCTGGCCGACGCCGCTGCCGGCGCCGGTGACCAGGACGCGGATGGGTTTCACCGTTCAGTCCCTTCCAGCAGGCGGACGATCCGCCCGACCTCATCAGGTTGGTGGGCGTTGGAGCCCAGCGACACCGGGGCGCCGGCGGCCCGGCAGGCCTCGATCAGCGCCCACGGGTCGGAATGGTAGCGGGCATTGATCTCGAAAGCGATTCCGGTCGCCGCAGCCTTGGCGATCAGCGCCAGGAAGCGGTCCCACGGCGGCACCGCGCCGAAACGGGTGATGCTCATCGCCATGGGATGGCCGAGGATGTCGACGGCCGGATTGTCCATCGCCGCCAGCGACAAGGCGAACTCGGCCTCGACCGCCTGTTCCGGGGTGCGGCCCCCGGTGCTCTCCTTGATGGCCCCCGTCTCGCCGGGAAAGCGGTGGACACTGGCCATCACCAGGTCGCAGGCGGCGAGGATGTCCGGCGTCGTATCGAGGCTGCCGTCGAAATCCGCGATCTTGCACTCGACGCCGACCAAAGCGCGGCAACGCCGGTCCGACACCGCGCGCACCTCGGCGGCGAAGCGGGGAAACCAGTTGCCGCTGGTGCGGCGGGCGTGTTCGCTGAACAGCACCGTCGCCAGGCCCTCGGCGACGGCGCGGGCGTGCATCTCGGCCACCGGGGCCGAGCCGTCGGTCCAGGTGGTGTGCATGTGCAGGTCGATGCGGGGCACCGCCCCGGGCCGAACGTCGCCGACCAGTGTCGTCAGGTCGCGCGCCATGGGTCAGGCCGTCAGCGGCCGCAGCCGCTCCGGCGCCAGCCGGTGGCACTGGGCGGCGAAGCGGGTGATGGCGGGCAGGAAGGTCACCGCCGACACATAGACGCGGTCGTTGGCCGGATAGGAGGGATCGCGCGACGGCAGGATCGGCGCGGCGCAGGCCGGCAGGAACATCCCGACCTTGCTGTCGTCGCCGTCATAGACGCGGATCGCCGGATGATCCCCCAGGCCGGTGAGGGCGAGGAAGCTGTTGAGGCCGTTGGTGGCGCCATGGAAGCCGATTGCGCCGCCGCCGTCGAGGCAGGCGCGGATTGCCGATCCGCAACCGTCGAGCAGGGCCTGCAACGACCCGCCGGCGCGGCGGATCAGGGGCTCCTCGACCAAATCGGCGGGGGGCGGCGGGACCGCCGGTTCGAGCACGGCGACGATGCCGCCGTCTTGGCGTTCCAGCGCCGCGACGGACAGGCCGGCGGCGGCGGCCGCCCATCGCGACGATTGTTCGGTGAAATAGGTCAGGTGCTCGTGCATCAGGATGTTGAGATCGCCGTCGGCCAGGCCGGACTCGACGTCGGGATAGGACATCAGCACGGCCCCGCCCGGCGCCAGGCAGCGGCCGGCGGCGCGCAGCACGGCGACCGGGTCGGGCACGTGCTCCAGGCAGTTGAAGCCGATGATCAGGTCGAAGCGCTCCCCGGCCAGATCCGCCGCCGGGAAATAGTCGCGCACCAGGCGCACCGGGTGGGGCGCCGCGCGCACCGCCGGGTCGACGATGGTATAGGCGGGGCCGTCGAAGCGGGCGATCAGACGCTCGGCGACGTAGGCGCTGCCCGCCCCGATTTCCAGGATCGAACCGGGGCGCTTGCCGCCGCAATGGCGCAGCACCGCCTCGATCTTTGAATCGCCCAGGCTGTCGGCCCAGGCGCTGCTGCCGGGCGGCTTGGTCAGGAAGGTGTAGGATTCGTCGGCATAACCGTCCAGCACCGCGGCGACGATCTCGGGCGCGGTGGTCTGGCGGATCGGTCCCGGGCCGGCGAAGCCGAGGCTGAAGGGCTGGCTGGCGCGGATGCCCGGCCGGGCCTGCACGCCCTGCCACACCGGCAGCGTGGCGATCGACAGGGTGGTGCCGCTCCCTTGGCCGGTGAGGGCGATCATGCCAGGTCGCTCCATTGCAGCCGGGCGCCCCGCTCCACGGCGCGGGCCAACCGGCGTCCGGCGATGCCGTCGACCTGCATCGGCGAAATGCCGCCGGCCGGCCGCAGGGCGACGAGGTCGTCGACGGTCAGCACGGCGCCCGCCGCCAGGGCGCGTGCGGCGAACAGGCTGCGGCGGGCGACGTCGCTGGTGTCCCGCTCCTCGGCGACCGGGTGCTTGCGGCCGTCGCCCAGCGCCCGTTCGGTCCGCCGCACCAGGCCGACCAGGGCGGCGAGGTCGGCCGGGGTGACCGAGGCCGTGTGGTCCGGCCCCGGCAGGGCGCGGTCGAGGGTGAAGTGCTTCTCGATGCAGGCGGCGCCCAGCGCCACCGCGGCGATCGCCACCTCGAACCCATTGGTGTGGTCCGAATAGCCGACCGGCCGGTGGAACGCCGCTGCCATGGTGGCCATCGCCCGCAGGTTGGCGGTCTCGGCGGCGGCGGGATAGGCCGAGGTGCAATGCAGCAGCAGCAGGTCGCGGCATCCCGCCGCTTCCAGGATTTCCACCGCGGCGGCGACCTCGGCCAGGGTGGCCATGCCGGTGGACAGCAGCACCGGGCGGCCCTTGGCGGCGACCCGGCGCAGCAGGATGGGATTGGTGATCTCGCCCGAGGGCAGCTTGAAGGCCGGCACTCCCAGCCGCTCCAGCAGGTCGGCGCTGCCCGGATCGAACGGCGTCGACAGGAACATGATCCCCGCTTCGGCGCAATGTGCCGCCAGTTCGGTGAAGGCCGCGGGCGGCAGTTCGAAGCCCCGGACCATGTCGAGCTGGCTCTCGCTGGCGCCGGTGGCCGCGGTCTGGTAGGCGGCCTTGGGGGCGATGGCGGACACCACCTGTTCGGCGGCGAAAGTCTGGAATTTGATGGCGTCGGCGCCGGCCGTCCGCGCGGCATCGACCAGGCGGTGGGCGAGCGCGAGGTCGCCGTTGTGATTGATGCCGGCCTCGGCGATGACGAAGCACGGGCAGCCCGGCCCCACCAGCCGGCTGCCGATCGCGAAGGGTTGGATCACCGCGTCACTCCCCGCCTGTCTCAAGGTCGACGAAGCTCTTGCGCACCAGCCCCGGCAGGTCGTCGATCTCGGCCAGGACCTTGACGATCCGTTCGGCGGCATGGCCGTCGCCGTAGGGGTTGACCACGCCCGAGCAGTCCAACGCCATCGCCTTGGCGATGGCGGCGCCGATGGCGCCCCGCTCGACCGCGCAATCGATCACCGAGCCGGCCTGCGGGCGTCCCTTCTGGCGGGTGCCGATGTTGACGGTGGCGACCCCCAGCGACGGAATTTCCAGGATGCCGCTCGACGAATTGCCGACCACCGTGTCGACCAGGGCGGCGACGCTAAGGTACAGCCGCGACCCCAGCGATGTGTGGATGGTGGCGTTGGCGCGGGCGGCGACGAAGGAGTCAAGGGCGGCCATCATCCCGCGGCTGTCGTTGTCGGCGTTGGGCCGGGTGACGATCAGCCCGACCTCGGGCCCGAGGGTGTCGAGGGCGGCCAGCACTTCGTCCAGGCCGGCGCCGCTTTCGGCCGGGACCAGGGTCACCGGATGATAGGTCACCAGCAGGTTGCGCGGTCGCAGGGTGAATCCCAACCGCGCTTCGACCTCGCGGCGGTCGTACAGCGGAGTGTGGCGGAGATGGTCGAGGCTGGCGTTGCCGGCCAGGAAGATGCGGCGCGGATCCTCGCCCAGCTGGCGGAGGCGGCGGGCGGAATCGGCGACGATGGGGAAATGCAGGTGGGCCATCTTGGTGATGGCGTGGCGGATGGCGTCGTCGAAGGCGCCCTCGGTGACGTCGCCGCCGCCGATATGGGCCAGCGGAAGCTTGGCCACCAGGGCGGCCTGCGCCGCCGCCAGCAGTTCGAAGCGGTCGCCCCACAGCACCACGATGTCGGGCCGCAGGCGGGCGAAGGCATCGGCGAAACCGATGGTGCCCAGGCCCATCGAGGTGGCGATGCCGACCGCGGTGTCGCTCGACAGCAGCATTTCGACCTTGGCGGCGATGGGGAAGCCGTCCGCCTCGATCGTCCGCCAGGTCGAACCGAATTCCGGCGACAGGTGCATGCCGGTGGCCACCAGCTGCAGTTCGAGATCGGGATGCGCCTGGATTTCCTTCAGCACCCAGAAGAACGGTCCGTATTCGGCGCGGGTGCCGGTGACCACGCAGATCCGTCTCATGCCAGCGCCTCGCGAACGGCCGCGATCACGGCCTCCAGTTCGGGTTCGGAAATGCCGGTGGCGCAGGGCAGGGTGACGATGCGCTCCCACAGGCCGTCGCTCACCGTCATATCGGTGCGGGGCGCCTCGGCGTAGGGCGGCTGCCGGTGCATCGGCCGCCAGAACGGGCGGGCGTCGATTCCGGCCGCGCGCAAACGGTCGCGCAGGCCGGGGACGCGGGCCGAATCGTCGACGACGATGCCCGAGAACCAGCATTCCGACTCGCTGTCGCCGGCACCCGGAAAGGCGCCGATCCCCGGGATGCCGGCGAAGGCGGCATCGTAGCGGGCGCGGATGCGGCGCTTGGCGGCGACGAACTCGTCCAGCCGCTCCAGCTGGGCGCAGCCGACCGCCGCCTGCAGATTGGTCATGCGATAGTTGAAGCCGACCCGGTCGTGCAGGTAGTCGGCGCCGGCCCGTGCGGTGGTGGTCAGGTGGCGCACCAGGCCCAGCAGTTCGGCATCCCCGCCGATCACCGCGCCGCCGCCGCCGGCGGTCACCGTCTTGTTGCCGTTGAACGACACCACCGACAGGTCGGCCCCCATTTCGCCGATGCGCCGGCCGCGATAGCGCGAACCCAGCGCCGCCGCCGCGTCCGCCACCACCGGCAGACAGTGCCGGCGGGCGCAGGCGACGATCGGGTCCATGTCGGCGGGCAATCCCAGCACGTGCACCGGCACCACCGCCGCCACCCGCCGCCCGCTGGCCCGGTGGACCAGGCGGTCGCCGTCGCGGGCGCAATCGGCGTCCAGGCGTTCGGCGAGAAGCGGTGCGTCGAGGGTCCAGCGGCCGGGCGCGACGTCGAACAGCCAGGGGGTGGCGCCGCACTGGGCGATGGCGGCGGCGCTGGCGACGAAGGTGAAGGACGGCAGGCAGACCAGATCGTCGCGGCCGATGCCGACGGCGGTCAGGGCGGCGTGCAGGCCGGTGGTTCCGGCCGAGGTCGCCACCGCCTTCAGCGGCGCCCCGGCGGCGGCGGCGACCATGTCCTCGAAGCGGTCGACATAGGGGCCGACCGAGGAGACGAAGGTCGACTCGACGCAATCCTGCAGGTAGCGCGCCTCGTTGCCCGACAGGTTGGGGATTGCGAGCGGGATCATGTGGCGCAGGCTCCGGCGCCGTCGAAGACGTTGGCGCGGTACCAGGCGAAGGTGCAGGCGACGCCCTCCGCCAGGCCGATTCCCGCGGTAACGCCGGTCAGCCGGGTCATCCGCGCCATGTCCGGGCAGCGCCGCGACGGCGAGCCGGCGGTCGCCGCGGTTGCCGCCACCGTCAGGCGCCGGCCCACCGTGGCGACGATGATCTCGGCCAGCGCCCCGATGGTGATCTCCTCCTGCCGGCCCAAATTGACCACCTGGCCCAGGCCCTCCGGCGCCGCCATCAGCGCCCGGATCATCGCCACCGCGTCGTCGACGTGACAGAAGGCGCGGCTGTGGTCGACCGAGGCCACCGGCAGTGCGCCGCCCTCCGGACTGCGGTAGGCCTTGGCCAGCAGCTCGGGCACCACATGGGCCATGCCCATGCGCGGGCCGTAGACGTTGTGCGGCCGGATGATGCTGACCGGAAGGCCGGATTGCAGGCACATGGCCTCGCCGTAGAGCTTCGACAGCATGTAGCTGGTGCGCGGCTGGTCCAGGCCGGGCAGCGCGATCACCGCGTCCTCGGGCGTCGGCAGGTCGAGCCGGGCGACCGAGCCGGCATAGACCTCGCTGGTGGAGGCGAACAGCAGCCGGTCCAGCGCCTTCTGGCGGCGGCCCAGGTCGATGACGTTGGCCAGCATCAGGGTGTTGTCGCGCAGCACCTCGTAGGGCCGGCCGAGCACGTGGACGACGCCGATGATGGCGGCGAGGTGGTAGATCTGGCGGTAGTCGTCGTCCAGCGCCGCCGCCGCCGCGGGATCGCACAGATCGGCCTGCAGCAGGCGGACCCCGCCGCCGTCCAGCAGCCGTTCCAGCTCGGAATCGCGGACGCCGCGCCCCAGGTTGTCGAGCAGGTCGACGCGGTACCCGTCCGCCGCCAGCGCCCGCGCCAGATGGAAACCGATGAAGCCGGCGCCGCCGGTGACCAGGATCTTGCCGTTCACAGCCCGTCCCCCCTGCCGATGCTTTCGACCCGGCAGCCCAGCCGGCGCAGTTCCGCGCGTCGGCGATCGCCCAGCACGCCATTGGCGTCCAGCACCAGCGGCCGGGCGTCGCCCAGCCAGCCGGCGAAATCGATGGATTCGTATTGCCGATGCGGCACCGCCAGCACCACCGCGTCGAGGTCGGCGGCGGCGGGCAGGGTCATCGGCACGTCCTCGCCCAGTTCCTCCCAGAACCCGACCATCGGATCCTGGCATAGCACGATGGCGCCCTGGCGCCGCGCCTCGTCGACGAAGATCTGCGACGGCGAATAGCGGGTGTCGGCGACGCCGGGGCGGTAGCTGACGCCCAGCAGCAGCAGCCGGCGGCCGGCCAGTCCGCCCAGCATCAAGGCCAGCCGGGCGGCGCTGACCAGCGGCATCGCCCGGTTGGCCTCGATGGCCTGGCGGCAGAAGGGGAAATCCAGGTCCGGCCGGCCCAGCAGGTCGCGGGCGCCGATCAGCGGCAGCAGCGGGTCCTTGGTCAGGCAATAGCCGCCGACGCCGAAACCGGGGGTGCGCATGTTGGAATGGGTCGGGCGCAGCCGGATGGCGTCGACCACCTTGAACAGGTCGAAGCCGGCGGCCTCGGCGAAGCGGCCCCATTCCTCCATGAAGGCGATGGTGGTGGCGCGGTAGCTGTTCTCCAGCACCTTGGCGGTCTCCGAGGCGATGGTGTGGGGCAGCCGGGTCAGCGGATAATCCCGGGTGTTGATCACCGCGGAGAGAAAGGCCTCGCAGGCATCGGCGGCGCGCTGGTCATGCCCGGAATAGACCCGCCAGTAATTGACGATCGAATCGAGGTAGCCCTCGCCCGGCATCACCCGCTCGTAGGAATGGGCCACCGGCAGCGCGTCCTCGGGCAGGCCGCGGGCCTTGAGCGCCAGGGCGAGTTCGGGCACCACCACCTGGGCGCAGGTGCCGGGGGGCACGGTGGTCTCCACCACCACCAGGCAGCCCGGCCGGGCATGGGCGCCGACGGTCGCCACCGCGCTTCGGAAGCCGGTGAAATCGACGCTGGCCGCGCGCCCCTGGCCGGCGACGTCGAGGTGGACGTCCACCACCACCACCGAAGCGCGGCCGTAGGCGGCGGGGTCATTGGTGGCGGTCAGGTTGCCCTCGCCGTGGGCGCGGCCCACCGCCTGGTCCAATGAGGCATCGGCGGTGTCGAACGGGAACCGCCCGCGGTTGAGGGCGTCGATCCGCCGGGCGCCCTCGGGCGTGGGCAGGTCGAGGCCGACCACGTCGAAGCGCGGTTGGCCGTGTTCGTCGCGGGCGGCGGCGACGGCGGCGGCCATGGCGGCGCCGACGAAGCCCAGGCCCTGGATACAGACGACCGGACGGTCGCGGTTCATGTGGTCACCTGCAGTGGGGAAAGGGTGCGGCGCAGCCGGTTGGCGGCCAGTGCAGGCAGCACCGCGCTCAGCACGATGACGCCGATCAGCGCGGCATAGGACCGCTGGTCGAGCAGGGATTCGGTCCGCCCGAACAGGGCGATGAACGACCCGAAGGTCAGGCCGGACGAGGTGACCGCCGCCGCGAACAGCCGCTCGCGCGCACTTACCTTGGCAAATCCCAGCACCATCCATACCGCCGCGAACTTGGTCGACAGCTTGGCCAGCAGCAGCGCCGCCATGGCCGGCCACGACGCCGCGAAGGCCGACGGGTCGATCAGCGAGCCGACGCGGGCGAAATAGAACGACGTGAACCCGATGAACGCCAGCCCCCGCAGGGAATCGCCGATCTGAGGCGCGCGCGACAGCCGCCCGGCCGCCAATACTCCCACCACATAGGCCGGCAGCACCGCCGCCATCTTGATGTCGGCCGCCAGCGCCGCCAGGGCCAGCAGGGCGGCCAGGACGGCCCGGCCGGGGACCCGCCCGGCGGGGTCGAGGGCGGGACGACGGGCCAGCCACAGCATCAGCGCCACCGCGGCGGCGCCTCCGGCCAGCATCAGGGCCAGCTTGTGCGGATCGGCGGTGCGGTCGAACAGCAGCACCGCCAGCCCGCCCACCGCGGCCATGTTGGTGACGAAGACCGAGGC
>Ga0265328_10000982_pt1 | contig 13096 bp, 13 predicted proteins | sample 41624metaG_FD_202086 | JGI IMG/M metagenome (GOLD analysis project Ga0265328, IMG submission 202086) | Rhizosphere microbial communities from Carex aquatilis grown in University of Washington, Seatle, WA, United States - 4-16-24 metaG | ecosystem: Host-associated > Plants > Roots > Rhizosphere...
ACCGCGGCTCCTGCGCGAGGCCTTCGTCGCCGAAGGGCGCCTCGGGCGCGCTCTCGTCCCGCGGATCGGAGCGGATGGAGAATTGCGGGCTGAACAAATTCTCGCCGAGCCGCGTTCCGCCGCCGGGGCGCGAGAAGAAGCTGCGGCCTTCGTCGGCCGGACGCGCGCGCAGCATCCACATCAGCCATTGGGCGAGCTCGCCGACCGCCGTCGGCTCGAGGATCACCGTATAGCGTCCGGGCTCGAGATCGAGCGGCTCCTCGTCGCGCGCGGCCTTCAGCGCGGCGCGGCGGCCGATGGCGGCGGGATCGAGCTGCGCGAGGGAAAAGTGACGCGCGCCGGCCCAGCCGGACCAGCCGTCATTGCGATGGCGCGCCGTCGTCGAGAGATCGACGAAGCTCTCGCGATCATAGGCGAAGAGGCCGGCGCTCGAGGCCAGCGCCGAAAAGCGGCGGCCGGCGCCGGCGCAGCCGAACATATTCACGCCGCGCGCAGCGCCCTCCGCGACGACACGCGCCGTCGCCTCGGCGAGAAAGCGAAGATCGAGCGCCGCAGTGGCCTCGTCATAACGCGCGGAGGGGGGATAAGTCTGCGCGCCGAGCGGCGGCACAAATTCGGGATCCTCCGGCAGCAGACGCGCGATCTCCTCGGAGCGCGCCACGGCGCGGGCGAGCTCGTCCGGCTCCAGGCCGCCCGCCGACACCGCGCCGACGCGCCCGCCGACATGCGACTCGACCCGCGTCGTCACCCGCACGGTCGCGACATTGGTGGTCACGCCGCCGCCGGCGAAGCGCAGGCTCTGCGCCTCCTCCCCGTCTATGTGGATCACGCAGGACTCCGCCGTCGACAAAGACAGCAGGCGCCGGGCGAGCGCAAGGGCGTCGTCTCTCGTCAGGAACATGGCCGGCCTCTCTCCATTCGACTGCGCTCCGGCGGCGGCCGGCGGTCGCATGATAAGATGGATATCTGCCGGTCGAAAGCGGTCCGGGCCGCCGGGGACTGTGTGCCGCCGCGCAACAGCGGCTCGGATATCGGGCCGCGCCCGCGCCCGATCATCGACCGCCCAATTCCGGCGGACCTATTTTTGCGCCCGATGAGGATTTTCTCCTCCATGCGCCGCCGGTGCGCGCCCGAGGCGGTCGATGTCGACGCCGCGACCGCGCTTTCATCGGAGGCGTGAAGTTCGAATTCTGACGCCGCACGGCGTCATTGCGGCGCGTTTACCCCTCGCGCGCGGTGTTCAGCACGGTCACGCCGCGAAAGCGCGCGGCCGGCGCGCCATGGGAGACCGGCGCGAGCTGCATCGGCTCCGCCTTGCCGCAAGTGAAGGAGCCGCAGAGCCGATAGGTCGAGGCGTCGCCGAGTCCGTCGAGCGAATTCCAAAACGCGATGGTGCGGCCCTGATAGGCGGCGTCGCGCACCGGCTCGCCGAGCTTTCCGTCCCTTATCTCGTAGAACATCTGGCCGCCGAATTGGAAATTGTCGCGCTGCTGATCGATGCTCCAGCTTCCCGCGCCGACGATATAGAGCCCCTTCTCGACGCCGCCGATCAGCGCTTCGAGCGAGCAGCTTTCGGGATTGGACGCGAGCGAGATATTGGGCATGCGCTGAATGGGGAAGGCGGTCGGATCATCCGCATAGGCGCAGCCGTTGGAGCGCTCGGCGCCGATGAGATGCGCCTGACCGAGCGCCATTTGATAATTGCGGAACACGCCCTTGGAGACGATCTCGAATTCGGCGCGCTCGCGCGGCGCGCCATCGTCGTCGAAGGCGACGCTGGCGAGGCCTCCCTCTTGCGAGCGATCGGCCTTGATCGTCATCAGCTCGCTGCCGAAGCGCAGAGTGTTCAGCATATGCGGCTTGACGAAGGAAGTGCCGGCGAAATTCGCCTCCCAGCCGAGCGCGCGATCGAGCTCGGTGGAATGACCGACGGTCTCGTGAATGGTGAGCCAGAGATTGGTGGGATCGATGACGACATCGGTCACGCCCGCCTCGACCGGCCGCGCATCGAGCTTTCGGCGCGCATCCTCGACGGCTCGCACCGCGTCGCCGAGGAGATCGCAGGACAGCACATAATCCCATCCGGCGGCGCGCGCCGGGACGAGGCTCTCGCGTGTCGCATAGCGGCCGGAGCCCTTGTCGAGCACAGTGACCTCGAAAGAGGGCTGCGTGCGCGTGCGTGACTGGAAGATGCGGCTGCCGCGGCTGTCGGCGAAGAGCCGCTCCTCGGTGGCGAAGGACAAGGAGGAGACGCAATAATCCGCGCCCGCCGCCAGCGCCGCGGCGTTGACGGCGACGAGGCGCTCGACCTTCGAGGGCGCGGCGACGGCGAAAGGATCGATCCCGAGCGGCATGATCCATTCGGCCTCATGCGGCTCGGTCTCTTCGAGCTGCACCGGCGCGACGCGGATCGGCGCGACGGCGCGGGCGTTGCGGATGGCGCGCTCCACCGCTGTGGCGAGGGCGGCGGCCTCCAGCGAACGCGCGCCGTAAAAGCCCCAGCAGCCGTCGACGAGCACGCGCAGGCCGAAGCCGGGGCTGGCGCTCTCGAAGAATTCGTCGAGCCGCTCTTCCTTGGCCTGGATGAATTGACGACGCGTCTCGCCGATGCGGATGTCGGCGTAGCTCGCCCCGGCGCGACGCGCGGCGGCGAGCGCGGCCTCCGCCAGATCGGCGAGACGAGCGCGGTCGAGGCGAAACGGCGCGAGCGGCTCTTTCGGTCTTTGCGCTGCGGTCATTGGTCCCTCGCCGCTCGAATTCACCCGAGAATAGGTTCGAACGGCGGCGAGGGAAAGGCGAAAGCTCAGTGCTTCTGCGCCGTCTTGGTCAGCACGGTGAAGCCCTGCTTGGTGAAGAAGGGCGCTGCCTCCGGGCCCTTCAGGAAGGTCAGCAGCTTGCCGGCCGCGTCACTGGTCGAAGAGGCCGTCTGCGCGATCGGATAGACGATCGGCGGATAGGAGGCCGGCGGGAAGGTCGCGACGACATCCACCTTGGCCTCGGAATTGGCGTCCGTCTGATAGACGATGCCGAGCGGCGCCTCGTCGCGCGCGACGAATTGCAGCGCGGCGCGCACATTCTCGGTGAAGGCGAAGCGGGATTCGAGCGCGCTCCAGAAGCCGAGCTTCTCCAGCGCCGCCTTGGCGTATTTGCCGACCGGCACGAACGCCGGATCGCCGGTCGCGATGCGGCCGCTATCGCCGAGCGCCTTCAGAATGGCCGCCTGCTCGACGGCGAGCTTCTTCACCTTCGAGTCCTTGGGCGCGACGATCACGAGCACATTGCCGAGGAGGTCGGAGCGCGTGTCCGCCTTCAACAGATTGCGCGTGGAGAGATAGTCGGCCGAGGCGACATCGGCGGAGATGAAAATGTCCGCCGGCGCGCCGGCCTCGATCTGCTTGGCCAGCGGCAGAGACGCCGCATAGCTGATCGACACTTCGACGCCCGTCTTTTTCTTGAAGGCCGCGGCGGCCTCGTCGAGCGCATTCTTGAGGCTCGCCGCCGCGAACACCGTCACCGTCTTGGCGCCGGCCGCCTTGTCGGCGCCCGCCGCCGGCGCCTCGGCGAAGGCGGGAATGAAATTCAGCGACAGAAAAGCGGCGACGAGCGCCAGACTTGCCATTTTGACCATGAGAACGACTCCGATGATCGGCCCCGATGCGCGAGCCTTGTCTTACTTATGCATATATTTTGCCTAGATGTGAGTCTTCACATGAAATCACATGAAAAGACCGCGCGCTTCGTCGCGGCTCGGCGTGAAACCGCGATGTTTTCAGCCTTTGGCCGGAATCGCGCGATTGTCGGCCGCCGGTCGATATGCTAAATTTTCCGCGTCTCGGAAAAAATGCACAATGTCTGAATTTCTCACTACGCGCGAACTCGCCGCGCTTTTGCGCGTCAAGGAGCGCAAGGTTTACGATCTTGCCGCCGAAGGCGCTTTGCCGGTGCGCCGCGTCACCGGCAAGCTGCTGTTTCCACGCGTGGAGATCGAGGAGTGGTTGGCGGCGGGCGCGAGCGGCCGGGCGCCCCGCGGCGAGATGGCGGCGGCGCGTCCGCTCGTCGTCGCCGGCGGACATGATCCGCTGCTCGAATGGGCGTTGCGCGAATCGCGCTGCGGCGTCGCCGCTCTGCTCGACGGGGCGCTCGACGGGCTGGAGCGCGCGGCCGCGGGCGGCTGCGTCGCCGCCGGCCTGCATATTCCGGAGCAAGGCGACGGCTGGAATGTCGCAACCGTCGCCAAAAGGCTCGCGGGCGAGCCGATCGTCGTCATCGAATGGGCGAAGCGGCGCCGAGGACTGATGTTTCGCAAGGGACTTCCGCGGCGGATCGCGCGGCTCGCCGATGTCTGCGACCTCGACTTCCAGTCGCGCCAGCCCGAGGCGGGCAGCGAGCTCGTCCTGTCCTTGCTGCTGGAGCGCGAGGGGTTGAAGCGCGAACATCTGCGCCTCGTTCCCGCAGTGGAGCGCTCGGAGACCGATCTCGCTTCTGCGATCGCCGCAGGTCGCGCCGACGTCGGCCTCGGCCTCGAGGCCAGCGCGCGCCAATTCGGCCTCGATTTCGCGCCACAGATCGTCGAGCGCTTCGATCTCGTCATCTGGCGCAAGGCCTATTTCGATCCGCCCTGGCAGGCGCTCATGCGCTTTTGCGCGAGCGAGGCGTTCAAGGAGCGCGCCGCGAGGTTCGGCGGCTATGACGTCTCACAATTGGGCGCGGTGCGTTTCAACGCCGAATAGCGCGCTCTGGCGCCCGCCTTGCTGTATCGCTAAAGGAATAGGAGGAGAGACAATGTCGGATTCCACCGAAGCCAGCGTCGACGTCGATCGAGCGACGATCGAAGCCGCGATCGCGACCTGCGTTCGCTCTTTCTACGACAAGGGCCGTTCCGATCCTCTGCTCGGCCCCATTTTCGGAGCAATCCCGGAACTCGACCAACATCTGGACATTATTGCGAATTTCTGGTCGAAGTCGCTGCTCGGCACCGATCGCTATCAGGGCCATCCCTTTGCGGTTCACATTAATCTGCCGGTCGAGCCCGAGCATTTCGCCCGCTGGCTGGAGCTCTTCACGCAATCGGTTCGCGAAAATCTCCCCGCGGCCGAGGCCGAGCAGATGATCGCCAAGGCGACACATATGTCGCAATGTTTCCAGGGCGGGCTGTTTCCCTTCACCGGCGCGGACGGCAAGCCGTCGCGACTGCCGCCGCACTGAGAGGCGGAGGGGGCCGGCGTCGTCAGATCGAGAGGCCGCCGCCGCCTTCCAGAAAAGCGTCCCAGGAGAATGGCGTCCAGCCTTCGGCCTGCATCTCTATGGCGAAAGACACGCCGCGCGCGATGAGCCGGTTGCGGGCCGTCATGCCGGCGACCTGAGCGCCGCTCGAGGCGGCGATATCGGCGAGCGGCGTGCCGATGGCGACGGCCCTGCCCTGCTTGATGATTCCTCTTATGCGGCCGCCATAGGGCGCGAGGACCGGCGCGCCGTCGATCGCGCCGAAGGCCTCGCCCATCTCGACGACATTGCCGATGTCCTTGAACATTTTGAAGAGTCCGGCGACCGGCGCGCGCACCGGCTCGGCATCCGCCGGCTCGGTCTCCGCGCTCGGGCCCGGACCGTCGCCGGGCCGGCGGATCGCGCCCGGATCCTTGCCATAGGCGTCGATGGCGAGGTCGCAATTCTCGCCCGGCGAGGAGCCCGGCGCGACGCCGATCGTCAGACCGGCGAGACTTTTGACCGAGAAAGGCTCCTTGCGCGGCGCCATTTCGGCGTCGACGACGACCTCCCAGGGCCAGCGCTCGAGGATCTCGTTGAGCGGATGCGTCAGCACCGGCAGGAACATGCGGCTGCGCAGGCCGAGCATGAATTCGGCCACGAGATCGGCGCGGCGCGCCTCCACCCCCTCGAGCACGCTCGAGCCGTCGAACCAGGCGTCCGAGAAGGTCATCTTCCGTCGGAGATCGTGCGGCGGCGCGGCCTCGTGGAGGGCGACGATATGATCGGCGAGGAACAGCTCCCGCGCTATGGCGGACGCCGTTTCGCCGATGCCGAGAACGAGAACGCAGGAGTGTCTGTCGGACATGACGGCTCACTTCGGCTGAGGGGATACGGGTTCGGCGCTCAAGCAAGAATCTGGCCTTTCCAGCGAAAGAGGCGCCATCCGCCCTCCCTCGGCGCGTCCCGCTCGCGCCCCGAGGGTGACTTTATGCCGCAGGCAAGATCGCCCTAGTCTGGAACCTTTGCAATATAATCTGGTATACGGCTCGCATAGAAAGAAACGCTTCGGGGAGATGGACGGCTCGGCCGGCCCGTCGATGGCCCGACAATTCGGAGAGCGCCGCGAGACGCGGCGAAGATGGAGGACGACGTGCAACCGAATGTTTCTTCTGAGGTCTCGACGGAAGTCGGCCATGCTGTCGCAAATGTCCCCGCGGCTGTCGAGCCGGTGGAAAAAGACGCTAGCGTCGCGACCGCGGTCGGCGACGGCGTCATCATCATGGTGCGTTTCCGCCCCGATACGACCGTCTGGGAAATCAATGGCCTTCCCGCCCATCTCGACAAGCAGGCCTGGTTCAATCTGCTGTGCAAGCGCGCCGGCGGCAAATATGAGGCGCGCGCCGGCGGCCGTGGCTATTTCCGCCTGACCCGCGAGGAATATGAGGCGATCGCCGCCCGTAATCCGAACTGACAAATCGAGACGGGCGCCGCCGAGCGGCGTCCGTGTCCCAGCGAAAAAGCCGCCATATCGCGCGTTTTTACGGTCAAAACGGGCATTTTCCCTAGTAAAATATGAGATTGGCGTATTTCTCGCTAGTTCGGCGATCATGCTGGACAAGAAGACGCCGCTTTTCGCCCGAACCCAAAATTACGTGTCGATTTTTCCGGCGCGCGTGCTGCGTCACGATTGGGATATGGGCCTCTCCACGCTGTTTTTCGCCGGCGGAGAATTGCGCGTGCCGCTGGTGGACGCCGACGTCGGAACGGCGATCGAGGTGGAGATCGACGCGCGTGACGTCTCCATCGCCCTCTCGCGGCCGATGGACGTGTCCATACTCAATCGCCTGCCGGGCAAAATCCTCGAGCTCGACTTCCTGCCGCCGCCTTTCACGCGCGCGGGCCTGTCGCTCGGCGGAGCGCGCATAGACGCGCTGATCACCCATGAATCGGTGGAGCGGCTCGCCTTGGTCGAAGGACTTTCGGCCTGGGCGATGATCAAGACGGTCGCGGTCAGCGGCCGGACGCTCGATCCCGACGAGGCTCCGTTTCCGCGTCACTGGCCGTCTTCTGATAGGACCAGTCGAGCGCGCCGATGATCTCGTCCAGCGTGCGTTTGGCCGAATTGGCCGCATGGCGCTCGATGGAGCGATAGACGCTCACCAGCCGCTCTCCGAAAGGCGTGATCTCCGCCCCGCCTTCGCGCCGACCGGGAAAGGTCGCCACGACGGGGCTCTCGAAGGTGCGGTTGAGCGCATCCACCGACAGCCAGCATTTGCGGTAGGACAGGCCGAGCGCCCGGCTCGCGCCGATGATCGAACGCTCCTTGCGGACCGCATCGATCAGTTCGATATCCGCCGGGGCGAGGACTCCGCCATTGGGCAGCTTCAAAATCACGCCGACTTGCGGCGCGTCAACTTCTGTTCGCATCGTCCCGGGCCTCCTACGACACCGCGATCTGTATCGAACAAAATATAGCTGAAATGCGACGACGCTGTCACATTGGGGACAGAAGTGTCAGTGGGCGACGAAAGGCCCTTCGATCGGCGTCGCCTCCCGCTTGGCGAGCTCGATACGAATCGCTCGGCCCACGCCGCTCGCGACCAGCGCCGATTTCTCGTCGATGCCCGTCCATTTGGCGGAGCGGCCGCGCGGATCGATCTCGAGGAGCTTGACCCCGGCGGGAATGTGCAGGCCGTCGCGGGCGACGCCGCGCAGCACGCCGTCGAGCGGCGCGGTGACGGGCTCGCCGTCCAAATGGCCCACGACGAAATCCTTGAACACGCGGACGCCGATCTCGACCGCCGAATGCCACAGGCCCGGCTTGCGGGAATAGGCGAAGCGCTCCTCGCCGACGTCTCCCAGCCGGTTCGGAACATGGTCGGCCGGTTCGGTCGCGCCTTCCTGAATGATGAGGCCCGCCTGCGACGGCTTGGTCTCGATGGCGATGTCGCAATTGCGGCCGACGGCGAAATTGGGCCCGAGGCCGACCGCGACCCTGGCGAGATGCCGCAGATCCGGCGTCGCCCGATATTTCTGCATGCGCGCGTCGACCAGCGCATGCGCCGTGCGAATGGCCACGAGATCGTGGAACTGCAGCGGCGTCACCGCGACCTTGGTCGTGTAGTCGAGAATTTCGACGAGCTCGATCGTCGTGTCGGCGCGCTCGGCGGCGACCTCCTCGAGCGTGATGCGTTCGCCATAGAGGCAATCGTGAAACGCCATTTGGCGACGGATGACGGGCGGAAACGGATCATGGCTGAGCACGCAGGCCCAGCCGATACGGTTCATATGTACGGCGACCGCCGAGGCGATCTCATTCGTTCCCAAAATGACGGCCAATGGGCGCTTTCGCCGCGGCGTCGCGATTTCGTGTCGAGGGCGCATCGCTCACTCCTGATCTCGCACTCAGGGAAGCAAGCCGCGCGCCAGCGCTCACGCAATAGTTTCTCGCTTAAATTCAATAATTTGGAAATGACCTCCGCGCCATGTCGAGCGGCGCTCCTATATTGTTGCGTATATAACAGTGGCGGTTTCCGACAGTTTGTCGGGCGGTCAGGCCCCGTCGGCGCGAAAATGGACGGCGAGCCAGACGGTCGGCAGCGACGCATCGGTCCATTCCACGCGATGGCGGCGATGCGCCGCGATCTCGAGATAATCGCCGGGCGCGAGGGTCAGAACTTCCTCCCGATCGGAAAAACGCAGGCCCGCGGCGCCCGCGAGCACCATCACCCATTCCGATTCGTCCTGGTCGTACCAGAAGCCGGGAGGGCTGGCCTGGCCGAAGGAGACGATTCGCTCGACGCGCACGCCCGGCGCGGCGACCAGGGGAAGGAATTGCTCCTGCTCCGCCTTCTCCGGCAGATCGACAAAAATATTTTCCGGGCGCATGCGTCACCCCGCAGCTGGCGCTTCGCCGCGGTTGGTCGCGATGCGACTATTCCGCGGCGTCGCGCAGACGCGCACGGGCCACCGCGCGCAAATCGTCGATCGGCGCCAGGCCGGCGCCGGATTCGAAATGCCAGAATGTCCAGCCATTGCAGGCGGGTAGGCCTTGGACCAGCGCCCCGGTCTTATGGATGGAGCCGACGATCGGGCCGATCGCCAGCGCGCCATCGGCGCGGACGACGGCCGTGTGGCGGCGCCGCGCATCGGTGAGCGTCGCGCCGGGGGCGACGAGTCCCGCCTCGACGACACTGGCGAAAGCGACGCGCGGCTCATTGCGTTTGGACGGCGCCGGCGCCACCGCCTCGGCCGGCAGAGGCGAGATCGCCGCTATTCGCGCGCGCGCCGCGGCAGCATAGGTCGAATCGCGCTCTATGCCGAGATAGTCGCGGCCGAGCAGTCGCGCCGCGGCTCCGGTCGTGCCGGAGCCGAAGAAGGGATCGAGCACGAGGTCGCCGGGATTGGAGGCGGCGAGCAGAATGCGGGCGAGCAGAGCCTCGGGCTTTTGCGTCGGATGCGTCTTGCGGCCGCTCGCATCCTTCAGCCGCTCGCCGCCGGAGCAGATCGGCAGCAGCCAGTCCGAGCGCATCTGGCAATCTTCATTGCCGGCCTTCAACGCCTCGTAATGGAAGGTGTAATTGCGGGCCGAAGCGTCGCGCGCCGCCCAGATCAGCGTCTCATGCGCATTGGTGAAGCGACGGCCGCGGAAATTCGGCATGGGATTGTTCTTCCGCCAGACGATGTCGTTCAGGATCCAGAACCCCAGATCCTGCATGATCGCGCCGACGCGGAATATATTGTGATAGGAGCCGATGACGAAAATAGTGGCGTTGGGCTTCATCGCCCGCCGCGCCGCCGCCAGCCAGTCGCGGGTGAAGGCGTCATAGGCAGCGAAATCGGCGAATTTGTCCCAATCCTCGTCGACGGCGTCGACGACGCTCTGATCCGGCCGGGTGAGCCGGTTGGCGAGCTGGAGATTATAGGGCGGGTCGGCGAAGACGAGCTCGACGCTCGCCTCCGGCAGATCCGACATGACCTCGACGCTGTCGCCGATGACGACCTCGTTGCGAAGAATCGCGCGCTTCGGCGCGCGAGGCGACCCGAAGTTCGACGTCCCAGTACGCGAGACCTTTATCTGGGACTTGGGGCGGGCCGCCCCGACGCGCGCGCTACTCATGAACAATCACCGGCTACGCAACCAACGCTGCGAACAATGCCCGATCGCGGTAAAAGCCGGGTTTAGAGAGCCGGTGCGCGGCTGTCTCTTTTCCGCACGCCTTCGTTAAGAAATCGCAACTTCACCAGATGTTTACGAAACGTCATGCGCGCCCGCGGGTCAGCGGCGCGCCTCCCGCAGCGGCGCGAAGCTCATGCGGTGGAAGGGCGTCGGCCCATGGGTTTGCAGGGCTGCGAGATGCTCGCGCGTGCCGTAGCCGGCATTGGTCTCGAATCCGTAATGAGGATAGAGCGTGGCCAGCCGGCGCATCTGGCGGTCGCGCACCACTTTGGCGACGATCGACGCAGCCGCGATAGAAAGTGAGAGCGCGTCTCCCTTTACGATCGCCTCGCCCGGACAGGCGAGCCTGGGCAGGTCGCGGCCGTCGACGAGAACGAAGCCCGGCGCGACATGAAGCGCGGCGACGGCCCGCGCCATGGCGAGCAGACTCGCCTGCCTTATGTTCAGCCCGTCGATCTCCTCGACGCTGGCGAAGGCGACGCCGATCGCCAGCGCGCTCGCGGCGATGCGCTCGAAGGCCTCCTCCCGCGCCTTGGCCGAAAGCGCTTTCGAATCGTCGACTCCGTCCGGCAAGCGGTCGGGATCGAGAATGACCGCCGCCGCAGCGACTGGACCGGCGAGCGGCCCGCGCCCGACCTCGTCCACGCCGGCCACGGGCCGACCGCCGTCGCGCAGAACGCGGGTCTCGATGAGAAAATGGGGAGGCATGCTCTCTCGGCTTGGTCGAAAATAAGGGCGGCAGAAAAAAACACAGCGGCCGGATCGAGGCAATCGATCCACGAGTTCGTCTCAGAACAGGCTGAGCTGCTCGGCGTCGCTGCGGGGCGCCCGGAACAGATCGGCGCTCAGGCGCGTGCGGGAGAAGCCGAGCCGCTCCGCCGCGAGCTCGAAACGGCGGCCGATCATCCAGGCGTAGGGGCCGTCGCCGGTCATGCGCTTGTCGAAGGACGAATCATAGAGCTTGCCGTCGCGCGCCGATCGCACGAGCGACAGCACATGCCGGGCCTTGGCCGGGAAATGGGTGACGAGCCATTCGCTGAATAATTCGCGCAGCTCGAGCGGCAGGCGCAGCATCACATAGCCGGCCTCGCGCGCGCCGGCGGCGTGAGCGCGCGTCAATATCGTTTCTATTTCCGCATCATTGACGGCCGGAATGATCGGCGCGACCAGAACCGCCACCGGAATGCCGGCCTCGGCCAGCCGCTCGATCGTCGCCAAGCGCCGTTCGGGCGAGGCGGCGCGCGGCTCCATCGCCCGGGCCAACGCCGGATCGAGCGTCGTCACCGAGATCGCGACCTTGACGAGACCCTTGCGCGCCATGGGCGCGAGAATGTCGATGTCGCGCACCACCAGCGAGGATTTCGTCACTATGCCGATCGGATGATCGGCGCTGCTCGCCACTTCGAGCAGGCCGCGGGTGACGCGATAGCGCTTCTCGAGCGGTTGATACGGGTCCGTATTGGCGCCGATGGCGATCGTCTTCGGCGAATAATTGCGCGCCGACAATTCACGCTCGAGCAATTGCGCCGCGCCCTCCTTGACGAAAATCTCCGTCTCGAAATCGAGGCCCGGCGAGAGGCCCATATAGGCGTGGCTCGGCCGGGCGTAGCAATAGACGCAGCCATGCTCGCAGCCCCGATAGGGGTTGACGGAGCGGTCGAAGGAAATGTCCGGCGAGTCGTTGCGCGTGACGATCGTCTTCGCCTTTTCGACATGGACATTGGTGCGAAACTCGCCGAGCTCCTCGAGGCTATTCCAGCCGTCGTCCGCCTCGACGCGCCGCTCGCGCTCGAAACGGCCGCTCTCATTGGAGAGAGCGCCGCGCCCGCGCCGCCGCGCCGGATCGACGATCGGGCTCTCCTCGGACGAAAAATTCACCACCGCGCCGATCGCCTCGCGGCTGCGCTGCGCCGCCTGGCGCCGATCGCTTTTCTCCGACTTCTGGATCAGACGCTTCGCCGAGCTCGCCATGGCGACAATCTCCTTGCCGGCGCGCCGGCCTCGCTTCGGCTCGCGGACTGCGAGGCGCCCATGCGCGACACTGGGGCGCCTCGCGGCCGCGAGCCTCGATGCGACACGTAAAACTCGAGGGGACTCGTACAAACTCGAGGGGACTTGTTTACCTACGCAGGGAACATTCGACGAACGAAGGAACATATACGGAACATACGGGCGGGCGTCAAGCGGTTGGGCGCCCCGCGAAAGGGGAGGCCTTTCGACGCTCATCGGCACGGATCGAATTCTTCGGCGCTACGCCGAGACCAAATTGCGGGCAGTGGCGCGGCCGGCGGAAAAGCCGGCGCCCGGCTCTTGTCCACAGCCGGCGAAGCGCAGTTGAACGCGCGGCGCGAATCGATATGAGTCCGCGCATGATCTTCAGTCCCCTCACCGCAGGACGGGCGTCGTGACGACGCCCGCCAAGGTTTCCATCGACCTCGGCGCCCGCGCGGACGGCGGCGTCGCCACTCTCGATCTCGAGGAGCTGCTGGCCACGCGCCTTTTGGTGCAGGGCAATTCCGGCTCGGGAAAATCGCATCTGCTGCGCCGCCTCTTGGAGCAGAGCGCGCCTTGGGTGCAGCAGGCCGTCATCGACCCCGAGGGCGATTTCGTCACTCTGGCGGAACGCTACGGCCATGTCGTCGTGGACGCGCGCTGCGGCATCGCCGATCTCACGCGCATCGCCGCGCGGGCGCGCCAGCACCGCGTCTCCGT
>Ga0265328_10000983_pt1 | contig 13088 bp, 15 predicted proteins | sample 41624metaG_FD_202086 | JGI IMG/M metagenome (GOLD analysis project Ga0265328, IMG submission 202086) | Rhizosphere microbial communities from Carex aquatilis grown in University of Washington, Seatle, WA, United States - 4-16-24 metaG | ecosystem: Host-associated > Plants > Roots > Rhizosphere...
ACCGGCCGCGAACGGCCATGCAGAGCGATGTCGAGCGCCGCCAGCACGGCAAGGCGCGCGGGACGCGGCAACAGGCTCATTCCACGCAGCCCTCGCTCGCCGCGCCGCCCTCGCCCACTCCTGTCGAGCCGAAGCCGCCCTGCCCGCGCGCGGTCTCCGCCAACGCCTCGTCCGCCTCGACGAGCGCGACGCGCTCATAGCGCGCCACCACGAGTTGCGCGATGCGCATGCCGCGCGAGATCTCGAAAGGATGCGTGCCGAAATTGACCAGCAGAACCTTCACCTCGCCGCGATAGTCGCTGTCGATGGTGCCGGGCGCGTTGAGCACGCTCACGCCGAATTCGAGCGCGAGGCCGGAGCGCGGCCGCACCTGCGCCTCGAACCCCGGCGGCAATGCGATGGAGAGCCCCGTCGGCACGAGATCGCGCGCGCCGGGCTCGAGCACCAGCTTGCCGCCCGGCGCGATCGCCGCGCTGAGGTCGAGGCCGGCGGCGCCTTCGCTGGCGTAGGCGGGCAGAGCGAGGCCTTCGCCATGCGGAAGGCGGCGGATGTCGATCTTCATCACGGCGTCTCCATCACGGCGTCTCCATCACGGCGCGTCTGCCCGGCGGCGAGCTTTTCGAAAAGATAGGCGAGGAGCCGCGCCGCGACCTCGGATTTGTCCAGCCGCGGCCAGGATTGGACGCCCGCGCGCGAGACGAGATGAACCTCGTTGCTGTCGGCGCCGAACACGCCGGCCGCTGCGCCCACATCATTGGCGACGATGAGATCGCAGCCTTTGCGCGCGAGCTTTTCCTGCGCATGGGCGAGCACGTCGCGCGTCTCCGCGGCGAAGCCGACGACCAGCGCCGGCCGCCCCTCGCGCCGCTGCGCGATGCTGGCGAGAATATCCGGATTCTCGCGCAGAACGAGCGTCGGAGGCGCGCGCGAGGCGCCTTTCTTGATCTTGTCCGCGGAGGGCTCGACGCGCCAATCGGCGACGGCGGCGGCGCCGATGAAAATATCGGCCGGCAGCGCCGCCTCGACCGCCGCGAGCATTTGCTGCGCCGTCTCGACATGGCGCGTCGCGACGCCCGGCGGATCGGCGATCTCGACGGGACCGCTCACCAGAGTGACGCGCGCTCCCGCGCGCGCCGCCGCCGCCGCGATAGCGTGGCCCTGCTTGCCGGAGGAGCGGTTGGAGAGATAACGCGCCGGATCGATCGGCTCGCGCGTCGGCCCGGACGTGACGAGCACATGGCGCCCGGCGAGATGGCGCCCGGCGAGCGGCCCCTGCGCGGCGAAGGGTAGCGGCAAAAGCGTATTTTCCCGCAGCGCCGCCTCTATGGCGGCGATGATCGCCAGCGGCTCGGCCATGCGGCCAGGGCCGAACTCGCCACAGGCCATCTCGCCCTCGTCCGGTCCGACGAAAAGCGCGCCGTCGCCGCGCAGCGTCGCGACATTGCGCTGCGTCGCCGGATGCAGCCACATGCGCAGATTCATGGCCGGAGCCAGCAGAGTCCGCTTGTCGGTCGCGAGCAGGAGCGTCGTCGCCAGATCATCGGCCAATCCCTGCGCCATGCGCGCTAGAAGATGCGCCGTCGCCGGCGCGACCACGACGAGATCGGCCTCGCGCGACAGCCGAATATGGCCCATTTCCTGCTCGTCAGTGAGCGAGAACAGATCCTCATAGACGCGCTCGCCGGAGAGGCTCGCGAAGGAGAGCGGCGTGACGAAGCGCGCGGCGGCGGCGGTGAGGACCGCGCGCACGCCGGCGCCGCGCTCGCGCAGCCGGCGAACCAGTTCGAGCGCCTTATAGGCGGCGACGCCGCCGCCGACGACGAGCAGAATGCGCTTGCCCGAGAGGCTCTGCGGATCGGAAAAGCCCACGCGACGGCTCCGCTGGCGAGGAAGGGGCGACAGAATACTCTTTTTCGCGCCGGCCCGGAAAGGGAGGCCCGAGGCGACGATACGTCTTGGGCCCGACGGCCACGAAGCCGTATCCGGTCGCGACGCCTTGGTCTATATTCGTGAACGCCGTCGCGCGAGGAAAGGGGATGTCGGACTATCTGGACAGAGTGAATCGCATTCCGATCTCGGCCGATCTGCTCGGCGAGGTGCTGGATATGCTGCGCTCGCTTCCCGCCGGGGAGCGCTGGGCCTCCGGCTCGCGCTCCGCCCGCCTGTTCGAGCTGCTGGAGCGCCGCGGGCTCGCCGAGACGGCGGACGTCATCGCTGTCGCCATAGACCTGCGCGTCACGGCCCTGTTGCGGCTTCAGAGCGCCGATGCGCTGCGCGGCTGGACGAGCCCCGGCGGCGAGCTCGGCGCCAATCTCGTCCACCCCGATCTCCTGAAGGCCGCCGCCGCCGAGCCGCTCGTCGAGGAGGCCGACGGAGAGACCGGCTTCGACGCCGCCAGCTTCCGCCTGCGCCTGCTGGCCGGCGCGGAGGTTTATGGGCGGGCGTGAGCGGGCGGGTGTGGGGCGGTTTGAATTACGGCTCGTGACCCTGAGCGGTGATTCAGATCCAAGACAAATCCGCGCGTGCAAAACCTCTACCTTTTGCCGCACCTGACGGGTCGGTCTTCTCCTGTAGTCTCATCGTCGATGGCTTTAGAGCTATGGCGAAAGCGCTCGGTTTCGGCTTCGATAAGGTCCTTGGTCATGCCATGGCGCGTTAGGTAGGGCTCCATCAATTCTTGGAGAGCACGGTCGGCGCTTTTAAAAAGATCGTGAGCGCGTTCCAACTCCTCAATCATGCTATCGCGCCCGGTACGTGAAACAAAGGCTTCCGAACGCTCTCTGAAAAAATGATGGGCAAAAAAATCACGGAGAGCCTTACTCTCTGAAAGCAGTAATTTCATGGGCTCTCCGATGTCGACAAGCTCATTCAGCCGTTTGATTAAATTGCCGAGAGTCTTAGCGTGTTGTCGGGTCATAAAGTCATCAAATGCCGCCTCGTATGCCGCACGGTCGAATTTATCTTTCCTATCTCGCTTTATTTTGCGAGCTGTTTCCGCCATAAAATCCAGATGTAGAACGGCAAGAGCCAAACCAGTTTCGAAAACATTTGCCATATAGTAAGCGCGTCCAAAATAGGCAAACAGTTCTTTGACGTGCTCACCTTCATCATAATCACCGCTCATCTTGAAATCTCGAAGTCGTGCTATGCGAAACGTTGAAGATGCGGGTGATATCCCGCACGATCTCGCCTGCGTCTCGGCGTCGGACGGCTTCCTTGCGCTGATGCGCCGTGGCGAGCTCGGATGAGTTCGCGCTCGAATTCGGCAAGCCGGCCGGCCGTCTGTCGACACTCTTGCATAGCCTTGAATTATACTGCGCCGCCGCCTCACGTGCTTTCGGAAAGGACAGTGGAAAGCGTCCCGACAAATCTCACGGCGTCGGCAATCGTTTCGGAGGCGTGCTCATGCGAGACGTGGGCGCCCGCGCCGGTCTCATAGTCGGCGATGGATTTCAAATTATAGGCGCGGCCGAGAAAGGCGCGAAGGTCGATGTCGAAGCGCGGATCGTCTTTCACGAGGCGCGCAAATTCTCCCTGAAAACACTCGAATGCTTTTTGAAAACGCGGTCGTGCGTCTCGAAGATCAGGGCTTGAGCGGCATGAAATCCCGCAAGATAGGCCGTGCGCCCAGCAGCTTCGTTCAAGCCGACGCCCAGCATTGTTCTCGCCTGTCCGAGAAGCTCATTCGCCTTTTCGAGAAACGCATCTGTCTGGGGCTTCACAACTCGAGCCCTTCCGCGCGGATTTCATGCATCAAAGGCATGCGCGGGTCGTTGTATGTCGTGGCCTGATAAAGCAGAGCGTGAATAACGCCGCCAGTTTCGTAGAGAATGCCGGTGCTAAGGTCGGCAATTCGTTTCATCTCCTCGAAACGGTCGGGCATTTCACGCAAAAACACCGCGATGTCGTAATCGGAGTCCGGCTCTGCATCCCCGCGCGCGCGGGAACCGAACAAGACAGCGCGCGTCAGCCGGTCGCCATAGGTCTCGGCAAGCGCTGCGCGAAAGCGCATGAGGATCGGGTCGGGCGGGATCGTCAGGGGCATCGGGGAAGTCTGCCATAAGCGCCGATCGTTTCACACTGGAAAATCGCTGCAATAGCCTCGCTTTTTCAGCGGCGTGATTTTGGCGGAAAATTCCTGAATTTCATGACGGAGCCGGGGCTGTTGCAATCGGTCCAATTCGCGGTCGAGCCCTTCCCGCGAACGGCCGGTTCTGCGCGACATTCCCGTCGTGAGCGTGAAGGAGTGAGTCATTACGGTCATCGCGTAACACGGGTAAGGTCAATTGCGAGCTGACGCAAGATAGCCTGATGACCGTCGAGCAGATCCAAGTCGTCGATTTTATCGGAATTGACGCGAACGGCAGAGCCGTCCTGACGATTTCCGATCACCTTTTGTGGGACGATATCAAATCCCACATTTTCACCCTGCAAGAAAAGCTCAATGCCTATCTCCGCTTTATTGAGTCCGGTGAAATGATCGAGAAACGGCCGGAGCTTGCGGGACGCACAATCTTAATATCAGTGGTTTTAAAGTCTCCGGTTCCAAATGAAGCCGACTGGTTCTTTGCTAAGATATCTTCCGGCATCGAGGCGGCAGGATTTAGGTTCGAAGCTCGGACGCTATGACTCCGCCTCAGTTGGTAGCCTCTTCATTTCCCGAATGTCGGCTGTCGGCGCGCCCCGCGCCCCCCCTCACTCTGGCCCTTCGCGCGCGACCATGGCAAAGCGTGCGGCATGACGCCGAGCGATCCCCCGATTCTCGCCCCCATGGCGCGCCGGCTGCAGCTCGCCGACTATCGCTCCTACGCCGCGCTCGATTGCGCGATCGAGGCGCCGCTCGTCGCGCTCTCCGGCGAGAACGGCGCCGGCAAGACCAATATTCTCGAGGCGCTGTCGCTATTTTCGGCCGGGCGCGGGCTGCGCGGCGCCGAGCTCGCCGATTGCGCCCGCCGCCAGGGCGCCGGCGGCTTCGCCGTCTCGATCGAGCTTTTCGCCGACGGCGTCACGACGCAGCTCGGCCATGGGCTCGAGCCCGCGAGCGGCGATCAAGGCGCGGCGCGGCGCTTTCGTATCGATCGCGCGCCAGTCTCCTCCGCCCGCGCTTTCGCCGATCACCTCCGTCCGCTGTGGCTGACGCCCGCCATGGACGGACTGTTCGCCGGCCCGGCGGGCGATCGGCGGCGGTTTCTGGATCGGCTGGCGCTCAGCCTCGACGCCGAGCACGGGGCCCGCGCGGCAAAGCTCGAGCGGGCGCTGCGCAATCGCAACCGCCTGCTCGCCGATGATGCGCCCGACGCGCGCTGGCTCGATGCGGCGGAACGCGAGATCGCCGCCCTCGGCGTCGCCGTCGCCGCCGCGCGGGGCGAGACCGTGCTGCGGCTGCGCGCCCTCATCGCGCGCGAGCGCGACGACAGCTCGCCCTTTCCCTTCGCCGAGGTCACGATCGAGGGTGAGCTCGAGCGCATGCTGGGCGAAGAGCCGGCTCTGCGCGTCGAAGACCAGTATCGCGCGCGGCTCGCCGCCTCGCGCCGGCGCGACGCCGCCGCCGGCCGCACGCTGGAGGGGCCGCAGGCGAGCGATCTTTCCGTGCGCCACGGCCCCAAGGACGAGGCGGCGCGCGCCTGCTCCACCGGCGAGCAGAAGGCGCTGCTGACGGGCCTCGTGCTCGCCCACGCCCGCCTCGTCGCCGCCACCACAGGACGCGCGCCGCTGCTGCTGCTCGACGAGGTCGCGGCCCATTTCGATCCGCTGCGGCGCGAGGCGCTCTACGCCGAGCTCTCGCGCATCGGCGGACAGGTGTGGATGACGGGCGCCGATCCGGAAGTCTTCGCCTCGCTCGTCGGCCGCGCGCAGCTTTTGCGTGTCGTCCCGGGCCGCGTCGAGCGCGCGGCATGAAGCTCGCCGGAACGAGGCTCGCTGGACCCTGTCGGCGGCGGTCCTAAAAAAGGCCGAATTCGAGGCCCTGAAAAGGCCGCGCCGCGGCCCGAAGGGCGAGCGGCGGCAATGAAGACGCGAACGATCGAAGAGCGCATGCGGCAGCCGAACGAAATCGATTTCTGGCGCGGCTTCGCTCTCGTCACGATCTTCATCAACCATATTCCCGGCATCGTCTTCGAGCGCTTCACCTTCCGCAATGTCTCCATCTCCGATTCGGCGGAGCTGTTCGTCTTCCTGGCCGGCTGGGCGCTGCGCAAGCTCGTCGACGGGCCGGCGCGGCAGCTGTCGGCGCGCTATCTGATCCTGCGCCTCGAGGGCCGCGCCTTCACCGTCTATCTCGCCCAGCTGGTGATCGCGCAATTGGCGATCGCGCTTCTCGCGGGCGCCTCTCTGCTGCTCGACGCGCCATTCCTGCTCGATTGGAATAACGCCTCGGCCATTTTCACCGATCCCGTGCGCGCCCATCTCGGTCTCGTCGCGCTGACCTTTCAGCTCGGCTATTTCGACATTCTGCCGCTCTATGTGGCGCTGATGCTCGTCTCGCCGCTGATCGCGCTCGCCTATCGCCATGCGCGCGCGATCTTGCTCCCGGCCTCGCTCGCCATCTGGGCCTATGCGCTGGCGGCGGGCGTCAATTTCCCGACCTGGCCGACGGAAGGCGCCTGGTTCTTCGATCCGCTCGCCTGGCAGCTCATCTTCGTCCTCGGCTTTCTGCTCGCCGGAGGGGACGGCGTCGGCGGCCTCGCCCGGCGCTACAGGAAACAGCTGTGGTGGATCGCTCTGCCCATCGTGCTGCTCGGCGTCGTCGCGGCGCGGACCGATTTCGACCCCTCGCCGATCGCTCTGCCCGAGCCCAAGCTCTTTTTCGTCTTCGACAAAACCTTCCTGTCGCCGGCGCGGCTCCTGCACAGCCTCGCCCTCGTCGCGGTCTTCGCGGGCTCTTTCGGCGCGATCGCGCGGGCGCTGCCACGCGTCGGAGAATTTCTTTCGCTGCTCGGCCGCAATTCGCTCAATGTCTTCTGCGCCGGCTCTCTGCTGAGCCTCGCCGGACAGGTGTTCCGCTTCGCCTATGGCGGAGATGTTGTAAGCGACGCTTTTATCGTTATGTTCGGGCTCGGTGTGATGGGAGCGGCCGCATGGGCTTCGGAATGGCGCGAAAGGCTGCGGGCAAAAACGTCGAAAGAGCCTGCGGCTTAGCGCTGGCCCTCACGGCGGCGCTCGCTTTCGCTCAGGCGTCCGCAGCTCAGGAATCCGCGCCGCCGGAGGCGCCGCCTCCGCTCAGCCCCGCCTGCGAGGCGCCGGCCGGCGATATCGCCGCGCCCGCCCTGCTGCCGCATTTCGCCAAGGCGCTGCGCGAGCGCAAATCGGCGCGCATTCTCGCCATCGGCTCGTCCTCGACCTCGGGCGTCGGCGCCTCTTCGGAAGCCAAGAGCTATCCGGCCCAGCTCGAGGCCATTCTCGAAGGCGCGATGAAGGGCGTCGACGTCATCGTCGCCAATCGCGGCGTCTCGGGAGAGGTCGCCGCCGTCACCGCCGAGCGCATCAAGAGCGAGGTGACGCGAGAAAAGCCCGACCTTCTGCTCTGGCAGCTCGGCACCAATGACGCGCTGGTGCGCGTCGCGCCGGACGAATTCGAGAATACGGTGCGCTCGACGATCCGCTGGCTCAAGGACAATGAGATCGACGTCGTTCTCGTCGGCCTGCAATACAGCTCGCGCTTCTCCCGCGACGAGGAATATTTCGCGATACGCAACGTGCTGCAGCGCGTCGCGACGACGGAGAATGTCGCCTATGTGCGCCGCTATGACGCGATGCGCTTCATCGCGCAGAACCACGCCAATCTGCAGATGATGTCACGCGACAATTTCCACCTCAACGATCTCGGCTATCAATGCATGGCCGAGCATATCGCGCGCGCGGTGATCGTCGGCGTGTTCGCGAAGCGCCGCCCGAGCGGGAATTGAAAGCTGCGAGCGCAGCGACGCCTAGGGAACTCGTCTCACCAGTCTATCGGCGCGCGCCCATGCGCAACGAGATAGGCGTTGGCCTTGGAAAAATGCTTGCAGCCGAAGAAGCCGCGCGCCGAGAGCGGCGAAGGATGCGCGCTCTCGAGCACGAGATGCTTGGAGCGATCGACGCCAGCGCCTTTTTGGCGCGCGTAATTGCCCCAGAGCAGGAAGACGATTCCCTCCCGCTCGCGCGAGAGCGCCTGCACGGCGGCGTCGGTGAAACGCTCCCAGCCCTTGCCTTGATGCGAACCGGCCGCGCTCTCGCGCACGGTGAGCGTGGCGTTGAGCAGCAGCACGCCCTGCCGCGCCCAGCGCGAGAGGTCGGGATCGCGCGAGACCGTCCGGCCGAGATCGCTCTCGATCTCCTTGAAGATGTTCTGCAGCGAGGGGGGCGACGCGACGTCGCGGCCGACGGCGAAGCAAAGGCCGTTGGCCTGGCCGGGGCCGTGGTAGGGATCCTGGCCCAGGATCACCACTTCGACGGCGTCGAAGGGGCATTCGTCAAAGGCGCGGAAAATCTGCTTGGCCGGCGGATAGACCTTGCCTCTCGCATATTCCTCGCGCACGAAATGGCGCAGCGCGCCGAAATAGGGCTGCTCGAACTCCGCTCCGAGGCGAAGCTTCCAGCTCTCGTCGATTTGCACGGGTTTGTTCATATCCGCCAAGCTAACATGCGCGCGGGTCAGGCGAGAACTGGGGCGCGCACGCGTGCCGCGGCCGCGCTGCAAAACGGCTCAGATGATGTTTAAAACATCATCTTGGCGATATAAAACATGTCTGCTAATATATAAAGCGTGAGCATATGAGATGATCACCGCCGCTCAATTGCGCGCCGCGAGGGCGCTGCTCGGCATAGATCAGAAAAAGCTGGCCGAGCTTTCCGGGGTCTCCTTGCCGACTATACAGCGCATGGAGGCGAGCGACGGCAATGTCCGCGGCGTGATCGAGACGCTCACCAAAGTCGTGGAGGCGCTGACCGAGGCCGGCGTCGAGCTGATCGGCGAGAACGCCCGCAGCGAGGGCGGCGGACGCGGCGTCAGGATGCGCCGCCCCGGTCCGCCCAATCCGACGACGTGAAAGGACCAGAGGCTTTCCATGCTTCGATGAAACATGGGCTCTGGGCTTTTGTCGACGCGTTTCCAACGCCGAACCGGCGTCCACTTCGGCTGGAAGCGCTCTGATCCGCGACGACGACCGCCGACTTCGCGCCGACGATCCCGCCGCTCCTCGCACAAAGGAGCAGATGTTGAGAGATCGACGTTTTCGCCAGCCGAGCTTCATCGAGCTGTTCACGCCCAAGCTCGTCACCATTTTGCGCGAGGGCTACGGCCTCGCCGATCTGCGCGCCGACGCGATCGCCGGCCTCACAGTCGCGATCGTGGCTCTGCCGCTCTCCATGGCCTTCGCCATCGCCTCGGGGCTGAGCCCCGACCGCGGGCTCTATACGGCGATCATCGGCGGCTTTATCGTGTCGGCGCTCGGCGGCAGCCGCTTTCAGATCGGCGGCCCCGCGGGCGCCTTCATCGTTCTCATCTTCTCCATCGTGCAGCGCGAAGGCTATGACGGGCTCGCGCTCGCCACCATGATGGCGGGCGTCATCCTGCTCGCGATCGGCCTGCTGCGCGGCGGCACCTATATCAAATACATCCCCTTTCCGGTGACGGTCGGCTTCACCGCCGGCATAGCGGTCATCATTTTCGCCAGCCAGCTGAAGGATATTTTCGGCCTCGAGGTTTCGCACGAGCCGGCTGCGCTCGGCGCCAAGCTCGCGGCTCTGTGGGATGCGCATGGCACGGTCCGACCGGCGACCGTCGCCGTCTCGGCGCTGGCGCTCGCGGTCGTTCTCGGGCTTCGGCGCTTTCGTCCGCATTGGCCCGGCATGTTGATCGCTGTCGTGCTCTGCGCGGCGGCCACGGCGGCGCTGCATCTCGACGTCGAGACGATCGGCTCGCGCTTCGGCGGCGTGCCGCATACGCTGCCGGCGCCGGCGACGCCCGCCTTCGATCTGGCCCGGCTGCGCGCGCTGCTGCCCGACGCCATCACCATCGCTCTGCTCGGCGCGATCGAGTCGCTGCTCTCCGCCGTCGTCGCCGACGGCATGAGCGGGCGGCGGCATCGCTCCAATTGCGAGCTCGCCGCGCAGGGCGTCGCCAATATCGTCGCGCCGCTCTTCGGCGGCATTCCGGTGACGGGAACCATCGCCCGCACGGCGACCAATGTGCGCTCGGGCGCCAAAGGGCCCATCGCCGGCGCGCTGCATGCCGTTTTTCTGCTCGCTTTCATGCTGATCGCGGCGCCGCTCGCGGCCTTCATCCCGCTCGCCTCGCTCGGCGCGGTGCTCGCCATCGTTTCCTGGAACATGGCCGAGAAGAAGGAATTCGTCGCGCTGCTGAAAGCCTCGCGCGGCGACGCGCTGGTGCTACTGGCGACCTTCCTGCTCACCATCTTCGAGGATCTGACGATCGGCATAGGCGTCGGCGTGACGCTGGGCGCCTTCTTGTTCCTGCATCGCCTCGCCGAGAGCGTCGAGGTGCAGACGGGCGAGGCCTTCCTCGACGAGGATCAGGCCGATGATTACGGCGGCGACCGCCCCGCCTATGACTCTGCGGCCGCCTCCGACGCCGAGGTGATGGTCTATAAGATCAGCGGCGCGATCTTCTTCGGCGCCTCGGCGACGGTGAGCGCGGCGCTGGACGAGATCGGCCGCTATCCGCGCGTCTTCATCTTCGACTTCACCGATGCGCCGCTCATCGACAGCACGGCGGCGCGCGCGCTCGAAACTTTTGTCGCGCGGCTGCGGCGGGCGGGAACGACGGTCTGCGTCGCCGGCGCGCGGCCGGGCGTGCGCCGGTCGCTGCTCTCGGCCGGCCTGCACGAGCCGGAGACGCTCTACGCCGGCACGGTCGCCGACGCGCGGGGCCGGGCCTCGCCGCCGGAGCGGCCGAAGGATCAAGAGCCGAGACTGACAGGCGCCGCCATCGCCGGCCGCGCGTGACAAACCCGGAGCGGCAAGCCGTTTGCTTGTCGTATCGGGCATCCTCTCACCCGCGAAACCACTCACCCGCGAAATCCCATGGCGTCCGAACACATTCCTGAGCCCGATTTCGGGCAGACCGATCCCGGCCTCGGCATTCTTCGCATGGCGGCCCTCCTCGCCGAGACGGACGACGATCCGGGCGAGGAGACGCTGAATCATATGGCGGAACAGGTCGAGAACGGCGGCCTCGCCGGCCTCGACGCGGCCGATATCTGGCCGGAGCTCCACCTCTGCCTCACCGGCCCAGCGCCCGGCAAAGCCTTGCGCATTCTACGCATCTGCGGCGCGCTGCAGGCCGTCCTGTCCGAGGTCGACGCCCTGTTCGGCGTTCCGCAAATATCGGAGGGGCAGTCGGAGGTCGACCTCGGCGCGCATATGCTGCGCTCTCTCGACGAGGCCGGGCGGATCGACGCGCCGCTCGCCGTGCGTTTCGCCCTGCTCGTCATGAATGTCGGCAAGGCGGATTCGCCGCGCGAGCATTTGCCGCTCCATTACAAGCACATCGACCGCGGCGGCCCGCGCATAGAGGCGATCGTCGCCCGCTTCGGCGTTCCGGCCGATTGCCTCGAGCTCGCTCTGCTGGGGCTGTCCGAATGCGAGCGCGTGCATCGCGCCTCGGAAGTGCGCGCCGGCCCCGTGGCGCAAATGCTGGAGCGGCTCGGCGCCTTCGATGCGCCGGAGACATTCGAGCGGCTGATGAGCGTCTGCGGCTGCGATTTCTCCGCTCATGCCGGGCGCGTCGGCGACGCCTATCCCAAGGCCGTGCTGCTGGAGACGGCGCGAAAGGCCTGCGCCGCGATCGAGCCCGCCACTCCGGAGGCCCGCGCCGAGGCGATCGCTCAGGCGTTCCGCTCGCAACGCTGGTCGAGCGACGGCTGAACGGGGCGCCCGGGGGCGGCTCCGGGCGTTTCGCTCGGATCGGCGCTGGCCTCGGGGAGCCTCACCTTGAAGGTGGCGCCGCCGCCGGGAGTCTCCTCGACGTCTATGTCGCCGCCATGCAGTTCGACGAGCTCCCGGACGATCGCCAGTCCCAGTCCCGTGCCGGGTGTCGCGTCGTCCTTGCGCCAGAATGGTTCGAATATGCGCCTGCGGTCGGCGTCGTCCACGCCGCTCCCGTGATCGACGACCTCGATCGCGCATTCCGGCAGCACGCGAACGATCACGGCGCCGCCCTTCGGCTCGGCGCGCACCGCATTGGCGATGAGATTGGTGACGATGCTCTCGACGCTCCACCGCAATCCGAGCGCCCTCACCCGGCGCGACGGCGCTTCGAAATGGATCTCGCGATCATTGTCGATCGCGATCGGCACATAATCCGCGGCGACCGCCAGCACGACCTCATAGAGATCGATCGTCTCCGGCTCGATCCGCCCGCGCTCCTTGATCTGCGCGAGCAGCAGCATCTGCTCGACGATCGTCTGCACGCGCAACACGTCCCGCTCGATCTCGAATTTGAGCGGGCCTTCCTCCATCTTGCCGACGCGCGCGCGCAATATGGTGATCGGCGTGCGCAATTCATGCGCCGAATTGGCGGAGAATCGCCGCTGGCGGTCGACGCCGTCCTGCACCCTCTCGAACGCCTTGTCGACCGCTTCGAAAAAGGGCCGTATCTCCGACGGCGCCTCGTCGGGCGCGATGCGCTCCTTCAGGGAGTTCACGTCGATTTTCGCGACTTTTGTCGCCGCCGCGCGCAAAGGCGCGAGGCCGCGATCGACGACGAAGAGCGCGATGAGACACATCGCCGCCCAATGGGGAAGGAAGAATAGCGCCCCATAGACCGTGGTGGTGTAGGCGGGCAAATAGAGGATGTCACGCCAATGGAATTTGGAGCCATAGGTCGCGACGACGACCTCGCCGACCGGCGAGTTGACGATGGCTGACACCCCTTTGAGCATCGATCCGCCGACAGTGAGACGGAAGGTCGACCTAGACAGCTTCAGGCGGCCGACGCCTTCGAAGATATCCACCAATTCCGGCGCCGATCCCGGCAACGCCTTCCCGGATTGCGGATCGAAAGCCGCGAAACGAAAGTCGGGATTGTAGGACATGAAACCCCGCAGATCATCGGTCATCGCGATGAATTTGTCGTCGCCGCCGTCTTT
>Ga0265328_10000985_pt1 | contig 13077 bp, 12 predicted proteins | sample 41624metaG_FD_202086 | JGI IMG/M metagenome (GOLD analysis project Ga0265328, IMG submission 202086) | Rhizosphere microbial communities from Carex aquatilis grown in University of Washington, Seatle, WA, United States - 4-16-24 metaG | ecosystem: Host-associated > Plants > Roots > Rhizosphere...
CCTCGACCAGCTCGGCATGCCCGAGGTGCTGAGCGAACTCGTGATGCTGAAGCGCGGCCTGATCCTGATGGTCGGCGCGGCGGGCGCCGGCAAGTCGACGACGCTCGCGGCCATGATCAACCACCGCAACGAGTCGTCCTCGGACCATATCCTGACGATCGAGGACCCGATCGAGTTCCTGCACACCAACAAGAAATCGATCATCAACCAGCGCGAGGTCGGGCTCGACACGAAGTCGTACCACCGCGCGCTGCGCAGCGCCATGCGCGCCGCGCCCGACGTGATCCTGATCGGCGAGATCCGCGACCGCGAGACCACCGAGGCGGCGATCGGCCTCGCCGGCACCGGCCACCTCTGCATCGCGACGCTGCACGCGAACAACGCCGCCGAGACGCTCGACCGCCTGATCAACATGTTCCCGCGCGACCAGCACGACCAGATCTTCCTCGACCTGTCGCAGTACCTGAAGGCGATCCTGTCGCAGCGGCTGGTGCGCTCGAAGGACAACAAGCGCGTCGCCGCCGTGGAGGTGCTGCTGAACACGCCGCACATCCAGGAGCTGATCAAGAAGGGCGACGTGATCGCGATCAAGGAGGCGCTCAGGACCACGACCGAGCGCGGCATGCAGAACTTCGACGCCGCGCTCTACTCGCTGGTCAAGCAGGGCAAGATCGACCTCGAGGAGGCGCTCAACAACGCCGATTCGCGCCACAACCTCGAGGCGCGGATCAACTTCGGCTGAGCGCGCCGCGCGCGGCTCAGCGCCCGGCCTTCAGCTGCTCCAGTTCCTGCACGAGCGTCGCGACGGCGGCCTCGAGCGCCGCAACGCGCGCCGCGAGCCCCGGCTCCGCGGCCGCGGCGCCACGCGCCGGCGGCTCGTCGACGGGCTCGGGCTCGGTGCCCGCCGCCGGCGGCCCGGTGAACAGCTGCGCGTAGCGCGCCTCGCGCGAACCCGGCTGCCGCGCGAGCCTGAGCACGAACGGCCCGTCGGCCCGCGTCGCGAGGAGCTCGAGCGCGGTCTCGACGTCGTCGAGGCTCGTGAACGGCGCGAGGCGCTGGGCGCGGCTCCTGAGCTCGCCCGGTGTCTGCGGCCCGCGCAAGAGCAGCTCGCAGACGATCGCCAGCTCTTGCGGCGAGAACTGCAGCGGGTTGTGGTCGCCGTTGCAGAGCCGGTGACGGTACTTCACGACGCGGCTGCCGAAGCCGCTGCGCTCCATGACGAGATGGCGCCGCGACAGGCCGTCGATCGTGTCCTGCACCGCGCGCTCGTCGAGCTCGAGCACCGGGTCGCGGTTGGTCTTCTGGTTGCAGGCGTTCGTCAGCGCGTTGAGCGACAGCGGATACTGGTCCGGCGTCGTGATCTCCTTCTCGATCAGCGCGCCGAGGACGCGGGCTTCGAGGGCGGTGAGGGAGATGTGCATGGGCTCAGGCCGCCGTCGGGAAGACGGCGTTGGCGTCGAACACCGGACCGTCGACGCAGACGCGCTTCATCGCCCGGCCCTCGGCGGTCGTGACCTCGACGGCGCAGCCGGCGCAGCCGCCGACCGCGCAGGCCATGAACTCCTCGAGCGACACCTGGCACGGCAGGCCGAAGCGGCGCGCGACGCGGGCGCAGGCCGCGAGCATCGGCGTCGGGCCGCAGGCGTAGATCGCGACCTCGGCCAGTACCGCCGGCGGCAGGCCGCCGAGCCAGGCGGCGGCGAGGTCGGTCACGTAGCCGCTGAAGCAGCCGGCGAAGCCGGCGAGGCTCGCGAGCCGGCTCGGAACGCCGAGGTCCTCGAGGAGCGGATGGCAGGCGATCGTGCCGTCCGGGAGTCCCGGCACGAGGATCGTCGAGGGCCGCGTGCGGAACGGGAACGGGATCTCCGAGCCGAACAGTCCGAGCGGCCGGAAGCCGTCGCCGGCGCGCGCGGCGAGCGCCTCGGCCAGGAACACCATCGGCGGCATGCCGACGCCGCCGCCGACCAGGAGCGCGCGCGGCCGGCCGGGATCCGGCTCGAAGCCGCGGCCGATCGGACCGAGGATCGACAGCCGGTCGCCGGGGCGCGCCTCCGCGAGCCGGGCGAGCCCGTGCCCGATCACCTTGTAGAGGATCTCGATCGTGCCGCTGCGCGGATCGGCCCGCTGGATCGACAGCGGCCGGCGCATCGGCAGGTCGGCGGCGCAGGTGAGGTGCGCGAAGCTGCCGGGCCGGGCACGGGTGGCGCACTCCGGCGCCCGCAGCTGCAGCACGTGCTGGCCGCCCGGCCAGCTCTGCTGGCCGACCACTTCGGCGTCCTCGAGGAAGATCGAGCCGCGGTGCGCCGGGTGGCGCGCCGTCATCTGGCGCCCCGGCGGTGCCGGTTGGCGATCACCGTCTCGAGGACCGCCATGCGCACGGCGACGCCGTTCGTCACCTGCTGGCGGATCACCGAGTGCGGTCCGTCGGCGACGTCGCTCGCGATCTCGACCTCGCGGTTCATGGGCCCCGGGTGCATGACGATCGCCTCGGGGCGCGCGAGCTTGAGGCGCTGCTTGGTGAGTCCCCAGCGCGCGAAGTAGTCGTGCGCATCGGGGATCGCGGCGTCCGCCATCCGCTCCTTCTGGATGCGAAGCATCATGACGACGTCGGCGTGGGCGATGCCCTCCTCGAGCGAGCTGCAGCGGCGCGCGCCCGGCATCTCGCCCGGCTCCGGCATCAGCGCGTCGGGCGCGACGAGCCGCAGCTCCCCGACCTCGAGCGCCGTGAACACGTGGTGGGCCGAGCGCGCGACGCGCGAGTGGCGCACGTCGCCGACGACCGCGACCACGAGGTCGCGGAAGCCGCCCTTGTACTGCAGGATCGTCAGCGCATCGAGCAGCCCCTGGGTCGGGTGCGACAGGTGCGCCTCGCCGGCCGAGAGCACGCTGACGTGGTCCTGCACGTGCTCGGCGACGTACTGGCCGACGCCGGGCTCGGAGTCGCGGATCACGAACACGTCGACCGCCATCGCCTGCAGCGTGTAGATCGTGTCGAGCACCGTCTCGCCCTTGACCCGCGAGGACAGCATGATCTCGAGGTTGAGGACCTGCGCGCCGAGCCGCCGTGCGGCGAGCTCGAACGAGGAGCGCGTGCGGGTGCTCGGCTCGGTGAAGATGTTCGCGACCGTCACGCCGTCGAGCGCGCGGCTGCGCGCCGGCGGCTCGCCGGGCCGGCGCAGGTTCGCCTGCGCGCGGTCGAGCAGTTCGCGGATCTGGTCGCTGGACAGGCCCTCGAGCGTGATCAGGTGGCGGAGGCGGTTGTCGCTGTCGAACTGGCTGAATGGGAGCATGCGGGTCACTCTTCGCTGGGCCTGCGGTCGCGTCCGCGCAGCCATTGTTCCACGAGCACGCACGCCGCCGCGGAGTCGACGTCGCCGTGCCGCACCCGCCGCGTGCGCGCGCCGCTCGCGCGCTGGCCGCGGAGGATGTCCTCGGCCTCGCGCGACGACAGCCGCTCGTCGACGGTGACGACCTCGAGCGGGAAGCGGCGCGCGAGTTCCGCGGCGAACTCGAGTGCCGCGTCGGTCAGCTGCCCGGGCGTGCCGTCCATATTATAGGGGACGCCGACGACGAGGACCTGCGGCCCCCAATCGCGGACATAGCGCGTGAGCGCCGTCCAGTCGGGAATTCCACTCGCGGCAGGGACGACGCCGAGCGGCCGTGCGCCGTCCGTGAGCGTATCGCCGGCGGCGACGCCGATGCGGCGGGCACCGTAGTCGAAGCCGAGAACGATCGACGGGGCAGGGCGGCCAGGCGGCGCGGCGCCGGCCGGTCCGTCAGGCATGACCGGCCTGGTTCGACAGGCGGCCGAAGTCGATGCCCAGGAGCCGCGCGGCGGCGTGCCAGCGCTGCTCGAACGGCGTGTCGAAGATGATCGCATCGTCGACCGGCACGTTGAGCCAGGCGTTCGAGCGGATCTCCTCCTCGAGCTGGCCCGCGTCCCAGCCCGCGTAGCCGAGCGCCACGACCGCCTGGACCGGGCCCTCGCCGCGGGCCATCGAGCCCAGGATGTCGCGTGAGGTCGTCACGTGCAGCGTCGAGGACACCTTGAGCGTCGAGTCCCAGGGCTCCTGCCCCTCCGGCGCCGGCGGGTGCAGCACGAAGCCGCGGTCCTGCTGCACCGGTCCGCCACGCAGCACGGGCCGGTCCCGGAGCACCGGGTCGGCGGGTTTCAGCGCGAGCTGCTCGAACACCTCGCCGAGCGCCATCGTCAGCGGGCGATTGATGACGATGCCGAGCGCACCCTTGTCGGTGTGCTCGCAGATCAGCGTGACGGTCTGCGCGAAGTTCGGGTCCGCGAGCGATGGCATCGCGACCAGCAACTGGTTCGTGAGGTAAGCGCCGCCCATGGACCTAGTATCGACCGCCCGCCGGCCGGCCACAAGGCGGGTCTTTCAGCGGGTGTCGGCCGGCATCCGGACGCTCGAATCCTTCACCTCGCCGCCGAGGAACTGCCATTCGTAGACGAGCCGCAGCGCGTCATGGTGGGCGGCGAGCGCGCGCGGGAACGGCTCGAACGGCGCCGCGAGCTTGAGGATCTCGAGCGAGGCCTGGTCGAGCTCCGGGTGGCCGCTCGAGCGCTTGATCCACGCGCCGCCGAGCCGGCCGTCGGCGAGCAGCTGCACCTCGAGCACGGGGCTGCCCGTCAGGCCCGCGCGGCGCACCGCCTCGAGCGGGTAGTTGAGCGTGCCGACGCGCTCGATCTTGCGGCGCCAGCCGTGCAGGTAGACCGCGACGCTCGACTCGCGCGTGTTGGCGGTGACGAGCAGCTCTTTCTCGGTCCGGCCGCGAAGGTGGAGTTCGTCGCCCGTGTCGGCGCCGGAGGCCTCCGGGGACAGCGGCTCGAGCACGAGCGGCGTGCCGGTCGGGGCCGACGGCGCGCCGTGGGCGAAGTAGCGCTTGTCCTTCGACGCCGCCCGGCTCGCGAGCAGGTCGCTGTCGCCGCTCTCGCCGGCATCGGCGCCGGTCGCGCCCGAGGAGTTCTCGCGGCCCTCGGCCGCGGGCTCGGCCGGCAGGCTGTGCGGCGACTCGGCGCCGCGCACGTCGGCGGCCGTGCCGGAACCGCGCTGGTTGACCTGCGCGAGGTAGTCGGCGCGGGTGTTGACCTGCTCCTCGGCCACCGGGTCGTGGACCAGCAGCACCTCGAGCGAGGGCGCGTCGGTGGAGCCCGGGAGGTGCGGCGGCGCGAACGTCACGCCGAGGATCACGACCGCGTGCAGCGCGCCGACGAGGAACAGCGTCGTCATCAGCCGGTCGCGCACCGGCGGCGCCGCCTCGTGGTGGCGCGCGATCTCGTCAAACAGGATCGAGTCGGTCACGGCCCCGATTATACGCGGCGCCCGCTGCCGGCTCAGCGCGCGGGCACGAGCCTGAGCGTGCGCTCGGTCGCCCGCTCCACGGCGGCGCGGCTGTAGAGCAGCGGGAAGTACTCGCCGCGCCGCCAGAGCTCGGCGAGGTCGCGGTAGTGCGGGTCATCGGGGTCGCCGGACTGGCCCGGATGGTTGACGGCGACCGAGCCGTCCCAGTTGCCGACGTCCATCACGACGCGCACCGAAGGTCCCGACAGGTCGCGGAAGTCCGCCGCGCGGTAGGTCGACTGGCTGGGCACGTAGGGGTCGCCGCCAACGGGGAACGGGCCGACGTTGAGGCGCGCACGCTCCGCCGCGTCCACGACCGCAGCGAACGGGTGCTCCGACAGGTTGTAGTGCAGCGCGTCCCAGCGCCACCGGCCGGGATCTGCGCCGAGGTGCGTCAGCAGCTCGCGGTAGGCGGCGCCGAGGGTGGCGAAGAGCAGCGCATCGCGGCGCTCGCGGCCGCGCTCGGGGAACCAGGCCTCGGGGCGCTCGACGAGGTCGACGACGACGTCGACGTGCGCGGCCTCGATGCCCGCTGCGACCGCGGGGTCGAGGAGCGCGTTCTTGACCGCGATCCGGAGGTGGCGGGTGAACCACGCCTCGTAGAGCGCCGCCGCCGCCGAGTCGCCGGTCACGGTGCCGTCCCAGTGCGCGAGCAGCGCGGCCGCGGCGCGCGCATCCGGGTCCTCGGGGCGCAGCTCCCGCAGCACGAGCGCGATGCGCCGTGCCGGCAGCGACAGCTGGTCGGTCTGCAGCCGCTCGGAGTCCTCGATCGACACCTTGGGCAGCGCCTGGAGCACCGAATCGATGCGCAGGTGTCGCCACGGCGCGGTCCACTCGAAGCCCAGCTTGCGGGTCGCGTAGGGATAGCCCTCCGGCAGGTTCATCTCGTTGGAGGTCGTGAGGTAGCCCTCCTTCGGGTTGACGCGCCGCGGCAGCTCGCCACGCGACCAGAACCCCTGCCACTCGTAGCGCCCGTCGCCCGGAACCGGCAGCAGCCCGTCCCAGTTGGGGCGCTTGGGCGCGAGGCCGGCCGGCAGCCAGGCGATCGTGCCGTGCGTGTCGGCGTAGAGGTGGTTGAGCGACGGCGCGCCCCAGCGGTCGACGGCGCGTTCGAAGTCGCCGAGCGAGCGCGCCTTCAGGTAGCCGAGGGCGCCGAGATACGCCGAGGTGCCGGGCTCGAGCCAGGCGGTGCGGACCGCGTAGGCCCGGTGCCGGACCGGATCGACGTAGATCACCGGCCCGTGGCGGCTGAACTCGAGCTCGACCGGTACCGGAGCGCCGTCGCGCACGGCGATCGTCTCGTGAATCGCGCGGAAGCGCTCGAAGCGGCCGCGGTAGCGGTAGGCGTGCGGCGAGGCCGGGTCGAGGTCGTAGGCGTACAGGTCCTCCTGGTCGATGGGGAAGATCGTGTAGCCGAACGCGATCGAGTCGTTGTGGCCGAGCGAGATGCCCGGGATCTGCGGCTGGTTGGCGCCGATCGCGTGCACGGACGGCGCATCGAGGCCGACGAGGTAGCGGATGCTCGGCTGTACGAAGGCGCGGTGCGGGTCGTTGGCGAGGATCGGCCGCCCGGTCGCCGACTTCGACGGCGCGATCGCCCAGTTGTTGCTGCCCTCGAGCGCCTCGCCGGCGGCCGATTCGGTGCCGGCGCTCCGTTGCGGGGCGAGCGGCGCCTCGAGGCGGAAGTCGCGCGTCGCGAGCGCGAACACCTTGAGCACGTCGCGCGGCAGGCAGGGATCGAGCCCGGCCGGGATCTCGACCTTCCACACCGGCGCGAGCGGCGCCCGGACCCGGTCCATGGCGACGTCGCCGCGGCAGGCGACCTGCGCGCGGGCGACCTCGCTGTCGAGGTTCCGGGACAGGCCGTGGGCGCGGATCCGTACCAGGTCCTCCGCCGCCCAGTGGGCCGGCTGGTAGTTCAGCAGGCGGAACTCGCGCGGCAGCCGCTCGGGATGCTGCCGCAGCCAGTCGACGTAGGCGTTGATTCCGACGACGTAGCGCTCGGCCGCGGTCCGCGCGTCCGGTCCGTAGGCCGACCACTCGGCGTGCATCCGGCCGCGGTACAGGAACAGCCGCGCCGCCCGGTCGTCGTCGACGTACGCGCGGCCGAACACCGCCGCGAGCTCGCCGAGACCGCGGCGGCGCCACAGGTCGATCTGGAACAGGCGGTCGCGGGCGGCGTTCCAGCCCTGGGCGAGGTACAGGTCCGCCTCGCTGCGCGCGTAGATGTGCGGCACGCCCCAGTGGTCGATCAGGATCTCGGCCGGCGCCCGCAGCCCCGCGACCGCGATCGTCTCGGCCGCGGGCGGGGCGGGCAATGCCCCCGCACCCGCAGGGGCGAGGGTCGCGAGCGCGGTCGCGACGAGGGCCGGCCAGCGCACCGGATCAGCGTCCCCGCGTCGCGAGACGCCGTTCGATGGCGTCGATCAGCTGGCCCGCGATGTCGACGTGGAATTCCTTCTCGAGCTCGCGGATCCCGGTCGGGCTCGTGACGTTGATCTCGGTGACGAAGCCGCCGATGACGTCGAGGCCGACGAACACCATGCCGCGATCCTTGAGCGACGGGCCGATCTGCGCCGCGAGCCAGCGGTCGCGGTCGTTGAGCGGCCGGCCGACGCCCCGCGCGCCGGCGGCGAGGTTGCCGCGGTGGTCGGCGGCCGTCGGGATCCGCGCCAGCGCGTAGGGCACCGGTTCGCCGTCGATCAGGATGACGCGCGAGTCGCCGGTGGTGACGATTTCCGGCAGGTAGCGCTGCACGATGGCGTAGCGGGTGCCGTAGTCCGTCAGGGTCTCGAACACGACGCTCGCGTTCTTGTCGCCCCGGTCGATGACGAAGATCGAGCGGCCGCCCATGCCGTAGAGCGGCTTGCAGACGATCTTGCCGTGCTCGCGCAGAAAGCTGTGCATGTCCGCCATGTCGCGGGTGATCAGCGTCGGCGCGCAGCACTCGGGGAACCAGGCCGTGTACACCTTCTCGTTCATGTCCCTGAGGCCCTGCGGGCGGTTCACGACCAGGGTGCCCGCGGTCTCGGCGCGCTCGAGGATGTAGGTCGTGTAGATGTACTCGGTGTCGAACGGCGGATCCTTGCGCATCAGGATCACGTCCATGTCCGCAAGCGGCCGCTCGGCGGGCTCGCCCAGGGTCGCCCAGCCGGCGAGGTCGTTCCGGACCGACAGCGGGGCGAGCCGGCCCATCGCCCGGCCGTCGCGCAGCCACAGGTGGCGCTGCTCGGCGTAGTAGAGCTCCCAGCCGCGGGCCTGGGCGGCGAGCAGCATGCCGAGCGAGGTGTCCTTGGCGGGCTTGATCTGGCCGATCGGGTCCATGACGACGCCGAGGCGTACCGGGGAGGGCATGCGACGATCTCCGAGCACGCGGCTCGGCCGCCGCGGAGCGGCCGAGATGCGTATTTGTGATGCGGATCACCCTCGCAGGGGTGCCGCGCCATAGTACACCTGCACATCCGCCGCGCCGGTCGGGCGGGGCGGCGGCGCGGGATGGACGAGACGACGAACTGTGAACTGTGTCGGAGCGCCAACGTGGCCACCTCCGGCTTGATATGTTAAAACCGGTCGGTTATTCGGACCCAGCCGTTTGGGCGCGGACATGCCGCGCGCGCAGTCTGGCCGGCCGGCCCGAAGTCAGGTGCAAGCGATGGATAACGCAGCGCAAGCGGCTCCCAAGTCCCGGCTCTCGGGCCTGAAGGTGCTCGTCATCGATGACAGCAAGACGATCCGGCGTACCGCCGAGACGCTGCTGTCCAAGGAAGGCTGCGAGGTCTACACGGCCGTCGACGGCTTCGATGCGCTGTCGAAGATCGCCGACCACCAGCCGGACATCGTGTTCGTCGACATCATGATGCCGCGGCTCGACGGCTATCAGACCTGCTCGCTGATCAAGCACAACAAGGTGTTCCGTTCGATCCCGGTGATCATGCTGTCCTCCAAGGACGGCCTGTTCGACCGCGCCCGCGGCCGGATCGTCGGTTCCGAGCACTACCTGACCAAACCCTTCACCCGGGACGAACTCCTGTCCGCGATCGAGCAGCACGTCAGCCCTGCCGCAGCGGCGGCTTCCTGAGCGGGGGCCCAGACATGGCACTCATCCTGATCATCGACGACTCGCCGACCGAGGTGCACGTCATCCGCAAGGCGCTCGAGAAGGTGGGTTACCAGACCGCCGCGGCGGCTGACGGCGCCGAGGGCATCCGGCTCGCCAAGTCGATGAAGCCGGACCTGATCTTCATGGACATCGTGATGCCGGGCGTCAACGGCTTCCAGGCGACGCGCACGCTCGCCAACGACCCGGAGACCAAGCGCATCCCGGTGATCATGGTGACCAGCAAGTCGCAGGAGACGGACCGCATCTGGGGCATGCGTCAGGGAGCGATCGACTACCTCGTCAAACCCGTCTCGGCCGAACAGCTGGTCGAGAAGGCGCAGGCGGCGCTGGCCGGGTGAGCGCCGCGATGCCGCAGCCAGCGAGCCTGCGAGAGCTTCGCGACCGTCCCTTCGAACTGCTCCGCGAGCTGGAGCGGCGCGGGCGCGCGGCGGCGGGCGGCCGCGACGCCGCCGAGGGCCGCGAGTGGGTCGGGGTCGCGTTCCGCCTCGGCGCCGAGAGCTTCCTCGTGGCGCGCGAGGAGACCCGCGAGGTCATGTCGCTGCCGCCGGGGCTGACGCGGGTGCCGGGTGCGCGCAGCTGGATCCGCGGGCTCGCCAACGTGCGCGGGCAGCTGATGTCGGTGATCGACCTCCGCCAGTACCTCGGCAGCGGTGCGACGCAGCCGGGTCGCAACGTGCGCGTGCTGGTCGTCAACCACCGGGACATCCCGGCGGGGCTGATGGTCGACGAGGTGCTGGGCTTCCGGCGCTTCGCCGATTCGGAATTCGTATCGACGCCGCCGCCGACGCTGGTGCGTTGCGAACGCTTCCTCGCCGGTGCGTTCCGCCGCGGCAGCGAGGCCTGGCCGGTGCTGAGTCTGAAGCTTCTGGTCGAGAGCCCGAGTTTCCTGCAGGCGGCGTCCTGAGTCCGGCGCCGGTGGGCGCGGTGGCTCTGACGCGCCGGAGAGTTGAGAGATGAATTCGATGGTCGAAACTGACAAGGCCCTGGCACGACTGCCGAAGATCCTCGGGTTCGCGCTCGGCGGACTCGGGCTCGCGGCGCTCGTGCTGCTGCTCGGCGCGCTCGGCGTACTCGGCGCCGGTGCGAGCACGTGGCTGGGTCTCGCGCTGCTCGGCGCCGCGGGTGCCGCGCTGATGTTCGCGCTCGCGGGCAACGCCCGCGCCGTGAACCTCCGGCAGGTGGCCGACCAGGCCGCCAAGAAGAACGCGCGCAACGAGGAGGCGATCCTGCGCCTGCTCGACGAGCTCGCGAGCCTCGCCGACGGCGACCTGACGGTGCAGGCGACGGTCACCGAGGACGTCACCGGCGCGATCGCCGACTCGATCAACTACGCGATCGAGGCGCTGCGGGAACTCGTCACGACGATCAACGCCTCGGCGATCTCGCTCGATGCGGCCGCGAAGTCGACGCAGGCCGCGGCCGCGCATCTCGCCAAGGCGAGCGGCGGCCAGTCGAAGCAGGTCGCCGCGGCCACCGAGTCGGTCGCCGAGATGGCGGCATCGATCGAGGAGGTGTCGGGCAACGCCGAGCGCTGCGCGGACGTCGCGCGTCATTCGGTCGACGTCGCCCACAAGGGTGGCGACGCGGTTCGCCGGACGATCGACGGCATGAACGCGATCCGCGAGACGATCCAGGAGACCTCCAAGCGCATCAAGCGCCTCGGCGAGAGCTCGCAGGAGATCGGCAACATCGTCGAGCTGATCAACGACATCGCCGAGCAGACCAACATTCTCGCGCTCAACGCCTCGATCCAGGCGTCGATGGCCGGCGAGGCGGGCCGCGGCTTCGCCGTGGTCGCCGACGAGGTGCAGCGCCTCGCCGAGCGGGCCGCCAACGCGACCAAGCAGATCGAGGTGCTGGTGCGCACCATCCAGACCGACACCAACGAGGCCGTCGTCTCGATGGAGCGCAGCACGACCGACGTCGTCGGCGGCGCGCTGCTCGCCGAGAACGCCGGCGCCGCGCTCGAGGAGATCGAGCAGGTGTCGAACCAGATCGCGAGCCTGATGCAGAACATCTCGGCGAGCGCGCGCCAGCAGGCGGCGGTATCCGCCAGCATCTCGCGCAGCATGCAGGTGCTCCGCGAGATCAGCACGCAGACCGCCGAGGGCACGACCGGCATGTCGCAGTCGGTCGGCAAGCTCGCCGACCTGTCGGCGCAGCTCAGGAAGTCCGTCGCCGGCTTCCGCCTGCCGGAGAAGCCGCCGCTGCCGGCGCCCGGCGCGAAGGTGCCGAGGGTCCAGGCGCTCAAGCCCGAGGACGCGGCGCGGCCGGCGGCTTCGCCGCCCGCCCCGTCGCCGGCCGCGCCACCGCCGGCCACCCGGAAGGCCAGCGGCGCAAAGGCCTGATCGATGACCGAGGTCGCTGAACAGACGCTGCATGTCGTCGCCAAGGAGCTGGGCGCGACGCTCGGCGAGGCGCGCACCGCGATCGAGGCGTACGCCGAGCATCCGGACGACCGCGCGCTGCTCGAGACCTGCGCCGCCCGCCTGCACGAGGTGCACGGCGTGCTGCGGCTCGTCGAGGTCTACGGCGCGGCGCTGCTCGCCGAGGAGATGGAGCACGTCGCGCGCTACCTGATCGAGAGCGCGCACGAGAACCGCAACCAGCCGGAGAGCCTCGACGCGCTGATGCGCGCCATGGTGCAGCTGCCCGCCTACCTCGAGCGCGTGCTCGGCGGCGGCCGGGACCTCGCGCTCGTGCTGCTGCCGCTGCTCAACGACCTGCGGGCGGTGCGCGGGCACGCGCTCTTGTCCGAGGGCACGCTGCTGCTGCTCAACCTGACCTCGGACCGGCAGCCGCAGCCGGTGCCGCAGAAGGCCGGCGAGCCGCCGCTGACCGTCGCGCAGTGGGCACGACGGCTCCGGCCGCGCTTCCAGGTGGGGCTCCTCGGCTGGATCAAGGGCGAGCGCCCGACCCAGCACCTCGAGATCCTGTCGGTGGTCGCCGAGCGCCTCGAACAGGTCGCGACCCGCCAGCCGGTGTTCCAGCTGTGGTGGGTCGTCGGTGCGGTGATCGAGTCGCTGCGCGAGGGCGGGCTCGAGGGCACGGCGACGATCAAGCGCCTGCTCGGCCAGGCCGACCGCGAGCTCAAGAAGCTGTACGAGACCGGCGAGCCGCGCTACGCCGAGACGCCGCCGCTCGACCTGCTGAACAACCTCCTCTACTACGTTGCGCGCGCCACGAGCGCCGGCCCGCGGACCGCCGCGGTCCGCGCCTCGTTCAAGCTGCAGGAGCTGCTGCCGGTCTCCGAGCAGATCGAGCAGGAGCGCGAGAACCTGTCGGCGCCGTCGGTCAAGCTGATGGAGACGGTCGCCGGCGCGATCAAGGAAGACCTGTCGCGCGTGAAGGACGTGCTCGACATCTTCGTCCGCAAGGGCGGCGCGCAGGTCGAGGAGCTCGGCGTGCAGCTCGAGATGCTGCGCAAGATCAGCGACACGCTCGGCGTGCTCGGCCTCGGCGACCTCCGCACCAAGGTCCAGGCGCAGATCCAGCGCCTCAAGGACATCGTCGCCAAGAAGCTGCCGCCCGACGACGGCGTGCTGGTCGACATCGCCGCGGTGCTGATCAGCGTGGAGGACAACCTCGACGCGCAGCTCG
>Ga0265328_10000986_pt1 | contig 13075 bp, 15 predicted proteins | sample 41624metaG_FD_202086 | JGI IMG/M metagenome (GOLD analysis project Ga0265328, IMG submission 202086) | Rhizosphere microbial communities from Carex aquatilis grown in University of Washington, Seatle, WA, United States - 4-16-24 metaG | ecosystem: Host-associated > Plants > Roots > Rhizosphere...
CCACAGCCGCCTCACCGGCCGCCACTCCGGCGGCCGCGAGGCGCCGCCGCGAGCGCGTAGCTGACGCGCAGGTGGGCGCGCATCCGGCGCCAGTCGATCGCCTCGAGCCGCACGCAGAGCGCCGTCTGCCTAGGATCGTAGGGTGCGGCGAACCAGCCGGGCGTGGCGCGCAGCGCCGACCGTGCTTCCGGCGGGACCTTGAGCCAGAGGCAGTCGCTGCCCCCATAGCGGTCGAGCACGGCGAACGGCACGCCGCCGACGCGCAACGTCGGGTGGCCGAACGACAGGCTCTCCTCGACGCCGTCCCAGTCGCCGCACAGGCGGCGCAGCCGCTCGAGCGCCGTGGCAGCCTCGCGGCCGAGCGCGCGCAACGCTCCGTTCTTGGTCGTTAGCGGGCGGGGCGGTCGCACGTCGGCCTCAGGTGCCGGGCAGCTGGCCGAGGTAGCCGAGGACGACGTCGATCGTGTCGACGACACCGTGCACCGCGATCGGGACCGCGAGATTTCGGTCGCAGCCGAGATAGACCGCGCCGAGGATCAGCCCTCCGACCGACTCGATCACGACGCCTGGCGGGCCCTGGTGAAAGTGGGCGAGGCCGAACAGCAGGCTCGTGATCACGAGCGCCACCGAGTAGGGCGCACGGACCCGGCCGACGAGGCCGACGATCCGGTCGAACACGTAGCCCCGCCAAACGAGTTCCTCGCCGAAGGCTGCGATCACCCAGACCAGCACGAGGTAGAGAGCCGCGCGCGGCAGGTCGTCCGCGAGGTCCGCGAACTGCCGCAGGTCCGGGGGAGACCCGAGCGCCCGCACCACGAGCGGCTGCGTGATCGTCAGCTGGAACGTCTCGAGCACGATGCCGCCCATGACGCCGAGATAGACGAGCCGGCGCAGGCGCGGTCCGCGGCGGAACCCGACGTCGCTCCAGCGTGCGCCGCGCAGTCTGAGCGACACCCACCCGAGCAGCAGCAGCCACGGCGTCTTGCTGACGGGCACGTAACCGGCGGCGTCGAGGGCGAACGCCGACGTGACGATGGCGACCTCGGCGGCAAGCAGCCACCACGGGCCGCGTTCCGCCCCTGCCGGCACCGCCACCGCGCTCGCGCCGGCCGACGCCACCTTAATCCTGTGCCCCCGCGCCGACTGCGACCCAGGCGAGATCCGAATGCGACACGGAGTCGAGCTTGAAGGACCTCGCGGCCGCGGTCATCCGCGTGAGCGCCTCGCCGATCGGCATCGCGGGCTTCGTCTCGCCCGGCTTCTGCTTGACGAAACGCACCGGGTTCAGGCGCGCGACGACGTAATTGCGCAGGTACGGCGACTTGAAGCCACGCTCCTGCAGCCCGGCGATGATGCGCTTGACCTCCGCGTCGATCGCCTGCAGCCGGTTGGCATAGCCCTCGCGCTCACGCAGGCTCGCAGCGAGGGTCCGCTCGCCGAAGCGGTCGACCTTGCGCAGTACCGAGCTGTAGGCGCCGCCCGCGAACCGCGGCGAGGACTCGTAGATGATCCCGAGTGTGATGAGCTCGGCCGCCTCGAACTGGTCGCGGTACTCGGTCTCCCTGGCACGCGGCTCGCGCTTCGCAATCGCGCGCGCCATGCGGATCACCTCGAGGCTGCGGTCCTTGAGGTTGTGCGCCTTCTCGGTATTGAGCGCGAGGATCCGGTAGGCCAGGGCCTCGTCCGGCGAGATCAGCGCGGTGATCTGCTTCAGGCCGAGGACCTTCGCGGCGGCGAGACGGTGGCGGCCGTTCGGCGTCCAGAACCGGCCATCGTGCCCCTGCACGACGATCAGCGGGTCGAGGAATGCCTTGGCCTCGTCGATCTTCACCGCGAGCCGCTTGGTGTGCGTCGGCGACAGGTCGCGCTGGAATGGCGTCGGCTGGACGGCGGCGAGCGGCAGCGTCGCGAGCACGAGCGCGCGCCCGCCGAGCGGGTCGCGATAGGCGCCGAGCACCGCCCCGCTCGCTTCGCGGATCAGCGCGACGAGCGGCGCAACCTCGGCGTTCGTGAGCTCGAGAGCGATGTCGCCGGCGGCGAGCCCACGCTGCGTCTTGGCGGGAGTCAGGCGCCGGCGCGCGGCGGAGGCCTTGCGTGCCTTCGCCGCGCGCGCGCCGGTCGCTTGGGCGGTCTTCTTGATCCTGGCCACGGTAGAGTCTCCTCAGGAGGGCGCGGCGGTGCCCGGTTCAGGGCAGCCGGACGGACTGGTAGGCGACGAGTTCCCAGCGACCGTGCCGTCGCGCGTAGGTCGCGGTGTAGTGCAATCTCAACGATAGTACCTTTCCCTGCGCCTCGACCTCGACGTCCGAGGTCCCGGTCACGACACCGGCGCAGCCGTACGCGCGGGCGCCGGTCTCGACGGCGGTGAACGCGCGGTAGCGGCGTGCGCCGCTCCGCAGGTCGGCGATGAACTCCTGCTTGCCCTGCACCTGCCCGGTCGAGTGGCCGTACGTGAGGTCGTCGCCGAGCGCAAGCTCGAGCGCCGCGAGATCGCCGGCGACCGTGGCCTCCAGGCGCGCCGTGTCGGCGGCGACGAGCACCTGCTCGGGGCTGAGCCTTGGAGCCGCTCCAGAGTGTGCGGCGCAGAGCAGCAGCACGGGGAACCAGAGTGCACGGGCGTGCCGCATGTCGTTCTCCTGGGAGCCGCAGCGCAGCATCGGAACGCGTGCCGCATATCGTGCGGTTGCGGGCTCGATCCACGCGACGATAGATCCCGGCGCGCCAGCTTACAACGGCCCGCCGCGGGGGCAGCGCCGGCGCGCTCGGCGCGCCGCCTCGCGCTAAGATTCGCGCATGAGCGGGCACGACCATGACGACCACAGCGAGCTCGGCGCGATGGACGCGCGGGTGCGCGCCCTCGAGACGATCCTGACGGCGAAGGGCTACGTCGACCCGGCCGCACTCGAGATCCTGATCGACACGTACCAGACCCGAGTCGGGCCCCGCAACGGCGCACGGGTCGTGGCGAGGGCATGGACCGATCCCGCATTTCGCGCCTGGCTGCTCGCCGACGCGACCGCCGCGATCGATTCGCTCGGCTACCGCGGTCGCCAGGGCGAGCACATGGTGGCGGTCGAGAACACCGAGGCCCGGCACAACGTCGTCGTGTGCACGCTCTGCAGCTGCTATCCGTGGCCGGTGCTGGGCCTGCCGCCCGTCTGGTACAAGAGCGCGCCGTACCGGTCGCGTGTCGTGCGCGATCCGCGCGGTGTGCTCTCAGACTTCGGGGTCACGTTACCGGCGACGACCGAGATCCGCGTCTGGGACTCGACTGCCGAGGTCCGCTACCTCGTCGTCCCGCGGCGCCCGGCCGGCACCGAGCATCTCGATGAGGCAGGGCTCGCCGCGCTCGTGACGCGCGACTCGATGATCGGCACGGGCCTGGCCCGCGCGCCCGGTGCGGACCGGTGAGCTACGTCTCCCACGCCGACATCGGCGGCCGCCCGTCGCAAGAGCGGGTGACACCGGAGCCGGAGGGCGACCCGTTTCACGGGCGCTGGGAGGAACGCGTCCACGCCGTCACGCTCGCGATGGGCGCCACCGGTCTCTGGAACATCGACATGACCCGTGCGGCGCGCGAGACGCTGCCGGACTACGACGCACTCGACTACTACGGCAAGTGGCTCGGCGGCCTTGAGAAACTGCTGCGCGAGCGCGGCCTCGTGACAGCCGGGGAACTCGAGACCGGCCGCGCAGTGGTGCCGGCGCGGGGGCTGCCGAGGTTACTCGTGGCCGCCGACGTCGCCGGCGTGCTGGCCCGCGGCGCGCCGACCGAGCGTCCGGCGTCGGTCCCGCCGCGCTTCGCGGTGGGACAGCGGGTGCGCACGCGCGCCGACGCTGCGCCGCATCACACGCGGCTGCCGGGCTATGCCCGCGGCAAGCACGGCGTCGTCGAGCGCGTCCTCGGCGCACACGTGTTCGCCGACGCGCATGCACAGGGGCAGGGCGAACAGCCGCGCTGGCTGTACACGGTCGTCTTCACCGAGGCGGAACTCTGGGGGAGCCGCGGCGCGCGCCAGGGGCTCACGGTCGCGATCGATGCCTGGGAACCGTACCTGGAGCCGGAATGAGCGACCAGCCGCCTGAGCTGCCGGGGTTGCCGCGGGACGGCGACGGGCCGGTGTTCCGCGAACCGTGGGAGGCGCACGCGTTCGCGATGGCGCTCACGCTCCACGAGCGCGGCCTGTTCACGTGGGGCGAGTGGGCCGCGGCGCTGGCCGCTGAGATCGCCACCGCGCAGCGCCACGGCGACGCGGATCTCGGCGACACGTACTACCGCCATTGGCTCGCGACGCTCGAGCGGCTGGTCGCGGTCAAGGGCGCGAGCTCGGTCGCCGAGCTCGAGCGCTACCGACAGGGCTGGGACCGCGCCGCGGCGCGCACGCCGCACGGTAGGCCGATCGAGCTTCGCCCGGGTGACCTCGAAGCCTGAGCGGAGCCTCGCCGCTAGCGCAGGTGACCGAGCGGCAGCCGCGTCGAGCGTTTCATCGTCTCGAGCGCGAGGCTCGACTCGACGTCCCGCACGCACGGGATCCTGAGCAGGCGCTTCAGCACGATGTCGCTCAGCGACTCCAGGTCTGGCACGAGCACCTGCAGCATGAAATCGTGCTCGCCGGTCGTCGCGTAGCAGCTGACCACCTCGTCGATGGCCTCGAGCGCCTCGCGGAACTCGGAGACGTTCTCATCGGTGTGGCGCTCGAGCTTGACCTGCACGAAAGCGCGCACCTTGAGGCCGAGCCGCGCCGGGTCGATTGCCGCCGCGTAGCCCTGGATGATCCCCGCCTGCTCGAGCTGATGAATGCGCCGCGCGCATGGGGTCGCCGAGAGTCCGACGCGCTCGGCAAGCTCCACCACCGGCCGGCGCCCGTCCTGCTGCAGCTCGGCCAGGAGGCGTACATCGATCGCGTCGAGCTTCATTGGAGATAAGTTCCAATAACGATGACAAGAATGGAGTTTATCACCTACATTAGCCGACTGAAGGCCAAATATTGGCTATTTCCGCTCCCGGCCGGGCCCTAGCATGAGACTCCGGGTGCGACCGCGCCGCAGGAGCCGCGACCGATGAATGCGATCCCCTCGATCGTCAGCCGCGCGGCGGCCGCCGCGCCCGTCGACTGGCGGCGAGTCGTCGCCTCGGTGCTGCGTTCGCGGGCGCTCGACGAGCTCGAGGAGACGCGCCTCTTGCCGGCGCGCAAGGTGCTCTACCAGTTCACGGCACGCGGCCACGACGTGACGCAGGCGCTGCTGGCTCAGTTCCTCGGTGGCGCGCGCGACGCCGTCGCGGTCTATTACCGGTCACGCCCCCTCGTCCTGTCGCTCGGGCTCACGCTCGATGATGCACTCGCCTCGACGATGATGCGTGCCGGCAGCATGAGCGAGGGCCGCGACATCGGCGTCGTCTTCAACCTGCCGCGCCGCGACGGCGTCTCGGTGCTGCCGGCCTGTGGCGGCGTCGGCGCGCAATACACGCCGGCGATCGGCTGGGCGCAGGCGCTGCAGTACCGCGCGCGCCAGCTCGGCGACCGAGACGCCGCCGCCAGCATATCGGTGGTTCACGGCGGTGAGGCCTCGACGGCGACCAACGGCTTCTGGGCGGCGCTCAACATCGCGACGACGCAGCAACTGCCAGTCCTGTTCTTCGTCGAGGACAACGGCTACGGGATCTCGGTGCGCTCGGACCTGCAGACGCCCGGCGGAAATATCGCGGCCAACCTCGCCTCGTTCCGCGGACTCACGGTGCTCGATGGCGACGGCGCCGACCCCGCCCAGGCGGTGCGCCTGATCAGCGAGGCGGTCGCGCGAGTTCGCGGCCAGCGTCAGCCCGTGTTCCTGCGACTCACGGTGCCGCGCCTCTGCGGTCACTCGGGCCAGGACACGCAGACCTACAAGACGGCCGACGAGATTGCGCACGAACGCGCGCGCGACCCGCTCAAGGCACTGCACGAGTATCTGGTGCCGCGAGTGCTATCGGACGCGGACTGGCACACCCTCGAGGCCGACGCGCGCGCCGAGGTCGAGGCGGCGCTGGCCCGTGTCGAGCAGCGCCCGGAGCCCGACGCGGCCGCCGTCGGCCGTTTCGCGTTCTCGGAGGTCGCGCCGGACGGCGCGCCGCTGCTCCAGGCGCAGGGTGGCATGCTCGCCGACGGTGTGCTGCCGGTTGCGGGGACGCCGGCCGCGCAGGCCGTCGGCCCGCGCATCAACATGCTGACCGCGATCCGGCGCACCCTCGAGCGCGAGCTCGCAGTCAACCCCCGCGTCGTCGTGTTCGGCGAGGACGTCGGTCGCAAGGGCGGCGTGCACGCGGCGACGCTCGGTCTGCAGGACAAGTTCGGCAGCGAGCGCGTATTCGACACCAGCCTGTCGGAGGAGGGCATCATCGGCCGCGCGGTCGGCATGGCGCTCGCCGGCCTCGTGCCCGTGCCGGAGATCCAGTTCCGCAAGTACGCCGATCCCGCCGCCGAGCAGCTCAACGATTGCGGCACGATGCGCTGGCGCACGGCGAATCGTTTCGCCGCACCGATGGTCGTGCGCATGCCCGGCGGGTTCTTCAAGTGCGGAGACCCGTGGCACAGCCAGTCCAACGAGGTGCAGTTCGTGCATGCGGTCGGCTGGCGCGTCGCGATGCCATCGAACGCCGAGGATGCCGTCGGACTCCTGCGCTCTGCGCTCCGTGGCAACGATCCGACGATCTTCTTCGAGCATCGCGCGATGCTCGACGGCGCATGGGCGCGCCGGCCGTATCCGGGCGATGACTTCGTGATTCCGTTCGGCAAGGCCCGGGTGCTCCGCAGCGGCGCGGCACTGACGGTCGTCAGCTGGGGCGCGATGGTCGAGCGCTGCGACCAGGCGGTCGCTGCTTCCGGAGTCGACGCCGAGCTGATCGACCTTCGGACGCTCTCGCCGTGGGATCGCGAGGCGATACTCGGCTCCGTCCGGCGGACGCGGCGCTGCCTGATCGTCCATGAGGACAATGTCACTGCCGGCTTCGGTGCGGAGATCGCCGCCGTGCTCGCTAAGGACGCATTCTTCGATCTCGACGCGCCGATCGAGCGACTTGCGATGCCTGACGTGCCGAGCCCGCACAGCCCGTTGTTGCTGGATGCCGTCGTACCGAGCGTCGCCCGGCTCGCAGAGGCCATGCGCACGCTGGTCGCGGTCTAGCGCTTGAGCGCCTGGACCGACGTCCGCGCGCCGGACGAGCACTCCGAGGGCACCCGTTCGCAGGTGCTGCGATGGCTTAAGAAGATCGGCGAGCCGGTCGCAGCGAACGAGCCGCTGCTCGAGCTCGAGACCGACAAGGTCACGGTCGAGATCGCGGCACCGGTCGCGGGCGTCCTGCGGGAAATCGCCAAGCACGAGCAGGAACCGGTGACGCCGAGCGAGCTCCTCGGCCGCATCGAGCCACAGGCGTCGACCGCCGTCGTCGCCGGTGGCGCGGCGGCTGCGACCGAAGCCCCGGTCGCCGCAGCTGCCGAGGTGCCGCGATTTCGCGGGCTCAGCCCCGCGGTCCGCCGGCTGATCGCCGAGCACCGGCTCGATCCTGCCGCGATCGCCGGCAGCGGCCTCGGCGGCCGCATCACCGCGAACGACGTGCAGCGACACGTCGACCGGGCGGCACGGCCACCGCCGGCGAGTCCCCCGGCACTCGGCGCAGTGTCCCCCGGCCGGTTGGTGCCGCACTCGCCGATGCGGCGACGCATCGCCGAGCGCATGGTCGAGAGCCTCCTGCACACGGCGCCGCACGTGACGACGGTGTTCGAGGCCGATCTCGGTGCGGTGCTCGCGCACCGCGCCCGACACCGCGCCGAATTCGAGCGCCGCGGCGCGCCGCTGACGCTGACGGCCTACTTTCTCGTCGCGTGCGTCGATGCCGTGCGCGCCGTGCCGGAGGCGAACGCGCGCTGGACTGACGCCGCGATCGAGCTCCACGACCGTCTCGACGTCGGGGTCGCGATTGCGCTCGGCGAGCGCGGCCTGATCGTGCCGGTGGTGCGCGACGTCGCGTCGCTCGACCTCTACGGGGTCGCGCGCGAGCTCGCGGACCTGACCGGCCGGGCGCGCGCCGACCGGCTGACGCCGGCCGACGTCCGCGGCGGCACGTTCACGATCTCGAACCACGGCGTCAGCGGCAGCCTGATCGCGACGCCGATCATCATCAACCAGCCGCAGTCCGCGATCCTGGGAGTCGGCAAGCTCGAGAAGCGCGTCGTCGTCGTCAGCCGCGACGGCGAGGACGTGATCGCCATTCGACCGCGCTGCTACGTCACGCTGACGCTCGACCATCGGGTGATGGACGGCGAGCGCGCGAACCGATTCCTCGACGCCTTCGTCACGCGCCTCGAAGGCTGGTCCGACTAGCCGGCGCCGACTCCCGCGCGCGTTCCGTCCCTACTGGGTCTGCTGCCGCGCGTACTCGCGGTGCTTCATCGCGACGTAGGTCGCGTGGTCCACCTCGTGCAGCTGGCGCGGGTATCGCTCCGTCGCGCCATACCACCGCTCGAGGCTCTGCTCGAACCGCTGCGGCGCCGGCGTCGCGAGCGTCGCGAGGTGGGCGTCGATCGCGAGGAAGTAGCGCATCGTGTTGCGCTCGACGACGCCGCGCACGCCGCTGACGTAGCGCTCCTCATGGCCGCCCGCCGCGTCGATCCGCGTGAAGCCGACCTTGCCGCTGCCGCCGGTCGCGAGGTAAGCGTCCATCGCGAGGCGCGCCTCCAGACCGAACTGGTACTGGTAGCGCAGGTGCACGAAGGACTTGCCGGCGGCGACCGTAATGGCCTCGAGCGAGAGGCGGTAATTGGTCGTGCCAAACGGCCCCCTGGCGGACTCGAGATCGACCGCCACGTAGTCCGGCGCGGTGGCGACGATCCGGTAGTCGAGTTCGAGGCGGAAGGCGTCCTGCAGCGGCTGGTCGTACTTGCGGCCGATCGCGACCGACAGCGCGGTGCCGCGGTCGTGCGGCACCGGACGACAGTACTTGACGTTGAGGTGCAGGATCAGCGCCTCGCACCAGTGCGCCGGGCTCGTCACGCTCGTGGTCACCGCGGCCAGCGGGTAGTCGACGATCGCCCAGATGTCGCCCCGCAGGGAATGCGCGTCCTCGGCGGACTCGAGCAGCAGCCGCTGCTGGAGCGGGCTGTGCTCGATGCGCTCGCCGAGCGCGGCGTAGCGGCCGCGCAGCGCCGCCGCAACGTCGCGGTCGGCGCCACGCGTCGCACCGGCGGCGACGATGCCGAGCAGCGCCGCGGCCGCGAGCAGCGCGACTCGGAATGACGGTAGTCGGGCGGGTCGGTGCGTCATGGGGCGGCGGTGCAGGCGGGCGCGGCGATCAGCCCGGATGGGCCAGCAAGTGGCGCGCGAGCGCATGATAGGCGGGCAGGGACGTCGGATCCAGGTTCACGTTGCTCGCGAGCGGGTGCGATGCGAAGCGCGCGATCACCATTTCGGCCTTCGGGTCGACGTAGATGGCCTGGCCGTGGATGCCTCGGGCGGTGAAGGCGCCGTGCTCGTTGTGCGACAGCCACCACTGGTGGTGGTAGCTCCAGCCGGGAAGCGTCGCGTAGCCGGCGCGCGCGAAGGCCTCACGGCTCCCGCCGCGGCGCAGTTCGGCGACGACTCCCGCGGGCACGATCTGCCGGCCGTTGTAAGCGCCGTCCTGCCGCAGCATCTCGCCGAAGCGGGCGAGGTCGCGCAGGCGCGCGTTGAGCGCGACGGCGACGAGCGGCGTGCCGACCGAGTCGACCTGCAGGTGCGCGTCGTCCTCGGCGCCGAGCACACTCCAGATCCGTGCGCGCAGCGCCTCATGCGGCGGTGCGTGGGTCACGCGGGCGATCAGCCAGCCGACCACGTCGGTGTTGATGGAGCGGTACGTGAACGCCGGGCCGTGCTCGCCGGCCTTGGCGATGGTGGGCAGGTACTCGTAAGTCGAGCGCGCTCCGCTGTAGCCGGGGCGGCGTGGCGCGAGGCCGGTCGCACGCGCGTAGTCAGCGAAATCCGAAGTCGGGTCGCTGTACACCTCGGTGTGCTTGAGCCCCGTCGTCATGGCGAGTACCTGCGCCACGGTTGCATCGCCGAAGCCGCTGCCCGCGAGCTCGGGGACGTAGTGACGGACGGGCGCAGCGGCGTCGAGCGCCCGCTCGGCCACGAGGGTCGCCGCGATGATCCCGAAGAAGGACTTCGTCACGGAGAACGCGATGTGCGGGCGATCGGGTGTCAGCGCGCCGAAGTAGCGCTCGTAGACGATGCGGCCGCGGTGCAGCACGACGATGCCGTCGGTGTAGTTCGCGTCGAGCGACTCGGCCCAGGTCATCTCGCGCGTGCCGCCGAGCGGCGTGAGCGCAACCGCGTCGAGGTCGTCGCGCTCGGCGCGCGGCAGCGCAGCCGGGGCGCCCGTGCCGCGCGGTACATTGACGGTCGGCACGAGCTCGCGCCAGTGCGAGAAGCTCCAACGCCACATCGGAAAGCGCAGGAAGCTGCCGTCGTCGTAGCGGATGATCTTGTCCGGCGGCGGCGGCGAGCCTGCCATCCAGCCCATCGAGACGGGATCGCTCGCGCGGGCGTCGGCGAACGGGGACGGTTCCTTCGCGGAGGCCGCCGGAGGGATCGTGGTCATGGCCGGTGTCCGAGATGTTGAAGAGGATCGACGCGCCGATCCGCCGCGGCGGTGCCCGCGAGGCCGGTTCGAGCCTACGGCACGCGCGCGACGGGCGGCAAGCGTTGCCGCGACGTGATTCAGCCGCGCGGCAGCCCCGCGAACCGCCGGTAGACCGCTGCCTCGGGGACCGGCAGCCGGCCGTCCAGGCGGGCGCCGACCTCCGACAGGTGTTGCTCGGCGGCGGAGAACACGCGTTCATAGAGCGTCCGGCAGACCTCGTATGCCGCGGTTCCCGGCCAGTCCGTCGGCAGCAGCGGTGGCGGCAGCAGCGGGTCACGCAGGTGGATCTTGCGGTATTCGTGGATCAGCAGGGTTCGCGCCAGGAACGCGTCGACCGGCGGAAGCGGCTCGCGCACCAGCGGCAGAACGGGTTCGAACAGCCGCAGGAAGCGGGCATAGCGGGATGCAAGCTCCCGCAGGTCCCAGCCTTCGCGGGCGAGCCGGCGGTCGGCCGCCGCGCCGGCGGAGCGTGACTCGAGGAGGATCGGCAGCTCCGCGAGGCCCGCGGCAGCGAGGTGCGCGCGCGCCTCCTCCGGCGTCAGCGTCGGATGCGCGAGCAGCGCCGGCTCGAGTTCGCCAAACCCTTCCCAGCGCAGCGTCTCGCGGATCCGCCGCCGCTGCGAGGCCGTGGCGCCCGGCATCAGCACGAGCGTCCAGCGCCCCGTCCATTCCGTCGCCGGTCCGGCATAGATGCGGCGCGTCGCCTCGATGAACCGCTGCCGCCCGGACGGCGACAGGTGGTATTCGCTCAGGCGGCCGACCCGCCGTCCGGCAAGCCAGTCATCGGCGGCGAGCCGCGCCACCGACGTCCGGACCAGACGCTCCGTGAGACCGAACGGCGCCATGAGGCCGATCAGCGCGCCGAGCGTGACGGCCCCACCGCGCGGCGCGATGGCGTCGCCGAACACCGTGATGATCAGCGAGCCGCCGCGCAGCGGACGCTGCCTGCGAAAGCGCGCGACGAGGGCGGCGGTGGCGTCCGTGCGGTCGGTCATGCGGCCCTGCACCAATAGTGGATCCAAATATTCTGACACAGAAATGATTGTCAGCTGCATTAACGCGTGTCAAAATCCTCGGGGCTCGGATCGCGGGAGGGCATCGCATCATGTACACGCAGGGTCTGCTCGAGCAGGGTGGCAAGAACGCGGTCCCCGCCGCCGTCGAGGACGGCGAACTGCTGCGGCGGTTCGAGGCGAAGATTGATGCCGAGGAGAAGATCGAGCCGAAGGACTGGATGCCGGAAGCCTACCGGCAGACGCTGATCCGGCAAATCTCCCAGCACGCCCATTCGGAGATCGTCGGCATGTTGCCGGAGGGCAACTGGATCACGCGCGCCCCGACGCTGCTGCGCAAGTCGATTCTGATTGCCAAGGTGCAGGACGAGGGCGGCCATGGCGCCTACCTCTACAGCGCCGCCGAGACGCTCGGCGTGTCGCGTGCCGAGATGGTCGACCAGTTACTCGCCGGCAAAGCGAAGTACTCGAGCATCTTCAACTATCCGACGCTGAGCTGGGCCGACGTCGGCGCGATCGGCTGGCTGGTCGACGGCGCGGCGATCATGAACCAGATCCCGCTGTGCCGCTGCTCCTACGGCCCGTACGCGCGCGCGATGATCCGCGTCTGCAAGGAGGAGAGCTTCCACCAGCGTCAGGGCTACGACATCATGCTGAAGCTCGCGCGCGGCACACCCGAGCAGCAGCGCATGGCGCAGGACGCGCTCGATCGCTGGTGGTGGCCGTCGCTGATGATGTTCGGTCCGCCGGACGGTGCCTCGCAGCACACGGCGTTGTCGGTGCGCTGGAAGATCAAGCGCTTCACCAATGACGAGCTCCGGCAGAAGTTCGTCGACTTCACGGTCCCGCAGGCGAAGTTCCTCGGAATCAGCGTGCCGGACTCCGAGCTGCGTTGGGACGCGGCCGCCAGCCAGCACCGCTTCGGCGAAATCGACTGGACCGAGTTTCACGACGTCCTGAAGGGCAACGGCCCGTGCAATCGCGAGCGCCTGACGGCGCGGCGCGCCGCACACGACTCCGGCCGCTGGGTCCGCGAGGCTGCCGCCGCCTATGCCGCCAAGCGCGCCGCGCGCACCGCGGCCGCCGCCTGACCAACGGGAGCAATCGCATGTCCGACGCGCATGACTGGCCACTGTACGAAATCTTCATCCGCGCCCGCGGCGGGCTCGACCACAAGCACGTCGGCAGCGTGCACGCCGTCGACGCGGCGATGGCGGTCGAACACGCCCGCGACGTCTACACGCGCCGCCAGGAGGGGGTCAGCGTCTGGGTCGTGCGATCGAGCGACATCGTCGCCTCGGACCCAGCGGAGTCGGACGCGCTCTTCGAGCCTGCGCGCGATAAGATCTACCGGCACCCGACCTTCTACGACATTCCCAAAGAGGTCGAGACGCTGTGAGCACCACGCCCA
>Ga0265328_10000988_pt1 | contig 13046 bp, 12 predicted proteins | sample 41624metaG_FD_202086 | JGI IMG/M metagenome (GOLD analysis project Ga0265328, IMG submission 202086) | Rhizosphere microbial communities from Carex aquatilis grown in University of Washington, Seatle, WA, United States - 4-16-24 metaG | ecosystem: Host-associated > Plants > Roots > Rhizosphere...
CCCTGGCGCGCCGCCAGCGCACCCAGCGCCGCGGCCGTCGTCGTCTTACCGACGCCGCCCGGGCCGACGCAGACGACGATCCGTTTCTGCCGCGAAAGCACCTCCAGCATGTGACATGGTTCTACCCCGAACCGCTAGCGCGGGCCGCCGTTCACGTGCACCAGGATCGCCGAAATGTTGTCGGGGCCCCCGGACTCGTTGGCGGCGTCGATCAGCAGCTGGCACGCGGCGTTCAGGTCATCGGTGGAGCGCACGATGCCCACGACCTTGTCGTCCGGGACCACGCCCCACAGGCCGTCGGTGCAGAGCAGATAGATGTCGCCATGTTGCAGCGCCTCGACGGACACCGTCGGATCGATGTCATCCTTGCTGCCCAGGCACTTCGTGACCACGTTGCGGTGCGAGAACGTCGCGATCTCGTCGGGGCTGATGTCGGGGCGGGCCGCCATCATCTCCTCCATGATCGAGTGGTCGCGCGTCAGGCGCTGGAGCTGGTTGCCGCGGATGCGGTAGGCGCGGCTGTCGCCGGTGTGCGCGACCGAGACCTGCGCGTCGCCGACGGCCATGGCGACGATCGTCGAAGCCATGCGCGCGCGCGCGCGATCGCCCGCCGCCGCCGCGCGGACCTTGTCGTTGGCGACCTTGATGCCGACGCGCAGCAGGTTCGCCCCGAGCGAGATCGAGCGGTCGACCGGATGCGGCCATACCTGGCGCGGGTCGGCGTGATACGTGCGAAAGAACGCCGCCAGCGCGTCGACGGCGGTCGTTGCCGCGACGTCACCGGCGCTGTGTCCGCCCACGCCGTCGGCGACGATGAAGAGGCGGTCGTCGACGAAGGTGCCGATCGCGTCCTCGTTCGACCCCCGCTTTTGCCCCGGGTGGGTCGCGCCAAAAGCCGTCAGCACGGGGCGCGCAGGGTCGCTAGGCGCGGACATAGGGGTAGTACGTTCGCAAGGATCGCGGCTCCCCGGCAAGCGTTTTCACGCACAGGTCCCGTGCGTCCGCCGGTGTGCGGTTCAAACGAGTCGAACCTACACCGACGGCCATGGCAGAGCTGGGCGCCGCCATCGCGCGCCGGCAGGCGCATCGGGCGTGTGGGTCGTTCCAGCAGAACCCCAGCGATTTCAGGCTCTAACACCGCCCGAACGAGCGCAGACCGCCGGCGCTGCCGGCATACGCGAGGGCGTTTGCGCGCGCTGCCGGCGCCCAGTACCCTCACGGAGTGAGCTTGCTCGAGGTGCGGGGGGTTTCGCGGAGCTTCGACTCCGTGCGCGCGCTGGACGACGTGACCTTCGATCTCGACGCCGGGGCGATCATGGGTTTCGTGGGTCCGAACGGCGCGGGCAAGACCACCGCGATGCGCATCCTGGCGACGCTCGACACGCCCAACGCCGGCACGGTGACGCTCGACGGGAAGTCGGTGCTGGAGCGGCCGGACGCGGTGCGGCCCCTCATTGGGTACATGCCGGATCGGCAGGGCGCCTACGACGACACCAGCGTGCGCGAGCACCTGGACTTCTTCGCGCGCGCTTATGGATTGCGCGGGGAGCGCCGCCGCCGCCGCGTCGGCGAGGTGATGGAGTTCACGGCGCTCGCGCCGCTCGGGGACAAGCTCTTCTCCTCGCTGTCGAAGGGGATGCAGCAACGGACGTCGCTCGCCCGAACGTTGCTTCACGATCCGCGCCTGCTGATCCTCGACGAGCCGGCTGACGGGCTGGATCCGCGGGCGCGCGTCGAGCTGCGCGAGATGCTGCGGGCGCTGGCGGCGCAGGGCAAGGCGATCCTGGTCTCGAGCCACATCCTGTCCGAGCTGTCGGAGATCTGCGATCAGTGCGCGATCATCGAGCAGGGCAAGCTGCTCGCGGTGGGGCCGGTCGACGCCGTCGCGGGTCAGGCCGCCGGCCACGCCGCCGCCGAGATCGCGATCCGTTTCGTGGCTGGTGCCGGCCGCGCGGCCGTGGTCGAGCATGCGGAGCGCCTGCTATCGGCGCAGGCCGAGGTGGCGTCGGTGGCCGCCGACGGACCGGCCGGCGTGCGCGTCCGCATGGTGCGGCCGCCGCCCGGAACCGCCGACGTCACGGCGGACGCCGACGCCGCACGGCTCTTGCAGGTCCTGGTGGGCGCCGGACTGCCGGTGTGCACATTTCAATATCGGCGCGCCGATCTCGAGGACGCGTTCATGTCAGTGACCAAAGGGAGGGTGCAGTGATGCGAATCGCCGAGTTTTCGGATGTGTTGAGCCCGATCCTGGTCAAGGAGCTCCGACAAGGACGCCGCTCGCGCGCGCTGGTCCTGCTGGCCGTGCTGACCTTCGTCGCCGCGGGACTGATCTCGCTTCTGTTCGTGATTGGAGGAAAAGGCAGACCCAATGAGGGCCTCTTCTCCGGTTTGTACGGCTGCCTGTCGCTGATCGGGTTCCTGATCTTTCCGCTGATGGCCCATCGCTCCCTCGTGCGCGAGCAAGAGGCCGGTTCGTGGGAGATCCTGCAGCTGACCGGCCTCGGTCCCCGGCGCATCATCGCGGGCAAGCTGATGTCGTCGCTGGCGGAGATGGGCATCCTGTCTCTGGCTGTGGCGCCGTTCCTGCTGCTGTGTCACTTCCGCGACCAGATGGACCTGCTTACCATCGCGCTGCTCTGCTTAGCGGGCGCGGTGATGACCGGCGCGCTCACGGTCGTGGCGCTGTTTGCGGCGACGCTACCCCGCACCCGGTCGCAACGCAGCGTCATCCAGATTGTGCTCATGCTGGGGCTGGTGCTGGGGATGTCGGGCTCGATGGCGATCGCCAACGACGTCGGGCGGCGGGGCGTGGAACTCGGCCCGATGCTCGTTTCGTTCGGAGCCATCTTCGCGGTCAGCTACCTCCTGTTCGAGACGGCGGCGGCTCGGCTGTCGCTGGTCGCCGAGGACTACGCGTGGCGTCCGCGGGTCGCGCTCCTGGTGCTGCTCGCTGGCGAGTGCGCGTACAAGCTCTGGCGTCCCTTCGAGCAGGATGGGGCGCTGTCGGACGTCGTCGCGATAGCGATCATCGCCTGCGGCGCGCTCGGCATGGCGACCGAGGCCGACCGTGCTGGACCGCCGCGCGGTCGTCGATGGCCGTTGTCGCTGTTCGCGCCGGGCGCGCTATCGGGGTTTCGCCTGACGGTCGCTCTGCTCGGGTTAACCACGGCGCTGTGGTTCGTGCGCCTCGACGCGCAATCCGCGCCGTTGGTGATCGCGCTGCCTGCCTATGTGATTCTCTATTTGTCGGCCGCGCTCTGGATCAGCCGTGCGCTCGGCCGGCGGGGACCGCTCGCCGCACCCGACGCGACCCGCGTCGTTTTCGTCGTGGTGTCGGCGGTGTGTACGTTGGTCCCGTGGATGATCGAAAAGGCTCTTCGCAGCTCGACGCCGCCCGCGTTGCGTGATTGGAACACCCGCGAGCCCGGCCAGTGGGTGTTGCTGGCATTGGCGGTGCTGGCGGCCATTGCAACGGATCGCATGCTGGCGCGCCGGCGCGCCAGCGGCGCGTAGACAGGCTCTCGCGTGCCGGTCAGGGCGGGATGACGCAGCCGGCGCACATCCACGACTGGCTGGTCAGGTCGTAGGTGCAGGTCCTGCCGTCGGTACAGTCGCTATCGTCGATGCAACCGTCCTTCGCCGTGTGGCAGAAGTAGCCGCGGCCGCAATTGCCGCTGCACAGGCAGGGGACCTGCACCGTCACGCCGTTCGTGTCGGTTTCGGAGCAGCTGGCCTCGCCCGGTGTGCAGAAGGCCTCGCTGATGCAATCACAGATGGACCCGACCAGGCTGGGTGAGCAGAAACCGCCCGGTCCGCAGTCCGTGTCGACGCGGCAGTTGCTCGCGGTCGCGCAGGTGTTCGCCGCCGAGTCCGAGGCCGACGATCGACAGGCGCAAGGGATGTTGCCGGCGCAGTCGGAATCGCCATAGCACTCGTCGTAGGTGCAGCCGTAGTTGCAGGCGGGCCCTGGCCCCTGGAGACAGCGGCCGTTTGTTCCCGTCGTGCAGGTATCGTCTCCGGTGCAGATGCCCACCAGCGGGGAGCTCTGTGAGCAAAAGGTGCTCACCGCCGAGACGCCGCCGCCGCGGTCCTGCGGGCAGGCAGAGCCGGCCAGCCGGTGATTGGCCGGGACGCGCGTTTCATTCTGGGAGCTCGAACAGGAACCGGTTGCCGCGACCAGCGCTGAGAGCGCAATCAGCGTCCCGCGCATCGGGGAGCCCCCGCGCGAGAAGAGCCGAGCGTCTTTTCTCTCGCCATCGTGCATGCCCGTTGGGTCAGCAAGAACCGTGCGCGACTGTAAGACGGGGACCGACGCTGACGCCGGGCGAGGAAACCGTGCGCTCGCTCAACCCGAAGACGAAAAACCGAGAGGCCGAGCCGGTAAACTGAGGCGCGGCTGACTCCCCGGTCGCGGTCCCGGCTTCAGAGGACGAAGTTCACCAGCAGGCGCTCGTCGCCCTGCAGCAGCGCTTGCGGAAAGCGCCAGGCGCGCAGGCGCGCGCTGTAGCACGAGTCGAGCTCACGGCTGCTCCCTTCGCCGCCCAGGATCTGGACGGCGGCGACGGCGCCGTGGCTGTCGATCTCCAGCGCGGCTCCTACGCGGCGGAGCGGGCCGCGGCCCGGATCGCCCAGGCAGTCGCGCAGGTCGCTCGCCTTGGCCTGCGCGAAGGCGCGCAGCGCCTCGCGCCGGTTTTCCTCGCTGGCCGGTTTCTCGACGGGCAAGTCGTGAAGCGCCAGTGGGTGCGGTGCCTTCTTCGCCGGCGGATGCGCCGCGTGCGCGGGCGGCGCCCCCGCGGTCTCCGCGCGGCAGGGAACGGGCGCCGGGCATTGCGGCGCTTCGGCGATCGGCGCCGGCGGCGGTGCCGCGGGTGGCGGCGTTTGCCAGCCGCGCGCGAACCAGCCGACCAACGCGCCGGCGACCAGCAACGCGGGCCCGCGCCACGCCGCGGGCGAAAAAGCGCCGCTGCGCGACGGCTGCCGCCCGTTCTTGAGCCAGGGCGGCAGCGGCGCGTCGGGACCACCGGAGGCGGGCATCGTTCGGCTTCTGCCTACGGGGGGAGTCCGGAGTAGCCGCCGGCGCCGGTCATCGTCGACGTCGTGTCCGTCGTCGACGTGTCGGGCGCCGGACCGGCCATCGTCGCCACCGAATTGATGATCAGGTTCAGCGCCTTGCGCTGGTTCGGATCGCTCAGCGTCAGCTCTCCGAACAGCTCGCACAGATCGGCGCCCTGGCCCGTGCCCGGGTGCGCCGCGTTCAGCGACTTGAGCAACGGATCGAAGTACGACGTCGACGACGGCTCCATCACGTCGAAGAGATCGGGCGGGAAGCCGTTGATCGCCGCGCAGCGCGCGCGGAACGCGGCGGGCGATTCGTCCTCCGGGGTGCTGAGCGCGACGTGAACGATCTGGGCGATCGGCATGCCGCCGCTCGCGAAGTGCAGCCAGGTGGCCGTGCCGTCGGGGTTGGCCTCGTTGAAGATCGCGTCCGGCGATCGTCCGTCGACCTGGCACTCGGGCGTCCCCAGGCTGCACTTCCGCGAGAGCGGCTGCAGATAGACCACGAGGAAGAGGCTACGCGGCCGGTCGAAGAAGGCCGCGCCGTCCACGCCGCCCAGCTCGGGAGGCAACTCGGTGGCGACCAGGTGCTGGCCGAGGGCGACCACGCCCGCGGCTTCGCTGGTCGTGTCGACGCCGTCGTACTTCCCGGTGGCCGCCAGCTGTTGGAGCGCGGTCACGATGTCGGTGCCGTTGGGGAGGGTCGGGATCGCTGGGAGACCGGCCGGCACGCCGGTCGTCGGCACCGGCGTCGAGGCCGGCGCCGTGTCGTTGAATGGCAAGAGCGGCGGGATGCCACCGGTCGCGCCGCCGACACCGCTGGTCGGAATGCCGAGTGTTCCACCGTCGACACCGGGGATCGGCTGCAGCGTCGTGGGCGTCTGCGCGCCCAGCAGCAGCCGCATGCCGTCGGCCCCCGGATAGGTCGGAACCACCGCCCAGCGCACGACGTTGATGTTGCGCAACGCCAGCCCCGCGATCAGCCCGTCGGCGACGTTCACGTAGTAAGGCGCCAGGTTCGCCGATGACTGGTGCAGGTTCATCACGAACAGCGCGTGCGCCTCCAGCGGCTTGATCGGCGGCGGCGTCTTGTTCGTCGGGGTGATGACGACCACAGGCGGCGGTTTCATGGGATCGGGGTTCGGCACGACGATGGTGCAGCCCCCGACCGCCAGCAGCAGCACCGCGCCTGCCCACACTCTCTTCGTCCCACGGATCCGCTCAACGCGCGTCATACGGCCACCACCTTTCGTCCATTCCCATTTCCACTAGCAGGTCCCATGCCGCTTGCGGCCTTGCCCTCGGCTTCGGCGCCGGCGCCGGGCATCGGTATCCCGCGCTCGCGGAGCGCGCGACGCAGCGCGCGGTGCACGCTGCGCCGGGCATCGACCACCGCTTCGGGCGCCACCGGGATCTCCAGCGACAGCTCTTCGCGGATGCCCGCGCCGATCGCCGCCGGCAACGCCGCCAGGAAACGCTCCGCGACCGCGGGCGCCGTCGCGCGCAGAAACGTGATCAGCACGTCCTGAGGCACCGAGAGAGCCGCCGCGCCCAGCACCGAATCGGCCACGCGCGCGAGCGCGTCGTCGGTCACGAGCAAAGCTTCGATGCGCCGGCGCTTCTCCGGATCCGTGGGGCCGATGGCCTCGAGCAGCTTGGCGCGATCGGAGGCAGGCGCGTCCTCGATCATCTCGACCAGCAGCTCCATCTCCGACGCTTCGCCACCGCCCACGTGCGCGTGCTCGATCGCGCGCGCTCGCAGGGTGGCCGCCACGTCCATCAGGTAATCTTTCTTGACGTTCTTGCTGTCCGCCAGCGCCGCGACCAGGGCCGCGCGCTCCGCCAGATCGCGCTCGTCCAGGTACGCGGTGCGCAAATGTGCGGGCGCGTAGCGCAGTGCGACCGCGCGCGCCGCCGGGTGCTCCCCCTGCAGGATGGCAGCGAACCGCACCACCGGGATGCCGACCAGGAACGCGAATTCCTGCTCCACCGCGTCACCGCTGCCCATCATGCGGTGCTTGAGCACGCGCCGATAGAGCTCCTCGGCCAGCGTGCGCACCTCCTCCGCCGTTGCGGGCGCGGACGCGTCCAGCCGCGCCGCCGCCTCGCGCAGCGCGGCGGCGTGCGCCGGATCGCTGCGCAGGTCGTCGACGACCGTGGGGCCGACCAGCTCCACGGTGCGCGCGACCTTGTCGAGCTCGTTCTGCGCCAGCAGCTCGCCAAGCACGCGGCGCGCCAGCAGGCGATCCTCGACCAGCGCGCGCCGCACTTCGGGCAGGCGGTCGGTGGCGGGTAGCGGCTGGCCGGTCCGCGCGGGAGCTTCCTTGCCGCCCGCCGCGGCACGCTCGGCGTCGGCGCGCGCGCGCCGGCGATCGGCGACGATGAACGCCATCAGCGCCAGGCAGGCGACCAGCAGCGCGGCGATCGCCACCAGCAGCCCCACGGCCCAGGTCGGCCAGCCGGTGGGCTCGGGCGCGCGCGGCGCCGGCGGTGGCACCGGCGGCGGCGCCGCGGCGGGCTGCTGCGGCGACGCTTGCGGCTGGGGCGGCTGGGGATAGTAGGGCGGCGGCTCGCGCTGCGCCGGCTGCGGTCGCGGTGTCGGATACGCGAACACGTGATCCTTGATGTCGATCGGAACCGCGAGCGATTCGAGCTTGCCCTTGATCAGCGCCTTCAAATTGTTGCGGAAGTCAGCCGGCAGCTTGCTGTCGAGTTGCAGATTGATCTCGATGCGCTCCGCGACGTAGTCGGCGCCCGGCCCGAGATCTTCGAAGCCGGGGTTGGCGCCCGTCGCCAGCGCCGTCGGGCGATTGACGCGCACGTCGACGTAGCCGAGATCGGCCTGCCCGGGCGCCATCTGCTCCAGCAGCGGCGAGATGCGGCGCTCGACGTCCTCGCGCACGCGCGTCTCCAGCATCCCCGGATCGTTTCCGAACGGCGGTCGGCGGTCGGCATGAGCGCGCCCGGGCGCCAGCATCGCTGCGCACGCGGCGGCGAACGCGACCAGGAGCGGAGCGCTTCTCGCTGTCGTTCTCGCTCCCCCTCGTGCTGTCGGTCTTGCCAGAGCCGACGTCGTCATTGAACCCCTCCGTAGTAGACCCGGATCACCACGCGGCGGTTCTCCGAGCGCGCCTTGGCGACACGCGGGTCGTTGCGCATTTCGCTCTCCGTGGTCTTTTCAGTCTTCGCGGGCAGCGCATGCACCGGGCGCGTGTCCGCGAACCCCTGCGCCGACAGCCGGCGCGCGTCGTAGCCGGCGGCCAGGAACGATTTCAGCACCACGGTCGCGCGCGCCGACGACAGCTCCCAGTTCGAGTCGTAGCGCGCGGTGTGAATCGGCACGTCGTCGGTGTGGCCCTCGATGGCGATCTGGTGTCGCTCATCGAGCGCCTTGCCGACCAGTTGCATGAACTGCGCGATGAGCGCGCGCCCGCCCGACGTCAGGTCGGCCTGTCCGCTCTCGAAGAGCACGCCGTCGCCGCGGAACACCGCGCGCAGTCCGTCCTCGTCCAGCGACGTCACCACACTGTTCTCCAGCTTCTGCTTGCGCAGCAGCTGATCCACGCTCTCCTTCAGCACCTCCAGCGACGGAGGCGGCTGCTGCTTCGACAGCTTCGACGTCAGGAGCTCGAACTTGTGCCGGCTCACCGTCGACATCGCCAGCGTGAGGATCAAGAACGCCAGCAGCAGGCTGATCACGTCGACGTACGGAATCAGCCACGACATGTCGTCGTCGTCTTTGTAGTTGAGCGGATCCGTCGGCTCCTGGATCCGGCCGCGCGCGGCGGCCTGGCTGCGCGCGCTCACGCCGCTTGCTCCGAGTCGCCCGCACCCGCCGCGCCGTCGCCGCCCAGCATACGCAAGTCGTGCAGCGAGCGTCCCTCGGCGATGCCGACCAGCCCGCGCTCCAGGAGCCGCGCGCTGACCGAGAGGTCGCGCCCGTAGCTGTCGACCCGCTTGGCCAGCGGCCCCCACAGGCCGTAGGCGAGGATCAAACCGTAGAGCGTCGACAGCTGCGCCACCGCCATGCCCGGGCCGATCTGCTCGAAGTTGCGCAGGTTCATCAGCATGTTCACCAGGCCGACGATGGTGCCCATCAGGCCGACCGCGGGCGTGGTGCGGAACAGCGAGCGGAAGACGTCTTCGGCGCCGCGCACGCGCGCCAGCCGCGCGTAGATCAGCGTCGCCATCGTCTCGCGCACTTCGCCGCCGCCACCCGGCTGCAGCAGCAGCGGCCCGACCTCGCGCAGCAGCGGGTCACGCGCCACCGCCAGCGCGCGCTCGGCCTCGACCGCGCGGCTCTGCTTGATCTCGCGCCCGAAGCGATAGAGATCGATCACCATCTGTGCCTGCGCGGCGCGCGGCCGGTAGCGCAGCGCCTCCGCCAGCACGCGGATCGCGTCCCAGATCGAGCGCAGGTCGTGGCCCACCAGCAAGATCGACGGCGGGGCGCCCAGCAGCAGCACCATGGCGGCCGGGTGAATGAACCCGGTGAACGCGGTCGGCATGTGGCTGCGCGCGACGAAGAGGCTCGCCGCCAGCCCCAGAAGCCCTGCGATGATGTGCATGTCCTTGTGCCTTCCCTATGTCCTGTGCCCGAGACCCTTGAGTGTCCGCCCAAACATCGTGCCGCTCACTTTCCGAGGCGCTGCAAGGCCTCGGCCACCTGCAAGTTGTAAGGATTGATGGACAGCACAGCCTCCCACGATTCGCGGGCCAGCTGCCGGCGTCCCACCTTTTCGTAGAGCGAGCCCTTCATCGACAGGATGCGCTCGTCGTTGGGGTACTCGCGCTCGAGCGCCACCAGCTCCACCAGCGCAATCTCGTAGTTGCGCGAGCGATAGAGATCTTTCACCTTGGCGAGCGTCAGGAGATAGCTGGCGCGCGGCGTCGGCGCCGTCCCGTCGGACGGGGCCGGGCTGCGTCCACCGCCGTTGCGCAGGCCGGCCGGCCGCACGCCGTCGCGAGCCTCGCCGCCCGCCTCGGGTGCGCCATCGGTGTCGCCGGAAGGCGGGGCTTCGGCGCGCACGCGGGCGTCGACCTCACGCTGGCCGACGATCTCCTTGTCGGCCGCGGTCAGCGTCGCCTGGTCGACCGCGATGCCGCCTCCCTGGGGCGCTTTGCCGCCGCGCAAGGGGATCCGCACCTCGTAGGCGGTCGCGATCTCCGGCAGCTGGAACTCCCAGTCCTGGTCGCCGTCGGTCATGCGCACCACGTAGCGGCTGCGCGACGATCCGGATTCGTTGGGCCCATGGCCGCGCAGGATGTCGCTGGGCACGTCGATGTGGCCAGCAGGCCCGGTCAAACACCCAGCGCTCAGCACGCCGCTCGCCGCGAGGGCGAGCCATCCCGCGATCCTGGTCGTTTTGCTGCGATTTCTCATGACATCACCAGTTGAACGCCAGCCGCAGGCGATAGCCCACGCCGCCCAGGTCGTGATCGGCGAAGTGGGTCGGCAGGACGTATTGCAACCCGCCGACCATCGACAGGCGCCACTTGAGATGGAGGTCGAGCCCCGCTTCGCCGTAGAACGTATTTCCTTGGTTCCCCGAGAACATGCCCCCCAGCTCCCCGTAGGCCCAGAGCTCCGGTTGATTCAAGCTCGGCTCGCTGAGATTGACCGAGTAATACGCGCCGGACATCAACGAATTGAGGACGTTTTTGCCGGCTTCGGGAGCGCCGGTGAAGAAGATGCCGACCGATAGACCAAACAGCTGCTGCTCGTCCTCGCCGAAGCGCTCGTGGATCCGGATGGTCGCCATGGGCCCGCCGATGTCACCGGTCGGCCCGTTGTAGCCGATGCGCGCCAGACCGACGGCCACCATGTAGCCAAAGTACGGGCGGCCTTGAATCTTGTGTTCCAGCTCGTCGAGCCGTTCGGCGCGGCTGGGGACGCGCCGCCCGCTGCGCAGCAACATCGCCGTCGTCGCGTCCGAGCGGTAGGCGTCGGACCAGACGACGCCGCCGTCGCTGGCACGGAACGCGATCGCCTCCATCCAGATGGTGTTCGCCTGCGGGTTGAAGGTGAAGTCGAGATCCACGAAGGTCTTGATGCCCTGCGTGCGTCCGATCCTTTGCAAATCCTCCTGGCGGACCGCGCCCAGCGACACCAGCCACTGGCCGTTCTCGACGCGCGATCGCATCGACGTGCACTCGATGCAGACGGCCGTCCGGATCGATGTCACCTGCGAGATGCGCGCGAGCAGCCGCGCCTCGAGCGTGCCCGCGAACTCCGGCCGCAGATCGGGCGACAGGCGCACGAGGCGGATCGCGAGCGGCGACATCGCTATCGCGTCTTGCTTGCTGAGCTGGTAGGAGATCTCGTCGAGGATCTCGTCGACCAGCTCATAGAAGTTCACGTCGGTGCGCGAGCGCCGGATCAGCTCCTCGGTGGTGATCTTGTTCGACGGCGTCGGCCCGTTCTTGTTGATCCGCTTCGCCGACGCCGCCGCCGAGTCGGGTGATTCCACGCGCACCGACGGTTGCGTCGCGGGCGTGGTGCTGGTGATGAGGTACGGCGGTGTCGCCGGTCGCTTCGCCGTCACGGGCGGAGGTGGCGGCTCGGCCAGCTTCTGCCTGGCGTAGCGCGGATCCTCGCCGTCATTCGCCTGTCGCACCGTCGGTCGTCGGCCGGTGGGGGGGACCGGCTGGCCGGCGCGATCAGGCGGCTCGCCGGTCGCGGGCTGGTCGGGGGTGCCGGACGCCGGACCCTCGTACCACGGCGGCGCGACGCCATTGTCGGGCGGCGGTTGTTGCCGTCTGGCGGCGTCGTCGCGCGCGGTCGCCGAAGGTGACGTCGGCGCTGGGCCGGGATCGGGGGCGGGAGGGGACGGCTGCGCCCGTGCCGCCGGAGCGGCGAGCGCGACGCCGGCCGTGGCACAGAGCGCGATCAACAGGGTCTTCTCAGAATGCATAGCCAACCTGTACGCGGAACCCGTTGCGCTCCGTCGCCAGCCGGTCGGTCCAGGCGCCGGCGAGATTCGGGTCGAGGGTGTGCATGGCGTCGTTCAACACGGCTTGCGTGTAGAACGCATAGGTGAAGACGTATTCGACGCTGGCGCGGACGCCCGACTTCTCCATCCAGGCGAGGCCCGCCGCGCCGGCGACCAGATGAGCGGCGGCGCTGCCGGCGTTCGTGCCCGAGAACGTGTTCGGAGTCCCGGGCGGGAGCGGGCCGATTGTTGGCCCGACATTGTACGACGTGAGCTGGACGGTCGCGGAGCAGTCGAGCGCGCCCACTGACGCAAACGGCGTGAGGTTGCCGTGGCTGCGCATGAGCCACTTGAAGCGGCCGCCCCAGCAGGTGCGCGAGTCCTGGAAGTAACCATTGGAGATGCTGCCGTTCAGATCGCGCCGCCCGAGTGAAAGCTCCGCTTCCAGCCAGGGGAGCAGCACGCCGCTGACCGCGAGGCCGTACGTCGTCACGCCGCTGCCGAGGTAGCCGTCGATCGCGTAGCGGCGAAAGACGCGAACCGGGATGTCCTGCTTGTCGACCCAGGTCTCCACCGTTTTGTCGCGGTCGTTCTCGGCCTGGATCTCCTTCTGCAGGCGGTCGTCGTCAAGCCGCTGCTCGAACGTCTCCAGGCGGCAGCGCTTGCGTGCGCGCGTCGCTTCGGGGCTCTCGTCCTCGGGGAAGTACGCCGCTGCTTCCGAGCAGCCGCTGGCGCCGGTTTCATGATCGACGGTCAGCTCCGCCCGGCCCCCGCGCGCCGTCAGTAACACGCCCGCGCCGGCCGCGAACCCGAGCGCGAGCGCACATGCGCGCCGGTGTGCGCGCGCGGGTCGTCGGTCGAATCGATACCGGTGCGTCATCGCGGGACCTCCGCTTGCGCTTGCGCCTGCGCGCCGTGCGTCGTGGCGAGGTTCGCGCCGAGCGGCGCGGTCCACCTCTTGAGGTGCGACAGGCTCGGATCGTTCCCGGTCGCCGGCACCCAGAGCAGCGCGCCCGGTCCGCGCGCCAGCAGGTCGATGCGCGGCGCCACCACGTTGTA
>Ga0265328_10000992_pt1 | contig 13008 bp, 8 predicted proteins | sample 41624metaG_FD_202086 | JGI IMG/M metagenome (GOLD analysis project Ga0265328, IMG submission 202086) | Rhizosphere microbial communities from Carex aquatilis grown in University of Washington, Seatle, WA, United States - 4-16-24 metaG | ecosystem: Host-associated > Plants > Roots > Rhizosphere >...
AAGCGCCGTTCGGAGCGCTGGTTCTGCCGCGAGATATGATGCGACCATTGGCAACCAGCACTTGGGGGGGAATCCGCATGCGTCCGATCGGTTCGGGGCCCGCGACAATCACGATCGGGATCGCCGCATTCCTGCTCGCCACGTCCTCGACGCCGGTGCACTCGGCGCCGCCGCCGGCCGACGTCGTCGTGACCGGCGCCCGGATCTACACCGCGGCGAGCGCGGAACTTCAGGAGGCGCTCGCCGTCCGACACGGCCGCCTGGTCTACGTCGGCGACGAGACGGGCGCCAAAGCCTTCGTCGGCCCACACACGACGGTCCGCCGTTTCGGCGGCCGGCTCGTCGTTCCCGGGCTCGTCGATTCCCACATCCACCCGATCGACATCGTCGACCTGGATGTCTGCGACCTCGCGACCGTGCAGAAGTCGTTACGCGAGCTCACGGCGTTCGTGAGCGCCTGCATGCAGCGCTACCACCCGGGCCCGGGCAAATGGCTGCGCGTGCACCAATGGAACATGTCGGGCAACACACCGGATCCCGAACACCCGACGCTGCGGGCCGCGCTCGACGCGGCCGCGCCGAACACGCCCGTCGAGCTGATGGGCAACGACGGCCACAAGGGGGCCTACAACAGCGCGGCCCTTGCGCTCGCGCGCAACGCGGCGGGTCGGCAGGTGGGCCTGTCGGCCGCGACGCTTGCCGCGGACTTCGCGGGCTACCGCAAGCTCATCGGCGTAGACGAGCGCGGCGAGCCGAACGGCGAGGTCAACGAGGAAGCGCGGGTCGCAATCGTCGGCAACAACAACTACAACGACCTCGAGCTCGTGCTCGAGGCACCAGAGCGGATCACGGCACGCCTCAACAGCGTCGGCATCACGGCGGTGCTGGATGCGGCCGTCTCCCCGGAGGGTCTCGCAGTCTACGACAAGCTGCTGAGCGGCCGTCACATGACGGTGCGGGCGACGCTCGCGCAACTCTACGACCCGAGCCACACCCGGACCGCGGATGGCCGCGTGGACTACGATGCGCTGGTCGAGAAGGCGAAGGCGGTTCGCGCGAAGTACGCGGCGAACCCGTACGTCCGCGCGGACTTCGTCAAGCTGTTCGCCGACGGTGTCGTGGAAGGCAACCCGTTCGCGGTGCCGCCGACTCTCGGCAACGCGGCGCTGCTCGAGCCGTATCTGCAACCGATCTTCGCGACCGACGCCGGCGGGCACGCCACGGTGACCGGCTACGTCGATACCGCGTCGCCCGCGTGCATCGCGGCCCGCGCGGATCCCGCGGCGGTCGAGTCCGCGGCGGCTGTCGCCGCGTTCACCCAGGCACACGGCTTCCACCCCGGCCAGTGTCAGCTCTCCACCGGCGTACTGCAGCACGAGCGGGAAATTCAGCTCGAATACGTCAGGCGCATGCACCTCGCCGGTTTCAACGTCCATATCCACGTGATCGGCGACCGGGCGCTGCGCACCGCGCTCGACGCAATCGAGGCGGCGCGTGCGGCTGACGGCATCTCGACCACGCATGACAGCCTCGCGCACGTGCAGTTGACGCGTCCCGAAGACGTCGCCCGCATGGGGCGCGACCGCCTCTTCCTCGCCTACACCTACTCCTGGGCGAATGACGACCTCGACTACGACATGACGATCATTCCGTTCCTGCAGCGAATGATCGGCAACAGTGATTCGGCGCGGCACGTCGCCGGCAGCTGGTACGAGGAGAGCACCTACCCGTTCCGCGCGTCGCGGGACGCAGGCGCCGTGCTCGTGGCCGGATCGGATGCGCCGGTCGGCACCCGCGACCCGCAGCCGTTCGTCAACATGGAGGTTGCAGTCACGCGCCACGACCCGGGCGCGCCGACCTTCAACTCGCGCCAGAGCGTATCGATCCGCGACGTGCTCGATGCCTATACGATCAACGGTGCGCGGATGCTGGGCCGCGACCAGGAGTTCGGTTCGCTGGAGGTCGGCAAGTCGGCGGACTTTGTGATGCTGGACCGCGACATCCTCGCGCTCGCCGCGGCGGGCAAGGCCGACGATATCGCGGCGACGCGCGTGCTCGAGACCTGGTTCCAGGGCCGGCGCGTCTACCAGGCGCCGGTCCATTGAGGCACCGAGGCGTCGCCCGCTACGATGACCGAGGCTGGCGGGTCGCACCGGTCGCACCGGTCGCGGCGGATCGCCGTATTGCTGGAGGGCGCTGAATGGGATCGCAGCCGATTGTCATCGAGGAGCATGGCGTCGCGGTCGAAAGCGGCGACGACCGGGGCGTCACCTGGCGGACGCTGACGAGCGCCGACCGGACCCCGACGCGGAACCTGACGAGCGGTGTGTGCGAGATAGAGCCGGGCGGAGAACTCGCGCTACATCGGCATCCGCCGCTCGAGCTCTACTACTTCCTCGAGGGCACCGGGACCGTGACGCTCGGATCCATAGACCACACCGTGCAGAAGGGGTCGACGATCTACATCCCGGGTGGCACGCCGCACCGCATCTGCAACAACGGAGCCGCGACCCTGAAGCTTTTCTACGTGTTCCCCGTGGATTCGTTCAGCGAGGTCGAGTACACGATGCTCGAACAGGCGACCGGCTAACAGCCTCAAAGGCGGCGTTTGCGCCGCCACTTTCACAGGAGCACGCACTCGTGACGGATGTCAGGGACAGCAACGGCAACGCGCTCGCCGACGGCGACTCGGTAATGGTCATCAAGGACCTCAAGGTCAAGGGGTCCTCGGTGACGCTGAAGCGCGGCACCGTGATCAGGAACATCCGGCTCACCGAGGATGCCGAAGAGATCGAGTGCAACGCCGACAAGGTCAAGGGGCTGGTGCTCAAGACCTGCTTCCTCAAGAAGGCCTGAACGGGCGGCCGGCGCCGGCGCTAGGGTAGCGGGCAATTGCCGGCCGCGGGCGTTCCGGCGAAGCGCTCGCCGATCCAGCCGATCTGGTCGCGCACGGTTTCGAGCATGGTCGGATCGTGGTCGAAACCCGGATAACTGTGGAAGCTGAGCAGCGGGCTGCCTGCCTTGCAGGCGTGCGCGACAGTCTGGCGGACGCCCTCGATCGGTACGGTCGCGTCCGCCTCCCCGGCGATCACGAGCAGGGGCCCGGTAACGGGCGTCTCACCGAGCTCGTTCTCCTGAAAGAAGCGCCTGGCCCAGGGGTTGCGGTTCCAGCCTGCCTTGAGGATTGCGGTACTCGTCAGGTCCGCATAGAGCGCGTAGCCGTGATACCAGCAGCCGTCGCGGGACGCGGCGGCATAGCGCTGCATCGCGAGCGGAGTCAGCATGTCGGTGACGGCGAACGACGGGAACCGTGCGTGGATGCCGTAGGCCATGAAGGCGAGGTAGAACCCGACTCCAGGCGTATCGCCGAGGTGCGTCAGAAGGTCCTCGGGATGCGCGGCGCCGGCTACCGAGACAGCGCCGAGGTAGTCCGGATCGCGAAGACCTGATTCCCGCTCTGCCACGCCCCAGGCGGCCAGGCCGCCCTGCGAGTGTCCGTCCGCTACCCAGCGCCGGCCAAGCGACGGCACGGCGGCCCGCGCTGCGGGCACCGAGTAGATGACGTCGTTGACCTGCGCGATCTTGTCCACGTACTGGTGGAGGCCCGGGGTGCCGAGGCCGTGATAGTCGGTCCCCACGACGGCGAAGCCCGCGCGAAGGAATTCGGCCAGCCCGAGCTCGCCGTAGTAGTAGTCCTTCATCAGCGACGGCGCGCACTGACGTCCGACACCACTCGTGCCGTGGGCCCAGGCGATGACCGGCCAGCCGCCGGGCGGGGGCGTGCCCGCGGGCACGAGCACGAAGGCCGATGTCGCGACGCCCCTGCCTTCCGCGTCCAGCGAGTGATAAAGGATCCGTGTTGCGGTGGCGCCCGGTGGCAGCTGGTAGCCGTCAAAGGGTTGCTTCGCGAGCAGGTCGCCCGGGCGGGTCCGGGACAGCGTCCGCGGCGCAGAATAGAAGCTGGGTGCGGGCAGGTTGACCGCCTGCTCCATGCGCTTGGCGTCGGCCAGCGTCGCTGGCATCGCCTCCGCCCGGCCCGTCGCGGGGCCGAGCAGGGCTGCGGTCACCACGGCGACCGCGACCAGACCGATCCGTATCCGCTGCATTTCGTCTCCCTCGTCCGCCGGCGCCCCGCTCGGGCGTGGCTGCCCGATTCTATAGGGATACCGGGCTCGCCGGCCGGCGGCCCCGCCGCCTCGGGAGTAGGCGCCGTCGGCCACAGGTCCGAGAATCCTCCGCTCGCGTGAATCTCGTCCCTCAGCGGCTCCGTGTTCGGCTAAATTTCTGAGTTCGGCCGACCGCCAGTCACGGAACCGCCATTCGGTGCCGGCTGCGGGCAATGGCGGGGTCAACAGGATACCGATGCACATTCCCGACCATCCCAATCGCATGGCGATCGCGCTGCTTGCCGTCGCGCTCCTCGGCTCCGGCTGCGGCCGCTCCGGCCCGCCGGCGTCCCGCGGCGTGCCGGTCAATGCCGTCCGCATCGCGCCGCACCCGGTGTCGGTCCCGCTCGAGTACCCGGCCCAGCTGGAAGCCTCGAACACCGTCGAGATCCGGCCGCGGGTGGGCGGCGTGCTGGAGCGGCAGGAAGCGGTTGAGGGCCAGCGCGTCAAGGCGGGCCAGATCCTGTTCGTGATCGACCGGCAACCGTACGAGGCGGCGCTCGCGCAAGCCCGGGCAACGCTCGCGCAGGCGGAGGCGGCGAAGGCGCAGGCCGAGCGTGACCTTGAGCGTGCCCGTCCACTGTCCGAACTCGACGCGTTGAGCCAGCGCGAACTCGATGCCGCCATCGCCGCCCAGGCAGCGACCACGGCGCAAGTCCAGGCGGCACGCGCGGCGGCCCGCACCGCCGAACTCAACCTCGAGTGGACGATCGTGCGGGCACCGATCGAAGGCGTGATGAGTCGCGCCCTGATCCGGCTCGGCGGCCTCGTGACGGCCTACAGCACGTTGTTGACGACGGTGTACAAGACCGACCCGATGTACGTGAACTTCAGCATCAGCGAGCAGCGCCTGCTCGAGGTGCAGCGCGCACTCGGCAGGCCGCCCGACCAGCGAAATCCGAGCAAGACTCGCTTCCGCGTGTTCCTGACGGACGGCAGCGAACTCGACGGTCCGGTCGAGCTCGACTTCGTCGACGCGGCCGTCGACCTCAGGACCGATACCCTGCCGTTGCGGCTCGCGGTCCAGAATCCGCGGCAGCTGCTGCGCGCCGGGCAGTTCGTCAAGGTATCGGTCGAAACGCCGCTGCAGGCCGACGCGATCATCATCCCGCAACGCGCTGTGCAGGAACTCCAGGACAAGCGCTTCGTCTGGACCGTCGACAAGGACCACAAGGCGGTCGCGAGGGACGTGACGCTCGGCGCGCGCGTCGGACAGGACACCCTGGTCTCGAAGGGGCTCGCCGCCGGTGACCTCGTGGTCGTCGACGGCATGCAGAAGCTCAGGGACGGGACCCTGGTCGACCCCGATCCGCCGCCGGCCGCCGAGAAGCGCGCGCCTTGAGCAACTTCTTCATCGACCGCCCGATCTTCGCGACGGTGCTCGCGATCCTGATCACGCTGGCCGGCTCAATCGCGTTCTTCCTGCTGCCCGTCGCGCGTTTCCCGCAGATCACGCCGCCCAGCGTCGTCGTCTCGACCTCGTTCCCCGGTGCCGACGCACAGACGATCGAGCAGTCCGTCGCGGCGCCGATCGAGACGCAGGTTAACGGCGTCCCGAACATGCTCTACATGGACTCGAAGAGCTCCAACGACGGCACCTACACCCTCACCGTCACCTTCGAGGTCGGCTCCGACCAGGACATCGCGGCGGTCGACGTCCAGAACCAGGTCGCGATAGCCCAGCGCCAGCTCCCCGCCGACGTGCTGCGTCAGGGCATCACGATCACGAAGAAGGCGCCACAGGCACTGATGTACATCGCCATCAAGGCGACCGATCCGCGCTACGACTACCTGTTCCTCAGCAACTTCACGGCGCTGCAGGTCGTGGACTCTCTGGCGCGTATCCGTGGCGTCGGGCAGGTCACGCAATTCGGGGCGCGCGACTACGGCATGCGGATCTGGCTCGATCCGGGTCGCATGGCGCGCCTCGGCGTCACGACGCAGGACATCAGCGCCGCGCTGAACGAGCAGAACGTCGTCGCACCGGCGGGCATCATCGGCGCCGAGCCGGCGCCGCCTGGACAGGAGATGACCTATTCGGTGACCGTCCACGGCCGCCTCGGCTCGGTGCGCGAGTACGAGGACATCGTGCTGCGCACGGGCCCGAACCGAGCAATCGTCCGGCTGCGCGACGTCGCGAGGATCGAGCTGGCCGCGACCGACTACAGTCGCTCGACCCGGCTCAAGGGGCAGGCGGTGGCGTCGCTCGGCATCTTCCAGCTGCCGGACGCAAACGCGCTCGAGGTCGCGAAGCAGGTACGCGCGACGCTAAGGCAGCTGGCTAACCGCTTCCCGCCCGGGATTACCTACGACGTCGTGCTCGACACGACCGAGTTCGTCGCCGAGTCGATCAAGGAAGTCGAGATCACGCTGTTCATCGCCGCGGCGCTCGTGCTGCTCGTCGTGTTCCTGTTCCTGGAGAGCTGGCGTGCCACGTTGATCCCGATGCTGGCCGTGCCCGTGTCGCTGCTCGGCACGTTTACGCTGTTCGTCGGCCTCGGCTTCTCGATCAACACGTTGACGCTGTTCGCACTCGTGCTCGCGATCGGGCTCGTCGTCGACGACGCGATCGTCGTCGTCGAGGCGGTCACCGAGAAGATGGAGTCCCACCACCTGAACCCGCGCGACGCCACGCGCGCGGCGATGGCCGACGTGTCGAGCCCGGTAATCGCGATTGCGCTGGTGCTGACTGCCGTGTTCGTGCCGGTCGCGTTCCTGGGCGGGCTCACCGGCCAGTTCTACCGCCAGTTCGCACTGACCCTGTCGGTCTCGGTGCTGATCTCGGCGTTCATCGCGCTCACATTCACGCCGGCAATGTGCACGCTGTTGCTGCGGCCGCGCTCCCACGAGCCACCACGCACGCTGATCGGGCGCGTCTTCGCCGCGTTCAACCGCGGCTTCGCCACCGCGACCCAGCGGTACACTGAGACGGTGCGGCGCGCGCTCCGGCGCTCGGCAATGGCGCTTGGCGTGTTCGGCGTGATTGTCGTCGCGGCGGTCGTGCTCGTCGTCGAGCGTCCCGGCGGCTTCCTGCCGGAAGACGACCAGGGCTTCATGCTGCTGGTTACGCAGCTGCCGCCCGGGGCGTCGTTCCAGCGCACCGAGGCGGCGCTCGAGAAGGTCGCCGCGGTGGTTGAGAGCAAGCCGGAGGTCCATGAGATGCTCGCGATCAGCGGGCTCAACCTGCTTGCCGGAGTGACGACCCCGTACACGGGCTCGGGGTTCATACCGCTCGAATCCTGGTCGAAGCGACCCGGCGTGCAGAGCTCGGTCGCGGGACTGATACCGCGGCTGTCCCGCGAGCTCGCCGCGATCAAGGAAGCGAACGTCATCGTCGTCGCGCCACCCGCGATCCCGGGCATCGGCCAGGCTGGCGGATTCGAACTGATCCTCGCCGACACTTCCGGCGGCAGCCTCGACCGCTTCAACGTCGGCATCCAGGAATTCCTCGCGGCCGCCGCCAAGCGGCCGGAGCTTGCCCGGGTTTCGACGCAGTTCAACCTGCGGGTACCACAGATCGAGTACGTCGTGGATCGTGACCGGGCCAAGTCGCTCGGCGTCCCGATCTCGGACATCTTCTCGACGCTGCAGACGTTCCTTGGCGGCAGCTACATCAATGACTTCAACCTCTTTGGCAGAACCTACCGCGTGACGGCCGAGGCGGAGGGCAGTGCACGCCGCGTCCCGGAGGCTGTCAACGGCCTCTACGTCCGGACGCAGGCCGGTGACATGGTGCCGCTGTCCTCGCTGGTTAGCGTCAAGCCGTCGCTCGGCCCTTCCTACATCGAACGCTACAACGTCTTTCGTGCAGTCACCGTGAACGGCTCGCCCGCCCCGGGCTATGGCCAGGGCGACGCGCTCCGGGCAATGGAGGAAGTCGCCCGAGCGGTGCCGGACTACATGACCTACTACTGGACCGGGTCGGTGCTGCAGCAGAAGCGTACGGGTGGACAGGCGCCGTACATCTTCGTGATGGCGATGGTGTTCGTGTTCCTGGTGCTTGCCGCGCAGTATGAGAGCTGGGGCGTGCCGTTCGCCGTCATGCTCTGCATCCCATTCGCTGTGTTCGGCGCATTCCTCGGCCTGACGATGCGCGGCATGGCGAACGACATCTATGCACAGGTCGGACTCGTGATGCTGATCGGGCTTGCGGCGAAGAACGCGATCCTGATCGTCGAATTCGCCAAGCTGTCGCACGAGCGCGGCATGTCGGTGGTCGACGCCGCGATTGCCGGCGCCCGGTTGCGACTTCGCCCGATTCTGATGACGTCGGCGGCGTTCATATTCGGCGCGCTGCCACTCGCGATCGCGAGCGGCGCGGGCTCCACCTCGCGTCAGGTGCTCGGCACGACCGTCGTGTTCGGCATGACTGCGGCTACGGTGATCGGCATCTTCATCGTGCCCGTGTTTTACGTGGTCATTCAGGGAGGCATCGAGCGCTGGCGCCCGCCGCATGCCGCGGCCGTGGATTCCTCGGCGCCGCGCGAGCCCTCGTTGACCGACGGGGAGACGCCTCCTTGAGGCTCATCGCGCTCGCCGGATTCGCATTGCTCGCCGGCTGCGCCGTCGGTCCGGATTACCGCCGTCCGGAGGTTCCGGTACCGGCCGCCTATCGCGCCGCGAGCGAACCGCCCGCGGGCGCATCGATCGGCGACTCGTCCTGGGAAAGCGTCTATACGGACCCGCAACTGCGCGACCTGATCGCGTCGGCGCTCAGGAACAACCTCGACCTTAAAGTTGCCGTCGCCCGCGTCGATGAGGCGAGGGCGGCGTTGGGTGCGACCCGGCTCCGGTACCTGCCGACGGTCGACGCGACGGGACAAATCGGTCGTTCAAAGGCGTCGTTGGATGCGCTGACGCCCGGGGCGCCGCGCTTCCAGAATACCGAGCAGGCGGTGGCCTCGGCATCGTTCGAGGTCGACCTCTGGGGCCGGCTTCGGCGCCTGAACGAGTCGGCGCGCGCCACGCTGCTGTCCTCGGTCTACGCGAAGCGCACCGTCGAAAGTTCGATCGTCGCGAGCGTCGCGAATGCCTACTTCACGCTGCTCTCGCTCGATGCGCAGCTTGAGATCACCAGACGCACCGTGGGGACGCGCGAGAAGTTCGTCGAGTTGACGCAGGCCCAGCACGAGCGTGGCTACGCGACCGGGCTCGACGTCGCGACCGCCGAAGCACAGGCCGCGGTCGCGCGCGGCAACGTCCCGGACCTCGAACGGCGGATCACGCAGACGGAGGACCTGCTGTGCGCCCTTCTCGGCGAGAACCCCCGGCCGATTGATCGGCCGAGGCGTGGCGAGGCGATGCCGGAGTCGCCCCCGCTGCCACCGCCCGGGATGCCCTCGCGCCTGCTCGAGCGCCGGCCCGATGTGCGCGCTGCCGAGGAGGCGCTGCGCGCCGCCAACGCGAACGTCGGTGCCGCGAAGGCCGCGCTCTTTCCGACGATCTCGCTGACCGGGTTTGCCGGCTCGCTGAGCAACCCGCTGGGGAGCCTGTTCCGAGCGCCGACCTCGGAGTGGAGCGCATCAGCCGGCATCGTCCAGCCGCTTCTGGATTCGCAGCGTTCCGCTTACCAGCTCGACCTGGCCAACGCGCAGAAGCGCGAGGCGCTATTCCAGTACGAGAAGGTCGTGCAAAGCGCATTCCGAGACGTCGCGGACGCGCTCGTGGCCTACTCCAAGTACGCGGAGTTTGCCGTCGAGCAGGGCAACGAGGTTGCGGCGCTGAGGCGTGCGGCGCAGATCGCGCTGGCCCGATACCGCGTCGGCTACGCCTCGTACTTCGACGTCATCAACGCGGACCGGGACCTGTTCGCCGCGGAGCTCGCCCTCAACGAGGCGCACGCCAACAGTCTCGCGGCGCTTGTGCAGCTTTACCAGGTACTCGGCGGAGGCTGGCAGGAGCATTGAGGCGTGCGCGGGTCCTTCGGACGGGCCCTGGCGCTATCCCTTCGGGGCGGCCTCGATGCGCGCAAGTGACGGCGCGCGCGTCGCGCGCAGCTTCGCCGCGACGCGCTCAGCGTCGGCGAATACCCGCAGCAGGTTGCCGCCGGCGAGCTTGGCGACCTCCGCGTCGGTCCACCCGCGGCGCATGAGTTCGGCAAGCAGCGCCGGAAAGCGGTCGACGCCCTCGAGTCCGACCGGCGTCTCCTCGATACCGTCGAAATCCGAGCCGATACCGACGTGGTCGATGCCGGCGACCCGGCGGATGTGCTCGATGTGGTCCGCGACCTGCTCGAGGGTCGCGCGCGGCTTCGGGTGCGTTCCTTCCCACGCCGCGAGCGCCCCCTTGGCGCGGTCCGGCTGTCCGATGTAGAGGCCGCCGTACGGCGGCGCGTTGAATCGCGCCTGCTCGGCAGCCTGGTCGGCCTCCCAGCGATTCACGGCTTCGGACACGTACCCGGGGTTGAAATTGACCATGACGACGCCGCCGTGCTCGGCGACGAGCCTGAGGACATCGTCGGGAACGTCGCGCGGATGGTCGACGATCGCGCGCGCCGATGAGTGCGAGAAGATCACAGGAGCCTCGCTGATCGCCAGCACGGCGCGCATCGCGTCGGGTGAGACGTGGCTCAGGTCGACGAGCATGCCGAGCCGGTTCATCTCGCGGATCACGTCGCCACCGAACGCCGTGAGGCCGTGGTGCGCAGGCGCATCGGTCGCCGAATCGGCCCAGGCCGTGTTGCGCGTGTGGGTCAGCGTCATGTAGCGCGCCCCCAGGTCGTACATCTGGCGCAGTACGGCGAGCGAGTCGTTGATCTGGTGGCCGCCTTCGATGCCGATCAGGGACGCGACGCGATGCGCCTTGTGGATGCGGCGGATGTCGGCCGCCGAGTACGCCATCTCGAGGTCCGCGGGGTAGCGGGCCGCAAGGCGCTTGACGAGGTCGATTTGCTCGATCGTCGTCTGCACCGCTTCGAGGCCCTTGAGCTCCACCGGGACCCATACCGACCAGAACTGCGCGCCGACGCGTCCCGCACGGAGGCGGGGTATATCCGTCATCAGCGGCGCGCCTCCGGGCGGCGGCGGAATCTTCGACGCGTCGGCCGAGAGGTCGACGGCTCCGGGGTCGCCCTTGAAGCGGTCGCGGATCTCCCACGGCAGGTCGTTGTGGCCGTCGATCAGCGGCGTCTCGGCGAGCACTCGGTCGATGCGTGCGCCAAAGTCCGCGTTTGCGGCCGATGCGGTGCCGGCAGGGCACAGCAGGGCGAGTGCCGGGAGCAGGGAGGTCAGAGCGCGGACGATGTGGGTCACGGGCGGCTCACTTCTGGTAGGTCGCGGGACGTTTGCGTCAGTATAGAGTGGAACCCGTCAGGGCCCGATGGCCGCGACCGGGAGCACGCCGAGTGCGCCGGCGTGCAGGCTCTGGATGTAGAGCTTGCCGTCGTATTCGGTCACGCCGCTCGTCTCGGGGATCCGGCCGGAGGGATCCTGGAGGTCGGCGATGACGCGGCCGGTCTCGTCGAACGCCACGACGTGTCCGTACACCGGCGGTACGGGCCAAAGCGCCTTCGGCAGCCGCAGGCTCATTGCGCGCAGCAACGGCAGGTCCGCGAGCGCATCGATGACCGCGCTGCGCGGCTTGGTGAAGCCCGTCCAGATGCGGCCCGTTGCGCTGCGGGTCAGGTTGTCCGGGAAGCCCGGCAGGTTGTCGGCGAAGACCCGTGCCTGGCGTCGGGCCGTGTCGCTGGCGAGTGCGCGGGCGTCCAGGCCATCGGCCGCGACGTCGACCTTCCAGATCCGATAGGCCCCGGTCTCCGAGACGTACATCTGTGACTCGTCGGCCGACAGTGCAACGCCGTTGGCGAAGCACAGGCCGCCGATCACGACGCGCAGCGCGCGTGTGTCGGGCTGGTATTCGAGCACCCGGCCGCTGCAGGAGTGCTCCATGATGTCGAGCAGCGCTGCGTCGAACGTCCCCCACACGCGCGCCGCCAGCCGCTGCGTCGCGTCGGTGAAGTAGATCCGGCCATCGCGTGCGACCACCACGGCGTCGGCGAACGAAATCGGCTGCGCGCCGACGTGATCGGCGAGCACGGTCACGGAGCGATCGGTTCCGACCGCCAGCAGGCCCCGGAATGCATCGGCCACGATCAGCCGCCCGGCGGCGTCGAACTCCATCCCGAGTGGGCGGCCGCCGGTGTTCACAACGGTCTCGATGCCGGATCCGTCGGCGTTCATTCGCAGGATGGAGCCGGACAAAGTGCCGGTGTAGAGCTTGCCGTCGGGACCGAAGGCTATGTGTTCCGGGCCGATCTCCGGCGAAATCGACACGGCCCGCAGCGATGCCAGGCGCGTATTGCGGGCGTGCGGCCCGACATAGCCGCCAGATCGGGGTGCTTGCCAGGCAACGGCACGAATCGGAACCGGCCACAGCAGGAGGTAGGCCGCGAGCAGCAGCACGATGATGATGATCCAGCGAAGAAGCCGCTTCATTTCTGTCACCCGGTCCTGTTCCGGCGGTCGGTTCGCGCCGGTCGATCTTACGCGCCCGCCCCCGCGATCCACCACGGCCGGGCCGGCATGGGGCGACGGTCGCCGATGGCCGGGCCAGTCCGCGGATCGGAATTCGTGCGTCGGTGCCAGCGGTGCGGCTGCCGTCGCGCGACGAATCGTCTGCGCCGCGCGCCGAGCCGCCGCCCGATCCGCGTCAGGCCGTCGTAACGTCGCAGCCGCGATGCCGGCGCGTCCCGCGAAGCCCCGGAGCACCGGGGCGCGCCGTTGTCGGCGGACCGAAATCCGCTGGAGAACCAGTCCATGGCGATACGTTGCTTGAAGCTCGCGGGACTCTACCTGCTCGTCGGCATGACGATGGGCCTCGTGATGGGTGCGACCGAGCAGTTCGC
>Ga0265328_10000993_pt1 | contig 13000 bp, 9 predicted proteins | sample 41624metaG_FD_202086 | JGI IMG/M metagenome (GOLD analysis project Ga0265328, IMG submission 202086) | Rhizosphere microbial communities from Carex aquatilis grown in University of Washington, Seatle, WA, United States - 4-16-24 metaG | ecosystem: Host-associated > Plants > Roots > Rhizosphere >...
TCTCGTGATCGTCGGTCTCACCGGCAGCGTCATCGCCTTCAGGGAAGAGCTGGATGTGTGGCTCAATCCCGATTTGATGCGCGTTCCGATTCTCGACGTGAGTCCGCTGGACCCGCTGCAATTGCGCGAGAAAGCTGAAGCGCTTGAGCCGCGGATTCGCGTCGACGCCATTGCGCTCGCTCAAGCGCCGGGCCGGTCGATGCCGATTTCATTTACGCCGCGCATCGATCCGCAGACCGGCAAGCCTTTCGAGCTTCCGTTCAATGAAATTTTTCTCGACCCTTACACGGGCGAAAAGCTCGGCGAGCGGCAGAACTGCGCTGTGTCGCTCGCGAAGGAAAACATCGTTTGCTTCATCTATCGCATTCATACGAGCCTGGCGCTGCCGGAGAGCGCAGGAGGGCTCGGCTCCTACCTTCTCGGCGGGACCGCGCTCGTCTGGACGATCGATTGTTTCGTCGCCTTCTACCTCACCTTTCCGATGCGACGGCGCAACGGCCCCTCGGCCGCTCCTAAATCCTGGTGGAGCCGATGGAGACCGGCATGGCTCGTCAAGCTCGGCGCCGGCGCCTATCGCATCAATTTCGATATTCACCGGGCGTTCGGCCTGTGGACATTCCTCATGCTGTTCGTCTTCGCCTGGTCGAGCGTCTTCTTCAACCTCAATGTCGTCTACACGCCGGTTATGAGCCTCGCCTTCGACATGACCCTGCCGACGGCTTTGCCTGATCTCGACACGCCGCTGGAAAATCCGGCTTTGAGCTGGCGCGAGGCGCTTTCACGGGGACGCGAGCTAACGAAAGAGGCTGGCGAGCGTTACGGCTTCACGACGCTGAGCGAGCAATCTCTCGGCCTCGAACACGCCAAGGGCGTCTATACCTATATGGTTCGAAGCTCTCGGGATTTCAGCAAACGCGGCGACACGGTCGTCGCCTTTGATGCGAACAGCGGCGTCTTCAAATCCCTGACGGCCGCGAGCACGGTTGCGCCAGGCTGGGTCGTGACGCAGTGGTTCGTATCCCTCCACATGGCGCAAATTTTTGGACGTCCGATGCAGATTTTCGTTTGCGCGATGGGTTTCGTGATCACGGCGCTGTCGGCGACGGGCGTCGTCATCTGGTGGAAGAAGCGCACGGCCCGCAAATTTCGAGCGCAACGCGACGGGGCGGCGGCGTGACGCGCGCCTTTCGCTTCAACCCTTTTCCTTTGGAGGATCGTCGCGAGCGCGACGCGGCGCATTCCTTGGAAGCGCTGGCCCGCCGTCTGCATGGATTCTTGCCATTGTCGGCTCGCTGTCGTCCGCCATTGCTCGGAATGCTTCACGGACATGCGCCGAGAGTCACGGCGTCGACGCGTCTTCTCGTCACCGGCGTCTTTGTTACGGGCGGCGGCGGTCTGATGTGCAAGATCGATCTGGATTGCGAGACAATCGGCTCGTCTGTTTTGGTCGTGCCGATCACACACCTTGCTTTCGATCGACGGCATCCGATTTGGCGCGACGTCGCGACTTATCGACGCCGCCATGCCACGCGCTTTGAGTCGAACGGCTCGCGCAAATGACGCCCGGCTTCACGATGAAAGGACGCATAGGTCTCGTGCTTATCGGCGCTTGCGTGGCCGTGGCAGGCGTTCTTCTTCTGTATTTCATGTCTCCCGCACCGCCGCCGCGATATGCGACCGCAAAAATCCTTCGCGCCGACATAGAGAGAAGCGTGCTGGCGACAGGAACGTTGCAAGCCGTCCGTCAGGTCGACGTTGGCACGAGGGTGACGGGACAGTTGAAATCGCTCCACGTCCGACTCGGCGACCATGTCCATGCCGGCGATGTTCTCGCGGAAATCGATCCGCTTCTGCCGGAGAACGAGCTGAAGGGCGCGCGGGCAAATCTCGCCAATCTGGAAGCGCAGAAGCAGTCCGCCGTGGCGACGTTGTGGCGTGCGAAACGCGAGTTCGAGCGACAGCGGGGAATGATCAAGGGCGCTGCGACGTCGCGGCGCGATCTGGAAAGCGCAACGGCGCAATTACGAGCGGATGAGGCGAGCCTCACAGCGTTGGACGCGCAGATCGATCAGGCCAGGAGCCAGGTCGACATCGCCAACGCCAATCTCTCCTACACGAAAATCACCGCGCCGATCGACGGGGAGGTCGTGGGCGTGCTGACGCAAGAGGGGCAGACGGTAGTCGCCGCGCAAATCGTTCCCGTGATCCTGAAACTTGCCCGGCTCGACGCGATGACGATCAGGACGCAGGTGTCCGAGGCCGACGTCATCAATGTGAAAGTCGGCCAGCCGGCTTCCTTCACCATCATGGGCGACCCGGATAAACGCTACTCGGGACGTCTGAGGGCGGTGGAGCCGGCGCCGCAAAATTATTCCGATCCGGCCCTGGGGCAAGGCGGCGGGCAGTCGGCGGCGTCGACTGGCGGAACGGCGTCGGCCGTATTCTATAACGCTCTTTTCGACGTGCCGAATCCCGATCACACATTGCGCATCGGCATGACGGCTCAGGTGTCGATTGTGTTGGGCGTGTCCAGGGGAGTCCTGGCCATTCCGTTCGCCGCGCTGCGGGAGCAGTCGAACGACGAGCGCTACGCCGTGCGCGTTCTCGGCGCCAAAGGGGTCGCCGAGACGCGGCAAATCCGGATCGGCGTCAATAATCACATTCTCGCGGAGGTTCTGGAGGGAATCGCGGAGGGAGAGAATGTCGTCACCGCAGACGCGCCGCAGTCTTCGTCGACTCCGTCTCCGGGCGCTCGGTAATGGCGCCGACCGCCGCGACAATCGGCGCATCTTTGCTGACGCTCCGGGAAGCGAAGCGCCGCTACGCAGGCGGCGCGCAGGAGATTTACGTTTTGCGGGGGATCGATCTCGATATCCACGCAGGTGAGATGGTCGCTCTTGTCGGCGCCTCCGGCTCGGGCAAGTCCACGCTGATGAATATTCTGGGCTGCCTCGACCGATTGAGCGAAGGAAGCTATCTGGTCGCCGGACAGGACACGTCGACGCTCATGCCGGATCAGCTTGCCGAACTTCGTCGGGCCCATTTCGGATTCGTGTTTCAACGCTACAATCTTCTGTCCCGGCTTTCAGCGAAAGCCAATGTCGAGATACCGGCGATCTATGCGGAAATGGCAGCGAAACAGCGCCATGAACGCGCGCGCGCTTTGCTCCAGCGGTTGGGTCTCGCAGACCGCCTCGATCATCGTCCCGCTCGGCTCTCCGGCGGACAACAACAGCGCGTCTCCATCGCTCGCGCCTTGATGAATGGCGGACAGGTGATCCTTGCCGATGAACCGACCGGCGCGCTCGACAGCGCGACGGGCGCGGAGGTGATGGAATTGCTGCTGGAATTGAACCGGCTGGGCCATACCTTGATTCTGGCGACCCACGATCCTGCTGTCGCCGCACATGCTCCGCGTGTGATCACACTGGCCGACGGCCGAATCGTGTCAGACGTGATGACGCGGATTGCGGCGGGCGGCACGGCAAGCGGGCGTATGACGACCTGCGCCGGGGAGTCGAAGCAAACCGCTGCCGTCCCGACAATAGCTGCAATGGCGGAACGGGCCGATGACCGCGCGCGATCGCTTGCGACCTCCCGGGGAGCCACCTGGTCGCGCTTCCTGGAAGCGGGCCACATGGCGGTCGTCGCTCTGCTGGCTCATCGCCTGCGCACGGCGCTGACTATGCTCGGCATCGTCATCGGCATTGTTTCCGTGGTCACTATGGTGGCGCTTGGCGAAGCCGCTCAGCGCTTCGTCGCCGACGATCTCAAAGGCGTCATGACGAACACGCTCGAGATCTATCCGGGCAAGGATTGGGGCGATCCCGACGCGAGCCGAATTCAGACGCTGACCAGTGTGGATGTCGAGGCGCTGCGCCGACAAGACTATGTCAAGGACGCCAGCCCGCAAATGACGCAAACGGCGTTGCTACGCCATCGCGCGAACAGCGGTTCGGCCAGCGTCACAGGCGTCGGCGCGAATTATTTCGAAATAACCGGCTTGCCGATCGAGCAGGGAGCCGGCTTCAACCGCGACGACATTTCGAAACAGGCGCAGGTCGCGGTGGTCGACGCCAATGTGAAGCAGCGCTTCTTTGGAAACGCCAACCCTGTCGGCCAGACGCTCTATGTCGGCAAGCTGCCATGCGTCATCGTGGGCGTCACCGGCAAAAATTACCAGCAGGAAAGCCGGGGCGGCTCCAGGCTCAATGTATGGGTTCCGCACACCACCGCTGGCGCGCGACTGATCGGACGCAGCTATCTCGACAGCATCGTCGTGGCTCTGCGCGACGGCGAACCGCCCGCCGTCGCAGAGGAGAAGCTGACGCCATTTCTCATCAAGCGGCACAAAGTCAAGGATTTCATTGTGTTCAATCTGGCTGAGCGCATCCGATCCGGCGTCGCCTTCTTCCAATCCATGTCTCTGCTTCTCGCTGCGATCGGGATCATCTCGCTTACTGTCGGCGGCATCGGGGTCATGAACATAATGCTGGTGTCAGTGTCGGAACGCGCGCGCGAGATCGGCGTGCGCATTGCTGTGGGCGCGCGGCAAGGAGACATTCGGCGCCAGTTCCTGATCGAAGCCGTGGTCGTTTGTCTTCTCGGCGCCCCGGTCGGCGTCGCGCTCTCCTTTCTCGCTTGTTGGGGCGTCGGCTTTTTCCTTCCGCCGAGATGGGAGATGAGCCTGTCTCTTTCCGCGATCCTCTCCGCGGTTGTCTGCGCCACGGCGACCGGCGTTATTTTCGGCTATTTTCCGGCGCGCAGCGCGGCGCAGCTCGACCCTGTGGAGGCCCTTGCCCGTGATTGAGCGCCTGTTCGTCGACATCGATTTTTATTCGCCGCGAAGGCCCGGGCGCGAATGCTTTTCGCCTTCTCGTTCCCGGCCTTGCTCACGGGCTGTGTGATCGGCCCGGATTTCAGGACGCCCGTCGCGCCTGCGGTCGAGCGCTTTCACACCGGAGAAAACCGCCTCGTCGAGGAGGCGATTTCCCAGCAGGCAGATTCCGCCCGGGCAGCAACTGCTATTGTAATCACCTGAACAGTGGGAAGAGTTTGCTCAGGAGTGGGCGCACCATTGTCTTAAAGCCAAATACACGCAGGTTAAGCGTCATAGCGGATCTGGAGAACGCGGCGTGGATGTCGCCGGTCTCACCGAAAACAAAAAGCTTGCGGGCGTGTGGGAAATTTCCATATCGTTTCCGGTACGATTTTTTGGAAATTTTCTTGTGCAATGTAAGGCGCCGACGTCCCGCGCGCCGCCGTGAATTTCCCGAGCGCGGGGCGTCAGAGGCCTTTCGATTTATTATATGCGGCCTGGCCGGCGACGCGCATTTCGGACTCCAGTCCGGTGAACATGGATTTGATCATTGCAGTCGCGGCGGCCGGCGCGGTCGAGGGATCTCCGGCGTTGAAAGGCGGCGCCGGCGCATATTGCGCGAGAAGCTGAAGGGACTCGGCATATCTCCGGTCGCGAAGTTCTGCGACAAGCGCAAGCGCAAAGTCCAATCCGGCAGTCACTCCCGCCGCGGTAATGCGATTGCGGTCGTGCACGACGCGTCTCGCCGTCGGGAGCGCGCCGAAAACGGGCAGCAAGGGCGCTGTCACCCAATGGGATGTGGCGCGATAACCCTCCAGAAGGCCGGCGCAACCAAGAAGCAGGGAGCCCGTACAGACCGAGGTGACATAGCGCGCCCGAGCGCCAATGCGGCGAATGAAACGGATTGTCTCGTCGTCGCGCATGGCCGCAAGGGTTCCCGCGGCGCCGCCGGGCACGCATAAAATGTCGGCTTCGCCATTGACCTCGTCGAACCGCAGCGTCGGCGTGATGATCAGGCCCGTGTCGCAACGAATCACATCGCGTGTTTTGGCGGCGATCTCGACCCGGGCGCCCATCAAATTAGCCAACATGTAGTGCGGGCCGACAAGATCCAGCGAGGTGAAGCCGGGATAGGCGAGAAAGACGATTTTCTCCCTGCCGCGCCAGTTGGCCGGCATTTCCGACATGTTATGTCCGTCGCCGCTTTTTGGCGCGGGCGCGGGCGCCGACTCGGCGGCGAAAGCGCCGCCTGCGAGCAGGCCTGCAAGTGCTGCGGCGACTTCGCCAAGCCGCCGCCGGTCGATCTCGTTCATGGGGACTCCTACATGCGCGCTGATAGCGTCGCGAAGAATGTGCGCCCGTCGCCGGGCGCGACATTGCCGGAGAGATAGGGGTATTGGACGAAATATTTTCTGTCGCCGAGGTTTTTTGCGCTGATGGCGAAAGTGAAATGCTCGTGCTTGTACGTCAGAGCGGCGTCGAAGATGACATATCCGCTCGTGCTCCACGGCTTGCCGATTTCGACGACCTGACTGGAGGCGGCATATAGGCCGGCGCCAAGAGACCAGCCATGCAGCGGACCATCGAAGGCGTAGTCGCCCCACAAGCGACCCGAGGCGCGCGGCGCGACATTGAGCGGCGCGTTTTGAAACACGAGCTTGACGTCTTTTGAATCCTTTGCGTCGAAATGCGCGAAGCTTGCGAGAACCGACACATTGCTGAGCGGTTGCCAAAGCAAATCGCCTTCCACGCCCGACGAACGCCATTCGCCGCTTTGCACCTGCGTCAAGCTTCCAGACGGCGTGAGAGCGACATTGGTCCGCTTTAGATCGAAATAGGCGAACGTTCCCGACAAGCCGTAAAGCCCGTCAAGTTTCAGGCCGGCCTCATATTGCTCCGATCCTTCGGCTCTTGGCGGTGCGCCCCCGGGCCCGCTGAAGAAGGTGACGGGGCGCAGGCCCTGCGAATAGCTGCCATAGGCTGCGAGCCAATCGAGGATGTCGTAAGTCGCGCCGACGCGCGGAAGCAGTTTGGCCTCGCTGTCGGTGAAACTGCGCGGCGTTATGCCGGAATAATCGCGATTGGTGATGTCCACCATTGCAAAGCGCAGGGCGCCGAGAAAATGCAGACGATGGAGAATCGTCGATTGCAATTGTGCGGTCGCGCCGGCGTTCTGATATTGATTGTCATTGTCGTTAAAGAGCGTGTAACCGTTCTGCCCCGGAAAGGGTTGCGCATATGGCGCGAAATCGGGCGAACGAAAATCGATCGTCTGCGGGAAGCCGAAAAGCCCGAAAACCGTCGGGTCGGGACCATTGGCGTAGGCGGCCGTGAAGCGGCCGCGTTCCCACACACGATTGAAGTCGCCGCCCACGAGCAGGCGGTTTTCGGTCGGGCCAATGTCGAATTTGGCGAGCACATTCGACGATACGGCAAATTCGTCGAGCTGTTGCGCAAGCAGCGCGTTGAGCATCACGAATTGCGAGGGGCCGCCATAGACGCCAAAGAAGGGGTAAACGCTGATTGTTGGATAATTGCCGGAGAAGGGAATCTGCGCGGGTTGGAAGATATGCGACGCGTTCCAGCGCGCGGTGGTGAAAGTCGAGAACGTCTCGTTGAACTTGTGATCAAGGCGCACCGTGACGCCGGCCGATTCATTTGTCGTCTTCGGCAATGCGGGATTTGCAAGAAAGGCCGTCGACGAGAGCGAGAAGAAGCTGCGGTCGATCGTTCCGGCGGCGGGCAAGCCGGGATAGTCGGGCTGATCGCGACGTGAGAGATGCCCCTGCACGACCAGCGACGTCGCGTCGTTCGGCGCGATTTTGAGCGTAGGGTCGATCGAGTAGCTCTGGCGATGAACGACAGCGGCATTGGCGTGAGTCGTCTCATATTGAGCAGTTAGCCGGAACAGAACCGTTTTTTCCGGATTGAGCGGCTGATTCACGTCGATATAAGGGCTGCCGTAGCGATAGCCGCCTGCGCGTACGCCGACCTCGACGAATCTGTCCGGCGTCGGCATCTTTGAGACGACGTTGACCACGCCGCCGACGGGGCTGGGTCCGCCCTGAAAGAGAATGCTCGCAGGCCCTTTCAGAACCTCGACCCGTTCGACGCCGGCGATCAGATCGCGCGCGCCGAAATCGTAATAATTTGGCATTCCGTCCGTGTAGCGCTCTGCGCGCATTCCGCGCAGGCCTGGGCCGAAGCCGCCGGAATAAATCGGATCAAGTGGTTGAAGGCCGGAAATATTGCGGAAAGCCTCGCTCTGGGAAATCGCCTGCTGATCGTCAATCAGTTTGCGGGGAATGATTTCGATCGACAGAGGCAATTCCTTCACCGGCGTATCGAGCCGCGTCGCGCGCGAGGTGAAGGCGTGATAGCCCTGCACCGGGCCGGCGGTGGTCTGCTGCACATCGGGATTGTCAGTCGTCGGCGTCACGGAATTCGAGGCGGCGGACGTCGGAGCGGCTCGCGTCAGTGCGGCGCCGATGTCGATTGTCGGCAGGCTTTGTTGCGCCAGCGCCGCGCCGCCGCACATCAACGCCAGCGCATTCGCGCCGGCTCCAAGGACAAGATGGCGATTCCGCATTTCGGCCTCCGGTGTGTTTTATTTTCTTCTTTGAGCGGCCGCCGCCGCAAGCGAGGGGTCTGTCTACGGTGTCTAGCTTTCATGGGGATAACATGGAGCGCGCGGCGATGCGTTTTCTGCTCTATTGATTTTTCGTTCCGCTTCGCGCTAGCCTTTTGCCCGTTGCGCGCAGTGGAGTCATCGTGTGTCCGAACGAGTCTTTTTGAGTGGCGCGCGTTACGCCGGCGCGCTGCGTATAAAAATCATCCAGCGCCAATGCGCGTGCTGCTAGTTGAAGACGAGCCCGAGATGGCTCGCGCTCTCAATCTGCGACTGGGGCGCTCCGGCTTCATCGCCGATCACGTCAGCTCCGTGTCTGAGGCGAGCGCTGCCGCCGCCTGTCACGACTACGCTTTGGCGGTGGTGGATCGTCGTCTGCCGGATGGCGATGGCCTTGATTTTGTGCCGGAGCTACGGCGCCTTCAACCAGGCGTACGCATATTAATGCTCACCGCCTGCGAAGCGGTTTCAGACCGAATTCTTGGCCTTGACGCGGGCGCCGACGATTATCTCGCCAAGCCCTGCGATCTCGATGAGCTTATGGCGCGCATCCGCGCCTGTCTGCGTCGCGGCGGGGGCGAGGCGCCGCCGCCCGTCGCCGTCGGCGCGCTGTCCTTCGATCCGACGACGCGCGAAGTTGTTGTCCGCGGCGAGCCCGTCATATTGCATCGGCGCGAACTCGCCCTTCTGGACGCCCTCGTTCGCCACTCGGGGCGCATCGTACTGCGCGACAAGCTGCATGAAGAAATCTACGGCTTCGACGACGATGTGCAGACCAATGCGCTGAATATTTTGATTTCGCGGCTGCGCAAGCGTCTGTTCGATCTTGACGCAGGCGTCGAAATTCATGCCGCGCGCGGCATCGGCTATATGTTGACGAAAGCGGCGCCGTGATCCGATTTCACTCTCTATCGCTGCGGCTGGTCGTCTATCTCTTCATCGCGCAAATGGCGGCGCTGCTTCTGCTCATTCCGGCGACGGATTTCATTATTTCGATTTCGGGCGTCAGCGCCGCATGGGAAATTTCCGCCGACGACTGGGGCAAATATCGCATTCAGGCCTTATTGTCAGAATCGATCGCCAGGACGCCTCAAGGCGAGGTCGTGTTACGTCTGACGCCTGCCCTGCGCGCCTATCTCGACGCAAATCCGCAAGTGCGTTATGCCGCTTATGACTCTCATCAAAAGCGCGCGTTGCCGGGCTCCTGTCCCGAACTCGCCGATGCGCTCGGCGAATTCGACACTGTCGAAGCGTCGTCTGCGAAGTTTCGAATTCGCGGCGACGCCAATCCACGCGCCCGCGGCGCGCTTGCGCAGATCGGCACGCCGTTCGGCGACTATGTCGTCGCGGCTTACGGATACAGGATCGCGTGGAATGATCTGATCTTCATCGCGGGGTTGTTCATGACTCTGCATACGGCGATTGTCGTCGTGCCCGCCATTCTGTTTGCGTTGGCGATAGGCGTGCTCGTCGTGCGGGGCGGGCTCGCGCCTTTGCGCGCTGCGTCGGCCGAGGTCGCGGAGATCGACATGAACACGCTGCATCAGCGCATTGTCGTGAATGACGCGCCGGCGGAAATCGCGCCGTTCATCGATGCGGTCAATGGCGTGCTGACGCGTCTCGACGCCGGCGTTGAAGCGCAGCGTCGCTTCACGGCGAACGCGGCGCATGAATTGCGCACACCCATCGCGATCATGCGCGCCCATGCCGACAATCCTGACGACGCCGCGTTTCGGCGCGATATGCGGCGGGACATTCGACGTATCCAGACGATCGCGGAACAGGTGCTTGCGACGGCGCGATCCGCGGAACAAGGCTCCCACGGCGCGGAATCTTTCGAACTTGGCGCGACAGTGCTTGAAATGGTCGCGGATTATGCGCCGCTGATGATTGAAAACAAGACGCGCCTTGAATATGAGGCGCCGGCCGAGGCAGCCTATATCTGCGGCGATAGATGGGCGATCGAGTGCGTTCTCGCCAATCTTCTCGACAACGCCCTGCGGGCCGAACCGGTCGGCGGCTGCGTTCTGGCGCGCGTCACGCTCGAGGGCGTCGTCGACATCGAGGACCATGGCGCGGGCGTCGACGCCGCCGATCGCGACGCAATATTCGAGCCCTTCTGGAGAAAGGGCGCAAAAAGCAAAGGCGTAGGCCTCGGACTCGCGATTTCGAAAAATCTTGTCCAGCGCCTCGGCGGAACGCTTTCCGTCGCCGACACGCCCGGCGGCGGAGCTACATTTCGCCTCGACTTACGTCAATCGCTCATCCCGGCGCCGATATCGTAGCCTCGTATACATTCATTTTAAAATGTCAACTTGCGCGAGGCTCATTGATTACACGAACGCCGAGACGATTTGGGCCTGTCGCAAGCTTTTTTGCTAAAGCGGCGTTGAATAAGAGGTGATCAATTTGGTCTCCAAATTGGAGAGCCGAAATGATCCTGTCGTCCCTTGCCGAGAAGCTGAAGCGCCGCGCGAAAGACGATTTCAAGGGGCGTCACGTCGAGGCCTGGCTCATCATCCAGGCGGTCGGCTGGTATCTGCTATCCCCTGAGCTGCCGCGACGTGGAAAGCTTGTTCGCCGAGCGCGGGTTCGACGTCGACCATGGCATGATCAATCGCCAGGTGGTCGCCTATGCGCACGAAATCGAGAAGCGGTTACGCCAATTCCGCCGCCCGCATTGCGGCTCGATCCGCGTCGACGAAACCTGTGTGAAAGTCCGTGGCGAATGCCCCCTATCTTTACCGGCCGATCGACAAACACGGCGTTCCCCTGGACTTTCTACTGACGGCCAAACGCGATCTCGCCGCCGCCGGGCGATTTTTCCGCAAGGCGCTGAAGGATCAACCCTTGTTGGCGCCGGGCAAAATCGAAACGGACGGGGCGAGCGTTTATCCCAAGGCGTTTTCCGATGGGGCGCAGCAAGGTCTGACGCCCGGCGACGTGCGACATCGCGTCTCCAAACACTTGCAGCAAGGCATTGAAAGCGATCATTTTCACGTAAAGAAAAACATGCCGAAAGTCGGCGGTTTCCCGGTATTATGGCGCAAACGCCACAAGCTTTCTGACGGGCGCGGGCCTATTTTTTGGCGCATGGCCGAAACTCATGTCATCTCAGCTTTGAAGGCGAAGCGCGCCGAAGTCAGCGGGCATATTCACGATCTTGAGAAGCGCATCGCGCGTCATAGGGCGAATCTTGCCAGCATCGACGCCACAATCCGTCTTTTCTCGCCGGAGACGGACCCCGACGCCATTCCGCCAAAGCGTCCCTATCGACGAACGCGCTATTTCGCTCACAATGAACTGCCGCGCCGCGCGCTGAATATTCTGCGGGAGACAGGAAGACCGCTGGGTTCCGGTCATATCGCGGACGCCGTGATCGCTGCGAAACGAATGCCCTCAAACGACTCAAAACTGCGAACGCTTGTCGTCGAACGTGTCGCGACGACTATGCGCGGTCTGCTCAAGCGCGGGCTGGTCGAGAAAACGGGGACGTCCCGCGATGTCGTTTGGCGGCTTGTTTAGATCACACTGCCCTATGCCGCTGCCAATATCCCGTGAAATCCGGGCTGGCCTTTTTCGCCATCGCCAGCGCGGCCATGCGCTCCACCTGTTCGCCGTTCGACATGCGGCGATGATCCTCACGCCAAGAGGCTTCCTGAGCGTATCGAAGCAGATAGACGCCGGCGACGCTGTGATGATGGCCGATTTCCGCGCGGCGCAGGCGGGAGAAATAAGACTCCGCTGCATTCGTGCATGCGCCATCGACGCTGTAAGCCTCTTCGTGGTTAATGCGGCGCATTTCATATTTGCCGTGCAAGCCATCCCAAGATTTCGCTTCGTCCGCGTTCACGATTGAACCATTGGCGATGCGCGCCTTGATGAACTCAAGCGCCTTGCCTTCGGATTGAAACACCGCCGGGACGCTCTCGCCTTCGCGCTCGCGCACGATGACAACGCACTGGCGCTTGCCGTTCTGATTGATCGCAAGGCGACGGTCGCGACGGTTTTCCTTGTGGTTGGCGGGCTTCACGTAACCGCCGAAATAGCCGCCGTCGACTTCCACCATTTCGCCGTCGCCGCCGACGACGCGGCCCTTCATTTCTTCGGCCATTGCCTCGCGGATTTTGTGGAGCAGGACAAAGGCGCACTTGTAAGACACGCCAAGGTCGCGGGAGAGCGCAAGGGCGCTCTTGCCCTTCACTTCATTCGCAAAGAGCGCGATCGCCGCGAGGTAGACGCGCAGCGGGAGCTTATGCGACGCGAACAGCGTCCCGCTCGTCATACTGAAGTCCTTGCCGCAGGCGCGGCAACGGAAGCGCGGCGCGCCGTTCGGGCGCCGGCAATCATAAGCGTCGAGGCCGCCGCAATGAGGGCAAACCGGCTTGCCATTCGTTTCAGCCCAGCGGATGTTGCAAAACATCGTCTCGGCTTCCGCGTCGGACATGCGGAACACTCGGCCCAGCGAAAGGGTTTTGGCGGCGCGGGAGAGAAGGAAATGCTGGGCCATTTGCTCGTTACCTATCGTTTCCGATAGCTAACGAATATGTTAG
>Ga0265328_10000999_pt1 | contig 12984 bp, 9 predicted proteins | sample 41624metaG_FD_202086 | JGI IMG/M metagenome (GOLD analysis project Ga0265328, IMG submission 202086) | Rhizosphere microbial communities from Carex aquatilis grown in University of Washington, Seatle, WA, United States - 4-16-24 metaG | ecosystem: Host-associated > Plants > Roots > Rhizosphere >...
TTGTCGGGCGATCTCGCCTGGCTCGGAACCGAGAACGCCAAACCGTTTGCCGCGCGTGTTTCAAGGATCTGGCACTTCGCGGGGTCGGTGAACTTCACGCTGCCCTTGCCGGTGATACAAGGCATCAATGTCGACGGCGCCCGCAGAGTTCTCGAATTTACTGAAAAGTGTCGTGAAGCCAATCCGAATTTTGAAGCACTCTGCCACGTGAGCACGGCCTACGTCGCCGGTCGTCGCCCTGGCGTGGTGCAAGACGGCGAACTACGGAAGCAGCCAAGCTTTCGCAACGCCTACGAACAAACGAAATATGAATCGGAGCTCCTCGTCAGCGCGGCGAGCAAGCGTATTCCGACGATCATCGTTCGTCCCTCTATCGTGGCAGGCCTCACGGTCGACGGGCGGCCGACGAAATCTAATCCGCTTGATCTCGTGATGCGCAAGTTGATCGCCCGCGGGGTGCGGTGGGCGGTCGCGGACAAGCGCGCGCGTCTCGATTTTGTCGAACCGCGGGCTGTCGCAGAAGCAATTTGGCTCGCGGCGCACGAGCCGGCGCTATTGGGATCCGCCATTCACCTTTGCGCTGGCGCGGAGCAAGACATTTCGGTCGTGGAAGTCGGAGAATTGGTCAAAGAGTTGCTCGGCGTGAAAATCAGCTTCCTGCCGACGTTCCTCTACCCGCTGGTTATCGAGCCCTTGCTGAGAGTCTACAAAGGCGACCCGAGCGGCGCGCGCCGCCATTTTTTCTTTGCCTACGGCAGGTATTTCGAAAATGGGCCGGCGTTTGAGGCGCGTAAGATCAAACAGATTATGACGGACAACGGCTGCGTCTGGCCTTCAGCCGAGCACGTTGCGCGAGCGGCGTTTTCAACAATCGAGACAACTCGAAGAAATACCAGAATTGGAGCGAACAATGTCGTCTGACGTTCGCGAATTTGTCCGCTCAAGAGACGGCACGCGTCTCGCGACATGGCGCTTGGGAGAGGGACCGCCGGTGCTCGTGTCTGCGCCAATCGGAATCCATCCCGACGCCTGGCGTCTGGTCGCCGAAGCGTTGGACGGACGGGCGTCTTTGGCCCTCTATGCATGTCGCGGCATGTGGGAGTCCGACATTCCGCAGGTCGAAAGCGCGGTTACGGTCGCCGACCACGCAGAGGACGTGATCGCGGTCGCCGATGCGCTCAATGACAAGCCGATCGGCTATCTCGGCTATTGCTCGGGATCGTTGCCCTTGCTCGAAGCCCTGGCCGGCGGGCTGTCGGTTCGCGCGACGATGATTGTTAGCCCCTTATTCCGAAGAGGGGCGCATGAGGCTATGATTTCCCGCTTCATCACACGTGTGAACGGTCATTCGCGCGCGCGCGACGCATTATTGTCTTTTGTCTATGAATTCTCGCCGATCGAGTATCGGGAACGCGTCCGTACGGCGCTGGACGACGAAGCTCGGCTTCACAGTTTTTTGATGACGATTCAGGGACTGTATTTGCACACGCCGAACCCGCAACGTGCGAAGGAAGTTCCGATCCGCTTCGCTGCGGCTGCGGAAGATGGCTTGGCGATCTGCCAGTCAATTACGCATTTCATGGCGGCCCGACGAAATTTTGCGGACGACGTCGTCGAATTGAATGGACATCACTTTTCGATTTTCACGAGGCCGGAAGAAACCGCGCATCAGATTCTTGCCTGGCTCGGGCGCCGTCGTAACGACGAGCAGGAGAGCAGAGCGTCCTGAAAAGGGGTTTGACGTTTATGCGTTCTATCAAGATCATCGACGCCACTTTACGTGAGGGAAATCAGGCTCCCGGCGTTACGTTTTCGCCGCCCGCCGCCGCCACGATCGCGAAATTGCTTCAGCGCGTCGGCGTCGACATCATTGAATGCGGTCATGCCGCGATCTCGGAATCGGAGCGCGAGCGGATTCGCGCCGTCGTCGCGATGGACCTCGGCGCGCCATTGCTCGGCCACGCCCGCGCGACTATCGGCGACGTCGATCAGACGGCCGATCTCGGTGTTGCGTGGGTAGGTATTTTTGCCGGAATCAATTCAATCTCGCGCGAGAGCCGTCTCATTTCGCACAGCGAAGGCGAGGTCACGGACAAGGTCATGCGAGCCATAGGCCGGGCGAAGCAACGTGGGCTGAAGGTCCGTTTCACTGTCGAGGATGCGAGCCGGACAAAGTCCGATACGATTCTCCGGCTGCTCAGCCATGCGGTGGGGGAAGGAGCCGATCGGATTTGCTTTGCGGACACTGTTGGAATCCTCACTCCCTTCGAGGTTCACGAACGCGTTGCGTCGCTTCGCGAGGCCTGCCCCGGCGTGGAGATCGAAACGCATTTCCACGATGATCGCGGTCTGGCGATTGCAAACTCCTTGTCGGCCGTAAAAGCCGGCGCGAACTGGGTTTCGACGTCGACAAACGGTTTGGGCGAACGTTGTGGCATAACGGATCTGAGTGCTCTGATCGGGAATCTTGTCGCCGAAGGCGAGAGCGCAAATCGTTTCGACATGGAGGCGCTGCAGGAATTGTCGCGATATGTCGGCGCTATAAGCCGATCTCGACCGGATGATCGGCGGCCCGTGGTCGGCCGGAACGCTTTCACGCATACGTCAAGACTGCATGCGCTCGCGGCCGCAAGAAATCGGGAAGCGTATGAGTGGTGCGCCCCGGAGCGGCTTGCGCGCGAGACGACTTTTGCGTCGCCGGCCCTGCTCTGGAAGGATCAGCGACTGGTTAACAAGCCGAAGATAATCTGCGCCTCGGAACTTCCTTACCATCGCAGCGGACCCGGCGTGCGCCACGTTTTCGTGGATGACAGATTCATCGACGACGCCAGGCAATATTGTGTCATTCGCGACATTCCGGAGCAGACCGAACGCGCGCCGCGACACGTCGACGCTCATCGTCATGCAGTTGACAGTCTCTGGATGTTTATTGGTCGCAACGAAGATTTGACGGGCCTCCGCGTGGAAATCGATTTAGATGGGAGTGTCCGACAAATTGATAGTCCAGTGGCCGTCCATGTGCCGGCGGGGATGCTGCACAGTTATGCCGTCGTAAGCGGGTCCGGGTACTACATTAATCATGTGCAGGCCGGGAGCTATCACGAGAGTTTGCTCTACACCGAAGATTTTCTTGCGCAAGAATCCCTCGATTATATTGCGCCCCGGTGTAAAAATCGCTTGCCTGACTACAGCGAATTTCGCGCCGTCGTTGCGCCTTTTGTCTCCGCCAAACTGGCGACCGGACACGAGGAAATCCACGACGATGACGAATTCTTGAGCAGAGGTGAAATCGACTCGGTGAGCGTCATTGAACTCTTCTTCTTCATCGAAGACACCTGGGGGCGGGGGCTCATGCCGACGAGCTTCGATCCCGCAAATATAGGTTCGCTCAATAAGCTCTATCGACAGATCAAAGAAAATTACGTTCAGGCGCATGAATTGGAGATGCGCAATTGAGTAGGATCGAGACCACAGACTGGACTCGGCCGTTGGAGGGCCTAACCCTCGACCAGGTGCTGTCGTGGCGCGCCCGGGTCGCGCCTGAAGCCTTATCCGTCATATGCGCGCGGGGACCTCGGTTGGGCGAGGCCAATTTGGAAATGTTTGAGGCGCTGACTCGTCGGTGCGCCGCCGGTCTCCGCCGCCTGCGGGTCGATAAGGGCGATCGCGTCGCCCTGGCCATGGACGACCGGATTGAATGTTTTGCCGCGGTCTATGCGGTCTGGCGCGTCGGCGCCACGCTTGTGCCGTTGGATCCACGCTGGGGCGGGCAATCGCTCGCCGCGATCCTGGAGTTTGCGGCGCCGAAATTGACGCTTCGAGGCGAGACAGGCGCCGATCTAGTCTTTCCGGCGTGCACGCGCATCGTCGAGTTAGACGAGCTATTCCGCGCTGAGGAGGAGTCTTTCGCATCGAAGAGCGCGCTGGAGGATCTCGCGATCGTCGCCTTCACGTCGGGCACAACCGCGAATCCCAAAGGGGTCATGATCCCGCACGGAAATCTGCGCAAGGCGTATCGTATTGCCCGGGACAATCTTTTCGACACGCCGCCGGCGCGCTTCGGCAGCGTATTTCGTATCGGGGGACTGGGCGTTCTCGGACTCAACTACCTTTTTCCGATGGAGTGCGGCAGCGCGTCGGTCATCATGCCGGCGCTCACGCTCGCTAGCGTTGCTTCGCTTTGGGATGACGTCGATCGGCTGAGAGTCGATTTTCTCTATCTGGTCCCAACGCTCGTGCAACTGGCGGCGCGCCTCGCAAAGTCTCGCCCCCGCGAGTCTATTCTCTGCGTCACCGGCGCGGCCCCGATTTCACGCGAATTGCATGCAGAATTTCAGAAACTGTTCAATGTCCGATTGAAAAATATCTACGGAATGACCGAAGCGTCCTTCGGAATTTTCTATGGCGCTTTCGACAAGTCCGGAAAGGGCGCCTGGCATTTGGGGCCGCAGATTCCCGGCGTCGCCGCGCGCGTTCGCGACGACGCAGACCAAATTGTCGACGGTCCCTGCGAGGGCGCGCTCGAAGTCAGCGGCCCGACCCTTATGGCCGGATATTGGAAGAACGACGCCGCTACGGCGGCGCAGTTTCGTGACGGCTGGCTGATTACCGGGGATCGTGTGGCCCGCGATGCGGACGGCAATTATTCAATTGTCGGTCGACAAAAGGACGTGGTGATCCGCGGTGGGTTCAACATCCATCTCGACGAGGTGGATCAGACACTTCTCGCCCATCCGAAGGTTCTTTCAGCTTGCTCTGTCGGACTGGCGACGACGACGTCCGACGAGGATCTCGGCGCAATTGTGCAAGTCGCGGATGATTTCGAAGGTCAGGCCTCGGACATACTCAGCTGGTGCCGGCAGCGTATTGGCGCGGCGAAAACGCCGACCCGCTTTCTTCTGAGCCGAACTGAATTGCCTCGCAATAGCCACGGCAAGCTTTTGCGGGCCAAGGTGCGCGAGCTGCTGGAAGAGCAACAAAATTGGCGGCCGCGATGACGATGTCCGCCGCTCAACACGCGCCTTGGCCGGAGACGAAGCCGAGCGCCGTTGCGCGCTTTCCGCTCGTGGAAACCGATCGCCTCAAGCGACATGTATTCTCCGTCGCCGGCGTCGCGGGAGGCGAATCCTCGACACGCGAGGCTTTGGTGCTGCTGCCCGATGGCTACCATCGCCAAGCGGGCCGGCGCTATCCGACCCTGTACCTTTTGCACGGTTTTGGCTTCAATTCCTGCGGTCCAAATTTCTGGTTCAGTCAGGGATATGCACCGGGATTGGATTTGCGCGTGGCCTGCCAGGGAGCGACGTCGGAATCTGTTGCTTCGGAAATGATTTTCGTTTGTCCAGACGGCGGGAATTCTCTCGGCGGTTCGATGTGGGAGGATTCGCCCGTTTCCGGCGCGGTGCAGCGATGGATTGTCGACGAGTTGCCGGCGTTCATCGACAGCGCCTACCGAACCTACGACGACGCTGCAATGCGTGGCGTCGCGGGACATTCGATGGGCGGACAGGCCGCGGTTAAGATCGCATTGAAATTTCCGCATCGTTTTGCGAGCGCCTATTCGATGAGCGGGATGATGGGTTTCAGCTACGAACAGCTGCGACGCTACGGCGAGAGATGGCGGGATCAGGGGGCGCCAGCGCCACAGGATATAGATCCCGACGTCGACGAACACAGCTCTGCCTATGTCGCCATGTCTTCTGCCTTTTGCTGGCGTCACGACTCTGAGAGCTTCTCTAGTCTCTTTCTCGTTGACGGCTCGCTACACCCTATGCTCGCGGATTGCTTTCTCGACGAATGGCCGATCGAAGTGCTGCGTGCTCACGGCGCCAATGTCCGAAAGCTTAGGGGATTGGCACTCGATATCGGGATAAACGACGAATTCACCTGGGGGTTGGAGTCCAACCGCGCTTTCACGAAAGCGCTGCAGGAGTTCGGCGCGCCTTTCCTTTACGAAGAATACGAAGGCTCGCACAGTTCTATGTTAGCCGCACGATTTCGCACGCATGTCATTCCATTTTTTGCCCGCCTGTATGCGAGACAAGACGGCGAACGCTAACCACAAAAACGTCGATCCTGAACTTTGGAGAAATGCTCCGTGGGTACGAAAAATCAAGCCTGGGATTTGATGGGTGGACGCTTTTGGCGGGAAGGTCGAAAATCCGCGAAACCGTCAACCCGAGAGATCGATCTTTATCTAGGTCAATCGGCGGGGGGTAAATTGCTTGTCGTCGGCGCAAGTACTCGCGACTTGATCGCCGCGGCCATCGAGCGCGGTTCAGATGTTTCGGTCGCCGATTTTTCCGCTGTCATGGGACGGGATTTGGGCGAGGAGCTCGGCCACGGGAGCTTTCAGTTTTTTCATGCCGACATCCTCTGCGAGCCCGAAAAAATTTCGGAACGGTTTGATGTGATTGTCGCCGACAGGCTCATCAATCGTTTTGCGCGCGAAGATCTTCCTGCGTTTTTCGCGAACTGTCATTTTCTTCTCAATCCCGGCGGCGAGCTACGCACGAGTGTAAAGCTCGGCTTCTATCCGATGGACATCCGGCTCATCGACGCCGGCCGGGAGTCGGGGCAAGTGACCCGCTTCTACGATGAAGCGACGCGCACCTTTAATTTCACCCAAGCGCGCCCGACGCTGGAGACAATCACAATTGAACATGGAGATCTTCCGCGGGATCTCTTGTTGGAGTGGTACAGTCACCGCGGACGCGAAAGCCGGTTCGACGCGTATGACATCGATCGCGCCCTCGCGACAGATCTCGCGTGGCAAGAGGTTCGGCGGGAACCTTTTCCTGACGCGCCAAATACGGATTTTTGGATCGCGCGGCGCGCGTGACGGAAGGATCGTTGATCACCCATGTGTGGAGTTGCAGGAGTCCTCGGTCCCGAGGCGCATGAGATCGTGAGCGGTCTGCTCGGGAAGATGAGTCATCGCGGACCGGACGGCGCAGGCGCTGTCCGGGGCGAAGGGGTTTCTGTCGGCGCGGTCCGCCTCGCGATGCGCGGCGATCCTCGACAGCGGCCTCCCAACGCCTTTGCCGATCTCGTTGTCGCCTACAATGGAGAGATCTACCGGAGCGGGATCGACGATTCGAATCCGCCGAAGAATGCCGACGACGAGATACTCGCGATACTGGAAGCGAGCGGTCGACGACAGGACGCGGACGGGATGTTCGCGGTTGTGATGATGCCTCTCCGCGATCAGGCGCTATGCGTGCGGCGCGACCGGCTGGGAATTAAACCACTATATTACTTACGTCGCGACGACACTCAAGCCGTGGCCTCCGAGGCGGAGGCGCTCGCCTTACAGTTTGGCGTCCATTTGGACAACCACGGACTGGCGCAAACGATGCTTCTGGGACGGGCGATCGGCGGACGCACGCTGTATCGCGGCGTTCGTGAAATTGTTGGCGGCGGTGGCGTCCGCATTTCTTCTTCGGGGCGTCAGTGCGTCGTCAACGAGCGTTCAAGCCCGGTCTTGAGCGCCGATCTTTCCGAACAGCTCCGGCTCTCCCTGGTCGCTACGCTGCAGGGCTGCGCGTTCACGTCGCGGAAATTGGGACTTGCAGTGAGCGGCGGTCTCGACTCGACCATTCTTGCGCACGAATTGAATAGACTCGGCGTCGAGGATCTGACGACCTTCAGCGTGATCGCACAAGATGGAGGCGACGGCGTTGAGTCTCTCGCCGAGCTCGGAATGCCGTCAAACGGCGCCTGGACGCGCTGGCGACATGTCGTCGTGCGTGTGAACGCCAATGATTTTTTGCAGATTACTCGAGAGTCGGTTGTGGCCATGGGTCAGCCGCATCGCTTAACCAGCGCGCCGCTGACCGTTGCGCTCGCTCGCGCGGTCGCCGCCGAAGAAGTCGTTGCGTTGCTGAGCGGCGAAGGGCCGGATGAGCTATTCTTCGGTTACGCCGGCCATGTCGATCTCGCCGCCGCTCTTTCATACGCCGAAAGAGTCTCGGCGCGCCGGCGCCTATTGGCGGATTACGTGTTTTCCAGACGTATGACCCAAGCGCTGACGCAACAATCCGCGCAGCGCGTTTGGAGCGCGCTGGAAGAGCACCTCGGCAAAGTGGCAGCGTTGACGGATGCGCAAGCGCTTATGCGATTGGAATTGGATTTCAGTCTCGCGCCGTTGCTGCAACGAAACGATCATATTTTCATGCGCCACAGCGTCGAGGTCCGCGTGCCTTTCCTGCATGGGGACTGTCTGGCCATCGCCGAAGCTGACGCCGCTGCGCAGCCATTGTCGACATTAGTCGGCAAGGCGCGGCTGCGCGACGCCTGGCGAAACGTTTTGCGGCCGGAGCTTGTCGCGCGCGAGAAAACGCCGTTTCGAGCCCCCTTTGCCGTTTGGACGAAGAGAAATGCGTTCAGGCAGTCGTGCATCGCGACAATCCTGGAAGCGACCGGGACAACCGTGTTTCGCGATGCGGGACTCGCGCCGCCCACTGCTCAGGAGCTCATGGAAATCGATGCGTCGTCCCTCTTCGCCTGGGTAACGACCGCGACGTGGATCATGCATCGTCAAGCAACCTATTACTCCAATCCGTGAGGAGATGACGATGATATTGTTTGAAAATGTCCAATATGTCGAAAATAGGCTTGAGAATGAGGGGTGGGCGGTCGCCAGAGAAGCGGTGTCTGCCGAAGGCGTTGCGTCAATGCACGACTGGATCAACGAGCGCCGCGCGCAAGCGGCCGGGAAGCCCGAACTCGAAGCCCAATTCGAAAAGGACGCGGCCCCGGGAAGCGGCGCGATGGCGGTGCGGAAGATGCGCCGCTTATTCTGGGATGATCCTGAATTCTGGCGGCCGCTGCTTGAACGAGAGGGCATATTCGATTGGGCGCGTCGGCTGGTGGGGCCGAAGCCGGCCCTGGTGTTTCATGCCGCATTCCTGAAGCCGGCCGAGATCGGCGGTCCGGTTGTTTATCATCAGGATCAAGCGCTGTGGAACCGAGACTATCCGGGCGCGATGAACATGTGGCTGGCTCTGGCGCCGTCCGACGAGGAAAACGGTTGCCTGCGCTTTTGCTCCGGCTCGCATCTGAGGGGCCATGTCGAGCACCGTATGCTCGACAGCGACGATTTTCATGTCGGGATTGAGCCTGGCGAACTCGGTTATCAGCCAGACCCCGCGGTGATGGCGCCTGGCGACCTGGCGATCTGGGGCCGCTACATGATCCACGGAAGCCTCGCCAACAAGAGCCCTCGCGGTCGCGACAGCATCGTCATGGTGTTTGTCGACTCGACGACCCCCGACTTTGGCTCGATCGATCAATTTCTGGTGCCGGAGGCCGCGTAACCATGCTGACGAAGGAGTTTTTCGAATTGGTCGATCCGCTCGCGTCGCCGCGAATGGGCACGGAGACGATGGCGCCGCTGTTGTACCAGCTGGTTCGCTTCACACGTCCGAAACGCGTGCTGGAAGTCGGCATGGGATATACCACGCCTTTTCTCGCACAAGCGCTTGCCGATAATCATGCCGACGAGTGCGCGGCGAAAGAACAGCTTGCGCAAAAGGCCGGGCTGCTTTCATCCGATGTCGGAGCCGCCGAAAGCCCTTTTGATCGGCGAGCTTTCGCCGGGCTCACAAAAAGGGAGCGGCTATCCTGGCTCGAGGCTCCGCCGACGCTCGGCGATCCAGGCTTCTATGCTGGATCGGCGCCTCCCGCGCTGGTCGTGATCGACGATCTCTCCAGCTCACACGCCCCGGGCGAGAAAGAAAAATGCGTCCTGGAAGCCTTGTGCCTCTCGGACTATGTAGAAATTCACCAAGGCACTTTTCGAGGTCAGGCGCTGAACATTCGAAGCAAATTCGGAGATCTGGATTTTATCTGGTTTGACTGTGGCGGTCATGAAGAATATATTGACTTTTTCGATGAGTATTGGCAAATATTGAGCGGTGATGGCGGTTTGCTGCTCATGCATTATACGCTCACAAATTTGTCTATGGGGGCCGCACTCAAGGAATTCAAGCTCCGGCTTGCAGCTCGGCCAGCTGAAGCCGAGATCGTCAGCCTTTTAGAGCCGCATAAAATGATGCAAAACAGTTTTTCGATAATCCGGAAAACATCTACTTATAAAGAAAGAATTTACTATGAAGTGCGGGACATTAGTCTAGAAAAAGACTAAGGAGATATTGATGAATATTGATTTGATCTACACGCCGACTGCTGACCCGACTTGTCCTTGGGGAAGTTTATATATGTTGAAGGGCTATCTCGATGAACACAGCGGGCATCGAGCGACAGTCAGAGACCTGAATCTTGAGTGGCTCTACTATCTCAGCGAACCCGAGCAAATTGACCGACTGCGAGTGGAAATTGCTCAGAAGCAAGTGGAGCTTGAAAGCAAGCCGGAGCTGACGGCGCTTGAGCAATTTCAGTATTATCGTATCCTTCGGCCCATCGAGCCGCCAAAAGCGGAGGAAATACGCATTGCTTTCGATATATTGCGATGTCCATCGCGCTTCTACGACATCGAGTCATATTCCCGGGCTCTGCTGACTCTCAAACGTTGGGAGCATGCGCTGTCGCGCGTCACCTATCCCGGCGTGCTCGACAAATTTACCCGGTTTGGATTTGGTCCCTATCTTAATCCAATGTGCGCGAAAGACGTCGTCGCGGATGTCAAGGACAATGAACTTGGTTTCTTTTTCTCCTTTCTACGCGAACGTTATTTGCCCGATTTGCTGCGCCGCGGTCCGCAGGCGATCGGGATATCGATACCGTTCCGATTCCAGCTTTGGCACGCCGTGGCCCTGGCGCGCGAGGTTCGCCGCGTCGCGCCCGCGATCAAATTGGTGGCCGGGGGTACGGCATTGCAGATGTTCAAATATGCCAATCTCCATGATCGCGTCGAGGGACTGCATCCGCTCTTTTCGCTGTTCGACGCGGTTGTCGTTGGCGAAGGTGAGCAGGCGTTGAAGAATATTCTAGATGCCTGGGAGGCCGGCGAAAGCGACTTTGTTAATCATGATTCAAATGAATTAAAGAGCATTTATGCAAATGTCCTGACAACGACCAATGACAAAGTCGTTCGTCCAAAGGCTATCGAATATCTTGATCTGAACAAACTGTCATGCCCGAATTACGCAGACGCTTCATGGGGACAATATCTTTCTCCAGAGCCCTTCATGACCTATTCACCTACCCGTGGATGCTATTGGGATCGTTGTGTATTCTGTGAACTCGGCCTCGCCGGCGATCGGCCGACCTCGCCGTCGCGGGAGAGAGCGTATGATCTCGTGATCGCTGATCTTGAGCGGTTGCAGCAAATCGGTCGTCACGTCTATTGGTCCGTCGACGCAATCCGACCGGGGTGGATGGTGGAGATCGCGCGGCGGATCGCGGCGTGCGGGCTGAATGTTAAATGGGGTGCCGAAGTTCGTCTCGACCGACGCTACACCGCGGAGGAGGCCGATATTCTGAAGGCGGGCGGCTGCCTCGCCATTTCCGTAGGCATTGAGTCGGGATCAGACCGGCTCCTCGCCCTGATGGACAAGGGGGCCGCCGCCGAAAGATATGCGACCGTTCTGCAGCGACTCCGCCAGGCCGGCATCGCCGTTTATCCCATGACCTTCGTCGGCTTCCCGACCGAAACAGTTGAGGAAGCCAACGGGACCATCGATTTTCTGCTCCGGAATTACGCTAATCTAAGCATGATCGCCATGCCGGCGACATTCTATCTGGAGGGGAATGCGATCATCACGAAAAGGCCCGACGATTTTGGGCTTCTCGAACTCAAACCCTTCCGGAATCTCGATGCGCCCAATGGATGGTATTGGAGGAGTTCTGTTCCCTGGTCTGCGGATGAGCAACGCAAACTCGTAGATAGGTTGGAGACGGTGTCGACGCAGATCATGGGATTGCTGGACCGGCCGTTTCTTGGCGGCATAGATACGCCCCATAGCGCCTTATATGTTGAGAAATACGGGCCGGACGCGATCAAGAACGCGAGCAATCATTTCAAGAGCATGACCGGCGGCGCCGGGGAACGGCGGCTCACCGTTCGGTCTCCTTTCGATCTCGCGGTGTTGAGAAGCAACATCATCCGCCTCGAAGAGGAGCTCCACGCCGATTACGAGGAGTTCAACTGTCCCTGCGGCGAGGTGACGAACGCGCGGCTTGCGCGGATCGCGCCGCTCCGTCCCGGGGAAATGCGTGAACAAAACTACGACCCCGAAATCCTGACGGCGCTGGATCAATGGTTGGACATCAATTTCTCTCGCGACCAGGCGCATGAGGAGAGAATGTACACGCAGCGCCGGCCGGGACAGGCGGTCTCGTGGTGACAGCGCGTTCGCGCTGTTTCGGGGAACGCCGATCAGCGCGCGGCGCGCTCATACAGGCGGCGACACCCGCCCTGGTGTGAATTCAGGAGAAGAAAAATGGATGTTCAGAATGCAGCGCTCAGTTTTGGCCGCAGAACACAAGCCTACGAAACGTTTCGCATTTCATATCCGCCGGAGCTTTTCGACCTTATCCTCGCGTCGGCGCCGAATATGAAACACGACCTCGCTGTCGATCTCGGCAGCGGCACCGGCATCAGCGCGCAACCGCTGACGAAGCGCTTCAAGCGCGTCATCGCCGTGGAGCCTGACGCCCGAATGGCGGAACGAATTCCAAAAGGTCAGACATTGGACGTCCGCGTCGGCGGCGCGGAAGATTTCCGGACGCCTCCGGGGAGCGTGGATCTCATCACATCGGGAACCGCGTTTTATTGGATGGACGGTCCTAAAATTGTTTCCCAAATGGCTGACTGGCTGCACAAGGACGGCGCCGTCGCCGTGTATCGCTACGCGCTGCCCAATATCCCCGCCGCGCTGGCCGAAATCATCGACTCGGAGTTTCGCGAGCATTGGGATCAATTTCGTCATCCGCGCCTGCTTGACGAGGCCTATTCGTGGAATTGTTTCAAGAACACCCCGCTCTTCGCGAAGAGGTCGGTCCGACAGATCCCCCATGTCG
>Ga0265328_10001003_pt1 | contig 12968 bp, 14 predicted proteins | sample 41624metaG_FD_202086 | JGI IMG/M metagenome (GOLD analysis project Ga0265328, IMG submission 202086) | Rhizosphere microbial communities from Carex aquatilis grown in University of Washington, Seatle, WA, United States - 4-16-24 metaG | ecosystem: Host-associated > Plants > Roots > Rhizosphere...
GGATCCATCCATCTTGCTGGCCGCCGCAGATTGCTTCGTGATGAACTCATTCTTTGAAGGCTGGCCGCTCGCTTCTATGGAGGCGCTCTGCGCAGGGCTTCCGATCATCATGAGCGATGTCGGCGGTGCTCGTGAACAGGTAGGCTCTGACGGAAGATTCGGCTATCTCGTATCAAATCCTGCCGACGATCCTGAAATTGTGACCTGGGAGAGCGCCGCAAGGGAGCGATTTCAGCCGCAACGAAACAGGGCAGCCCTCATCTCCGCCATGAACGACGTCATCGCGAATCGCGGGCGCTGGGCGGCCCGGCGACCCGAGATAGTCAGGGAAGCCCGCTGCCGCTTTGACGTCGAAGCTTGCGTCGCGGAGCATGCAAACGTCCTCCGGAAAGCTGCCTCAGGATAGGGAACGAAAGAGATGGCGTTCTTCCCCCGGGGCGTGCGCCGCGCGACCGTCGTGAACGAGGTGTCCGTCCGACGGATCGTCGGGTGTCCTTTTCACTCCTCGTCAAACTCGGTCCCGTCCCGCGAGGCCGCGAGCGCGTTCAAATGCGCTTTGATCCCCATCAGAAACATAATCAGAATGTAGACTGTTCCCCAATAGAACACAGTGAAGCCGATAAGGACCGCGAGGACGATGATGAGGCTCAAGACGAAGCCCAGGCGCCGTTCCTGCTCCGTCGAGTCGGCATTCTCCTCCATCGCCGCGGCCGGCAGGAAACATGCGGAAACAAATGTGAGAAGAACCAGGGCGGATCCCGGAATGCCGGACGTCATCGCCAACCGAAGCCAGACGGAATCGATCGTTTTCGCCAGTCCGCAGACGGACGCCCATTCGTCGGACAGGCCGATGCCTAGAATTGGAGATTGCATGACGAGATCGCCTGCGCAGTCCCATTGCAGCACGCGATACCAAGCTGTCGACGGGTCGAATGTCAGATAGCGCAAGAAGAAGCCGAGCGGGCTCGGATGAAAGATGAATACTGCCGAGACGAAGAAGAGGGGACCGAACCACAGTGGAATCCAGCGAAACGCGAGGCCTCTGGTGATCCGCTCATAGGCGAGGACGCCAAAGCCGAGCACCGTCGCGCCGGTCGGCGCCGAAGACACCGACAGCACGAGCCCCACCGCAGCGCCCCCGAAAGTCAGCGATCGCGACCAGCCCCGCAGCGTGCTCGCCAGCAACATGCCGAAGGAGCAGGCCGTTCCCATCAGGATCGGGTGCTCGAGAGTGCTCGTCGCGCGGAACAGAAAGCCCCGCATTTCCCCTTCCCGGGGGCCTGTGTCGTAGCCCGTGAGAACCCCCACCACTTCCCGCAACAGGAAGCGCCTCGAGACCTCGTCTGCGATCGCCAGCAGCCCCACCATCGCGATGACCATGCAGAGGACACGCGTGAGCGCGATCGCTTCTCCGCGTTCGGAGAGATAGAGCCGCGCCGCCATATAGGGGATGCAGAATTCCAGAGCCGCGGATCCGCTGGCGACCAAGGCGCGTTCGAGTCCGTCATTGACGATCGGCCCGGCGAACATCCAGAGGCTGGCGATGGGCACGAGCAGGTCGGGCCATACGAAAAAATAGCGTCCATCGGCCTTCAACTGAGCGAAGCGGAATAGGGTCAGCGGCGCGACGAGCAGAAAAAGAATTCGGGTGACGGTCATGCGGCGGTCGCCGAAGTAGAAGGAGGCCTCCTCGGGAAGGAACATCGTCACCGCGATCAACGCCAGAATGAGCGGCGCGCCGATCGACGGCGCGTCCTCCTCGAAGGTCTCCTCATCGAATTGAACATTGGTGGTCACAGAATGGCTCTTCGCTGCGCTCGACGTCGGCATCCGACGAGGCTGTCGCTGAAAATACCGCCGGTGCGAAGCGTGCCCGCAGTTGGAATTGCTTTTTGGTCGCGATGGGAAGCTGGCGTGAGCTCATAGGATGGCGCAGTCACGACGCCTCGCTCGAGACACTGCGCGGATGCTCGCCGCAATGGGCGTTGTCCTCGAGGAATGGAATCACATCCGAGAGCCGACGAACGGCGCCCGGAAAATCATCTCGGGTGTCGGCGTCGATGAGCAGATTGCGTCCCACTCCGGCCCTTTTTCCCGCTTCTATATCCGAGGTCTTGTCTCCGACCAGAACCGATTTGGAAAGATCAAATCCGAATTCGTCGCGCGCGGCGATGATCATGCCGGGATTAGGTTTGCGGCAAAAGGCCTCTCGCCGATATTTGCCTTTTCCCTCAGTCGGATGAAACGGACTATAGTAGACTTTGCGAATGACGACCCCATTTTCCGCAAAGCGGCGACACATCCAATCGGTGAGCGTCTCGAAATCCTTCTCGTCGTAATATCCCCGGGCGATCCCGGCCTGATTTGTCACGATGACGATGTCGAAGCCCTTTCCGATCGCGGCGCGACAGAGATCGAAAATCCCATCGACGAAGACGAAATCCTCAATGCGGAACACATAGTGGCGTTCTTCGTTGACCACGCCGTCACGATCGAGGAACAGCGCCTTCGGCGTCATTGTCGCGCCTCTTCTCGCCACCGAGGCACCTCGATCTGCGCTCGCGCATAATCTTCGGGAACGCCGATGTCGATGAAATCGCCGTCGACCGGACAGGCCGTCAGTATTTTCGTTCGAACGCTGAGACCCAATAATTCGCGTTCGAACGAAAAACTCTCCGGCAGCGCATCGTCCTCGATCAGCCGACGCTGAATAAGATAGGCGCCGGCATTGATCAATCCGCGACCTTTGGCTCCCTCGGATCTGAAATTACATATTCGACTTTGTTGGAGTTCCACCGCGCCATAGCGGCTCGTCTCCGACACGTTCCGCACCGCCACGACCGCGTCGGACGCCTCACGAAGCAAGAGTCGATGCATGGCCTCATAAGGCAGGCGTTGAAACGTGTCGCCATTCAAAACAAAAGCGCTGTCGTCGTCGACGAGCGCGAATGCTTGCCGAATCGCGCCGCCTGTGCCGAGCGGCGCGCTTTCGATCGAATAGCGAAGTTTCAAAGTTCCATATTTGTCGCCGAAGCTATCGATGATCGCTTCGCGTCGCCACGACACCGCGAGGACGACGGTAGAAAATCCATGCCCTTCCAGATCGTCGAGAATATAGGAGAGGAAAGGCCGGCCGCCGACCGGCGCCATGGGCTTTGGGACGTCGGCGACGACCGAACGAAGCCGCGTTCCGAATCCTCCCGCCAGGACGATCGCCTGGCGTGAACGCTCGTTGGCCGGCGACGGGCGCGAGGCGAGGATCATGAGGAGGCTTTGTCGAGCTTGCGGCGCTTTTCGCTCGGCAAGAACATGTTTCGTTCGATCAACGCGCATAATATGTGCCCGAGAATTTCATGGGCCTCCTGTATGCGCGGCGTTTGGTCCGATGGCGCGCGAAGGCAGACCTCGCATAAATCGGGCATGTCTCCGCCGGAGGCGCCGGTGAATCCGAGAGTGCAGAGCGAGCGCGATCGCGCCGCGCGCAGCGCGTCGAGGATGTTTTTCGACTTCCCCGATGTCGATAGTCCGATAAAGACGTCCCCCGCATTGCCGAGCGCTTCGATCTGCCGCGCGAAAATGTAGTCGAAGCCGTAATCATTGCCGATCGCAGTCAAAATCGAGCTGTCGGTCGTCAAGGCGATCGCGGGAAGACCCGGGCGATCGAAATAAAATCGGCTGACCAGCTCGCCGGCCCAATGTTGCGCGTCCGCGGCGCTGCCGCCATTGCCTGCAATGAGGATTTTTCGGCGCTTCTTGAGAGCATTGGTGCAGATCACCGCCATTTCATGCAATTTTGCATGAGTCTCGATATCGTCACGCAAATGATCGATAATTTGACTGGCGGTCTCGAGCTCGCGATGAATTAGCCCGCCTATTCCAGTCGCCATGCGGTAGCTCCCTCTGTCGTAAAATGACATCCACTCACCAACCCCTTTTCCGCGGCCAGTGCTTCGACGAGCTTTATGCGGTTATCGGGATCGACGAAGAAAAACATGAAGCCGCCGCCTCCTGCGCCTGAAACTTTACAGGCGAGCGCACCGGCTCTGCTGGCGACCTTCTCGATATGAGCAATCAACGGATTAGAAATTTCCGCGGCCATTCGCTTCTTGGCCTGCCAACTCGTCTGCATCGTTTTCGCGAAGCCCTGAAGATCGCCACGCAGCAAATGCCGCTTCATGGCGATGCTCTCCTCTTTGAGTTGATGCATCGCGTCGATCGAGTCGGTGTTCTTCTGCAGCACATTGTTCATCTGCTGCTTGACGATGTCGGCCGAGCTTCGCGAGACTCCGGTAAAATAGAGCACGAGCGACGCTTCGAGTTCAGAAACGACCTTTTGCTTGATTTTGAGCTGATTGACGAGAATTCCTCCATCTTGTAGAAACTCAATGAAATTCACGCCGCCGAATGCGGCTGCATATTGATCTTGTTTTCCGCCTGCGAGGCCGAGATCGACGCGCTCGATCCGATAGGCGAGGTGGGCGACGTCATATTCGCTGAGCGGCAGAGAAAAAAACTCGACCATCGCCTGCACCATGGCGACGACCAGCGCCGAAGAAGAGCCGAGGCCGGAGCCGGGCGGCGATTCCGACATGCTGGAGAGTCTTATCGGCCGGGGCACATTGCCGAGATAATCGGCGACTATTCTATTATAGACCGCCTTGTGCAAATCGAGCACGCCGTCGAACTGCCGATCGGCGGTCAGATCATATTCGGCGTGAATGCTTTTCTCGATGATTTCGAACGCGACTCCCCGATGATCCAGATCGGATACGGTCGCATAGACATAACGATCGATCGTTGCATTGAGGACGGAGCCGCCGAAGAAGTCACAATAAGGCGATACATCGGTTCCGCCGCCGGCAAATCCAAGACGCAAAGGTGCTCTAGCTCTAACTTTCAACTCACTCTCCTATTCGTCTCGTCCTGCGGACATGGCCGACGAAAAGGTTGAAATCACAACATGATCAATTCATATCCCTCGCGGAAGGAGGGATTTTAATAGCTGGAGCTTGACGCAGTTGGGCTGCTTTTGCAATAGTTGATATTCAATTTAGCGATAAGTTGGATCGGAAATGTTTTTCTGTCCGACTAAATACCAGTAATCTAACGAAAGATAATATTTACGCCGATAGCAGCCGAAATGCGCGTTGCGATGCCGAAAGGAGCGACGTCTGGCGGAGGATGTCGGGAGGATCGGCGATCCGCGCGACCGACTGCGAGTGTCGGCGCACGTGGCGTTCGTCCGCTTCGGGCTCTGGAGTTCGGCGCGTGTTATTGCCAAGTTCGAGAAGTGCGATATAGTGTCGTTGTTTTTTAGTATCTCGTCCATTGAAATTCTCATTCTGATAGGCTCGTCATGAAAGCGTTGTGTTTCATATCCTTTGCCATTTCGGTTTTGGCGTATCCCGTGACGGCGAACACGCAAAGCCGACCCTGCGCGCGGATCTTGAAGGATCTCGACAGTCTCTCCCAACAGATCGGCGCGCATGCGGATTCCTATTGGGCGCGCCGCCGTCAATATATAGAGTTGAAGCGCGGCGGGCGCTCGGCGAATGCGGACCATACGAAAGCCGCAGAACGCGAAAAGGCCGATGCGACTGCGTCGAAGATCTCCGTGCCCAAACTGCTCGAGAATTTTCGCGCCGTCGCATCCGAGGCGCAGTCGCAGCAATGCCTGCCGCCCGCGCGCTTGACCGCGCTTCGCGAACCGACGATCAAACTCGCGAGAAAGATTAATTTCGATCGGTTCCCTGAGGACGAGTCCGTTCGCGGGGAAGAGGATGACGCAACGACGGTTCCGCCGAGCATGCCGAAGTAAGCGATCCGAAGGGGCTCGTCGCGACGCGGCGGAGGAAGTTTATTGTTTCGGATCGATTGATTTGCACGACAGATAGGAAGCGCATTCGCATGCGCAGCGCGACGAAGCGCAATTGAGACCATGTTGGTCTCGTTCATTCGAGTTCGAACTTTTTTGCGAGAAAGACGATGAGACGTTTCCTGTTGGCTATGGTTTCGCTGGCGCTTATGTGTGGTGCAGGCGTTGCGCAAAATTCCATCGTGACCGAAAATCAACTGACCGGCGCTCCTCCGAGCGAATGGGATCTCGATGGCCCGGGGTCGACGTTGCTCGAAGGTTTCGCGACCGATATCAGTGTGAATCACGGCCAAACCGTGAATTTCAAGATCCTGGCGACCACGAATAATTGGCGCATCGATATCTATCGATTGGGATATTATCAGGGCAATGGCGCGCGCCTGGTGACGACGAAACTGATGACCGCGGCGCAGAGTCAGCCTAACCCCATCGTCGATGCGACGACCGGTGAGGTCGATGCGGGAAATTGGTCGGTGACCGCGTCATGGACGATTCCGTCGACGGCCGTGTCGGGCGTCTATATCGCGAAGTTGACGGATAAGAACAACACAGCGGTTCAAAACCATATTCCCTTTGTCGTGCGCGCCGACGAGTCGACGAGCGACGTCGTCTTTCAGACGTCGGACACGACCTGGCAGGCCTATAATGGTTGGGGCGGCGCCAATCTCTATGGCGGCAATGGGCCGGGGGGAGACTCGGCTCCGGGACGCGCTTACAAGGTCAGCTACAATCGCCCGATCTGTACGCGCGATTCCTGCGGCTCGGCTGCGTCATGGACCGATTTTGTGTTCGGCGGCGAGTTTTCCGCGATCGCCTGGCTCGAGCAGAATGGCTATGACGTCTCCTATATCGCGGGCGTCGACACGTCGCGCGCGGGGGCTTCGCTCCTCAATCACAAAGTGTTCGTGAGCGTGGGCCATGACGAGTATTGGGATACGCAGGCCCGTGCGAATGTGGAGGCGGCTCGCGGTGCGGGCGTCAATCTGGCATTCTTCAGCGGCAATGAGGTTTTTTGGAAGACTCGCTGGGAAGCGAGTATCGATGGCGCGGCGACGCCTTATCGCACGGTCGTCTGCTATAAGGAAACGCGCCACAATTCGCCCCTGGACCCGCTGGATGCGAGTCCGAGCTGGATGTGGACCGGCACGTGGCGCGACCCGCGCGGCAGCCCGCCGGCCGACGGCGGCCGCCCGGAAAACGCGCTCACCGGGACGATGACGCAAGTCGACGCCTATCGGTCCGACGCGATCTCCGTTCCCTATGAGATGAGCCGACTGCGCTTTTGGCGGAATACCCCCAATGTTTCGGTTACGCCGTCCAACGGCTCCGCAACACTGACGGCCAATATTGTCGGCTATGAATGGGATGGCGCGCCGGACAATGGCTTTTCGCCGTCTGGACTCATCTATTTGTCGTCGGCGACTTTGAGCGTCGGTTCGTTTTTTCTCGACTATGGGTCGATCGTGGGGAATGGCACGGCGACACATCATCTGACCCTGTATAAGGATCCATCGAGCGGCGCTTTGGTGTTCGGGGCTGGAACGGTCTTCTGGTCTTGGGGGCTGTTCAGCAATGTAGATGGGCCCCCGACTCCGACCGATGCCGACATCCAGCAGGCGACCGTCAATCTTTTCGCGGATATGGGGGTGCAGCCTACGACCTTGCAGTCGGGCCTGGTCGCCGCGTCGAAGTCGACGGATAGCGTCGCTCCGGCTTCTTCTGTTTCGAGCCCCGCGAATGGCGCGACCTTCTCGGAAGGGCAGGCTGTCGTCATCAGCGGCGTCGCCAACGACGCCGCCGGCCGCGTCGCCGGAGTGGAAATTTCGGTCGATGGCGGCGCGACCTGGCGGCGCGCGACGGGAACGACGAATTGGAGCTATATTTGGAATGCGACGGCGGGCTCGGCGACGATTTTGTCACGCGCGACCGACGATAGTCTCAACACGGAGGCGCCTTCGACCTCTGTTGCGGTGTCGGTCGCATCCGGGGGCTCGTCTATCTTAGCGCTGGTCGCGGTGCCGGAACGGGCGACGTCGGACGATCCCAGTTCCGTCGAACTCGGCATGAAGTTCTCGCCTTTTGTTTCGGGAACGGTCAGAGGAGTTCGTTTCTTCAAGAACTACATCAACATCGGCGTGCACACGGCCCATCTTTGGGACGCCAATGGCAATCTCCTGGCGAGTGCGACTTTCGCGAATGAGACGGCGCACGGCTGGCAGACGGTGATTTTTTCGGCGCCCGTTCATCTCGATGCCGGCGCGACTTACGTGGCGTCCTATCACACCAACGGTTTTTACTCCGCGAGCTATGACTATTTCACCTCCAGCATCGTCCAATCGCCTTTGACGGCGCCGGCAAATGCGGGCGTCTATGCCTATGGCGGCGCGCCGTCATTCCCTGCGCAGGCCTATTTCGCGAGCAATTATTGGGTCGATGTGGTGTTTGCGGTCGATCCGGTCACGGCGGCGCCTGTCATCACCAGCGCCACGAATGTGAGCGGCGTCGTCGGCGCGCCTTTCGGCTATACGATTACCGCCTCCAACAGTCCGACCAGCTTCGGCGCCGTCGGCTTGCCCTCGGGGCTTTCAGTCGATACGGGAACCGGGCTCATATCGGGTGCGCCGACGGCGGCCGGAACGACGAATGTGACGGTCACTGCGTCGAATGCGGTCGGAACGGGAAGCGCTACGGTGGTTTTCACCGTGAATTCGGCGGGGGCCTCCTTGTTCGGCTCGAGCGGCGCGCCGGCGATCGTGACGGTCGACGATCCTAGTCCTGTCGAGCTCGGAATGAAATTCGTAGCTTCGACCGGGGGAACGATCACTTCGATCGGTTTCTACAAAGGTCCGCAGAACACCGGAGTGCACACGGCGCATCTCTGGAGCGCTTCCGGCGCTTTGCTCGCGAGCGCGACATTCACCAATGAAACAGCGAGTGGATGGCAATCGGTTTCTCTGCCCTCGCCGGTCGCCATCACGGCGAATACGACCTATGTCGTTTCCTATCATACCAATGGATATTATTCGGCGACCGGCGGTTTCTTCTCTGGGGCCTATACGAATGGAGCATTGTCGGCGCCGGCGAGCGGGGGCAATGGCGTCTACGCTTATGGCTCTACGGTCACATTTCCGACGAACACTTACAATGCCAACAATTATTGGGTCGACGTCATGTTGCAATGACCGTGTTCGGCATTTTTCTCCTCAATCTCCAGGCGAACGATCGGTAGGAGACGGAAGAGATCATGATCGATTTGACTGTCAATGCATTTCGTAAGCGGCGGAGAGCGATTTTTCGAAAGAAGATCGGCGAAATCCATCAATCATTCGGTCGTGACATCGTGATTCTGGACATCGGAGGACGTCCAGATTATTGGGAGAATATCGATCCACCAAATGTCGACAAGATTATCTTGTTGAATATCGGGCCGATGGAATTGGCTCGGGACAGCCGCTTGAGCGCATTCGAGGCGGTTGTCGGAGACGCCTGCGATTTGTCGTCTTTTCATGATGGCTCGATCGATCTGGTTCATTCGAATTCGTTCATCGAACATGTCGGCGGCTGGACGAACATCAGACGAATGGCGCGCGAGGCGCGACGCGTCGGTCGTCATGGATGGGTGCAGACGCCGGCATGGGAATGCCCGCTCGAGCCACATTTTGGCGTTCCGGCGATACATTGGTTCGCGTGGCCGACCCAAGCGCGGCTGCTTTCGGCGATCGGCCGGTTTCGTGAATGCTCGATCGCCGAGAGACGGGGGCTCGTGGAAGAGATCAATCTCCTTACTAAACGGGAGTTCATATCCCTGTTTCCGGGGACGTCGCTCTTCGTCGAGCGCTTAGGGTGGATGCCAAAAAGCTACACTGCCTGGTGGTGACGTGTTGGGGCCCATCACGTTGGTATGAATTTAGTCGAAGAATTGATCTCAATATATATTTCAGAGCTTTGCACGGCCTTCGCGGGGCGCGAAGCGAGACGCTTTGATTATGTGATGGCGGTCCCTCGAGTCTATCCGTGCTTCATTGAAACACGGATAGACTCGAGGCTTTTGTTTTGACGCGCTTGCTGACGCTGAACAGGACTGCCGGGAATCTCCTGTGTTGGGCCCGGTCGCCCATCACGGCGAGACGAAGCGATCGTCGAACATGAATTTGATTTTTCGCTTCGCACCACTCGCGCGGCGCTAGTCTTCATTCCCCCGCGACTTGGGGTAAGCATCCGGCGTGGGCCGCAGGCGGGATAGGCTGAAGCGTCAGGCGCCGGCGCGCGACTTCAGGTCTTTGTGGATTTCGATGAGCTCGACGAGAGTTTCGATGCCGAAGTCGGTGAATGCGAGAACGCCGTCGTCTCCGATGCCGTAGACCCAGATGACGCCGTCCTCGGTGTCCATTTCGAGAGCGACGTCATGGATGAAGTCGACGCTCTCGCCGAGGCGTTCTGCGACGCGCTCGACGGTCGTGACGTGATCGACCTTGTTGACGTGCATGCTCAGGCCGCCAGCGCCGACGCGCGCGGAGCCGACGCTCGCCAGTTCCACGGCAGCAGTTCATCGAGCCGATGCGCTGGATGTCCGGCGATGCGCGAGAGAACGTCGGCGAGCCAGGCCTGCGGATCGACGCCGTTCATCTTGGCGGTGATGATGAGGCTGTACATCGCGGCGGCGCGCTGGCCGCCGCGGTCGGAACCGCAGAACAACCAGCTTTTCCGGCCCAGGGCGATGCCTCTCAGGCCTCGTTCGGCGGCATTGTTCGATAAGCATACGCGTCCGTCATCGAGGAACAGCGTGAAGGCCGGCCACCTCTTCAGCATATACTGGATCGCCTTGGCGAGATCGTGCCCGCGCGAGAGTTTGGCGAGTTGCTCGCGCAGATAGACTTCCAGCGCATCGACGAGCGGGCGGCTCGACGCGTGCCGGAAGGCGAGACGTTCCCCGGCGCTCTTGCCGTTGATCGACCGCTCGATCGCAAACAGCGCGTCGATCCGGCGCACGATCTCGACGGCGATCGGAGAGAGCGGGATTTCCTTTTTCCCCGCGGCCTTGCGCCGCGCATTCTCGTCGATATCCGCCATGGCGAAGAACGGGCGCCGCGCATGGACCCAGCACGCGGCCTCGCGGATCGGGCCGGGCTTGCGCTCCGCCAGATACAGCCAGTTATAGCCGTCGTAGGCGTCCGCTTGCAGGATGCCGGAATACCCCGACAAGTGAGTCTGCGGATGTTCCCCGCGACGATCACGCGAATAATAAAAGATCGCGGCCGGCGGCCCGGCTCCGCCGAAAGGCGCGTCGTCGCGAACATAGACCCAGCACCAGCCGGTGTCGGTCTTGCCCTTCGCCAGCACGGGCACGGTGGTGTCGTCCCCATGAAGCCGCTCCGCCGCCAGAACATGCGCCTCGACGAGACGCCGCAGCGGATCGAGCGCCGCACACACGGAGCCGACTGAGTCGGCCATGGTCGACAGCGCGATCGGCGCGCCTTCGAGAGCATAGCGCTCGGCCTGGCGGTTGAGCGGCTGATGCTGGCCGAACTTCTCGAACACGATCATCGCCAGCAGGCTCGGACCCGCCCAGCCGCGCGCGACGACATGGAACGGCGCCGGCGACTGGGTGATCTTCTCGCAGTCGCGGCAGGTGAACTTTTCCCGCACGGTCTCGACGACCTTCCACTGACGCGGCGTCGTCTCGAGCGTCCGCGTCACATCCTCGCCGAGCTTGCGCAACCGCGCGCCGCCGCAGCAGGCGCAAGTCGCCGGAGCTTCGATTACGACCCGCTCGCGCGGCAGATGCTCGGGAAAGGTGTCGCGCTCCAGCGGCCGCTTGCGCTCGAAGCTGGTGACCGTCGTCGATTTGGCGACGGCGCGCTCCGCCGCGAGCTCGTCCTCGGTTGCGCTCGCTTCCAGTTCTTCGAGTTCGAGCGACAACTGATCGAGCAGCCGCGCCGAGCGCTCCGACTTCTGCCCGTAGATCTGCCGTTGCAATTTGGCGATCTGGAGCTTTTGCGCCGCGATCAGCGCCATGTCTTCCGACACCTTTGCAAGCGCGACGGCGAGCTGCGCCTTCAACACGGCGTTTTCGTCGAGAAGGGCTTGGTTCACGGCGTCCATGAGGCGAAGTGAATCACAAATCGTGCGATTTGTGGCGCCCCAAAATGCAGTCGATCCCAGCTTTTTCTCACCCCGCGCTTTGCGGCCTGTAGGTGAGTTGCGGATTCCGCCAGTCGATCCCTTCGAGCATATAGGCCATCTGAGCGGCCGAGATCGCCACCGCGCCCGCCGTCGCCGAGGGCCAGATGAACTTTCCGCGGTCGAGCCGCTTGGCGTAAAGCGACAGGCCGATCCCGTCGTGCCAGAGGATTTTGGCGAGATCACCGCGGCGCCCACGGAAAATGTACAGGTCGCCCGCGTGCGGGTCGCGCTTCAACTGTTCTTGCACCTGAAGCGCCAGCCCCTGCATGCCGCGCCGCATGTCCGTGTGGCCGGTCGCGATCCACACTCGGCAGCCCGCCGGCAACGGGATCATCGGCGCAGCGTCTTCACGACCCGCGACAGCGCGGCTGCCTCGACATCTGCCCAAACGATGATCCGATCACCCTCGGCCAGCACGATCTCCATCTGGCCGGTCGACCCTGGAGCGGAATATTCCGTCGCCGCGTCCGGCGTGATCGTTACGGGCAGGATCGGCGCGAGTTCCTGCGGCGCCGTCGGGACGACGCCGAACTGCCGACGCCAGGTGAAGAGCTGGTTGGTGTTGAGGTCGTGCCGCCGCGCGACCTCGGCGATCGACGCTCCCTCCTCGAGGCTCTCGTCGACGATCCGGCGCTTCTCATCCATAGCCCATGAGCGACGCTTGCGCTCGAGAGCCAGAGGACCATCATCGTTGCGCGACATAGGCGATAGTGTCCGCTTGTAACTGAAGTGGACACGATCATCGCGCCACCCATCAGGCAGCTATCTCAAAAACCGAGGTCACCGTCAGGCGGCCGCCCCCGAAGGGATACCTTCGAACTGAACCCGGCTCAATTGCAGGACGCCGTCGCTGATCTGCGGCCAAGAAAAACCGCTATCGCCGAGACGCTTGTAGATGAGCACGAGTCCG
>Ga0265328_10001005_pt1 | contig 12948 bp, 10 predicted proteins | sample 41624metaG_FD_202086 | JGI IMG/M metagenome (GOLD analysis project Ga0265328, IMG submission 202086) | Rhizosphere microbial communities from Carex aquatilis grown in University of Washington, Seatle, WA, United States - 4-16-24 metaG | ecosystem: Host-associated > Plants > Roots > Rhizosphere...
CGCGGCGCCCCGATGGAAGCCTGTTGCGCCGAACGCGCTATTTTCGGACAAGCGGCTTGTATATCTCCACTAAATAGGTATGTGTTTAGGCGCGTCCGGTTGTTCCGGGCGAATTCGATAGTCGGTTCAGAGGAAGGTTCCCATGGCCAAAATCAACAAGCTTCTCGTCGGCGAGTCTCTGGTCGGAGAAGGCAATGAGGTTGCACACATCGACCTGTTGATCGGACCGCGCGGCTCGGCTGCGGAGCTCGCTTTCGCGAATGCGCTCGTCAATAACAAGGACGGCTTCACGACGCTGCTCGCCGTCATTGCGCCGAATTTGCTGACCAAGCCCAACACGATCCTGTTCAACAAGGTGACGATCAAAGGCGCCAAGCAGGCGGTCCAGCTCTTTGGGCCGGCGCAGCACGGCGTCGCCAAGGCCGTCGCCGATTCCGTCGCCGAAGGCGTGATTCCCGCCGACGAGGCCGACGACCTTTTCATTTCTGTCGGCGTGTTCATCCATTGGGACGCCAACGACGACAAGAAGATTCAGGATTACAACTATCAGGCGACGAAGGAAGCCCTTGCGCGCGCCATCGCCGGCGAGCCGAAGGCCGCGGAAGTCGTCGCGAAGCGCAACGAAGTGTCGCATCCCTTCGCCGCGAAGTGACCCGCCTTCGGGGAGCCGCATGTTGGCGGCTCCTCTTTTTCGACCGTCTCGCGCCATCGACGCGGCGCGCCATTTTCGAAAAATGCGCAAAAAAAATCGCCCGGCGGTTTCCCGTCGGGCGATAAGTTTATCGGGCTAACGACCGAGCGCCCGTTAATCAGTAAAGCTTCACGAGCAGAGATCCGCCGAAGGCGCGCGGCGTTTGCGTGAGGCCAATGGTTGCGGGCGTCGTTGCATTGCCCTGCGTCCAGCTCGATGTCGTCGTGGTCGAGTTCGTGTTGGCCAATTCGCGACGGTCGAGAAGATTCTTCGCCCAGAGCGAGAAGGTGTAGCGGTCGTCGTCCGTGCGCAAGCCGACGCCGACGTTCACGATCGTATAGGGCGGTTGCCAATATTGAATCGGCTCCAGCGGGCTTGTGAATTGAACTCTGTCCTGCCAGTTCGCGTTCACATAGCCGAAGGCCGTAACCGAACGATTGGCCCATTCGCCGAAATTCGCGAATGCGGCGCCGAGCGGGTGTTCGTAGACCGCGCCGACGCTGAAGGCCAATTTCGGCAAATTCTCCCACCGCGTATTGGAGCGCGGCAGCGTGGCGGGACCGCCCTTATACTGGAATCCGGGCGGAGGCGGCGCGTTCAGATAGTCGATATAGAAGGCGCCGGTGTAGGCCGCGGCGGCATTGAGCCAGAGTCTTTCCAGCGGATTCCAGCGCGCGTTGAATTCTACGCCTTCCAGGCGGACATGCGGAATCGAGGAGAGAAGGGTCTTGGCGAGAATATTGCCGGTGTTGTCGACATAGCTGGTGTCGACGATATTCGCCTGGAAATTATAGACGTCGGTCCAATAGGCGTTGATATTGGAAATCAGCTTGCCGTCCAGCCAGTTGGTTTTTGCGCCGATTTCATAATCCCAGGACACTTCAGCCTTGGTGAGCACCGGCTGGAGGGCGACGAAATTATTATTTGCGTCGACGATCGGCGTCGAAAAGTTGACGGCCGCCGACTTCTCGCCGCGACCGACGAGGGCGTAGACGAGCACATTGTCATTGACCTTATAGGACGGGTTGATAATTCCCGTGAACATATTGCGGCCCTTGCTCACGCCGCCGGTGTCGTAAACGCCGGCGCCGTTGTTCGCCGCCTTGAAGGCCGCGTCGATCACGCTGGGGGAATATTTCGTGCTGTAATACTGCTCCCAGGCGAAGTTGGAGCCTGTGCGTTGTTCATAACTGTTGCGAAGGCCCAATGTCGTCGCGAATTGTTCGTTGAAATGCCAGGTCGCCTGTCCATAGGCGGCGAGATGGACCGTCGTCGACTTGCCGTCCTGATGATAGTCGAATCCCTGGAGCAACGCCGGATCGGTTTTCGGATCGTATTTGCTGACCTGTCCGGGGAAGGGCACGTTGTACCAGCGCGCGGCGTCGGCGCCGTAGATCGCTTCGCTGTAGTTCCAGATCTTCTCATACAGTCCGTAAAATCCGCCGACCCATTCCAGCGGCTGCTCTTTCGGCGAGGTTACGCGAAATTCCTGGGAAAACTGATCCGTCCAATTATTGGTGTGGCTGTTGACGATATCGAGAAGCTGGTTGCCCTTGCCGTTGATCGGCAGCAGGCGGAAATTGCCATAGGCGGAGATCGCCGAGAAAGTATATTCGCCCGGCGTCCAGGTCAGCTCGTTCGAGACGGTTCTCTGGCGCGAGGACAAAGTTCCCGTGCCGACATTGACCGGGCGATAGGGATCGTAACTGAGAACGCTGCGACCGAGGCGAGTCTTCAATGTCTGCGCATAGGTCGCCGGCGCCGTGCCATTGACATATTGCAGGAAGGAGTCGCTGAAGGGGCCGCTCGTGTTGTTGTTATATTCGTCCGATCGCGAAAAATTGAAGATCAGCCGATCCGTGATCGTGTCGCCGACATAGAGCAGCTGTCCGCGCGCGCCCCAGCGGTTGCTGTCGAGATAGCCCTGGCCGGTGAGGGCGTCCTTGAACAGGCCCTGGTCCTTGTCGTAAAAGCCGGTGATGCGATAGGCGAGCTTTTCATCGATGATCGGCCCTGTCACATTCAGCTTTTCGATGACATGGCTGTGATTGGCGAAGGAGGTTTCGACAGTCGCCTTGCGCTCGAAAGACGGAAGCTGCGTGCGCACGACGATGTTGCCGACGGTGGTGTTTTTACCGCCCGCTGTGCCCTGCGGTCCGAGGCCGACCTCGATATTGTCGAGCTCGACAAAGTCCGACCACTGAAAACCGCTCGATTTCCAGAACACATTGTCGATGATGAAGCCGGTGTCCGACTCCGTGCCGTTGCCGGTTCCCGAGCCTTGCCCGATGCCGCGAATGGCCGGTCGCGAAGTTTGCGGATTGGAAATGCCCGGACGGTAGTTGGGGACGAGCTGCGAAAAATCGTTCAGACGTTCGAGATGTTCGACTTCCGCCTTCTGGCCGTTGACGATGTCCGCGGAGCGCGGCGTCTTTTGCAGAACCTTCTCCTCCTGACGCGTCAGTCCCGCAGCGTTCTGTCCGTTGGCCGTCACTTTGACGTCTTCGACTTGCGCATCTTGCGCTCTTGCGGTTTGCGCCGCCGCAGCCAGCGTCAAGAATGAAACCCCCAAAAGCCAGCTGCTTTTCAACTCACGCCCAAAGCTCGACATCCTGCCCACTCCCCCATTTAAGGCTATTTTACAGATAGGTATAAATTAAATTTTGAAAAAGGAGCCGCGGGAAAGAGCTACATAAAACAATGTTTATATGCTGGAATGCTAATCACTTCGGCGGGCGTCGTCAATACGAATCATATCGGGTTTATATGAAAAACAGAGAAGGATGCGTTGAAAGATGCGCTCTTAACGAGCCGGAAGATTGCGCAGTCGTGTTGGAGTCGCTGATGGGGCGGCGCGGGGCGCGGGGCTGTGCGCGCAATAATCTGCGCAAGCTCTCAAAGGCGCCATTGACGAAAAAGAGAACGCGTTCAAAAGCGCCGACGCTTACACGCGTCCTGCGCTTTCGGCATTTGCAACGAGGATGCGATCTCTGCCCGCAGCAGGCGCGGCCAGGAAAAATGCGCAAGCGGTCATTCGCGTTGCGCGCGGCGGCCTGGCCGTGCAAAAAAAACGTGGTCCGCGGCGTCAGACGTCCTGCTCGAACAAATGGCCCGAGCGATCCCGCTTCGCGGCGAGATAGCGAATATTATGATCCGTGCGCCGGCCGAAAATGCGTTGATCGGAAACGACGCTCAATCCCGCGATTTCAAGCGCCGCGATTTTCTGCGGATTATTGGTCATGACGCGCACGGCGGCGACGCCGAGCTGCTTCAGCATTGTCGCGGCAAACTCGAAACGCCGCTGATCATGGCCGAAACCGAGCGCCTCGTCGGCGTCATAGGTGTCGAAACCCCGCGCCTGGAGACCATAGGCGCCGATCTTGTTGGCGAGCCCGTTGCCGCGGCCTTCCTGATCGAGATACAGCAACACGCCGCCGCCGTTCTCGCTCATAAAGCGCGTCGTGCTGCGCAGCTGATCGCCGCAATCGCATTTGAGACTGCCGAAGAGATCGCCGGTAAGACAGGCGGAATGAAGCCTCACGGTGACAGGCTGCGTGACATCGGGACGGCCGACAATCACCGCCACTTGATCGCGCAGCCCTTCGCCGCCGCGAAAGACGACGAATTCCGTATCCGGCGCGCCTTCCAACGGGACGGGCGCGCGCGACACGATGCGCAGCGACGCGGCGCGCGCCGCATCATAGGCGGCGATATGGTCGAGCGTGACAACGAGAAGATTGCGCAGGAGCGCTTCCGCTTCTTTTGCCGTGAAGACGACGGCTGCGGGGATCACCTGGGCGAGGCGTAAAAGCTCCAGCGCGCCGGTCTGCGCCGGCGTCAGCGGGGCGACCGGCGCGTCGATGCGCGCGTCCGGGTCGGCCGCGAGCATGTGCGCGCGATCCAGATCGATGCGCGGAAAGGCCACGACGCCGCCGTCGCGCCGTCCCGCGAGGCCGAGACGCCGCAGCCGCGGCTCCGTCAGGCAGAGGCCGACGGCGCCGCCCGCCGCGAGTTCCAGCGCCGCGGCGAGGCGAGGCTCCAGCGCTTCGACGCCCAAAGCGACAAGACGGTCCGCGCCATGCGCGACGATGACGGGCCTGCCTGCGCGAATTTCGAAAATGGCGCGCTCGACCTCGATCCGCGCAGCTGCGTTTTCAAGCCCGTTCGCTAAACTATGATAGGTCACAAGGCCTCCGCCAGGTGGGGATCTTGACAGAGTGTATAATTAGTCTATCCGATAGAACAAGTATATTTTTGGTGCGTGCATGACCCAAATCGACACCTTGCATCAGAAGCGCGATCCGCGCGATTTCGCGCAAAGCCATTCGGACGACGCTTTTGCGCCCTTCCAGAGGGCCTCGCCGGATCGACCCTTCGTCGTCGCGCAGATCGGTCAGTCGCTCGACGGGCGCATCGCGACTCTTTCCGGGGAGTCGCGCGATATCAGCGGACATGCGGCGCTTGATCATCTGCATCGCATCCGCGCGCATGTCGACGCGGTCGTCGTCGGCGCCGGCACAGTTGTCGCGGACGATCCCGCTCTGACGGTGCGGCGCGTGCCGGGACGCAATCCTGCGCGCGTGGTTATCGATCCCAACGGGCGGCTGCACTCAAATTTTCGCTGGCTGTGCGAGGATGGCGCGCGGCGCATTCTCGTCACCCGGCCCGGCGTCGCTGCTCCGCCCGGGGTCGAGCAAATCGCCTTGCCGCTGCGCGGCGCAATGATTGCGCCGGCGTCGATCGTCGAAGCGTTGTTCGCATCGGGCTTGCGCCGCATTCTGATCGAAGGCGGCGCGCGAACGGTCGGCGCCTTTATCGAGGCGGGTTGCGTCGATCGGCTGCACGCGCTCGTTGCGCCGGTGATCCTTGGTTCGGGCAAAACCGGGCTTGATCTCGCGCCGATTCAAAAGCTCGACATGGCGCTGCGTCCGCCGACGCGCGCCTATATTCTTGCGGGGGGCGACGTCCTGTTCGATTGCGATTTTTCCGCCTGTCGCCGCGGCGGCAACTGAATGCCGGCGCCGGATTCGCCGATGCGGTCCTTGTCCGACGCCGCGCCGTCGCAATTTGCCTCGGTTCGCTTCGTCCTCACCGACATGGACGAAACGCTCACATATCGCGGGCGCCTTTCGGCAGCAACTTACGACGCGCTCGAACGGCTTCAATCCGCCGGCGTGAAAGTAATCCCTGTCACGGCTGCACCCGCGGGCTGGTGCGATCAAATGGCGCGCATGTGGCCGGTCGATGGCGTGATCGGCGAAAACGGCGGCTTGTTCATCCAGCGCGCGCCCAACGGCCACGGCGTTTTGCGCCGCTTCTGGCATGGAGACGCGCAGACCGAAACCGTCGCGCGACTGTGCGCTCTCGCAGAGACGATAGCGCAGGAAACGGGCGCAGTCTTCGCCGACGATCAGCCCTTTCGATTAACCAGCGTCGCCTTCGCGCAGCCGGATAGCGAGCGGCAACGCGACAGGATTCTGGCGGCGTTGAAAGCGGCGGGCACCGATGCGACGGTCAATAATTTGTGGGTGCTTGGCTGGTTGGGCGGTTATGACAAGCTGACAATGGCGCGGCGCATTCTGCAACAGGCTTTCGATCTCGACATAGACGCCGAGCCGGAAGCGGTTCTTTACTGCGGCGACTCGGCGAATGACGCGCCCATGTTTCAATTCTTCCGCCATACCGTCGGCGTCTCCACCGTGCGCAACTGTCTTGGAGAGATTCCGGTCGCGCCGCGATGGGTGACGCAGGGGCCGGGCGGGGCGGGTTTCGTCGAGGCGGCGAACGCCGTGCTCGCCGGCAGGAAATGAAGCGCGGCGCAATTCCGCGTCGCGTCATTTCGGCTGTGCGAACAAATCCCAATGCCCGACATCGCAACGTTCGCGGCGTGTCGAGAGCCAGTCCTCGATGCGCGTGGGCGACAGAAGCCCGGTTTCACGCGCCGCCTGCGCCACGCCTTCGTCCAACGCGCCTATGAGTTGTGCGTCTGCTCGTTCCAGGCGCCACGGACTTGGCGCGCAATCGACTTGGTAGCCGCGGTTCGTCAACGCCGTATGCAACAGCGCGTTTGCGCGGGGACCGGCGGCGGCGCCGAATCCTTTGTCGCCGCCCTGGTGCTTATGAAAAGCGGAGAGCATATCGGCGTCCGCTTCATGCGCCGGAAAGCGCGCTTCCTCGCCGGAATAGGTGAGAACCGAATATAGCGGCAAGCGGCGCGCGGCGAGCGCGTCGGCGAAGCGTTCAATCCATTCTGCCGAAACGAGATCGAAAAAAGCGGCGGAAACGACCAGATCGATATCGCCGTCGAGCGCAGAGTCTATGGTTGACGACAGATCGACGCGGTGAAAGGCGACGCCGATATGACGCGAGTCTTTTTCAAGCGTGAACGGCGCCTCGTTCGCTGTGCGATCGGCCCAGCGGTAGAGCCGCTCTCGGGCGGCGTCGAGTAAAGCCGGATCATTGTCGACCAGGCGCCACCGCTGCCGTTGCGACGCGAAAGGCGCAAGCCCGCGCAGATTCGACCCTGCGCCGCTGCCGATGTCGACGACAGCAAACGTCGATTTCCCGGCAAACGCAGCGACGACGCGCTCGCGCAACTCCGCATTGCGCGCGGCGTGGTCGGCGGGCTCGCGCAAATCAAGCCAATCGGCGGAAAAGCCGCTCACGTAAAAGTCTCCGCTACGGATAAGATGATGCGCGCGGTGTCGGCCCAACGCGGCAGGCATTGGCCCGCGCGCCAGGCCGCGTCGGACAGATCCGAGCGCAAATCGGGCTCGGTGAGAACGCGCGACAGCGCGACTCGCAGCGCCGCGATGTCGCCCGGCGGGATTTTCAATGCGCAACCATCCGGCGCTGTCTGCGCGGCGGCGCCTCCGGTTGTCGTGACAATGGCGAGACCTGCGGCAAGCGCTTCCGCAAGCGCCATGCCATACCCCTCATAGTGCGACGAGGACACGAAAACATCGCCGCGCGCATAATGCGCCGCGCGTTCATTATCCGTCGCTTCGCCGCGTAAAAATATTCGGTTCGACATTGCATTGGCGTCGATGCGCGCACGTAGCGCGGCCGCGGTTTCCGGCGCATGGCGCGGACTGCCGACGATGTCGAGGCGCCAATCGAGATGCGTCAATGCGCTCAAGGCGTCGATCAGAATATCGAAACCCTTGCGCGGGATCAGCGAGCCGACGGCGAGGAGCGCCGGCGCGCCGCCCGAGCCGAGCGCACGCGGAGTCGGGTCGACGCCGGGAAGCGCGATGGCGATTTTCTCCGGCGCCACGCCGAAAATCTCGGTCAGCGTTTCGCCTGTATGCGCGCTGGTGACGATGATGCGATCGGCGCGGCGCAATGCGGCGGCTTCGCTTTCGCGCAAGGCGCCGCCGCGCTCCGGGGGCAGGCCGGTTTCAAGACACAGCGGGTGATGGCACAAAGCGACGATGGGCGCGGCGACCGCGTCAAATGTGCTGACGGGCAGCGCGCCATAGGCGAGGCCGTCGATCAGGAGAATGTCGCCGGGACGCAGCGCATGCGAGATCGCTTCGCGCACGGCGACGACATCCGCTTCGGCAGGGTGCGGAAATGCGCCCGGCAACGGAAGATGGCTCGCATTCTCCAGCGCGGCGAGCACGCGGCGGCTATATTCGTAACCGCCGGTGCGCGATTCAATATCGCCCGGAATCGCGAAAAGGATGCGCGTCACACAGGCCCCTCGAACCAGGCGCGTGCGACATGGCTTTCATGCAGCGTCACGCGAATGCGCGCGACGCCTTCGCCGCCCGGGCCGAGCGCGCCGCTGCGCGCCGCCTGCGCCATGGCGTCGAAGATATGTTTCGAGAGAAATTCGGTGGTCGTTTGCTGGCCTTTGAAATTCTCGATCTCATCGAGATTGCGATAGGCGAGCGGCGCCAATGTCGCCTTCAACGCATCATGCGCGCGACCGATGTCGATGACGACATTGTCCTCCGTCAGCTTCTCGCGAAAAAAGGCGACGTCGACGACGAAGGTGGCGCCGTGCAGGCGTTGCGCGGGCCCGAACAGCTCTCCTTTAAAGCTGTGGGCGATCATAATATGGTCGCGGACTTCGACAGCGTACATGGTTTTCTCCGTTAATAGCGAATGACGGGCGCAAGGCCGGACGCGTCCGGCGCGAGGATGCGCGGGATTTCCTGCGCAGCGTCGGCAAAGGCGATTTCCTGATCGACAAGCGCGTCGAGGCGAGGATCGGCGAGCAACTCCAGCGCTTTATTCAAGCGGCGCGCATAGGTCCAGCGTGGACGCCGCGACGCCGACACCTGGCCGACCTGCGACGAGATCAGCCGCAGACGTTTGGCGTGAAAGGCGCCGCCGAGCGGCACGGCGATCTGCGCGTCGCCATACCAGCTTAATTCGACGATCGTCGCTTCCTGTCCGGCGCTTGCGAGCGCGAGCGCCAGCCCGGGGGCCGAGGCGCTCGTATGAAACACGACGTCGGCGGCGCCGTCGGGCGCCGCGTCCTGAGCCAGCGCAAAGCGCGCGCCGAAGCTCTGCGCTATTGCGGCTCGCGACGACTCCCGGTCAATCAGGCTCACGCGCGCACCCGGCAGTTGCGCGGCTATAAAAGCGACGAGCAGTCCGAGAACGCCGGCGCCGACGACGACAATCTCGTCGCCCGGGCCAGCGCCTGAATCCCACAGCGCGTTGAGCGCCGTTTCCATGTTTGCGGCGAGCGTCGCGCGCCGCGGCGGAACATTCGCCGGCGTCGCATGCAGCATATCGAGCGGCGCGATGAAGCGGGTCTGATGGGGATGCAGGCAAAATACGGTTTCGCCGATCCGCCGCGACGGGCCGCGCTCAATGACGCCGACGGCGCAATAACCGTATTTCACGGGAAAAGAGAAGGCGCCATCCTGAAAAGGCGCGCGCATACGCTCTTCTTCGGAAGCCGGAACGCGCCCCTCGAACACAAGTCGTTCGGTGCCGCGACTGACGCCGCTCCAGAGCATTTTCACCAACGCCTGTTCGGCCTCGGGCGCGGGCAGCGTATCCTCCCGCAACAGCGCGCTGCGCGGGCGGTCGTACCAAAGCGCCAGGGTCTTATTCACATCGTCGTCATCGGGTTTTGACTGCGGCCCCAATTTACAAGCCCCTTGTTTTTCCGATAGTGCTAATCCATGCCGCGGCGATGCGCCAGAGGTATTTGCATAAAAAACGTAGGAAACATATGCGCGCTTCGTCGCTTCCCCGCACGCCCGCCGGATTGCAGAGCATAGCGGAATTGGCGCGGCGCCGGCGCCTTGCCGCGCTCGTCACGGGGGCGATTTATGTCGCGCTGCTGGCATGGCTTGGCGCAATTGTGCTGGGCGGCCCGTGGCGTATCCCGGGCGTTGCGATCTTTATCTGTTTCGCCGTCGCGGCGCCCTGGAGCGTGCTGGGCGTGTTTAATGCGTCGGCCGGATTTTGGCTGCTCCATTTGCGGCGCGACGGTCTGCGCGACGCCGCGCCTTTCCTCGACGCCGCGCAGGCGCAAACGCCGCTCGTTTCGCGCACGGCGATCTTGCTGACCATTCGCAATGAGGACGCCGTCCGCGCCATCTCGCGGTTGCGCGCGGTGAAGCGCAGTCTCGATGCGACGCCGCACGGGGAGCTGTTCGATTTCTTCGTCCTCAGCGACAGCGATGACGCGGCGATTGCGGCGGCGGAAGAAGCGGCATTCGCCGCTTGGCGCGCCGACGATAGCGCGGGTTCGAAACATCTGCATTACCGCCGGCGGCTGGATAATGTGGGCTATAAGGCCGGCAACATCCGCGATTTTTGCGCGCGGTGGCGCGATACGTACGAGTTTATGATTCCGCTCGACGCCGACAGTCTGATGGATGGCGAAACCATCACGCAATTGGTGCGCGTCGGCGAGGCCTTTCCGAAGATCGGCATTGTTCAGAGCCTTGTCGTCGGCGCGCCGTCGCAATCGGCGTTCACGCGGCTGTTTCAATTTGGAATGCGCGCGGGAATGCGCGCCTATACGATGGGCGCGGCCTGGTGGGCCGGCGATTGCGGACCGTTTTGGGGGCATAACGCTCTTGTGCGCGTCGCGCCCTTTGCACGCCATTGCGTTTTGCCCACGCTGAAAGGCGACGCGCATATTCTGTCTCACGATCAGATTGAGGCGGTGCTGATGCGAAAGGCCGGCTATGAGGTGCGCGTGCTGCCAATCGAAAACGGCAGTTACGAGGAAAATCCGCCGACCTTGCTCGACTTCCTGCGTCGCGATTTGCGCTGGTGCGAGGGCAATATGCAATATGTGCGGCTGCTTGCAATGCCCGGAATTATGCCGATGAGCCGCTTTCAGCTTGTTTGGGCCGTGAGCATGTTCGTCGGCGCGCCGGCCTGGACGGCGATCATTGTGCTCGGCGCGCTGATGCCGCTGGTCGCCGATGTGTCGGCCTTTCCCGCGGTTTCGGCGCGCGCATTCTATGTTCTGTTTCTGTTGACCTATCTCGCGCCAAAACTCGCGGGCTATCTCGACGCGGCGCTGACCGACGGCGTCGTCGCGCGTCATGGCGGAGTGGTCCGCTTTTTTATCGGCGCGCTTGTCGAAATCGCTGCGTCCTTCATCATCGGCGGCGTCACCACGCTGAACACCGGCGCCTTTTTGATCGCTTTGCTCGCGGGTAAGAAAATCGGCTGGGGCGCGCAGCAAAGAGAGGCCTATGGCCTGTCCTGGCGCGCCGCGACGCAGGCTTTGTGGCCGCATTTGCTGTTCGGCGTGGCGCTCCTTGCGCTTGCCGGCGCCGCCAGGCCGGCGCTGCTGCTTTGGTCGCTGCCTCTCACCCTTGGCTATGTCGCAGCGATTCCCTTTGCGGTGGCGAGCGCATCGCCCTGGCTCGGACGGCTGTTTTTGCGCCTTCGGCTTTGCGCGGCGCCGGAGGAACTCGATCCGCCGGAACTGCTGCGCGTCGCCGCAGGACCGAAATCTCACTCAAATCATACCAATATGAGCTGTTAATTTCGAGACCCGGCGACGCCGACGGCAAAACGCCCGAGGAAAATGACGATATGAAAATTGGCTGAGGGGGCAATAAAACCATTTATCATATCGAACAGATATGATTATAATGCGGCTGGCGAACCTGGAAGGAACGTTCGGATGGCGCAACCGCATTTTTGCTTTTGCAGACAAAGCCAAATCCTTCGTCTGCAAACCCTTCGTTTGATTGCTCAGGGCGGCGCTGTCGCGCTGGCGCTGGCGGCGACGCCCGCAGCAGCCGAGCCCAGCGTCTATCCGACCGGAACGACGATCTACGATCCGGCGCGCGCCTATAATTCCTATGTGTTATTTGCCGGCGGCGACGACGTGTCCCGCCTTATCGATCTCACCGGCAAGGTCGTTCACGAGTGGAAATTTACGGGCCAGCCCGTCGCCTATATCGACCCGGCGCTTGTCGGCGGCGCGCGCGGGCATGTCTTTGTGACGCTGGAGACCGAAGAGGGCAAGGGCACGGATCTTATTCCCGGCCGGGCCCAGACCCGCATTCGTAAATCGGTCGGCGAGGTGGATTGGGACGGCAAGCCCCAATGGTCTTTCGGGGCCAGCGCGCCGGGCGGCAAGGCGCGGCAACATCACGACATCACGCGTCTGCCAAACGGCAATACGCTCGTGCTCTCGAACCTGTCCTATCCGCTGCCGGGTTTCTCCGTGCAGCAGGTGTTGGACGACGTCGCCTATGAAGTGAATCCCGACGGCGACATCGTCTGGACCTGGTCGGCTTCCGATCATCTCGACGAGCTTGGCTTCACCGCCGATGAGCTGAAGCTCATCAAGGGGTCGAAAGACCCGGATTATCTGCATGTCAACAATCTGAAGCCTGTCGGGCCGAACCATTGGTTCGATGAAGGCGATCAGCGCTTTGCGCCGGACAACCTTATCTTCGATTCGCGTAACGCAAATTTCATCGCCATCATCGATCGCAAGACGCGAAAGATCGTCTGGACGCTGGGCCCTCATTTTCCGCGCGTTTCGGAAGACGGCGGCGCCGCGGCGCGCAAGGTTCCCCGGCCGGTGGACCAGATTTCCGGCCAACACGACGCGCAAATCATTCCGCAAGGCCTGCCGGGGGCGGGCAATCTGCTTGTGTTCGATAATCAGGGAGAAGCGGGTTATCCGCACGCCTCCGTGACCGTCACGGGCGGCTCTCGCGTCCTCGAGATCAATCCGGTCACGAAAGAAATCGTCTGGCAATACACCGGAGCGAGTTCCGGCAACCCGGGTTGGTCGTTCCGCAGCA
>Ga0265328_10001008_pt1 | contig 12932 bp, 7 predicted proteins | sample 41624metaG_FD_202086 | JGI IMG/M metagenome (GOLD analysis project Ga0265328, IMG submission 202086) | Rhizosphere microbial communities from Carex aquatilis grown in University of Washington, Seatle, WA, United States - 4-16-24 metaG | ecosystem: Host-associated > Plants > Roots > Rhizosphere >...
TGGCGCTTGGCGCCGAGTTCGGTTTTGGCCACGGTCCTTGCATCCTCGAGATAGAGCGGCGTGGGACCGCCCGTGGGAGACTTTGGTCGGGCGCTCGGTAGTTTGCCCTTGCCCGGCTGTCAAATGAGAAATGGAACGCGAGCCTGTCAAGCCGATCGGACGGAAAAGCCCCGGTTTGCACGTCCAATCGCCGAAAACCCCGTGTCCTGGACCACGCGGCCCTCGGATCGGCCATTGCCAAGCGCGGCGCGACTTGGCATATCTGCTCCGCCGCGGGTGTAGCTCAATGGTAGAGCAGCAGCCTTCCAAGCTGAATACGAGGGTTCGATTCCCTTCACCCGCTCCAGCTCGATCAAATTTCCATAATCAGCGGCGCATATTCGTCGGCGCCGGGTTCTAGGCCGATGTATCCGCGCTGGGATGAGATCAGACGCGTCCCACCGACTTCCGTCACCATGCTGAAATGCGTGTGCCCCCACAGCCAAGCTTCGGGTCGCCACGCCGCTATCTCGCGTCGCAAGTCCGACGCGAAAGCTGGCGACAGCTTGCCGCCGCTGTATCGCGGCGGAATGGCGTCGGGGATCGGGGCGTGGTGGGTGACGACCATGATCATGTCGCCATCGCCGGCGGCCCGTATCCGTGCGATCTCCCCTTCTATCCAACGGCGCGCGGTCTCGTGCCGCTCCCGCGCGTCCGACGGCGTGAACTTGCCGCCGCGAGAACGGATATGGACGTGGTCATTCAATCCCCGCCCGGCCTCCATCATCGCCCAGACGACATCGTCCGGTCTATCGCCACCGAGGGTGTAGTCGGTCCATAGGCAGGTTCCGAGCACATGCAGACGGCGATTCCCGAATGCGAACGCCGCCGTTTCGTTCTCTAGGAACAGCACCCGTCCCGACGTTCCCCGAGCCGCTTCGCGCATATCGGCGATCAGTCGGTCGATGTCCTGCCCATACGCCTCGTGATTCCCGGCGACGATTACGACCGGAACCCCGAGAAACGTCGACACCTCGTCAGCATAGTCGATCCCTCGCCGTCCAACATCGATATCCCCGGCCATGACGATCAGATCCACGGCCCCGCGCAGGCCGCCCCAGAACGGTCCCACCGACGGATGCCCCTCCGTGGACTCGCGCAGAGCCTTTAGTTCCTCCCACGCTTTCGTTGGACGACGCGGCGGCGTCGGATATTCGAACTCATTGTGCAAATCGCTGCAAACGGCCAAGCGAATCGACGCCATTCCACGCCCCCTTCCAGGCCCCGAGCGTCGCGCCGCCGCCGCGACGTAGGGGCCCCTCGGCGAAACAATGATAAAAAACGCGAAGCGCGCGAAACCGTCCTCAACCCCGCCCATTCTTCTGCGGCGTGCGCATCGCCGCCAGCAGCGCGTCGCCCAGCGCGCCTGCGCCCTTTTGCGGCTCCGGCTGACGCATCTGGCGCGGGCTCGCGCCGCCGTCGCGGCGCTGGCCTCCCGCGGGCGCCTGCCGCTGATCCGGCGTGTCGTCGAGCCGCATGGAGAGCGCGATGCGCTTTCGCGGCGCGTCGATCTCCAGCACCTTCACCTTGACGATGTCGCCGGGCTTGGCCACCTGCCGCGGATCCTTCACGAAAGTCTTGGACATGGCCGAGATATGGACCAGCCCGTCCTGATGCACGCCCACATCGACGAAGGCGCCGAAGGCCGCGACATTGGTGACGACGCCCTCGAGAATCATGCCGGGCTTCAGATCGGAAATCTTCTCCACGCCCTCCTGGAAGGTCGCGGTCTTGAAGGCGGGGCGCGGGTCGCGGCCGGGCTTCTCGAGCTCGGCGAAAATATCGGTGACGGTCGGCAGGCCGAAAGTCTCGTCGACGAATTGCGCCGGCCGTAGCTTGCGCAGCTCCGTCGCATTGCCGATGAGCTGTTTGATGTCCGTCTTGGCGGCGGCGAGGATGCGCCGCACCACCGGATAGGCCTCCGGATGCACGCCGGAGCGATCGAGCGGATCGTCGCCGTCGACGATGCGCAGAAAGCCCGCGCTCTGCTCGAACGCCTTGGGGCCGAGACGCGGCACTTTCTTCAGCGAATCGCGCGTGCGGAACGGGCCATTGGCGTCGCGATGCGCGACAATGTTGGAGGCGAGCAATTCGCCGACGCCCGACACGCGCGAGAGCAGCGGCGCGGAGGCCGTGTTGACGTCGACGCCGACGGCGTTGACGCAATCCTCGACGACGGCGTCGAGCGAATGCGAGAGCTTCACCTCGGAGACGTCGTGCTGATATTGGCCGACGCCGATCGCCTTGGGCTCGATCTTCACCAGCTCGGCGAGCGGATCCTGCAAGCGGCGCGCGATGGAGGCGGCGCCGCGCAGCGTCACGTCGAGATCGGGCAATTCGCGCGAGGCGTATTCGGATGCGGAGTAGACGGATGCGCCCGCTTCCGACACGACGATTTTGGTGAGCTTCAGCTCCGGGAATTTCGACATTAATTCGCCGGCGAGCTTGTCGGTCTCGCGCGAGGCGGTTCCATTGCCGATGGCGATCAGCTCTATCGCGTGCTCGCGCGCGAGCTTGGCGAGAATGGAGAGGGATTCGTCCCAGCGGCGCTGCGGCTCATGCGGATAAATGGCCGTCGTCGCGACGATCTTGCCGGTCTTGTCGATGACCGCGACTTTGACGCCGGTGCGAAAGCCCGGATCGAGGCCGAGCGTCGCGCGCGCGCCGGCGGGCGCGGCGAGCAGAAGATCGCGCAAATTCGCCGCGAAGACGCGAATCGCCTCGTCTTCCGCGAGGCGCCACAGACGCGTGCGCAGATCGACGGAGAGATGCAATTCGATCTTTGTGCGCCACGCCCAGCGCACAGTGTCCAAGAGCCAGCGGTCGCCCGGGCGGCCGCGGTCGCCGATGGCGAAGCGTTGGGCGATCTGGCCTTCATAGCCGACGGCGCCTTCGCTCGGCTCGGGAATCATCTCGAGATCGAGCATCTCCTCCTTCTCGCCGCGGAACATCGCCAATATGCGATGCGAGGGAAGCTTGACGAGCGGCTCGGAGAAATCGAAATAATCGGAGAATTTCGCGCCCGCCGTCTCCTTGCCGGCGCGCACTTTCGATTTCATGAGGCCCTGCGTCCAGAAGGTCTCGCGCAGACGGCCGATGAGATCGGCGTCTTCCGCGAATCTCTCCACCAGAATGGCGCGCGCGCCCTCGAGCGCCGCCGTCACGTCGGCGATATTCTTCTCGGCGTTCACGAAAGGCTCGGCCTGCGCTTTCGGCTCGCGCTCGGGATGGCCGAGCAGAGCTTCGGCGAGCGGCGCGAGGCCCGCCTCTATGGCGATCTGCGCCTTGGTGCGGCGCTTGGGCTTGAAGGGGAGATAAATATCCTCGAGCCGCGCCTTATTATCGGCGTCCATGATCGTCGCGCGCAGCGCGTCGTCGAGCTTTCCCTGCGCTTCGATCGATTCGAGGATCGCCTTGCGGCGGTCTTCCAGCTCGCGCAAATAGCGCAGACGCTCTTCCAAATGGCGCAGCTGCGTGTCGTCGAGCTGGCCCGTCGCCTCTTTGCGATAGCGGGCGATGAAGGGCACCGTCGAACCTTGATCGAGCAGAGCGACGGCCGCCTCCACCTGCCAGGGCTTCGCGGAGAGCTCCGTGCTGATTCGTTCGACGATCGACGCCATGCGCTATCCCTGTCGGCTGTTTATGGGGAGCGCGTTTCTAGCGTTCGGCGTGGCGCCAAGTCAAAAGCGAAATGTCGAAAGCGAAATCCTGTGGACATCGCCGTCGTGACGCCGCCTCGCTTCCCCACAAGGTCGTCATTGCGGCGAGGAGCGAAAGCGACGAAGCAATCCAGGGGCCGCTCCACGGCTCTGGTTCGCTTCGCTTGCAATGACGGCGAGGAAGTATCACACGGACCCATCGCCCGCTATTTGCGCGAATCGGGGAGATGCGGGTGGTCCGGCCAGCAGCGGCGCTGCTCCGCCTCGAGCCGAACGCCCTCGCTCGCCGCGAGCCAGGGCGGAACCGTCGCCGCGTGCGCGAGATAATTGGTCGGAAAGATATGCGATTCGGTCTTGCGCCAGCTGGTGAGCAGATTGCAGTCGCTGATCGCGAAAGCGGGCGCGAGGAGCGTGCGCTTGATCTCCGTCGCCGGCGTCGCCGCGGAGACGATCACGAGCGTCGATATCGCCGAGGCGAGCAGACCGCCGTCGCGCGGCGTCGCCACCGCGACCTCGGCGAAGGCGAAGGCGAGCAGGAACAGCGCCGGTATGGAGGCGCGCATGGCGAGGTCATTGTTCGGGCCGAAGGAATAGAGCGGAAGCAACAGCAGGACGAGGACCGAGGCCGCAAGCAGCGTGCGATCGCTTGCCGCAAGCAGCGTCCGCTGCGCGAAAACGATCGCCGCATGCGGGATTTCAACGAGGATGAACGCGACATAGAGGAGAAGAAAACCAGGCGTCGCGACGAGCCAGCCATGTGGCACCGAGCCCGCGTCGATCGTCAGATAAAGGGCAATCGGCAGAAAGCAGAGTCCCGCCGCGCCGGCGGCGATGTTGCGCGGCGTGAACAGGCCGCGACCGAGCCGGAGCGCGCCGAGCGCGGCGAGCGGCGCGGCGCCGGCCACTGCGAGCGGCGACCATAGAAGCGTCGCGGCGAAGAGGCCGGCGAGGATCGCGAGATCGATCTCCTCGCGCGCGAGGAGCAACAGCAACAGCGACGCCCACCAGCCCGGCAGCGCATGATTGGGAACCCAGAACAATTGCGTGACATGCGAGGAATATTGAATCGCCGAATTCCACCATTCGAGATGAGCCGGCAGTTCGAGCCCGTCGCGCAGCAACTGCGGAACGACATCGAGGCCGCTGAACAGGATGAAGAGTGCGAGGAAAGGCGCGACGCGTTCCCCGGCGAGCAGCGCGATGAAATAGAGGCAGCCTGCGAGCAGCAGCGCATTCTGCGCCAGCAAAGCGACATGCGCGCCGAAGAGCCCGGTGACGCGGCCGATGGCGGCGGGAAGGAGATACATGCCGAGCGGAGCGCGCAGCAGATAGTCCTCGCCGTCGTGGCGATAGAAGAGCGGGAGGCCGTTTCGCGTGAGATCGGAGAGGACGGCGTCGCGCATGAGCCAATCGGCGGTGGCGTAGAAGAGATGCGTCTCCCCGCCGAGAAGGAGCAGAGCGAGCGCGAGCGCGAGGCAGGCCGCGAGTTTTTTCGTGTCTATGGGCGCGGCGACGATTCCGTCCGGCTTCGGACGAAAGGTAAAGAGCAGGAAAGCCGCGAGCGCGGAACCCGCGACAACGCTCGTCGCGGCGACGGCGCCGAAGACGAGGGCGAGCGCGACATTGGAGAGGAGAAAGACGAGAACGCTCGCCTGCAGCAAATGCAGATTGCGCAAGGCGCGCGGCGCGCGCGCGGCTGTGTCTTCCCTATGGCTCAGCATCGTCGCGGTCATACTCGCCCTCCTAGAGCGCGTTCGGACACATCTTGTCGGAACGCGCTCCAAAGCAATTTGAGTTCGCATGTTCTTTTCCGAAAACCGCTTCGTGCTTTTCTAAGAACATGCATGAATCGTCTCGTCACTCGAACCGAAGGCCTCTCCCTCACTCCTCCCGAGCTGCGCGGGAGAGGAGGAAAGTCGACGTTTCGCGAAGCGTCGATGAAGCGCCGAATCTGCTCCCTCTCCCGCAAAGCGGGGAAGGGTTGGGGAGGGGGCGCGAGCCACCTTCATTTCCATTGACGGCAAGCTGCTAGAAGTTGATGCGTTCGCGCTCGAACACCACGGGCTTTCGTCTCACCTGCGAATGGATGGCGAGAATATATTCGGCGAGCACGCCGATCGAGAAGAGCTGCACGCCGCCGAAGAAGAAGACGGCGACGATGATCGTCATTACGCCGGGCTGCGCGAGCTCTCGGAAGAAGATCAGCCCCAGCGCGAGGCTGACGAAGGCGTAGACGAGCGCGAGAGTCGCTATCCCGAAGCCGAGGAACAGCAACAGCCGCAGCGGCGCCGGCGTGAAAGTGACGAGGCCGTTCAGGCCCTGGTCGACGAGACGCAGCAGCGTGTTCTTGGTGACGCCGCGACGACGTTCGACCCATTTATAGGGGACGCCGACAGCGGTGAAGCCGCATTCGAAGGTCATCATGCGCATGAAGGGATAGGAGTCGTCGATCTGGCGCATCGCTTCGACGACCTTGCGATCGACGAGCTGGAAATCGCCGACGCCGGGCGGCAGCGTGAATTCGGAGAGGCCGGTCAGCATGCGATAATAGAGCCCCCGCGCCATGCGCATGATCGCGCTCTCTTCGCGAATCTTGCGAATGCCGTAGACGATCTCCTTGCCCGCCTCCCAGAGCTTTACGAATTGCGGCAGCAGCTCGGGCGGATCCTGCAGATCGGCCGGCAGGAACAAGAGGATCGCGTCGCCGCTCGCCGCCATCACCCCATTGAAGTTGGAGCGCATCGGCCCGAAATTGCGGGCGTTGAGAATGACCTTCACGTCAGCGTCGGCGGCGGCGAGCTCGCGCAATATTTCGGCGGTGCTGTCGGTGGAGGCGTTGTCGCAGAACACATGCTCGCGGCGATAGTCTTTCAGCTCGCCGGCAAAGAGCGCCGCGACCCGCGCATGGCATTCGCGGATGTTGAGCTCTTCATTGTAGCAGGGCGTGACGATGGAAAGGGTCTTCATGCGTCGCCGCCTCCGGCGCGGAAAACGAAGTCGCGATTGAGGAGGTATGAGAGCGTCGCGAGCACCGGCGTCAGCGCCGCCTGAGCGATCGCCGCCTCCGCGCCGTAATGCTCGAGCGCGCGCAGCGCGAGCGCGTCGACGACGAAGAGGGCCGCATAGACGGCGATGAAGCGGCCGAGAAAGCGCGAATCGCTGGAGCCGAAGACGAGACGTCCGATCGACAGGAAATTGAACAGCGCGCCGATCGCGGTGGAGACGCCGGCCGCGACGATCGAATCGAGCGTCACGCGCCAGACGAAATAGAAGATCGCATAGCCGAAGGCGGTGTTCAGCAGCCCGACCACGAAGAAACGTAGCGCCCGCGCGCTCGGCGCGAAAGCGGCTGCGTCGAATCGGAAATCACGCCTGTCGTCTGCCAATTCGTCCGTCCGTCGGTGCGCTGAGCGTCGCTGTCGCGACGGATCATGGCTTACGAAAGGTTAACGCTCGGCTTACGCCGGCGGGGTTCGAAAGGCGGCGCGGCGGTTCGGCGTTAACCTTGTCGGCTCGCGCCAATCGCGGAGCGACGGAGTGCGAGCGCGCGAAGCGGACGAATGGCCGCCGCCGCGAAAGGCCCACCGCCGCCCCCGGGCGGCCGAATTCGAGACAAAGAGGTAAATGCGCGGCGGCGATGGACCCCGCGCGGGCGCGACGGCCACACGAAATATGGACAGATGGCGGGGCGCAGCCTCGAGTCCTCGCGGGAACAGCGCGGCAACGCGGCGAAATCACCGATTCGTGCCCGCTCCGTTCCGGCATGATTCCAAACCTTAACGCGATGGTCGTCGCAACGTCGTGATTCGCATGTTGACAAGCAGCCGGGACGGAGTCCGCGTCGGACCTCGCGCGACTCGCGATCAATCAATGCTACAAAATATGAGATTTGGAAGCCATAGTGTTCGCGAGGATGACGAGCGACCATATCTCGAGCGAACAGAGCGTGATTCGATGCGAGTCAGCGATTCGGCCGCGATTCGTTCGTCGCCTGTTCGGAGTGTGAAATCGCTTCGTCTTCGCTGTTCCAATGCGGGACGATCGCCGCTATCGATGTGGGGCTCGGGCTCGCGTGCGGGCTCCAGGTGAAATATAACGTAGAGCCATGAGCCCGATGCTCACCGCCAAGAATCTGGCCAAGAATCCGGCCAAGAACCCGGCCAAGAGACCGGCCGCGCCGGGTCTCCGTCCGTCGACCGCCGGCGTCGCCGCCGTTCTGGGGCCGACCAACACCGGCAAGACTCATCACGCCATAGAGCGGATGCTCTCCTATCCGACGGGCATGATCGGCCTGCCGCTGCGTCTGCTCGCGCGCGAGGTCTATGCGCGGGTGGCGGAGCGGGTGGGGTCGGACAATGTGGCGCTCATCACCGGCGAGGAGAAGATAAAGCCGCGCGCGCCGAGCTATTGGGTCTCGACCGTCGAGGCGATGCCGCGCGATCTCGATGTGGATTTCGTCGCTGTGGACGAGATACAACTCGCCGCCGACCTCGACCGCGGCCATGTGTTCACCGATCGTCTGCTGTTTTGGCGCGGCCGCGTCGAGACGCTGCTCATCGGCGCGGAAACCATGCGCTCGCTGATCGAGCGGCTGTTGCCGGGCGTTCCCATCTTCACCCGGCCGCGGCTGTCGCATTTGAGCTTCGCCGGCGAGCGCAAGCTGGCGCGCCTGCCGCCGCGCAGCGCCATCGTCGCCTTCTCCGCCGAGGACGTCTATGCGATCGCGGAGTGGATCAAGCGGCAGCGCGGCGGGGCGGCCGTCGTGCTCGGCGCGCTCAGCCCGCGCACGCGCAACGCCCAGGTCGATCTCTTTCAGAATGGCGACGTCGATTATATCGTCGCCACCGACGCGATCGGCATGGGCCTCAATCTCGACGTCGACCACATCGCCTTCGCCTCCGACCGCAAATTCGACGGCTGGCGTCATCGCCGCCTCACGGCCGGGGAATTGGGTCAGATCGCCGGCCGCGCCGGACGCAATATGAACGACGGGACATTCGGCTCCACCGGCCGCTGCCCGCCCTTCGACGAGCAGACGGTCGAAGCGCTCGAGAATCATTGGTTCGATCCGCTGGTCGCACTGCAATGGCGCAACGCCGATCTCGATTTCGAATCGATCGAGGCGCTGCTCGCGTCGCTGGAGCGCGGCCCGCCCGACGAATGCCTGCTGCGCGCCCGCACGGCCGAGGATCAGATGGTCCTCGAAGTCGCCGCGCGCGACGAGAATGTGCAGCGCAACACGAAAACCAATGCCGATATTATGAGACTCTGGGAGGTCTGCCAGATTCCCGATTATCGCAAGACTTCGCCCGCCGCCCATACCGAGCTGGCGCTCGCCGTCTATGGCTATGTGGTGCGCCGCGGACTTATCCCAGGCGATTGGTTCGCAAAGCAAATCGCCGCCGTGGACCGCATCGACGGCGACATTCACACGCTCTCTGCGAGGCTCGCCCAGGTGCGGACCTGGACATTCATCGCCAATCGATCCGGCTGGCTCGAGAATCCAGAGCATTGGCAGAGCGTCGCGCGTCAGGTAGAGGACAGTCTGTCCGACGCGCTGCACGAACGCCTCACGCAGCGTTTCGTCGATCGCCGCACCAGCGTGCTGATGCGCCGCCTGAGAGAGAATGCGATGCTCGAAGCCGAAATCACTACTGCCGGCGACGTAATGGTCGAAGGTCAGCATGTCGGACAGTTGCAGGGATTTCGTTTCACCGCCGACCCGCAGGCGACGGGCGAGGCGGCGAAGGCGCTGAATTCCGCTGCGCAGAAGGCGCTCGCCGGCGAGATCGAGGCGCGCGCCGCGCGCGTGTTCGACGCCGTGGACGACGCCTTCCTGCTCGGCAATGACGGGACGATCCGCTGGCTCGGCGAGCCCGTCGGCAAGATCGCGCCGGGCGCCGCCGCGCTGACCCCGACCGTGCGGCTCCTGGCCGACGAGCAATTGACCGGCGCGGCGCTGGAAAAAGTGCAGCAGCGCCTCGATCTGTGGCTCGCGCAGCATATCAAGAAGCTGCTCGGCGCGCTGGAGGATCTCGAGAAGGGCGACGGCCTCGAGGGCGTCACCCGCGGCATCGCCTTTCAGCTCGCCGAGGAACTCGGCGTTTTGGAGCGCAGCCGCGTCGCCCGCGAGATCAAGGCGCTCTCCCAGGAGGATCGCGCCGCCCTGCGCAAGAAGGGCGTGCGTTTCGGCGCCTATCATATTTATCTGCCGCAGCTGCTGAAGCCGGCGCCGCGCTCGCTGGCGGCGCTGCTGTGGGGCTTGAAGCATGGCGGGCTCGACAATCTGAAGGGCCTCGAGGAGGTGCCGCATCTGGCCGCCTCCGGCCGCACCTCCTTCGCCGCCGATCCGTCGATCTCCAAGGGATTCTACCGGGCCGCAGGCTTCCGCGTGTGCGGCGAGCGCGTGGTGCGCGTCGATATTCTCGAGCGCCTCGCCGATCTCATCCGGCCCGCGAGCGCTTATCGGCCGGGCGTGACGGCCGGCGACCCGCCCGCCGGCGCCGCCGATGGCGAGGGTTTCGTCGTCACCGTGGCGATGACGTCTCTCACCGGCTGCGCGGGCGAGGCCTTCGCCTCCATATTGCGCTCGCTCGGCTATCAGTCGACCGAGCGCCAGGGGCCGGCGATCACCGTTCCGCTGCTGGCCAAGGCGGCGACCGAGCCGCTCGCCCCGACGCCGGCTGCGGCCGAGGAGGGCGAATCGGCTGTCGAGCAGACGGCGGTTCTGGTCGAGACGGCCGCCGAGCCGTCCGCGGAGGCCGAAGAAATTCTCCCGCCGCCGCAGGAGGCCGAGCCTGTCGTCGACGCGGCGGTGGAGCCCGAGGCGCCGGAAGCCATTGCGGAGAGCGTCGAGCCGGCGAGCATCGAGCCGACCGGCGTCGAAGAGACGAGCGACGAAGAGACGAGCGTCGAAGCGCCGGAAACGGCCGCAGAGCCTGTCTCCGCCGAGCCTGTCTCCGCCGAGCCGGCGCCGATCGAAGTGTGGACGCTTCAGCGTCACGTTCCGCAGGCGCCGCGCCGGCGTCAAGGGGGCGCTCCGGCGGCGGGGCAGGACGAGGGCCGCTCGGCGCGGCCGGCCGGCGAGCGCCAACGCGGCCCGCGACCGGGCCAGGGCGGCGGACGTCGTCCGGCGCCGGGGGAGGGCGAGCAGGCCGAGCAGAGGCCACGCGTCGACGCCCGCAAGGAGAGCGGCTTCCGTGCTGGCGGCGGCAAGCCGCGCAGCGATAATCGTCCGCCGCGGGACGACCGCCGCCGCGGCAATGGCGGCTTTTCGACGCCGGAAAAGCGGGAAAAAGAACGGCTTCCCGATCCCGATTCGCCCTTCGCCAAGCTCTTGGCGCTCAAAGCCGAGCTCGAAAAAAAGGGCAAGAGCTGAAATTTCGCCTCAAATGACTGGTGATGTCGGACCCATGCCGAAGCGGCCGCGGGATCGCTCGGGGGCATTGCGTCGACTTGCCAAATCCGGGTCGTTCGGCCTATTGCTGACGTGATCTTTGGCGCACCGGCGCAGGCCGATGCCTTCAGGCCTCGTCGACCCCGAAATGCGGGCCGTGGGCGAGATCCTGTCCGCGGCAGTCGTCTCGTAATGAGCGCGGCGTTGGACGAAGGCCTTCCACCGAAAGGCGAGATATGACGAAAATACTTCCTGTCATTATGTGCGGCGGGGCGGGCACGCGCGTATGGCCCGAATCGCGGGAGTCGCTCCCGAAGCAATTCATTCCTCTCATCGGCGAGAAATCGACCTTTCAGACGACCATAGAGACGCTGTCGGACGAAGCCTTCGACAAGCCCGTCGTCATCTCCAACGCCGATTATCGCTTCCTCGTCACCGATCAGCTGCGCGAAATCGGCGCCTCGGCCGATATCGTCCTCGAGCCCACGCGGCGCGATTCCGCCGCCGCCGTCGCCGTCGCCGCCGGCCTCGCCGCCAGGCGCTCGCCGCAGACGATCGTCGTCGTGCTGGCCGCCGACCATGTCGTGCGCGACCGCAAAGGCCTCGTCGAGCTCTGCAAAAAGGCCGCCGCGGCCGCGGCCGACGGCCATATCGTCACACTCGGCGTCAAGCCCGACAGTCCGGCCACCGGCTATGGTTATCTGCGGCCCGGCGAGCGCCTCGCCGGCGAGGTCTCCAAGCTCGAGGCCTTCGTCGAAAAGCCCGACCGCGATACGGCGCAGCGCTACATCGACGCCGGCTATCTGTGGAACAGCGGCAATTTCATCTTCCGCGCCGATGTGATGCAGGAGGAGATCGCCCAATTCGAGCCGGCGATTTTCGAGGCGGCCGAAAAAGCGATCGACGCCGGCCGCCGCGATCTGGATTTTCTGGTGCTCGACGCCGAATCTTTCGCGCGCGCGCCCAAGACCTCCATCGATTACGCCGTGATGGAGAAGACGCGCAGAGCCGCGGTGATCGAGGCCGATATCGGCTGGTCGGATGTCGGCAATTGGCGCGCCGTGTGGGAATTGACCGAGCGCGACACGGCCGGCAATTCGGTGCGCGGCAATGGCGTCATCCGCGACTCGCGCAATGTGCATGTGCGCTCGGACGACACGCTGACGACGGTCGTCGGCGTCGACGATGTCATCGTGGTGACGACGCAGGACGCGGTGCTGGTGCTCGGCCATGAGCATGGCGACAATGTCAAACAGCTCGTCGATCAATTGAAGCGCGAGAACCGCCGCGAGGCGGGCGAGCACAAGCGCATCTTCCGTCCCTGGGGCTATTATCAGTCGGTGGATTCCGGCGATCGGCATCAGGTGAAGCGCATCGTCGTGAAGCCGGGCGCGCGTCTGTCGCTGCAGAAGCATTTTCATCGCGCCGAGCATTGGATCGTGGTGAAGGGCACGGCGGAGGTCGGCCGCGACCAGGAGACCCTGCTCGTTCACGAGAACGAATCGGTCTATCTGCCGATCGGCTGCATCCATCGCCTGAGCAATCCCGGCAAGATCGACCTCGAGCTCATCGAGGTCCAGACGGGCTCCTATCTCGGCGAGGACGACATCGTGCGCCTCGCCGATTTGTATAGCCGCGCCTAGATGGCCTATAGAGAGCTGTTCGACTGATTGAATAAGCCGCGAAAGCGGATTTCGAATAAGAGGGGTGCATGACGAAACGCGCGCTGTTGACGGGCATTACCGGGCAGGACGGGGCCTATCTCGCACAACTTCTGCTCGGCGAGGGTTATGAAGTCTACGGCGTGATCCGTCGCTCCTCGCATCGGGGCGTCGAGG
>Ga0265328_10001013_pt1 | contig 12919 bp, 13 predicted proteins | sample 41624metaG_FD_202086 | JGI IMG/M metagenome (GOLD analysis project Ga0265328, IMG submission 202086) | Rhizosphere microbial communities from Carex aquatilis grown in University of Washington, Seatle, WA, United States - 4-16-24 metaG | ecosystem: Host-associated > Plants > Roots > Rhizosphere...
GCGTATTGCAACTGTTCAGAGGCTACGACGACTGCCTCGTTCGCATCGTCATGGGACGTCACCAATTCACGAACGATGTTCTGCAGCCCGACCACGTCGCTGCAGAGAGGTGAGACGGCTATGATCACGAAATGCAAAGTATCGGAAAAACGTATGATCTCCATATGGAGAGGATTGCCATCGAGCTGCGTGACGCTAGCCCGCTTCTCGACCCCCGTCAGGACAGGCGCACGGTCTTTCCGCGCAACGGCGCTGAAATCATGGATATCGATTTCGACCGGCAAACTCTCGATGATCTGGATCGGCTGCGTCGTTCCAGGCAACAACTCGATTCGAGTGCGCAAAATTTCATGACGCGACACCAATCTACACAGGCGTTCGCGCAGGCGTATGGGATCGATTGGCCCATCGACTCGAATACGCCCGCAGATCGGCCCTTCGTCCTGCGTTCGAGCGCGCCATATTCGCTCCTGCTGGCGCGACACACGAAACCCGAATGACTGCTGGCTCGATATCATGAGCTCTCTCTCGATCCGACTGCCCAATCACGAGGACGAAATGCTTTGCCCATCGCCACCAACACGCGACGTGGCCCGGAAAACGGCGTTCTCGCATGCACTGCGAGTATATTGTCCAGAATCAATACGTCGTTTGCGCGCCATCTGAACGAACGCATAGCGTCGCGATAGACGCTGCGAAGATGTTCCAGCGCAGTGGCGCCGATCGGCGCCCCGTCGCCATAATAGGTCTGTGCAGGGAGATCCTGTTCTCCGAATTCTGCCTGTAATGATTTTCTGACGGCAGGCGGGAGAGTCGTGACATGAAAAAAGGTTGCGTGATTGAACCAGATTTCTTCGCCCGTCCGAGGATGTCGGATCATGGCGGGACCGGCCTGCCGAGTGCGCAATCGTTTTTCCGAAACCCATTGGGCTTCGACGCCTATGCTTGCGCAATAGCGCTCGACCTCCGATCGCTCATCGATCTGAAAGACAGTTTGCCACGGCAGACCGAATCCTGCGCCGTAATTGCGAACATAGAGGACGCCACGGCGCAAGAACTCTTCCTTCACCGCAGGATCGATGGTTCTCGTGATCGTCCGATTGTCGCCGATCGGCGTCTCGCCTCCTTCGAGCGGTGGCGTCTGACAGTAGAACACGAGGTAGTTCGGACAGAGGGGCGAGTAGGCGTGCTCGTTGTGAGGAAATATGTTTTGGTCCGCGGGGTAATCGGTCGCCGTATAAATGTTATGGCCGATCTCCGTGCGTGGCGAGGCGCGAAAGCGATATTCGAGCGCGGCTCCGCACATGTTCTCGACGCACTTCTCGAAATCCTGCACATCCGCCAATGCAAATCCCCGCAGCAAGACCGCGCCATGGCGTGTCGTTAAATCTAGGAGTCTCTCAGACCTTCCTGCCGTCCAATCGACGAGCCGAAGCCCATGAGCGTCTGCCTCGATGACGCACAGCGACTCGCCGAACGCTGGCCAAATTTCGCGCCTCGACAAGTCCTCGGCTCGTAGCGAGACGGGCTTGCGGCGCACGGCGGCGCCCCATGGCGGCGCATTTTCTCCGGGCTTCATCGATCGCCACTTTCCGTAGCGCGTCGGACGCGCCATATGCGCGCGACGCTGGACGCGAGGTTTGCGCGCGCAGAACATCGGTGACCTTCAGATCGAAACATGCTCGTCATATCTCCGAACCCGACGCGGCTATTCGCTACGCCGTCACCCCGAAGTCGCGCCTGGGACAGTTAGCTTCGACGGCCCCTCGTCTCCCGAGAAAAACTCGCCATCGCGTTCGATCGAATTCTCGGGCTCTGCGGTTAAGACGTTCGAGCGCATTCGAAAACGCCACGAAAGTCGCCGCGCGCAGAAATCTTTTCGACGCGCTCGTGAACAGCATCGCAATGCAGGCCGGCCTCGATATGATCTCGGTGGCGCGGTCGAGCCGGACGAAGCCTGTGGGTTCGAGGCACGAAAAGTCGGCATGGCCGATGAATCGGATCCGACGAGGGATCACGCGGCCTGACGCAATCGCGCAATGTCGGGACGAGCGTTCAACGCCTCGGCTCGAAGCGAGCGATAATCGACGGAAGGAAATATCGGTGAAAGACCAACTCGATGGTTCAGGCGATGCGCTTGTCGAATGAAGAACGCCGTTTTTCGATAGTCGCTTTTATCCGACAGGCATTTTCCGAGCGCGACGAAGATCGTGCTGGCGCAGGACAATCTCTCGACGCACACCGCGGCTTCGCTCTACGCCCCACCGAAGCGCGGCGGCTCGTCGAGCGCTTCGAATGGCATTACTCGCCAAAGCCTGGAAGCTGGCTCGACATGGCGGAGTCCGAACTCGCCGTTCTCGCGACCCAATGTCTCGATCGCCGCATTCCCGGCAATGCGGCGCCCGCGTCAAGCCGAAAACGCTATCCACTCGGTTTCCAACGACTCGGGCCACTGGGACGGACACTTTATCTACTGTCGACGCCCCGGGCCTTCGTTCTCGACGGCCGTCAGATCTGAAATAGCTATTCGAACGTCACGCTCAGCCCATGGCGTTCGAGCTCTTCCTCGATCGCCTCCAGTATAGTCTGTAGCTCGACGATGTCGATGGAGACCTCCTCGTCGGGCGCGTCCCAATTGTCGATGTCGTCGAGGCGGATGAAGAAATCCGTGTCCTCGTCCGCGTCCGGCGGCGGCGCCGAATTGGCGATCGTCAGCACGCGGCCGCCGGAGAGGACGCGGATCGCGCCTTCCGTCATCTCGATCTGGATCGCACTACGCCGCGCCATGCCGATGCTCCCGCTTTCCCGCTCACTCTACAATCAATCCGGCCCGGACGGCCACTTTTCGCATCAGGGTCGGAAGCCCCTCCTCGGCGAGGCGCGAGATCGGCGTCCAGCGGCCGTTCTCGATTTGGGGCGGCGGCGCCGGAAGCGTCGCAGCGAATATTGTGAGGCGCAAAGAAAAATGCGTGAACACATGCTCGACCTCGCCCGGCAGCGCCCGCCAGCGCGCCGCGACAGGCGCATGGGCGCCCGCCCGCGAGGGATCGAAGTCGACGCGGAAGGGCGTCGAGGGAAATTCGCTCATGCCGCCGAGCAGGCCCCGCGCCGGCCGCGTGCGCAACAATGCCGCGCCGCCGCTGGTCAATACAAAAGCGGCGCCGCGACGCAAGGGCTTTTCGAGCTTGGGCGCCTTGACGGGAAAACGCTCGGTCTCGCCGCGCCGCGCGGCCTCGCAAGCCGGAACGAAGGGGCAGAGATCGCAGCGCGGCCCGCGCGGCGTGCAGACCGTCGCGCCGAGGTCCATCAGAGCCTGAGTGAAATCGCCTGCACGAGCGGGGGGAAGCAGCGTCTGCGCCTTTTCACGCAATTCGCGCTTGGCCTCGCGCGCCGGCTTGTCGACGGCGAAGAGACGCGCGACGACGCGCTCGACATTGCCGTCGACGGCGACGCAGGGGGCGTCGAAAGCGATGGCCGCCACGGCCGCCGCTGTATAAGGGCCGACGCCCGGCAGAGAGAGGAGCTCGGCCTCGTCCCGCGGGAAAATTCCGCGGCGCTCGAAAGCCACCTGCTGCGCGCAGGCGTGCAGATTGCGGGCGCGGGCGTAATAGCCGAGGCCGGCCCAGGCCTTCATCACCTCGTCGACCGGGGCGTCGGCGAGCGCCTCGACGCTCGGCCAGCGGGCGAGAAAGGCGTGAAAATAGGGTTTGACCGCCTCCACCGTCGTCTGCTGCAGCATGATCTCCGACAGCCAGACGGCGTAGGGGTCGGCGCGCTCCCCCGGTCCGGCGCGCCAGGGCAGATCGCGCCGGCGACGATCATACCAGGCCAGCACTTCGGCGAGCAGCGCGCGCGGTTCGGGGCGCGGCGGTTTTTCGGCGGATGAGTTGGCGGGAGCTCTCGGCATGGGCTAATCTGTCCATAACGAGATCGGATGCGATCGCGCAAGGAGAGAGCATGACCGGACCGGCGGCGAGGCGCTCGAAATCCAGGCAATCGCGCCCGCTCGGCGAATTCGTCGACAAAACGCTCGATCCGCTGGCGGCGCGCCAGGGCTTCGGCGAGACCTCGCTGCTCTTACGCTGGGAGGCGATCGTCGGCGCGCGTGTCGCGGCCATATGCGAGCCGATGAAGCTGCAATGGCCCCCGCGGGCAAAGAATCGCCCCGCCGAGAAGAAAGACGAGCCGGCGACGCTGGCGCTGCGCGTCGAGCCGGGCTTCGGCCTCGACATTCAGCATATGAGCGCCGCCATAATGGAACGCGTGAACACCCATCTCGGCTGGCGCTGCGTCGCCAAGGTGACGATGAAGCAGGAGCCGCTGCTCCCCCGTCGGGTCGTCCGGCCGACGAAACCGCCCGTCGACCTCGCCGCGCGCCGGCAGGCCGAAGCTGTGACCGAAGGGGTCGCCGACGAGCGGCTGCGGGCCGCGCTGGTCGCTCTGGGCGAACGCGCGCTGGCCAAGCCTGCGCCGTGACGCCTACTTTCCGTGTTTCATTGAAACACGGAAAGTCTCTAGGCTTCTGTTTTGGCACGTTTCCAACGCCGAACCGGCGTCCACTTCGGCTGGAAACGCTCTATTGGATGAGCCAATAAGCGTCCGGATCGCCCCTCATATGCACTTTGACCAGCCGGCTGAAGGGCGGGATGACCTCGACGATGATGTCGCCGCCGAGCACGCGGCAATCCTTGCTCTTCAAGCCGCGGCGAATGATCTCCCGCGCCGCTTCGAGATCATATTGCTCGGCGAGCTCGATGACGCGCTGCATGTCGGCGCGCTCCTTGCAGCCGGCGTAGCCCGGAAATCCTTCATAGATGACGGCGACCTCGACGGCCGCCGCGGGCCGCAGGAAAAAGGGCGCGAGCGCTGCGCCGAAAAAAAATGCTGCGAGCTTCATAGTCGTCTCCGCTGAAAAAAAACGGGGCGCCCGAACGGGGCGCGCGGACGCTTGAAAAAAAACGGCGAACATCGGTCGCCGGCGCACTCTGCGAATCAGCGCGCCTATGGTCGCTCATCCGGCGGGAAAATTCCGCAGAGAATTTATCGAAATCGCTCGACCGCGTAGGGGGCCGGATCGGTGAAGGGCGCCTCGCCCGTCATCATCTCGGCGAGCAGCCTTCCGCTCACCGGCCCCAGCGTGAAGCCGTGATGCTGATGGCCGAAGTCGAACCAGAGGCCCCGATGGCGCGGCGCCTTGCCGATGACCGGCAGCATGTCCGGGAAACAGGGCCGGCAGCCCATCCAGGGCTTGGCGTCCAGCCGCTCGCCGAGCGGGAACAGCGTGCGGGCGAGGAGCTCGTCCTTATCCACCTGCACGGGCGTCGGCCTCGCGTCGCGGCGGGCGAATTCGGCGCCGGTCGTGAGGCGCACGCCGCGCGTCATCGGCGCCAATACGTAGCCATTGTCGGCGTCGAGCACCGGATGGAAGAGGCGCGCGCCATCCGTCGTTCCGTAATGCATGTGATAGCCGCGCTTGACCGCAAAGGGCAGATCATAGCCGAGCGGGCGGAAGATCTGGTCGGACCAGGGGCCGAGCGCGACGACGAGATCGCGGACGATCAGCGCGCCGTCATGGGTCGGCACGCTCCAGCTTCCGTCGCGCGTCTGCTCGAGCGCGCGCACGTCGCCGGCGAGGAAGCGCCCGCCGCGGCGCTGAAACAGAGCGGCATAGGCCTGCGCCACCGCGCAAGGGTCGGCGACCGAGGCCGTGTCGAGAAAATGCACGGCGCCGACGACGGGCGCGATATCGGGCTCCAGCGCCGACAAGCCGGCGGCGTCGAGTTCCTCGACGCGCAAAGAGAAGTCCCGCAGGCGCGCGGCGTCGACGACGCCTTTGGCGAGGCTCTTCTCGCTGCGGTAGAGCTTGATCCATCCGGTCCGGCGCACGATCTCTCCGGCGCCCGAGAGCTGGATCAGCGCGTCATGCTCCTCGAGGCAGCGCTCGACGAGCGGCAGCGCGTCCAGCGCGTGGCGCCGCGCGCGTGCGGGCGCGCTCTCGCGGAAATAGCGCCAGAGCCAGGGCGCGACGCTCGGCAGGGCCGAGAAATGATAATGCGCCTGCGGCGAGAGATTGAGCGCATAGCGGATGAGATCGCCGAAATCCCGCGGGAAGAGATAGGGGAAGATGGAGGCCCGCTCGATGAGGCCGGCGTTGCCGAAGCTCGTCTCGAGCCCGGCCGCGCCATGCCGGTCGACGAGCGCCACCTCGCGCCCGCGCGCCTGCAGATGCAGGGCGGCCGACACTCCGACCATTCCCGCGCCCAGCACGGCGACATCGGCGGTCTGCTGCATAAGGCCCTCCGAGAAAAACGCTTTCTAAAGCGGAATATGGCGGCGCGCGCCAAGAAACGCCAGCTCGGGCGTCGGTTCATCCGCAGCAATATTCCGGCCAGGGCGGGCTCTCGACGTTTCACTGTCGAGCGACGAAGGGCGCGTCAAACGACCTCGATCAAGGTCTCCCCCCGCTCCAACGCCGCCACGATTTGTGGGAGCATTGTCTCGAACCAGATCAGGAGCTCGCGCTTCCTCGTATTTGGAACTCTGATCCAGACGATCGCGGGTCCGCCGTTCTCGAGCGCTTTCCGCTGCGCAAAATCCTCGTCCTTCGAGATGACGACGGCGCTCGCCGCAAGGGCATAGCTCCCGATAGAACTGTCGCTGGCGTCGCCGAGACCGACATCACCGACGTGCTCCGCATCATGTCCCGAAGCCGAGAGCCACCGCGCCAGCGCCGGCGGCAGTTGCGCGTCGACGAGAAAGCGCATCAGGCGACGCGCAAGATCGGATGATCGCTCTGGCGCGCGGCGAATTCGAGGACGGCGACGATATCCTCCGCCTCGAGCAGCGGATAATCCTCGAGAATCTCCTCATTCGAGGCCCCGGCGGCGAGCAGATCGAGGACGTCCTTGACGCGAATGCGCAGCGACCGGATGCAAGGGCGTCCTCCGCACTGCTGCGGATCGACGGTGATGCGCTCGAGCTGGCTCATGTTCGGCCTCCGGTTTCCCGTTCAATATACCGCGTGGCCCGCTTCCGGTCACCCGGGTCTATGCCCGAAACGCCAGCCCCGCCCTTCGCGTCTTTGTGATTTATTCACCAAGAAGACACAAAGGACATGAAGCGGAGCCGGCTCCGCCCTCTTCACTCAGCCCCCGGAAGGGCCTAAACGACATCCCATCCCGCCGACCCGGCCGCGCAAAGACTTCTTCGCAAGGACGCCCAAGCCCATGATCCCCCGCTATTCCCGCCCCGAGATGACGACCATTTGGGAGCCGCAGACGCGCTTCCGCATCTGGTTCGAGATCGAGGCCTATGCCTGCGACGCGCTCGCCGAGATCGGCGTCATCCCCAAGGAGAGCGCCAAGGCGATCTGGGACAAGGCCGATTTCGTCACTTTCGACGTCGCGCGCATCGACGAGATCGAGCGCGTGACGAAACACGACGTCATCGCCTTCCTCACCCATCTCGGCGAATTCATCGGCCCGGATTCGCGCTTCGTGCACCAGGGCATGACGAGCTCCGACGTGCTCGACACCTGTCTCGCCGTGCAATTGTCGCGCGCCGCCGATCTTCTGATCGCCGATGTAGACGGATTGCTCGCCGCGATAAAGCGTCGCGCGCTGGAGCATAAATATACGCCGACGATCGGCCGCTCGCATGGCATTCACGCCGAGCCGACGACCTTCGGCCTGAAGCTCGCGCAAGCCTACGCCGAATTCACGCGCTCGCGCGAGCGCCTCGTCGCCGCGCGCAAGGAGGTCGCGACCTGCGCCATCTCCGGCGCCGTCGGCACTTTCGCCAATGTCGATCCGCGCGTCGAGGAGCATGTCGCCAAGCAGCTCGGCCTCGCGGTGGAGCCCGTCTCGACGCAGGTCATTCCGCGCGATCGCCATGCGGCCTTTTTCGCGACGCTCGGCGTCGTGGCCTCGTCGGTGGAGCGGCTGGCGATCGAGATCCGCCATCTGCAACGCACGGAAGTGCTGGAGGCGGAGGAATATTTCTCGGCGGGGCAGAAGGGCTCCTCCGCAATGCCGCATAAGCGTAATCCTGTGCTCACCGAAAATCTCACCGGCCTCGCGCGGCTCGTGCGCGGCATGGTGACGCCGGCGCTGGAGAATGTCGCGCTATGGCACGAGCGCGATATTTCGCACTCGTCCGTCGAGCGCAATATCGGACCCGACGCGACAGTCACGCTCGACTTCGCACTGGCGCGGATGACCAGCGTCATCGATCAGCTCGTCATCTATCCCGAAAATATGCAGAAGAATCTCGACCGGCTCGGCGGCCTCGTGCATTCGCAGCGCGTGCTGCTGGCGCTGACGCAAAAGGGCGTCTCGCGCGAGGACGCCTATGCGCTGGTGCAGCGCAACGCCATGCCGGTGTGGCGCGGCGAAGGCGAGTTCCGCAAGCTGCTCGGCGCCGACGCCGAAGTGAGCGCGAAGCTCTCGGCCGCAGAACTCGATGAACTGTTCGACCTCGCCTATCACTTCAAACATGTCGACACGATCTTCGATCGCGTGTTCGGCAAGGCGTGATATCCACGATGCGAGCCTGAAGGTTCGCGGTCCGATGCGCTCCCTGGACCGTGAGCCTTCAGGCTCGCATTCGATTCGGCGCGAGGGTTCAGCCCTCACGCCACCGTCTGTTTGCCGTTCTCGTCGAACAGAACTTCCGTCTCGTCCTCGCCCATCACGATGAGCGCGCGAGCGAGGCCGCCCTCGGCGCGATATTCGTAAGTGTGGCTCAACTCCACCTCGCCATAGACCAGCTTCTCGCAGACGAGCAGCCGCTCCTCGCCGTCATAGCGCGCGCGAAAATAGGTGTTGCGGTTGTTGAGATCATTGGGATCGAGCCGCGACATCAGATTGAGCGGCAGCCCTACTCCGCTGTAGGTCAGAAAATAGCGATAGTCGTCAGTGTCCGTATTCATGCGTTTCTCTCCCCGCGGGCCGCCCGGCGCTCGCCCGGCCGGCCTCGTCGGAGCCATGGCCTAGCGCGATGCGCAGAAAAAGAAAACCGCCTCGCTGCGACGGATTTGGCGCTTGACGAATCCGAGAATCGAGATCACCATTTCATCATCGCGTCACAGGGGCCGAGGGCCGCGGCGAATACGCCAGCCCACGGCGAACCGATCGAGCGGGACCTCGAGGGATGAGAGCGCGATGGGCGGGTCGGCGTGGCAACGCACGCAGGCTCTAGTCGAGCGATACATGCGAGAGGAGCATGACGCCACCGGGTCACACCCTTTGACCTCAGCGGAGGTCGATGGCGCGGCGGAGAAATCGAGCGCTGATTTCCTCGGGCGCCGACATTCGTGACATCCCGACGGGCGGCAAAACGCGAAGGCCAAGCGCGACGCCTCCCGTAACTCCGAATCTGGATCTTTCCGGAGATTTCGCATTCTGCGAAAGCAAAGCGGCCCCGCCAGCCTCAGCGCTGCGGGGCCTTCTCGTGTCGGTTCCGCTCCCCTGGTCCACAGTTCCCCTGGCCCACAGCCGAAATCATTTGAAATTCGTCCGCAATTTCGTTAGCGCCTGCCTGCGGCGCAGCGTCGCGGAGGCGTCGATTTGAAAATCGTCATCGTCGATGAGAGTCCCGTGCGGGCGGCGATCCTCGAAGACGGATTGCGCGAGGCCGGCTTCACCAATGTCGAGCGCATCGGCGAAATGCGCAGCCTGCTCGCGCGCATCTATGCGATCGACCCGGACGTCATCCTCATCGATCTCGCCAATCCGAGCCGCGACATATTAGAGCAGATGTTCCAGGTCAGTCGCGCCGTGCGCAGGCCCGTCGCCATGTTCGTCGATCAGAGCGACACCGCGTCGATTCAAGCCTCGGTCGACGCGGGCGTCTCCGCCTATATCGTCGACGGTCTGAAAAAAGAGCGCATCAAATCGATTCTCGATCTGTGCATATCGCGCTTCCACGCTTTCTCGCATCTGCAGGACGAATTGGCGCGCGCCAAATCGGAGATCGAAGAGCGCAAGACCATCGACCGCGCCAAGGGCCTGCTGATGAAGGCGAAGAACCTCAGCGAAGAGGACGCCTATCGGCTCATGCGCAGCACGGCGATGCGCGAGAAGAAGAAGATTTTCGAGATCGCCCAGGCGATCATCACCGCCTCGGAGCTGTTCAAATGACCGCGGAGCGCGAAACCCTGCGCATCGGCTTCATTCCGCTCGCCGACGCGGCGTCACTCTTCGTCGCCGTCGACAAGGGCTTCGCCGCAGAGGAAGGACTCGACGTCGAGCTCGTGCAGGAAGTCTCCTGGTCCAATGTGCGCGACAAGCTCAATATCGGCATGTTCGACGCCGCTCATCTTCTGGCGCCGATCGCCGTCGCCTCGAGCCTCGGCGTCGGCCATGTGAAGACGCCGATCGTCGCTCCTTATAATCTCGCCATGAATGGCAACGCCATCACTGTTTCGCCTTCGCTGCATGAGGCGATGGCGGCGCATCTCGAGGGCGATGCGCTCGATCCGCTCGCCACCGCCAGAGCGCTCGCGCGCGTCGTCGCCGATCGCAAGGCCAAGCAGGCGGAGCCGCTGACCTTCGGCATGACCTTCCCCTTCTCGGGACATAATTACCAATTGCGCTATTGGATGGCCGCCGGCGGCGTCGATCCGGACGAGGATGTGCGGCTCGTCGTGCTGCCGCCGCCCTATATGGTCGGCAGCCTCGCGCAGGGCCATGTCGACGGATTCTGCGTCGGCGCGCCGTGGAATTCGGTCGCCGTCGATCTCGGCGTCGGACATATTCTGCATTTTTCGGTCGAGCTGTTCTCTCGCTGCGCGGAAAAATCGCTCGCCATGCGCGAGCGCTTCGCGCTCGAGCACCCGAATGTCGTCGCCGCTCTGCTGCGCGCTCTGCATCGCGCCGCGCGCTTTGTCGCCGAGGCCGATCCGAATGAGGTCGCCGCCCTTCTCGCGCGGCCGGACCGCGTGGGCGTCGACGCGGAGGTGATTCTGCGGACGCTGCAGGGCCGTCTCAAAGTGACGCCGAACGGCGGCACGCGCGAAAACGCCCGCTATCTCCTGCTCGGCCAGGAAGGCGCCGAGCGACCCGATCCCACGCAGGCGGCATGGCTCTATGCGCAAATGGCGCGCTGGGGACAGGCGCCGTTTTCACCCGTGCTTCTCGACGCCGCGAAGGCAGTGTTCCGCGCCGATCTCTTCGACGCCGCGCTGCCCGGCTCCGCCGCGCCGCCGCCGCCATCCGGCGATGCGATCAGCGCCTTCTCTGGGCCGGTCTTCGACGATCGCGACATCGCCGCCTATCTGTCGGCCTTCCCGATTCGCCGCAAGTAGCCTGTTTTTTGTCGATATGGCGCCCGCGCAATGTGCAAGGCGCCGGCTCGCGCGTCGCCCCTCGCCGAAGCGGCATTATCTCATTTCGTTGATTCTAATCAGATAGAGGCGCGTTCGCTATTTGGCGCGCCGCTTGCACGTAGCCTTCTGACGATGCGCCCCGCGCATCTTTCGCAGTCCAACGACGGACGAACCAGCAACGCCGCTGTCCCGAGGAGTTCGCGCCAAGAGCGCCCTCCTCCAGGGAAGCGGCTTTTTGCGTTTCGCGCCGTCGATCGGAAGACGGCGCCGACTCGCCCTAACCGATGCGCTCCAGCGCAAAGAGGACGACGGTGACGATGACAGACGAAACAAGCGAAGCGAAGACCCTGTCGCCGACGGCGTTCGATCGTCGTGCGTTGCTGCGCGGCGCAGCCGGCGCCGCAGCGAGTTTCGCCGCCATACGCGCCGCCTTTCCCGCCGGCGCATTCGCCGAAGGCTCCGGGCCCGAAACGACGAAAGCCATCCTCGGCTATATCGCGCTCATCGACGCCGCTCCGCTGATCATCGCGAAGGAAAAAGGGCTTTTCGCCAAGCATGGAATGCCCGACGTCGAGGTGACGAAACAAGCGTCCTGGGGCGCGACGCGCGATAATCTCGTGCTCGGCGGCGCCGCCAATGGCATAGATGGCGCGCATATTCTCACGCCCATGCCCTACCTCATCTCGACGGGCAAAGTGACGCAGAATAATGCGCCGACGCCAATGTATATCGTCGCGCGCCTCAATCTCGACGCGCAGGGCGTTTCTGTCGCCAATGAATATAAGGATCTGAAGATCACGACCAACGCCTCCGCGCTGCGCGAGGCCTTCGCCAAGAAGAGAGCCGAAGGCAAAGAGGTGAAGGTCGCCATGACCTTTCCCGGCGGCACGCATGATTTGTGGCTGCGCTATTGGCTCGCCGCCGCCGGCATCGATCCCGACAAGGATGTCTCGACGATCGTCATGCCGCCGCCGCAGATGGTCGCCAATATGAAGGTCGGCAATATGGACGCCTTCTGCGTCGGCGAGCCGTGGAACGAGCAGCTCGCCAATCAGGGCATCGGCTACACCGCCTGCGCGACTGGCGAGATCTGGGCGAAACATCCCGAAAAAGCGCTCGGCCTGCGCGCCGATTGGGTGGACAAGAATCCGCGCGCCGCACGCGCGCTCACCGCCGCTGTGCTGGAAGCGCAGCAATGGTGCGACAAAATGGAGAACAAGGCCGAGCTCGCCGAAATCGTCGGCAAGCGCCAGTGGTTCAACGTGCCTGTCGCCGACATCGTCGGCCGCCTCAAAGGCGATCTCAATTACGGCAATGGCCGCATCGAGAAGGGCACGAAGCAGTTCATGAAATTCTGGCGCGACGCCACCTCCTATCCCTTCAAGAGTCACGACGCCTGGTTCGTCACCGAGGACATCCGCTGGGGCAAGCTCGAGCCGACGACGAATATCAAGGCGCTCGTCGACAAAGTGAATCGCGAAGACATTTGGCGCGAGGCGGCGAAGTCGATCAACGTCCCGGCAAAGGAGATTCCCACCTCGACGTCGCGTGGCAAGGAGACCTTTTTCGACGGCAAGGTCTTCGATCCGGAAA